>Ga0075428_100006640_pt1 | contig 12867 bp, 7 predicted proteins | sample RhiMetdeltSRZDD2_FD_75291 | JGI IMG/M metagenome (GOLD analysis project Ga0075428, IMG submission 75291) | Populus rhizosphere microbial communities from Tennessee, USA - Rhizosphere MetaG P. deltoides SRZDD2 | ecosystem: Host-associated > Plants > Roots > Rhizosphere > Soil | place: USA...
GAGCGCGACCAGAACCATCGGCTCACGACGGCGGACGGCGCGAGCTACGTCCTCAAGGTCTCCGCCGGCGGCGAGAGCGATGGGGCAGTCGAATTCCAGGTCGCGGCGTTGCGCCACCTAGAACGCTACGCTCCAGACCTACCGGTGCCGCGCGTCATCGAGTCGAAACGAGGCAACGATTGCGAGTGGATCGCGGCTGTGGATGGCAAGCGCCACATGGTGCGGGTGCTGAGCTGGCTTCCCGGGACGCCGCTCTCCCAGAGCAAGCCGCTCGGCACGAATGCGCTTCGGAACGCCGCCGCCTTCCAGGCAAAGCTCGCGCGCGGGTTGCGGGGGTTCTTCCACCCGCACGCGCGCCACTTCGTCGCCTGGGACATCCAGCGGGCGCTGCTGCTCGAGCCCGGCATCCAGGCCTGGGTGGCCGACGACGCCAAGGCGCTCTGCGCGGATTTCAATGCGCGCTTCCAGCGCGAGGTCCTGCCCCGCTTGCCTGGGTTGCGCGCGCAGGTCGTGCACAGCGACGGCCACGCCGACAACCTGCTGCGCGCAGAGTCTGGCAGCGACGAGATCGTCGGCGTCATCGATTTCGGCGACATGGTGCACGGGCCGCTCGTGCAGGACCTCGCGGTGATCCTCGCGAGCTTCGCCCGCCACGGCGAAATGTCGCTCGAGAACGCCGTGGCGCAGGTGGAAGCGTGGAATGCCGTACTGCCGCTCGCAGACGAGGAGCTGGAAGTACTGCACGACCTGACGCTGCTCCGGATCGCGACCTCGCTCTGCATGTACGACTTCCGGATCCACGCGACCGAAAAGCCGCCGGCCTGGCTCACGGAAGAGCGGCCGGACATCGTGCGTTCGCTGACAAGATTCCTGGGACTCGACCGCAGGGAGGTGCACGAGCGCTATCGCGCCGCCTGCGGCCGCGTCGGCCGGGCGCCGGCGAACGTCGACATCGACGCCTTGCGCGAGCGGCGCAAGCGCGCCCTCGGCCCGAGCTACCGGCTCTTCTACGACCGCCCCGTTCATCTCGTACGCGGCGAGGGCACCTGGCTCTTCGACGCGGACGGGCGGCGTTACCTCGACTGCTACAACAACGTGGCCTCGGTCGGGCATTGCCACCCGCACGTGGTCGCCGCGCTGTCGCGCCAGGCGGCGACCCTGAACACCCACACGCGCTACCTGCACGACAACGTCGTCCGCTACGCGGAGCGACTCACCGCGACGATGCCGGAGCCTCTCCGGGTCTGCTACTTCGTGTGCACCGGCACCGAGGCCATCGATCTCGCCATCCGCATCGCGCGGACGGTCACGAAGAACGAGGGCGTGATCGTCTCCGACGACTCCTACCACGGCAACTCGAACGTGGTGGGCACTGCATCGACCTGCATGTACCCGAAGGAGGAGCAGCCGGCGTGGCTCGCGACCGTGCCGCCGCCCAACGGTTACCGTGGCGAGTACCGCTACGGGACGCCGGACCTCGGGCGGAAGTACGCGGCGCATATCGACACGGCGATCGCGAAGCTGAAAGAGCGCAAGCAGGGCGCCGCGGCGTGGGTCTGCGACATCATCTTTGATTCCAACGGCACGATCCTCTCGCCGCCCGGGTATCTCGAGTACACCGCCGGGGCGATCCGGGCCGCCGGCGGGCTCTTCATCGCCGACGAGGTGCAGTCCGGGTTCTACCGCACGGGCGGGGAAATGTGGGCGTTCAACTACTCGGACGTCGTGCCGGACATCGTCTGCCTCGGCAAGCCGATCGGCGATGGCCACCCGATCGGCGCCGTGATCACGACGCCCGCGATCGCGGCGAAATTCGCGGCGAAGTTCTCCTACTTCAACACCTTCGGCGGCAACCCGGTCTCCGCCGCCGTCGGCATGGCCGTGCTAGACGTGCTGGAGCGCGAGGGCATCCCGCAGAACGTGATCGCGGCAGGCCAGGTCCTGGAGGCGGGGCTCGCGAAACTTGCGGCGAAGCATTCTCTGGTCGCGGACGTGCGCGGCAAGGGACTTTTCTGGGGACTCGAGATCGTGCGCGACCACGCGACGCGCGCGCCGGCCGTGAAAGAGGCCGACCGGATCATGAACCTGCTGCGCGAGGACGGGTTCCTGCTCGGGCGCACGGGCGCGTTCGACAACGTCATCAAGGTCCGGCCGCCGCTCGTATTCACGCCGGACAATGCGAGGATGCTGCTCGAGGGACTGGATCGCGCGCTGGCCCAGGCATGAGCGTCTGGTCGCGGATCAGGGAGCACAAGGTCCTCCAGTGGACGCTTGGCTATGCCGCGGCGGCGTACACGCTGCTGCACGGCGTGGAGATGGTCGGCAACGCGTTCGCCTGGCCGCATGCGGTCGTGCGCTTCGTGACGCTGCTCCTCATTCTCGGCGTGCCCTTCGCGGCGACGCTCGCGTGGTACCACGGGCACAAGGGCCATCAGCGCGTCGGGCGGCAGGAGATCGCGGTCCTGGCGGTGCTGCTCGTCCTTGCGGGCGGCGGCCTCTGGCTGTTCGGACGGCCCGGCGAAGAGCAGGCCGGCCCCGAACAGAAGACCGCTGCCGTGCCGGCGCGGGCCGCGCCCGAGGCCAATTCCCTTGCGGTGCTGCCGTTCGACAATCGCTCCGGCAACAAGGGTCAGGATTTCTACGCGGACGGGCTCACCGACGAGTTGACCACGGCGCTCGCGCGCATTTCCGGGCTCAAGGTGATCGCCAGCAGCTCGACGGCGCGCTACAAAGGCTCCGACAAGCGCCCCTCCGAGATCGCGCACGACCTCGGCGTCGCGAGCCTCGTGACCGGATCCGTGCTGCGCGCCGACGGGCGCATCCGCTACACCGCCGCCCTGGTCTCGGCCGACAGCGAGCAGAACACCTGGGCCGAGAGCTACGAGCGCGACGAGCGTGACGTCCTCACGCTGCAGTCCGAGGTCGCCGGCGCGATCGCGAAGGCGATCGAAGTGCGCCTCAGTCCGGCAGAGTCCGAGCGCCTTGCGACCGCGCGCACGGTCAATCCGCGCGCCTTTGAGGAGTACCTGCTCGGGCGCGCGCTCTGGAACGAGCGAACGGAGCAGAGCATCCGCGCTGCCCTGACGCACTTCGAGAACGCGGCGCGCGTCGCGCCCGATTTCGCACTCGCGCACGCGGGCGTCGCCGACAGCTACATCCTGCTCGGCGTCCATGCCTATGAGCCTCCGCGAACCGTCATGCCGAAGGCGAAGGCGGCCGCAGAGACGGCAATCGCGCTCGACCCGACGGCCGGCGAGCCGCATGCCTCGCTCGGGGACATTCTCTTCCACTACGACTGGAATTGGGCGGCATCGGAAAAGGAGTTGACCGAGGCGATCCGACTCGCGCCGGCGTTCGCAACGGCCTACCAGTGGGGCTCAGAGACACGGATCGTGGGCGGTGACCTGGACGGCGCGCTGGCGCGCCTGCGGCAGGCCCGCGCAATCGATCCGCTTTCCATGATCATCCGGACATCGCTTGCGAACGCGCTCGGCCTTGCCGGCCGGCGTGACGAAGCGGTGAGGGAGCTGCGCGCGGCCATCGAGTTGGATCCGGCGTTCCCGCGCACGCGCCGCGAACTGGCGCTGCAGCTCCTCGCGCTTGGCCGCACGGACGAAGCGCTCGCGGAGGCGCGCAAGCTCGTCGAGATCGCGCCGGACAACCTGCCGTCCGAGGCCGTGCTCGGACTCTGCCTCGGCCGTGCCGGCCAGGCGGAGGAAGCGCGCGCGCTGCTCCAGAAGCTGGACGGCGAAAAAGGCAAGCCGTTCGTCTCGTCACTCGAGCTCGCGCGCATCGCGGCGGGCCTGCGCGATGCCGCGATGACACTTCGCTATCTGCACCGGGCGGTGGCAGCGCGGGAAGGCTTTCTCCCGTTCATGGGCGGCGACGACGAGTTTGCGTTCCTGCGCGACGATCCCGAATATCGGCGCGTCGAGCAGTCGATCGGCATCCGCAAGCGCTAGTCCTTTTCGCGCTTGCGCCCGTGCAGCATGGCCGCGACCAGGTTCTCGTGGTGCTTCGCCGACGTGAACACGACGCCGACGAGACCACAAAGGATTTCCCTTCGACAACACGTCAAATAGCCAGGGCATGCATTGGTCAACCGCGAGGCACAGGCATGAACGACAGACTGAAAAAACACATGGTCGCCTGCACGGCGGCTGTCATCGCCCTCTGCAGCACGCCGGTGCTGGCGGAGCGCGGCGGCAAGCGCGACGCCGGGAAGTTCGAAGAGTTCGCGATGTTCTTCGAGATCTGCGGCACCGACAAGGATGCGGGTCTCAAGGTCTTGCTCGGTGGCGAGCCCTGGAAACAAGCTCTGATCCTTGGACCCGACGGCAAGCTGATCTACCGGCTCGGACCGCGCCTGGCTGACGTCGGTTCTGGCACCGTCTTCCTGGAGAGCGCTGAGCCGCCGTTTAAAGATCTCCCGTTGGACGAGTTCCTGACACGCTTTCCAGAGGGGCGGTACACCGCCTGGGCCCAGACCCTCGAAGGAGACTGGCTCAAAGGCGCGGCAGTGTTGTCGCACAATCTCCCGGCCGGCCCGCGTATCACGTCGCACCAGGACGATGAAGTTGTCGAGCTCACCGGCGAGAACCTGGTTGTCACGTGGGACAAAGTGAAAAAAGACTTTCGGGGCGGCCCACTCGCATCGGCCATCATCGGCTATATCGTGACGGTCACCTATGAGGCCAACATCCTCGGCGAGACCGTCGAACGGGAGCTGACCATCGACGCCGTCCCACCCGACAAGTTCTCGGCCCAGATCCCGGCCGACTTCCTCAGACCCAACACGGAAGTCCAGATCGAAGTTGCCGCGCGGGAGCAATCGGGCAACCGAACCTCCAAGGAAATCTTCGTCTTCGTCGTGGACGATCGGCCCAACGCGGTGCGGAAGTCACTTCCAAAATGAGCCTGCCGTGATTGTCTGATTGCCGCTCTTGTCAATCGCCAACACCTCGAATCCGTGCTGGAATGACGACACTCTTCCTTGATGAGAAGCGCGTTTCGAGCCGATCTGTCGGTTGCTAGCGAGGCTTGATACTACGTTGGAAAATTCCGGCGTCGTCAGGGGGATTTCTTTGCTGGAGCTACTTCAACGCGCTAGCGGCGCGGCAACGGTTCCTATTAGGCGGTTGCGGCTACCGCGGTCGCGTGTGCTCCTCCAAGAAGGCGAACACGTCGGGTTCCCAAGTCGAGATGGCCAAATGAACGAAGTCATGACCGTCGTAGGCCGTCTGACCGACGGGAGGGTATACCTTTGAAAGGCACGGTTTGCCAAGGCGCGCCAACTCCGCGCTCAGCGATTTCGCCGCACTGAGCGAGAAGTCATTTTGGGCATTCAGGAAAAAAGCGGGTGCCGCCATTTTTTCAACGGCCTCGATTAGCCGCCTGCGCAACGGTGGCGACTGATCGAAACTATAGCCAGCCGCGGAAAAGAGGACGACGGCACGAATAGTGCTTTCCCGCTCCGCCAGCAGCAACGTGAGCGAGCCCCCGAACGAGTGTCCGATCACGGCAATGCGGTGGGCATCAATTTCCGGAAATCTACGAAGGTAGCCGAGGCCCGCAGACACATCACCGAGCTCATCGTTTTCGAGTAGCTTCAGCTGCGTGAGATTGCGCGCTTCCTGTCCACCCGCTAGCAATGCACCGTCGATCTGATCCCCGCTTGGTACGCCTTTTCCTCGGGATAAACCGTCCCCACGCCGATAAACATAGAAGAAGGCGTAGCCGTGTTTCGTGAACACTGGCGCGAGCAATTCAGGGTGACGATGATCAGGACGTCCCGCAGCGTCAACACCTGTCGCATGTCCACTCCCGTGATTGAATAGGACGGCGGGAAACGGACCGCGACCTTGCGGCAGCCACAGCAGTGCCGTGAGTTCTAGCTCGCCACTCCTTACGGAAACCCTGTCAGGTTCGGCTGCTTCGACGACAAACGTCGCCCCAAGGACCAAGAGGAATGTCAGGAACTGACGACGGGTTCGCGACATCGGATTCTGCCCGAAAGAACGGCAGCGAAGCTGCCACGATACGCCTGCCAAATTGGCCGGTCGAACCGCCCGCTGCTACCCAAGCAGGGCTCAGCGGCAACAGATACTCGCTCGTCAGACCTTCTCGTTAATCTGAAATCCTGCCCCGCTATCAACCCTGATAAGCAAAGCGAAAAATGCGGCACGCGGGACCGGCTAGTGCGTAGTCTCAGATCCAGGTAGGTACGTTTGCGGCGCTTGGCGACGAATAAGCAGGTTACGAATCTCCCATCGGGACTTTTCCGGCACGTCCTTCAGGAATTGGACGTCGCTGCCGGTCTGAACAGCCACAGCCGTTCCCTGCTCGAAAAGCACCCGATTTCCGGATAGAGCCGGTACCCGTTCGCCCGGTATAACGATGCCGACCAGGTTAAGCGGATCGGCTGCCGATATGGAGATGCGATCCACCGCGGCGTCTCGTGAAATGTCACGCAGCAAGTCTGCTGTTTCGGGGAGCGCGAATTGCTCCCCCGCAAATCCACTGACGAACCGGCCACCACGAATTTCCCCCCGCGCCTCCATCCGCCGATACACATAGAACAGCTCACGCCACGGCGGCAATCCGCTCTCGCGCTCCAGGAGCTTGCGGAATACGACGCCGTAGCGCCGCAACAGAACTCGCGCAATGTGATCGACTGCGGGTGCACCGAGCGCATCAGCGCTGGTGGCCGCGGCTACGTGCCGCGGCAAGCTCCACCGGCCCGCATCCTCCAGGCTCAGGAATGGCCGCCGGTACTGCCGCAGCCTCTCGCGCCGCTTCTTTGAAGTGATGAGAGCCCGGATGCCAGCGAAGGAGTCTGACGTCAGCCGGCCGCGGCTGACGAGCTCGCCGAGGCCCAGTTCGATGTCGCTCCTCAGCAGTCCGGTGTCGCTTACGAGATCGTCGAAGAAAGAGGCGCCATGCTGGCGCAGGGTCTCCAGAATCTTACGACCGCGCGCAGACAAGCTCTCCACGGAATCCGGGGCCTCGCCGTTCCGCTGCCAGTGCGCCAACGCCTCCCGCCCGACCAGCATGATCGGCGTCGACCGCACCGGTGCCGCCGCCGGCGCAATCTCGCTGCCGCTCGCCTCGAACGGCCGATACCACACGATCCGCCCCGCCGCGCACAATTTGTCGAGACTCTGCGGCAAGTACTGCTTGACTCTCAGCGGCAGGATATCCCGCTCCCACGCACCCGCCGGGATCGCGAATCCCTCCAGCTGCTGCAACACCGCGAGCAGACCGGCCTCACCCTCGCGCCGATCGTCATGGTTCTCCATCGCCACGCGCTGCCAGCGGAACAGGAAGCGCATGAACTGCGCCGGCGGCACGGCCTGGATTTCGCTGCGCTTGCGGTCGCGCGTGAGGCGGTGGATGCGGATCAGGAGGCGGCGGTCGCACCATTCCTCGCCCTTGCCGCTGAAGTTGCCGCGGATGATCGAGCCCTGCGCCTCGACGGCGAGCAGCGCGGCGCGGATCTGCCCGGCCGGCAGGTCGAGCCCGACGGCGAGCGATGACTCCGTCACCGGCCCGACCAGCTCGAGGCGGCTGCGCAGGATCTCGGCCAGCGCCTCGGTGTCGCCGCTCTTCGCGCGCTCGAATTCAGCCGACCGCTCGACGGCGACCCAGAGCCCATCGTGATAAATGACGCGCCGCTCTTCCCGTAGCCGGACGAGATGCGGTTTCCACGGCTCGACCTCGGGCGCGGTCAGGTAGCCGTACACGACGAGCGCATCGTGCAGTTCGTCGTGGTTGCCGACGTCTGGCCAGGCCTCCGCCTTGACCTTCGCGATCGCCTCGGGATCGAGACGGCCGAGGTCGGCGGCGTCCTTGGGATCGAGCAGGCGGTCGGTCGAGACGGAGCGCGTGCGGCGCCCCTCGGCGTCGCCGTCGTCGAGGAAGGCGTAAGGCCGTGCGCCGATGATGGCGTGCGCTAACGGCGACGCCGCCGACAGGTCCAAGCAGTGCACCTGCACGGCGCCGTCCTCGATGCGCTTGAGCAGCGCGAGGAAGCCGTCCACGTCCATGAACTCGCGCAGACAATCGTCGATGGTCTGCTTCACGAGCGGGTGGTCCGGAATCTGGCGCGGGCCGGTCAGGTTCTCCGCGCAGGCGACCTGGTCGGGGAACACGACGGTCAGGAGGTCCTCGGAGTCCGCGCGCTGGAACGGCGCGGGCATGCGCTTGCCGTTGCGATTGCGGACGAGGGCGAGCGCGATGGCGGCGTCCCAGCGCCAGCGCGTGCCGAACACGGGCGCGTCGAGCAACGCTTGCACCAGCACGTCTTCCGCGGTCGCGGACTTCAGGTAGTTTTTGCAGTCCGCGAGCGGGAAGCTGTGCGTCGGCCCGAGCGAGAGCACGATGCTGTCCTCGAGTGCCGAGGCTTGAAGTTCAAAATTGAACTGGCGGCAGAAGCGCTTGCGTAGTGCCAGTCCCCAGGCCCGGTTGATGCGCGAGCCGTAGGTCGAATGGATGACGAGGTGGGTGTCACCGACGTCGTCGAAGAAGCGCTCGTAAATGACCGTGTCGAGCGTGGGGAGCGTGCCGAGCGCCGCCTTGCCCGCGGCGAGGTAGGTGGCGAGCTGCGAAGCCGCGGCCTCGTCGAGCTGCATGGATTCGCGCAGCCATTGCTCGAGGCCTCGCGGCCCGCTCTCGTCCAGCCGTTCGTTCGCGAGCTCGCGCAGGCGCGAAACGGACGCTGACAGTTCGGCACTCCGCGCCGGCGCCTCGCCGACCCAGAACGGCAGGGTCGGCGCCTGGCCGTGGGCGTCCTCGACGAACACCTTGTTCACTTCGACCTTCTGCACCTTGTACGAGGTGTTGCCGAGCTGGAAGATGTCGCCGGGCATGCTCTCGAATGCGAAGTCCTCGCCGATCGAGCCGATGCGCAGGCCCTCGGGGTTCAGGACGACGTCGTAGTCGAACTGGTCCGGGATAACGCCGGCATTGGTGACGGCCGTGAGCTTCGCGCCGCGCCGCGGGCGCAGGCGACCATTCACCGTGTCGTAGTGCAGGTAGGCCGAGCGCCGGCCGCGCCGGGTCGAGTAGCCCTCGGCGAGCATCTTGAGGACCTGCTCGAATTCCTCGGCGGTGAGGTCCGCGTAGGGTTGCGCGCGGCGGAAGGCGGCGAGCAGTTCCTCCACGCCCCATTCGCGGCAGGCGACTTCGCCGACGATCTGCTGCGAGAGCACGTCGAGCGGTTTTTTCGGGACATGGATCCGGTCGAGCTCGCCACGCCGCACGCTGTCGAGGAGGGCGGTGCACTCGACGAGGTCGTCGAGCGAGAGCGGGAACAGCCGCCCCTTCGGGATGGCGCCGATCGCATGGCCCGCGCGGCCGACGCGCTGGAGCAGCGCCGAGATCAGCCGTGGCGAACCCATCTGGCAGACCAGGTCGATGTCGCCGATGTCGATGCCGAGCTCGAGCGAGGAGGTGGCGACGAGCACCTTGAGCCGGCCTTCCTTGAGGCGGGTCTCGGCGCTGAGTCGATGCTCCTTCGAGAGGCTGCCGTGGTGGCAGGCAACGTGCTCGGGGCCGACCCGTTCGGCGAGATGGCGCGCGGCGCGCTCGGCGAGGCGCCGATTGTTGACGAAGATGAGCGTCGTCCGGTGTTGCTGGACCAGCTCCGCGAGCCGGTCGTACAGCTCGTCCCAGACCTCGTTCGCCATGATCGCCTCGAGCGGGGAGCGCGGGAGCTCGAGCCCGAGGTCGCGCTCGCGAACGTGACCGGTGTCCACGATCTCGACGTCCGTATCGTGCGCGCCGACCAGGAAGCGCGCCATGTCCGCGAGCGGCTTCACCGTCGCAGAGAGGCCGACGCGAACGGGCGGCCTCTCGCAGAGCGCCTCCAACCGCTCGAGCGAGAGCATCAGGTGCGAGCCGCGCTTGCTGCCCGCGACCGAGTGCAGCTCGTCCACGATGACGCTCTTGACGCTCTTCAGCATCGCGCGCCCGGATTCCGAGGTCAGCAGGATGAAGAGCGACTCCGGCGTCGTGACCAGGATGTGCGGCGGCGTGCGGCGCATCCGGTTGCGCTCGAAGGCCGAGGTGTCGCCCGTGCGCACGGCGTCGCGGATCGGCACGTCGTCGAGGCCCTGCTCAAGGAGCTGGTCGCGGATGCCGGCGAGCGGCTCCTGCAGGTTTTTCTGGATGTCGTTCGAGAGCGCCTTGAGTGGCGACACATATAAGACGTGCACCTCGTCCGAGAGCCCCTTCGACAGGCCCTCGACGACCAGGTCGTTGATTGCGGAGAGGAAGGCGGCGAGCGTCTTGCCGGAACCGGTCGGGGCGGCGATCAGCGCATTCTTATGCTGCGAGGTGACCGCCCAGGCGCGGACCTGCGCCTCCGTGGGCGCGGGAAAACGGCTCTTGAACCACCCGGCGACGGCCGGGTGAAAGCTGGCGGGGAGCGGCATGGCCGAATTGTGGCACGGTAGGGTGGCTCACGCGGTGAGCCCATCCGCGATCGCATCTCCAGCCTTCGGCGGCGTCGCTCAGTCGAGGCCGGACCAATGATCCCGTTCACTCTGATTTGACGTTTATTTAAGTTATTGCTTATATTAGTGCGGGGTGAAATAAAGGAGGCCGGCCATGGACCTGGATGTCACGTTGCACCTTGGAGCCGTTCAACGCTCGATCAAGTCGCTGGAGCGCGACGGCCAGCCCGCCCGCGCCGTGGCGCTCGAGCGCACCTACCCGACCTCGGTTGACGATTTGTGGGACGCGATCACGAATGGCGAGCGCATTCCGCGCTGGTTCCTGCCTGTCTCGGGAGACCTCAGGCTGGGTGGCCGCTACCAGTTCAAAGGCAATGCTGGCGGTGAAATCACCGACTGTGATCCGCCGTCATACCTGGCTGTCACCTGGCAATTCGGGGGCGCCATAAGCTGGGTGGAAGTTCGGCTCGCGGCGGAAGGGAAACAGCGTGCGCGGCTGACGTTGATACACACGGCGCCCGTCAGCGATCACTGGAACACCTACGGCCCGGGGGCCGTCGGCGTCGGCTGGGAACTGGGCTTGCTGGGCCTCGCCATGTATCTCGATCGACCGGATGCGGAGAAGCCCGACGAAGCCGCGTTTGCAGCATCCCCGGTTGGCAGGCAATTCATAGTCGGCAGCAGCGAAGATTGGGGTCGGGCATCGATCTCCGGGGGCACAGAGGCAAGTGCCGCACTCGCTGCTGCCGGCCGGACGACCGCCTTCTATCTCGGCGAGACGGCGCCGGGCGGCTAGTGCACGCATTCGACATTTTCGGCAATCCCGTGCGGCGGCGGATCCTCGAGCTGCTCAGTCAGGGTGCGCATTCGTCGGGCGATGTCGTCGAAGCGATCCATCGCGAGTTCGGCATTACTCAAGCGGCGGTCTCGCAGCACCTCAAGGTGTTGCGGGACAACGGCTTTGCGTCCGTCCAGGTGGATGGTGCGCGCCGCATCTACTCCGTGGAGTCCGGTCCACTGAAGGAAATGGATAATTGGCTGGAACGGTTTCGCCGGCACTGGGAGCCGAAACTCGATGCGCTCGCGACTGAAGTCGCGCGGGGCAAGCGCAGGCGTAAGCACCGAGAGGTGTAAGCTCAGGCCCGCCGACGGAGGAGACATTGCTGAGGAAGCTCTGGTTCGGTCTGCTGATCTCGGTGCCACCCGCGATGGCGCAGATTGCGCCGGGCTCGCTGGACGTGAAATGGAGCGAGGGCGCCGAGCAGTGCGAATCCGCTCCGCCCGAAGCGCCCCTCCAGGTCCATCGGTACGACGATCAGACGTTCATCTTGCGCGAGGATCTTTGCGCCACGTTCGAGGCGCCTTTCATCTATCTCCTGCTGGGCTCCTCGAAAGCCCTGTTGATCGACACCGGGGCGGTCTCGGATCCGAAAATCATGCCGCTGGCGGACACCGTGACGGACCTGTTGCCGGCAGCGGGATCCTCGAAGATGCCGCTTCTGGTCCTGCATACCCATCGCCACCTGGACCATCGCGCCGGAGATTCGCAGTTCGCGAACCGGCCCGGTGTTCAGGTCGTACCCGCGATGCTGGAAGACGTGCGGAAGTATTTCGGATTCGAGGACTGGCCCGAAGCTTCGGCGCAAGTTGAGCTCGGCGATCGAACCATCGACGTTATTCCAACGCCGGGTCACAATTCCACGCACCTCGCGTTCTATGACCGCAACACAGGTCTGTTCCTTTCAGGGGACTTCATGTTGCCGGGCCGTCTGCTGGTCGAGGACAGCGATGCGTATCTGGCGAGCGCCCTGCGAGTCGCTGATTTCATCGAGACTCGGCCGATCACCCATGTTCTGGGTGCGCATATCGAGATGAACCGCGAGGGCGAGCTGTTTCCCTGGGGATCGACCCATCATCCGCACGAACGCTCGTTGCCCCTGACGAAGGAAGACCTGCTTTCGCTGCCGGGGCTGCTGCGGAGCTTCAACGGCTTCCACACGCGGCGTGGGCAGTGGGTGATGATGAATCCCAATCGCCAATTGATCGCGATGGGTGCCGGAGCCGCGTTGCTGCTGCTCGCATTGATTTGGCTGGCGCGGCGGTACTTCCGGCGCCGCAAGGCCGCTCGCGCTGCGGCGCGGGAGGGCTGACCGGCAGCAATCAGCGCGTCGCTAGCTGCGTGTACGCCGGAGGCCGGTCGATTACCTCGGAGGTAATTGGTCGCGCTAAAGGGGGCGGCGGAATACCTGGACGCCGGCTGGCACAAGATGTACCGCGAGCCGCTGCAGGCCTATCTCGGCTGACTTCGTCGCAAGATCCCTCACGAACGAAGCAGCAGGCGATTCACTTCCAGCGCGATCCGGCGCGGAGGGAGCTCGCCGGCGAATGACAGGAGCTTCGTGAGTAAGCCCGG
>Ga0075428_100006641_pt1 | contig 12867 bp, 12 predicted proteins | sample RhiMetdeltSRZDD2_FD_75291 | JGI IMG/M metagenome (GOLD analysis project Ga0075428, IMG submission 75291) | Populus rhizosphere microbial communities from Tennessee, USA - Rhizosphere MetaG P. deltoides SRZDD2 | ecosystem: Host-associated > Plants > Roots > Rhizosphere > Soil | place: USA...
TCCCAGAATGCGAAAGCGCGGGTCACGCGGTGGGGTCACACGCGGGTCCGGCGTGGTGGTCGTATACCCGACGAGCGCTGGCTCGTACCCACCCTTGCGCATCTCTAGCGCCAGGTTGGTATGGCGTGCATCCATCGGTACCGAATTCTGCACCACTCGGTGGTTCATCATGTAGAGGCCGGTCAGGAGAGACGCACGCCCAGGCCCGCAGGGAGCTGCCTGCGTAAAGTGACGGCGAAATGTCACACCGTCAGCACAGAGCGCATCCAGATGTGGCGTCTTGATACAGGGATGTCCTAGAACACCGAGCGTATCACCTCGCCATTGGTCTACGACAATTAAGAGCACATTTTGCTTCTGGCTCATGGGTATTCGCTACGCCTCCTCCAAATAAACCCCGCCAACTAGCCCCCAATCAGCTCTTTGACCTTTGCATAGTCACACCTGGCCTCTTCCCTGCGTCCCAGCGCCCAGAGGGCAAGACCGCGATTATTATACGCGTGCCAGTCGTGGACATCGATGGTAATGGCCTCAGTATAGGCCTGTATGGCTGCATCGAACTCGCCCAGATCGGAGAACGCGAGTCCGAGATTGTTGTAAGCGTCACGGTATGCCTTGTCCAGTACCAGCGCCTGACGATAGTCCTCAATCGCCCGCGCTGGATTGCCCAGGCTGCGATACGCGATGCCCCGGTTGTTGTAGGCAATCGCGTCGTCCGGGGTGAGTTCGAGCACACGCGTGTAGTCGTCCCGCGCCGGGTCGAAGCAGCGCTGATCGAGGTAGGCGTTTCCCCGCAGGAAATACGCCCGCGCATCTTGCGGATTGGCGTCGAGCTGGGCGGTCAGATGCTGAATGACCTGCCATAAGTCCTCTTGCTCACCCATGTGCTGCCGGTCAGGATGGTCCGTCCAGTCCACCATATCCTCCTTCGGTGACGGAGAGGCAGTGCCAGAGGTCACGGAGGGAGATCATACCCCAGATGGTCTACAAAGGAAAAGGTGCAACCGCGGGGCCTGGGGACTCCTGCTGGCTCTCCCACTGCAAGGTGTGTACAATGCTCTCTACAACCTTACACCCGACGACATGCGTGCAGTCACACGGTGTTGCATAGATCACGTGGTGCGTCAGCTCACAGCTTAAGGCGAGAACCGTCTTCATCTCCAGCAGCGACAGTGGAAGGAGCACACATCATATGAAATTTGGTATTTTCATTCTCCCCTCCTGGCCAGAGGCGGCGCCCCCCCATCAGGGGCGCATTTACCAGGAGGCCGTAGAGCAGATTCAGTACGCTGAAGAGCTAGGCTTTGATGCGGTCTGGCTCGCAGAGCACCATTTTACCCGCTTTGGCATTATCCCCTCGGCCATACCCTTTGCGACTTACGTCGCCGCCCGTACCAAGACCATCCGTATTGGCACCGGGGTCAGCGTGCTCACCTTCCACAACCCGATCTTCATGGCCGAGGAAACCGCCATGCTCGATGTGCTGAGTAATGGCCGTCTGGACTTTGGGGTAGGCCGCGGCCAGGTGGTCTACGAGTATAACAACTTCAAAGTAGAATACGACTCCCGCACGCAGCGCTTTCAGGAGATTGTGGACATCATCCTGGGCTTGTGGAGCACCCCTGGGTTTACCTACCATGGCCAATACTACAGTGTGGATGACATGACCATTGCCCCGGTGCCCGTGCAGCGGCCGCACCCACCCATGTATCTGGCCGTCTCCCGCACTCCCGGCAGCGTCGAGGTGGCTGTCTCACGCGACCTGCCTGTCTTGACGAGTGCCAACACTCCTGACGAAGACGTGCTCGGCATCCGCTCCCTCTACTTCGAACGGTGCGCCGCGGTCGGGAAGCGGCCGCTGGTGGAAGACATGCCCTTCTTCCGGCTCACGCACGTGGCCGAAGATGAGAAGCAGGCTCGTGAAATTCCCAGAGCCAGCCTGACCTGGGTGCGGGACCTGAACAGCCTGCGCCGCACCCTCACCGGGGGTAGCGAAATCTATATGGATCTGGAGCACTGGCGGCGTACCCGGACGGTGCAGGTGCCAACCTACGAGACCGAATTGCAGACCACGGCCTACTTTGGTACTCCAGAACAACTAGTACAACGCCTCCGCTGGCTCCAAGAGAAGCACCACGTCCAGTATTTTGGGGCCGACATGGCCTTCGGTAAGATGCAGCATGCGGACGTACTGCGGTCTATGGAGCTCTTCGCGCGTGAGGTGATGCCCAAGTTTCGGTAAAAGAAGGTGTGTCACAGGTGTTGATCACGTGTTAAATCGCCAGGAGTTTAGGTGGTTCATCTCACAGAGCATCCACACCTGTGACACACCTTCCTTTAGCTGTCATGCCTGGCAGAATTTCGCGGCTACAACTATGGGGAGATGAGAGCATGTCCGGGCCAGCACGTATGACGGACCAAGAAGTGAAAGCCTTTCTCGATGCGAAGCCAGGGTGGATTGTCCTCTCAACCATCGGACGAGATGGCTATCCTCATAGCGTGCCGCTTGGCTACTTTCGCTTAGGCGACGACCTCTATATCGGCTGCCGGGCCGGCACCCAGAAAATTAAAAACATTGAGCGTAACCCCAAGGTAAGCCTGGTGCTTGAGAGCGGCTCGACACGGAAGGATATTAAGGGCGTGATGATCCAGGGCCACGCCACGGTACACACGGATCCGGAGACGGCGCTGCGGCTTAGCCGTGCAGCGGCCCGTCTGCGCGGGGTGGCGGAGGACGCACTACCTCGCGAGCCGCGCCCGGGCGTGGCCTACATTCAGGTGCAGCCACACCGCATCATCTCCTGGGATTACAGCCAAGATACTGACGCGACCTGAGAGTCACATGGGCTTGACCACGGTGTAGGGCATATGTCCCCCCTCAGGATGTCGTTGAGTGCGGCTGGCCTGTCTGGGTGATGACTGCCTGCGCGTGCCGCGACATAGCCACCAGGGTGCGCTGCGCATCGGTCTCGTCTTCGAGACGGTGATCAAACGGGATACGTACACGGTGGGTCCCGTCGGGGACGGTGACTTCGAGGTCTATGCCCTCTTTGTCCAATGTAACCATACGGGCCGCCGTCGCACTCCAGAGATTGCCATAGACCTTGACGTACAGGAGGTTAGAATCCGCGTGATCGGCATTCATATGGTCTATCATATACCGTTCAGACTCTGGATCAAAACCCGGGCTCAGCATGGCATTTTCCTTCCTGAAGGAGGGACACAAAACTGCAAGGCCGCATGCGCGTGTCCCAGAGCATACCAATTATGCCACGTGGATGGCATATTCCAACATTGACACAGCCCTGAAGTATGCTACGTTCCTGTCCAGCGTATTTTCGTTGGCTGGCTGTATTGACCAAGGAGATAAGCATGCAGATTGTGGCGTGGATGATCCTCCTGCTTCTCATCGTGGCCCATCCGGCCTTGGCCGCGTTCGAGGGCTATATTGAGATGAAGATGGCGACGAAAGAGGGCTCGGGAACCATGAAGGGCCAGATCTCATCTGTGGGTGCGCGGACAGAGGTAGCGGCGAGAGTAGCGCAGATGGGAGACATGCCGGTGACGATGACGATGCTCATGAAGTTCAGCAACCCTGACGTAGTGTACATGCTCAACGATGCGACGAAAACCTACGTTGAGATTAACGTAAAAGATATAGGTAACGCCGCCAAAGATCGTCCGGACAAGGAGTATACCGTCAAGAAGCTGGGCAAGGAGAAAGTGGCGGGCTACGTCTGCGAGCATCTCCTGTTGACGGCTAACGACGGCAGAGAGACGGAGGTCTGGACCACGAAAGCTCTCGTGGATCTCGCTGTCTTTCGCGAGTACATGCAACGTAATCGTCAGGCCGAACTCCAGGGGATTATGAAGGCGCTCAAGGACGCTGGCGCGGAGGGTTTTATCGCCAAGATGATCAGTCGGGACAAGACTGGCGCACCCGCTGTCACCCTAGAGCTGGTGAAAGCGGAGAAGCGTGCCGTTCCTGCCGCACTTTTGGAGATCCCAGCAGGCTATAAAAAACAGGAAGGCATACTGGGCATGATGCCTGGCATGATGCCGATATCTCCAGAGCAGCAACAGACGATCAACAAGACCATGGAGAAGCTGACGCCAGAGCAACGCAGAATGCTCGAGGGCATCATGAAGAAGAAGGGGGGCCAGTAACAGCTATATCACAGAGGATGCGAGAGACCAGCAGGCGTGAGATGCCATGCGCGTGGGACCTCTGGCACATCCGGGGAGGCAAGCATGACGACCCTACACACGACCGTCATCATGAAGACTGACATCCGGGGCTCCACGGTCCGATTTCGGGCACTCCCCGAGGTGGATCTGGATGCCCTGCTGACCGAGCACCGTCACTTTGTGTCACACCTGGCTGCGGCGCACGATGGCCATATTGTCAAGCCGGAGGGCGACGGGTTCTGGGTGGTCTTCCCTAGCGTCACCGCCGGGGCACTGGCCGCAATGCGCATGCAGGAGGAGTTGCGGCTCGCCCAACCGGGCAAGGGCGATGATCGCCTCGCGATGCGCATTGTCCTCACTCTGGGCGACGTGTTGCACCAGGAGGGTGCCCTCGTCGGCGACGCAGTAGTGCTCGCGGCGCGTATCGAGGAACTCACCCCGCCTGACGCGATCTATCTATCCGCCGCGGCCTGGCTGGCCGTGAACCAGGCGGAGATCCGCACGGCCTTTGTCGACACGTTCCCCCTGAAGGGCTTCCCCGAGCCGGTGCCAGTCTATCGTATCGAGCAGACACATCGGACGCGTGTGATCACGGGGCAGTACATTGTGATCACCGACCTCCACGGCTTCGGCGCAGTGGCCGAGGCGGGTCCGATGACGGTGGTCGAGAAGATCCTCGATCGGCTCTTGGAGTTGGTCGAGGGTGTCTGCCGGGAGTTCGGTGGCACCAACCGGGGCGGTGAGGCGGATTCGTACTGCTTGACATTTCCGGACCCTGGTTTGACACTGGCAGCGGTGGAGCGCCTGGCCGAGGAGTGGAGTGCCTTCGAGCATGGCGAGGGGCTGCGCTGCCCAATGAACGTGGCCGTGCACAAGGGGGTCCTGTACGCCTTTCGTTCCTATCTCTATAGTCGTGACCTCGCTGTGGCGGTAGATGTCGAGAGCGCCACGAGCCGGCTGCCGCCAGGTGAGACCTCGATCTTCGTCACCGAGCGGGTCCGCCTGGACCTCGTGGGGACCCCATGGCAGCAGCGGCTCCAGCCAGTCGACGTCCGGTCGACCTCCCCACGGCTCGCTGGGATCGAGATCTACCGCCTTGGGAAAGTGGCGGTGGAGTCGAATGCCCTACCTCCCAGGGCTTGCTGATCGAGTCCAGGCCGAACACCGGACTGCAGCCGACGGCTGCCAGCGTCCGCTCGTCCCTACCCTCCGTATCGAGGCCCCTACGAGACGTTGTGGCGCAGTTCGACCCAGCCATGCTGTACCAGGGCATGCCAGGACGTGGTCTCTGTCACCAGATGCCCTCCCCCCGTATAACGCCGCCATTGCTGGAGAAACACGAGCAGCGGCACCGCCACAATCCGCACGAGTTCGCCCTGCCTTGTGGCTCCCACAGGGGTATACACCGTGTGCGTGCCAGGGAGATCACACGCCTCTGGCGCAGTCGTATAGAGGCAGACGCAGTAGGGCACGGGGTCTCTCCTTCGTTCTGCATCACCGGTACCGCAGCAACGCTCTTCTTTCAGACCCTTCGCCAGGACGCTTGGGTTACAGCACGGGACAGGCCCACGAGCGCTCCCCTCGGTGGCAGAGCATATATGAGCGTGGTGGAGGTGGCCCACGGGATCGTGTGCCAAGGAGGATGAGAGAGGATCAGGCGGAGTCTCGCCCTTAGTCTTACCAGAAGACCTCTGCGTGCTCTGACGGTTGTGCGGCTTCCCCCGTCGATCACTGGGCGACCTGAAGCAGACACGGCGTGCCGACCAGCAGGCGTACGAGAGACTCGGGTGGGGGGAACAGCATGAGCCGTTGCCCCTTCTCCGTCTGGACCGTGATCTGGTTGCTCACCTCGTCGAGGGCCAGTGCCGTCGCCCGTACCATCCCCTCGGCGGGATCACTCAGCGTGATTTTTCCGGCTGACTGCCTCAAGAAGGGATGCGACAGGCAGGCTGCTCGCTGGCAGAAGCGCGTTGGAGGACCATGCCAGCCCTCTCTCATTTTGAGAGGGTGGACACATGGAGCTGGGGTGGCAGGACGGGGAGGGGCTTTCGGCCCCAGGCCCCTGGTGAGCATGCGCGTCTGCACGCCACCCTCTACCGCCCTGCCCCTACTGGGACGCGCGCTCGCGATGCAGTCCATCTGTCCCAGAGGTCCGCGTTCTCTTGGAGGCGTGCCACAGCACAGAGCGCCTTCTGCAACCGGCGCTCCTCCTTGGGCGCGGCCTCAGGAGCCAAGACCACGGGCACCAGCGTGAGGGGCTGCGCGAGCGGGACCACGGGGAGCGGCGCGAGATCCACGACGAGGGTCGTGCAGGTCCCGCGCAGATCCAGCAACGCGACGGAGGTGGTAAACGTCTGCGCCGGCACCTGCGTCGGGCGGCCCACGGTGGGGGTGGCCGTACCCGCTAGGACACCCGTGGCGACGAGGTCGCCGGCCGCATCGAGCCGCAATGCCTGGAGCGTCAGCCGCCCCTGAAAGGTCCCTCCATCCGCCAGACGGCCGGTTACGGGTGTCTGCGCGAGGGTCTTTGCGACGACAGCCGCCTCGCCAGGCGGCAGTGGGAACAGCAGCCCCAGGGCCGTGCTCACCCCAAGAACCAGAGAAAGCAGGAACTGTGCCATGATGCAACCTCCATGCGAGAGTGCAGGACGCTCAAGGGACACTGTCAAGCATATTAGCAAGTTAGCAAGATTTGTGCCACAGGAGGGCCACCCGTGTGGAGAAGCGCCGTCATGCCGACATACCCACTACGAGGTTGCACAGATTTTTTGACAGCAGAACATGCCAGGGTCCCTTGCAACGGTGCGCCGTTCCCTCCTCTTTGGTTGACAGCAACGCAGACAGCAACGTGGAAAAATCTCTCTGGACTTTAGTAGACTCTTCAAGAGAAAATCCTCTTGTCTGCTATACCCTTTTAGACACGGCTGGACCAACATGAACATATCACATAGAAGCCAGACGTTTCGTGTCATTGGCCGCAGGACGCCAAAAGTTGATGCGCTCGACAAAGTCACCGGGCGCGCGCAATTTGGTGCGGATGTCGCCCTGCCGCGCCAGCTAGTGGGTAAAGTGCTGCGCAGCCCCTACGCCCACGCGCGCATCAAGCGCATCGATACGCGCAAAGCCGCGGCGCTCCCTGGCATCAAAGCCGTCATTACGGGGCATGACTTGCCTCAGATAGTGCTCGGCGCATCTGGCCCCGGAGGCGTTGCCACGGCACGGGAATACTACGTCAGTCGCGAGATTCTCGCCCGCGACAAGGTATTGTTCCACGGGCACGTGGTAGCGGCGGTGGCTGCGATCTCTAGCGAGATTGCTGAGGCAGCCGTGAACCTGATCGAGGTCGAGTACGAAGTGCTGCCCCATGTGACGGACCTGGTTGCGGCTATGCAACCGGACGCTGTAGTGCTCCACAACGACCTGTACACGCAGACGGTTATGGGCAGAGCTGCCACACCTAGCAATGTGGCGGAACATCTCCAAATGGGGCGCGGGGATGTGGCGCAGGGCCTGGCGCAGGCCGAGGTGGTGATCGAGCGAACGTTTCGGACGCAGACCGTGCATCAGGGATATCTTGAGCCAGATTCCGAGGCTGCCTGGGTGCGTGAAGACGGCAGCGTAATCGTCTGGGCCAACACGCAGACGACGTTTACGCAACGTCAGGATCTGGCCATTATCCTCGGCATTCCGCTTAGCAAAATCCGTGTAGTGCCAACGGAAGTCGGTGGCGCCTTTGGTGGCAAAGAGTCCGTACGAGTGTCGGCGCTCTGTGTGGCCCTGTCGCGCCGCACCGGCTTGCCAGTGCGCCTGACCTTCAGCCGTGCTGAAGTGTTGCAGGCCACAGGGCCAGGCAGCGCCACGGTATCCACGATCAAGGTTGGGGCCAGGCACGATGGCACTATTACCGCCATCCAGGCGCACCTGGTCTATAATGGCGGTGCGTTCCCTGGGGCGCCCCTGCGCTCGGCGATTCGGCGGGTGTTCTCGCATTATCGTACCCCCAATCTCCAGATTGACGCCTATGACGTGGTCACCAATACCCCACATGTGGCCGCCTATCGCGCGCCCGGCGCCACCCCAACGAATTTTGCCCTGGAATCGGTGCTGGACGAGGTCGGCGAGAGCCTGGGGATGGACCCTATAACCTTTCGTCTCAAGAATGCCTCGCGGCCTGGTGACCCTATGCCCGACGGCGTGCAATTACCGTCGGTGAGTCTCACCGACCTGTTACAGCGCGTGCAGGCACACCCCTGCTGGACGACCCCGCTCGCTGGCCCGCACCACGGGCGTGGCATAGCCCTGGGCCTGTGGACCATGCCAGGCGGCACCACGAGCTGTCATATTACGCTGAGTGCTGACGGCTCGGTGACGCTCGTGCTCGGAGCAGTAGATTTATCTGCCACACGCACCAGCCTCGCCATGGTCGCCGCCGAAGCATTAGAACTCGACTTGGAAGATGTGCGGGTGGTAGTGGGAGACACGGATATGGTGGCCTATTCTGGCGCCAGCGCTGGCGATAAAATCACCTATGTGACCAGTAAGGCCATCCTCAAAGCCAGCGAGGATCTGTTACAGCGCTTAAAAACGCGCGTAGCCGCAGCCCTGGAAGCCGCGCCACACGACATTGTGTACGAGCGCAAACGCTTCTGGGTCCAGGGCTCGCCTGATCGCGTGATGATGCTGGCCGACATCGCGCAGCGCACAGTACGTGGCGACGAGGCCATCATGGGCTATGGCAGCAATAGCGAGACCTTTAGTACAGTGGCGATTGCCCCGAACGCGGCGGTACATGTGGCTGATGTTGAGGTCGACCGCGACACCGGCGCGGTCACCATTCTCCAATACACCACGTTTCAAGACGTGGGCCTGTGTATTAACCCTGATCAGGTCGAAGGCCAAATGCAGGGTGGGGCCACCCAGGGCATTGGCTGGGCCTTGTCCGAGGGGTATGCCTTTGACAATCAGGGAGTGCTCCAGAACGCCAACTTGCTTGATTACCGTATGCCTACCAGCCTGGACATCCCACGCATTGCTACCCAGGTCATCGAAGAGCCGTCTGGTGACCATCCCTACGGTATTCGCGCAGTTGGGCAGGTCCCCATCGTGCCACCCGCGGCGGCCATAGCGAATGCTATCTACCGAGCCGTAGGCGTCAGGCTGCGGGAATTGCCAATGACGCCAGAACGCCTACACCGGGCACTGAAGCACAGCGGTGCGACCACGCCAGAGAGTGAGGCCCTGTTCAACGTTATCAGACAATGTTACGGACACCGCTTGACCGCAGACGAGCTAGAGGAAGTGCGCAAGGGGGTGGCCGGCATCAGCCAGGCCGCGACGGCGCTACGCACTGTCAGGCTCAACAATAGCGATGAACCGTTCGCGCTCGGCATACCCTATCGGAAGGAGGGTTAGCCTCGTGACCAGCCCCGTTGTCTTCATGCCTATACGGGAGTTACAGACCCTGGTGCAGACGGGGCAGGTGTCGCCCGTTGAACTGGCCGAAATGTTTCTGGCGCGTCTGGAAACTTTGGGCCCCCAGTACAACGCGGTGGTAACGGTCACCCGGGAACTGGCCCTGCAGCAGGCGCGGCAAGCGGAACGCGACATTGCCGCCGGGCACTACAGAGGTCCTCTGCACGGCATCCCCTACGGTGCCAAAGATTTGTTGGCCACCTCTGGGGGCATTCCCACAACCTGGGGGGCAGCGCCTTTGCGCCACCAGAAGTTCGATTATGATGCGACAGTCGTACGTAAGCTCGCCGAAGCCGGGGCTATCCTGGTGGCAAAGCTCGCCATGGTCGAGCTGGCTGGTGGCATGGGCTATCGTCAGCCCCATGCATCCTTCACCGGGCCTGTCATTAATCCCTGGGACCGCACCGCCTGGAGTGGTGGATCGTCCAGCGGCTCTGGCGCTGCCGTGAGCGCTGGCCTGGTGCCGTTTGCCATTGGCTCAGAAACCTGGGGCTCCATCCTCGGCCCCGCCAGCAATTGCGGCCTTGCCGGATTGCGTCCGACCTACGGTCGCGTCAGTCGTCATGGTGCCATGACCCTAAGCTGGAGCCTGGACAAGCTTGGTCCCATGGGACTCACTGCCGACGATTGCGGGCTGATCTTGGAAGCCATCGCCGGTCCCGATCCCCTCGACCCGACGGCTACCAATCGACCGTTTACCTATGCTGCCGATCCCACGGAGAAACGCTGGCGGCTCGGTGTGCTCAAAGATATCACAGCGAACGTTGACGAGGCCGTGCGCAACAATTTTACGCAAACCCTCGAGGTGCTGGCCCAGGTTGCCAGTATCGAAGAGGTTGAGTTGCCGGCATTGCCTTACGAAGAAATCACCCGCACCATCCTGTTCGCTGAAGCCGCCAGTGCTTTCGAGGAGTTTATTGAGAGCGGCCAGGCAGCGGAGTTGACCGCCCCAGAGGATCACTACGGCCCGTATGTGCGTATGGCAGTACTGGCGAAGGACTATATCCGCGCCTTGCGCTTGCGCGGCATTATCGCCAGACAGATAGACGCCGTCCTCGCTGGCTCTGATGCGCTAGTAGGGCCAGCGCGTGCTACGCCCGCGCCCCGGCTCGATCAAGAGTTGCGCAGCGCTGCCGGGGGTACGACCAGAGACATTATGGGTGCCATTGGCAACGGCCTCGGACTACCGGCCATCACTGTCCCGAACGGCTTTTCGGACAAAGGTCTGCCAACGGGCGTGCAGTTTATGGGGCGAGCCTACGACGAGAATGTCGTCCTGGCGGTGGCACGCACCTACCAGAGCCTGACCACCTGGCACCTGCGCCATCCACCTGAGCTGGCGTCATAGCGTCGCGCTAGAGCGGAGAAAGTGACCACCATGCAGACCATTATTCACGACGCGACGATTGTCACGGCGGATGCGCAGTGTACCGTCCATTATGACGCTGCCATTGTCATCGCAGACGACCGTATCGTAGCGCTGGGTCCCAGTACTACGTTGCTGGCGCGTTACCCCGTAGCTGAGCGTATTGATGGGCGTGGCAAAGCGATCATGCCAGGATTTGCTAACGTGCACACCCACTTTGGGCTCACCCTCGCCCGTGGTATCTATGAAGATTTATCGCCCTCGCACACCCCACCGTTTGAGGGTGGCCTGGCGCCTCTGCCGTTACCCCCCTTGAGCCACGAGGAACGCCAGGTGATGTGCCAGCTCGGCATGCTAGAGGCCATCCGCAGTGGCACCACGCTGGTGCTGGAAGACGCTGTCGGCATACTCCACTACGCTGAAGCCATAGAGGCAAGTGGATTGCGGGCGCTGCTGTGCGAGCGCGCCTGGGATCGGACCCAGGCCGGGATTGGCCAGCCCGGACCTTTTAACGCTGACGCAGCCTTAGCAGACCAGGGACTGGCGCGCATTGAAGAGCTCCACACGCGTTGGCACGGCAAAGGCCAGGGCCGTATCCAGATTGGCCTGGCAGCCTGGGCGCCGGACATGTGCTCCCCTGCCCTGCTGCAGGATTTGCGCACGTTACAAGCACGCCTTGACGTGCGAGCCACGGTACACCTCAACCAGATCTGGGGTGAAGTCGCGGCCGTGCAGAGCCAACGTGGCATGCTCCCCACGGAATATCTGGCCCGTTGTGATTTCCTCTCTGATCGCCTGATTGCTGCCCACTGTCGCTGTATGACGCCTGACGAAGAACGCCTGCTAGGCGCCTCGGGGGCCACGGTCGCCTTCAATGCGGCTATTGCCGCACGGCGCGGGCTCAGCCCACGTATTGCCGACCTGGAAACCTATGGCTGCAGCATTGCACTCGGCACCGATAATATGGCCGAAGACATGGTCGAAGTCATGCGCACGGCCCTGTTCATGGAGCGTATACGGCGGCAGGACGGTCGTAACCCGACGCCAGAACAGGCCGTGCTGTGGGCCACGCGGCACGGCTATGAGGCCCTCGGTGTGCCAGACGCTGGCTGGCTCGCCCCAGGGAATAAGGCCGACCTGATCATAGTCGATCTGCGTAAGGCGCACCTGGTACCGCTGCTGCGCGTGGTCTCCTGCTTTGTGCACCAGGGGCAAGGCCGTGACGTGGAGGCGGTCATGGTCGATGGCCGCTGGCTGATGCGTGATGGCAGCATGCGCACGATGTACGAAGAGACCATTATACGTGAGGCTGACCGCATTGGGCGCGCTGCCTGGCGCCGTCTGTTTGATGAGCGTCCGGATCTCCAGCCGCCCCCTGGGCTGAATTGGGTACAATAAGAGGCAATAGCACTAACTGTGTGGGAGCACTGATGACATTCAGGGATCTGTTCACCTCTCCAAAACCGCTCATTGCCTGTATTCATCTCATGCCTTTGCCAGGTTCTCCGCGCTATGCCGGCACCATGCGGGAAGTCTACGACACGGCCCTGGCGGAAGCCGCGATCTTCGCTCAGTATGCCATTGATGGCTTGATCATTGAAAATTTCCGAGATGTGCCCTTTTACCCGAACGCCCTGCCGGCGGAAAGCATCGCAGCCCTCACCGCGGTCACGCGCGAGGTCGTGCGGGTAGCCCAGGTACCCGTGGGCGTAAATGCCTTGCGCAACGACGCCCATGCCGCGCTGGCCATCGCCACGGCAGCCGAGGCGGATTTCATCCGCGTGAACGTCCATATGGGCACGGTAGTGTCAGATCAGGGGGTCATCGAAGGAGCCAGCCAT
>Ga0075428_100006645_pt1 | contig 12862 bp, 9 predicted proteins | sample RhiMetdeltSRZDD2_FD_75291 | JGI IMG/M metagenome (GOLD analysis project Ga0075428, IMG submission 75291) | Populus rhizosphere microbial communities from Tennessee, USA - Rhizosphere MetaG P. deltoides SRZDD2 | ecosystem: Host-associated > Plants > Roots > Rhizosphere > Soil | place: USA...
ATCGAGGCGACCAGTAGGCCATCGATCGTTGCCGCGTACAGTCGTCGCCGCGACTCGGCTTTCGCATAGGGCGACGCGAGGCTCAATGAAAGCTTCGCCAGCAGCATGGGGTACATTAGCGCGAAGGAAACAGACAGTCCGGCTAACCCCACAACGGTCTGCATGTTCATGTGCAACATGCGTTTAAGTTAATCACATGCGGCTGTCCCATCGACGTAGCACTTCACCACAGTTAAGTCCTGCAAAACGCCGCAGTGTTAGAACCGGTTTCAAAACCAGATCGACGAGCAGAGCGACCGAGATCCTTCGCGCCTTCTCAGCCGGACATCATCCGCTGTCACGCTGCGATCCTGTCTTAGAGACGGAAAAGGAGAAGGGAGAAAGGAGAACTGAGATTATACGGTTCTCATCAGCAGCCGTGCGGGAGCGCACGCCTTGTTGCAATTTCTGCGATCCAACGAAAAAGAAAAGTAGTACCGCGGCTAACGATAATCTTAGGCGGTCTCCGTTGGATTGAGCAGACTTGGGGCGCCGCCACCCCAGCCGACGCAGAACTAGAATATGTGGTCCGCCCGATACTGAGGGTCGCCGAGTCAGAGGTAATTCTGGAGCCGCAATGGGAGCAGCTGCGCCCAAGAAGAAGTCCCCATCGGCAAGGAGCGACGACATTGCGCGCGACGCGATGCCAATCAGCTTCGTGGACTTCGCGGTTCGCGCGTGGCGTGAAGGACCGTACGCGCAGGTCATCGCGCACTCGACGCCTGCGGGTGGGATGCGCCAGCCGGTAGCGGTGAAAATCGGGGTGTTCGCCCCGGATGATTACCGCGTTGCCATCGACGCGCCGCTTGCGCGCGGCGCGGAGGTCGGCCGCCAGCTTGCCCGTGTCTTGTTGCCCCCCGAGATCTGGCGTCTGCTCGGGGAGAGCCTCGCCTCCATTTCGAGCCGCCGCGATCTGGGCCTGCGCCTGCGCCTCTGCCTCGATGACGATCTCATCGATCTGCCGTGGGAGTTCATCTACCGACCTGACGTCGACCTACCAGCCGCGCAGAGCGGATTCCTCCTGATGGACGGCCGTATCTCGCTCACGCGCGAGCCGCCGTCGATCGTGGGGACGCCCGCTTCGAGCGACCATCCGCAACGCGGCCTGTTTGTCGGCGCGATGTTCGATGACGGATCGGATACGTGGGGCGTGCGTGGCGAACACGAAAACCTGATGACGGCAATGGGGCGCGTTGAGAATCTGCTTTCATTCGACTTCAAGCGCGCCGATGATTCCGCCGGGGTCGATCTGGCATTGTCCCAACCATGCGACGTGTTCCATTACGCGGGACATACAGAAGTAGTCGACGCGCGTGGAACCCTCGTCCAGTTGGTCAACTCGGCCCGCCTCGAGACACAACTGGCTCATTTGCAACTAAAGCCGTCGGTTCCGGCCTACACGCCTCCGTTCGACTCGACCCAAAGCGTGGAAGCCGTCCAGCATCGTGCTGCCTGGACAACGAGCGACCATCTCGCCACCCGCCTCGCGCGCGCCGGGACCCGGCTGGCCGTGTTCAACGGATGCAACAGTGGGCTCTGGCCCTTTGTGAAGCCGCTCATGGATGCGCGAATCCCGGCGGTCATCGGAGTGCAGGGCCTCGTTAGCAATCTCGCGTCACTCAATTTCGCCGAGGCGTTTTACAAATCCCTCGCCGTGGGGCTCTCGCTGGACGAGGCGCTCACATACGCGCGGCTGTACCTCGTCGAGCCGGGACACCGCTACTACGACTGCGACTGGGCACGGTTCATGGCATACATGCCAATCGAATCAGCCGTGCTATTCCCGCGTTCGGAAAAAAGTCGGATCCGCCACCGCCAGAACGAGATTCGCGCAGACCGCATCCAGACGATCGATGCCGTCCAGTCGGTGATGCAGAAGCTCGATGGGGAGGGCGTGAGCCGGGTGCTGTCCGATGTTGCGAGTCGCACGGTGGTGATACTCGGCCGCTTCAAGCCTGAGCGGAAGAGCATCCTGGACTTCATCCGGCGATGGATCGCGACTCCGCCGTCGTCGTACGTGGGGCTGGTGTTCGACTTCGAGCAGCCCAGAGATCGGACGATGCTCGAGTCGGTGCTGCGATTCGCTGCGGTGTCCCGCTTCGTCATCGCGGATCTGTCTGATCCCAAGTGGGTGCTTGCCGAGCTGCAGCAGATCGTTCGCAACTTCCGCTCGCTGCCGATCGTGCCGATCATCCAGTGGGAGGAGGATGAAAAGGACGCGGTCGCGGAATTCGAAGGGTATCCGTGGGTTCACTCGGTTGTGCGCTACCGCGACCTCGCGCACCTTGAACAGATTCTTCAGTCGCAGGTGATCGAACCGGCCGAGCAACTGTATGACGACCTGCGGCCGCGCGCCGTGTTGTAAACCACTCAGTCTCGCGCACACACCGAAGCAATGTGCTGCCTCCTGGCGAAGCCTGAATCCATTCACTCAAAGGCCGCCCGCGAAAGACCGGTCTCGCGTTCCTCCTATGCAGATAGGCCACCTCCAAGTAACACGGCCGCTGGATACGGAGTACTGGAATGCGGATGAACCCGAACTCTGCGAGACACCTCGCGATCGTTGTACCTACTCTGCTGGCACTGATGGCGTTGCAGAGTGGCTGTGATAGAGGACCGACGGGTCCGGCGTTGCCGATTCGCGCCGCCACACCGCCGACAACCCCGACGGACGCACCAACTTTCGAAGTTTCCTTGTCCGGACCGGTTGCCGACAACGTTGGGAGGCCGCTGGCGGATGCCAGGGTGGAAGCGATCGATGGTCCGAGGCGTGGTGTCTTTGCACTAACAGATTCGTCGGGTAACTATGCGCTTCCCGGCGCGTTTTCGGGATCGGTCACCCTTCGTGCGTCGAAGGCCGGTTATCTCGCAGCGACGCAGGCATTCTTTGGCGGGCGGCCGGGAGAAAACATCTTTGGCTTTCGCCTGCAAACTCAGTCCTCGGTGGCCTTGCTTGGTAACTACACCCTGACTATTACTGCGGATCCGGTTTGTGCGGCGCTGCCACTCGAAGCGCGAAGCCGCACATACGAGGCAACCGCAGCCCCAGCGCCGAATTCACCGAACACTTACCTTCTGACCTTGAGCGGCGCGACGTTTTCCCTCAACTTCAGCAGAGTGATCGCTGCTGTCGCCGGCGATTTCGTCTCGCTCCGCTTCGACTCTGACATCGATGCTGGTCCGCTGACGGAGGAACTGGGAGCGTCGACGACGATTTCGTTCCTCGGCCAGGCCAGCGGGTCGTTCGATGGACGCAGCATCTCAGCTCCTTTTACTGGCGAGCTGGTGTACCGGTCCGCCAACGCCCCAGAGATACAGTGCACTTCATCCGCGCATACGCTCACTCTGACGCGACCCTGAATCGAGCAGGGGCGACGAACGCGCAGCGAGCCGCGATTCTAGCGATTCACCGTCCGGCTCGGTCGCTTGAACGTGTAGATCGTCTCGGTCATCAAGGCATCATCGACGCGGATTTCGCGGCGAGTCATTCCGACGAGCTCCCATCCTTGCTGCCCTAAGCCGTTCAAAATGACGTCCGGGTTCCCCGCTTCGCGGCGAGGTTCGATTCGGCTGATCTCAGTGTGGTAGTCCCACAACTGAAGCGTGTCACCGGGACGTTGGGTCTGAGCCACGATACCCACGGCTCCGAGAACAAAAACTGTGACAACCAACATGAGTGCAGGCGCACGTGTACTCATAGTTCCTCCAGCTCTTTGACAGAGCATTACTGATCGCGGCTGGGTAGATTGTGAACCGGATCCCCACCTTTGACCTGTTCGTGAGGCGGGCGTATGCTCGAAGTAGCCGAATTCGCGCATCTCCAGCGCGGAGCGGGGGAACCAGTGGGCGAGCCGCGGCTCGTCTGGGGCATATCCGGCCGAAATGAATCCGGAGGAGGACCTTCAACCTCCAGCCCGTCAGCTAACCTCGCAGGCGCTTTGGGGGATGTTTGAATGCCGTCACTTACCGGGGTCTGGCGCCTGCTTTCCGGTAGTTCTGCCTCGTCGACGCCGCCATCACGTCCTATCCCATCGGTTTCACGCAACGCAGTTCAGTCGTCGGATCAAGAGACGGCACACAGGTCGAGTCTCGCGCTGCTGACGCTCGGCGCGATTGGCGTGGTCTATGGCGACATCGGCACCAGCCCGTTGTATGCGCTTCGTGAGTGCTTTCATGGCGAGCACGGCGTCGCGCCGACACACGACAACGTGCTCGGCGTGCTCTCGCTGATCTTCTGGTCGCTCACGCTGATCATCTCGATCAAATACATCCTTTTCGTGATGCGGGCCGACAACAACGGCGAAGGCGGGATCCTCGCGCTGCTGGCACTCGTGGCGAAGTCGCCTGACGCGAAGAGAAAGAGTCGTGCGAGCCTGATTGCTCTGGGCTTGTTCGGTGCCGCGCTTCTCTACGGCGATGGCATGATCACGCCTGCGATTACCGTGCTCGGTGGCGTCGAAGGACTCGGAATCGTGACCCACATCTTCGAGCCCTACATCGTTCCGATCACGTTGGTGATCCTGGTGATCCTCTTCATGATCCAATCGCGCGGGACGGCGCATGTCGGCATGCTGTTCGGCCCGGTGATGATCCTCTGGTTCGTGATCATCGCCGTCCTCGGCCTCAATTGGATCGTGAGGTACCCGCGCGTCCTCGCTGCCTTCAATCCGCTGCATGCGCTGACCTTCTTTGAAGTCAACGGTTGGCACGGCTTCGTGGTGCTTGGCGCTGTGTTTCTCGTGGTGACCGGTGGCGAAGCGTTGTACGCCGACATGGGCCACTTTGGCCCGAAGCCGATCCGACTCGCGTGGTTTTCGATCGTGTTGCCGGCGCTGTTCCTGAACTATCTCGGTCAGGGCGCGATGATTCTTCTCAATCCGGCTGCCGCGTCGTCGCCGTTCTATCTCATGGCGCCGCGCTGGGCCCTCCTGCCGCTCGTGGTGCTCGCGACCATGGCGGCGATTATCGCGTCCCAGGCCTTGATCTCGGGTGCATTCTCGTTGACACGACAGGCCATCCAGCTCGGGTACTCTCCGCGTCTCGAAATCGCCTACACGTCGGAGCATCACCAGGGACAAATCTATGTTCCGCAAGTGAACTGGACGTTGATGTTTTGCACACTCGGACTGGTTCTGGGTTTCGAGTCGTCCAGCGCACTTGCCGCGGCGTACGGAATCGCCGTCACCTTGACCATGCTCATCACGACGATGCTGGCGTACCTCGTGGCAAGAGGAGCGTGGGGCGTCCGGCGCGTCGTCGCTGGCTCGATTGCGTTGTTCTTCTTCCTGATCGAGTTGAGCTTCTTTGGCGCGAACCTGCTCAAGGTGACGCACGGCGGATGGTTCCCACTGGTCGTGGGCGCGGTCGTCTACACCGTGCTTTCGACCTGGAAGCGGGGCCGCGCGCTGCTGGCGAGCCGCATGCGTGAGAAGTTGTACCCATTCGACCAATTCTTACGCGACATCGAAGCGTACCCGCCACAGCGCGTCACCGGCACCGCCGTCTTCATGACGAGCAACCTGACCGGCACGCCGCCAACGCTGCTCCACAATCTCCAGCACAACAAGGTGTTGCACGACCGGGTCATCTTGTTGACGGTCGTGACGAGCGATGTACCGTACGTTGCTCCGAACAAACGAACCGAGGTCGAGGCGCTGGGTCACGGCTTTTATCGGTTCACCCTCCGTTACGGGTTCATGGAGGAGCCCGATGTTCCTGACGCTCTGGCCCAGGCGTCGGCCCAGGGATTCAAGATCGATCTCAACGAAACGACGTTCTTCCTGGGACTGGAAACGCTGCTCGCGACACGCCGGCCCGGCCTGCCTCTCTGGCGCGAGCGATTGTTCGTGCTGATTTCAAGGAATGCCGTTCGGGCCAACGCGTTCTTCAAGATTCCGCCTGAGCGCGTGGTGGAGTTGGGGATGCAGGTGGAATTGTGAAGATGCTCTACGGAGAGAGCGGAGATCACGGAACAAAATCAAACCACGGAGACGCGAAGAACACGGAAAAAATATGTTGATCTCCGTGCCTCCGTGCCTCCGTGTTGATCTTGTCCCGTGCCCTCCGCTCTCTCCGGGCGTCCGTGCCAGAATGATCGGAATGTGACGGACGCCTCCCTCGCCGACTGGCTAGCGGCCCTCGAGAAGCGTCATCTCGCCAATCTCCGCCCATCGGAAGTGTCTCGCGCCCTCAGGTCGCTCTCAGCGTATTACGTCGAGCGCCGCTCTAAACTCGCCGGAGGCGCCGCGCTCAATACCGCGGGGAAGCGCGCGGCGTTTGCGCTGTTCTATGGGCCACTTCACTTCCTGATCACGCGTGAGATCATCACCGCGATCGAGCGCGCACGATATGTCGCACAGATACTCGACCTTGGGTGCGGCACCGGCGCGGCCGGCGCGGCGTGGGCGCTGGCGAGCGGACGGTGCACGATTAACGGCATCGACAGGCATCCGTGGACGGTCGACGAGGCGAATTGGACCTATCGACAGCTTGGTATTACCGGCTATGCCGGGCAGGCGGGCATTGCGCGGGCGCCAATTCGTGGACGCAAAGGACACGGGATTCTTGCCGCGTATTCGATCAACGAACTCGACGATGAGACGCGCGCCGGACTCATACTTCGACTGCTGGAGGCGAAAGAAAGCGGGTCTCACGTCCTAGTGATTGAACCCATCGCCAAACGAGCGCTCACGTGGTGGTCCGACTGGGAACAACGGTTTCTGAATGCGGGAGGAAGGGCTGATGAATGGCGGTTCCGAACGGAGCTGCCCGAGCGGCAGCGGCTTCTTGGCCGTGCTGCCGGCCTGGATCCTCGCGAACTGACCGCCCGTTCGCTGTGGATGTGAACCTGAAATAGAATTCCTGAAGCCCGGCGCTCCGGGGAGGATACGACATCGAATGGCACAGGCCACCGCCCCGACCACGCCGCGCCGCGGCCTCACGCTTACTCAACAGATTTTCATCGGCCTCATTCTCGGCATCATTGTCGGCGCGATTGTCGACGCCACGCACCCCGAGTACGCGGTCTACTTCCGTCCGTTCAGCCAGTTGTTCCTGCGGCTGATCAAGATGGTGATCGCGCCGTTGATTTTTGCCACGCTCGTGGCGGGGATCGCCGGCGCCGGTCACTTCAAGGTCGTCGGACGAATGGGACTACGCGCGCTGATCTATTTCGAGGTGGTGACGACGCTGGCCCTGATCATCGGGCTGGCGGCCGTCAACCTCACGAAGCCTGGCGTCGGCGTGAATCTCCCGATGGGCGCGCACTCCGACATCACGGCGAAGCCGCAGACCTGGGATCAAATCCTGCTCCATGTGGTCCCGGAGTCCGTGATCGATGCGATGGCGCGAGGAGACGTGCTGCAAATCGTCGTATTCAGCATCATCTTTGGCATCGCGCTCGGCATCGTCGGTGAAAAAGGACGTCCGGTGATCGTCTGGTGCGAGGTGCTTGCGGAAACGATGTTCAAGTTCACGAACATCGTCATGCACTACGCGCCGATTGGCGTCGGTGCGGCGATCGCGTACACCGTCGGCCATGGCGGACTCGGTGTGCTGTATAACCTGGCGTGGCTCGTCGCGACGCTGTATGGCGCGCTGGCCGTGCTCATCCTTGCTGTGTTTCTTCCAGTTGCCATCATGTTCAAAGTGCCGCTGCGGAAGTTCATCCGCGCGGTCAAGGAGCCGGCGGTCATCGCGTTTTCCACGACCTCGAGCGAGGCGGCTTTGCCGCGTGCCATGGAGGTTCTCGAGCGTCTCGGTGTGCCGCGACGCATCGTCTCGTTCGTTCTCCCGCTCGGCTACAGCTTCAATCTTGATGGAACGACGTTGTACTTATCGCTGGCCGCGGTGTTTGTCGCTCAGGCGGCCGGAGTACAACTGACCGCGTCGCAGCAGGTCACCATGCTGATTACTCTGATGCTGACGAGCAAGGGCGTGGCGGGAGTGCCGCGAGCGTCGCTCGTGATTCTTGCCGGCACACTCGCCAGCTATGGATTGCCGCTCGAGGGAGTGACGCTGATTCTCGGCGTTGACGAACTGATGGATATGGCGCGAACGATGACCAACGTGATCGGCAATTGCCTCGCCACCGTTGTGATTGCCAAGTGGGAAGGTGAGTTCGTCGAGGCCTCCGACCAAGAGTTGGAACTCGCGGCGGCGCGCGGCGAAATCTGAGATCCTCATGTTGTATGGCCTGACGCGTCGACGGCGTCGGCGTTTCGTACGCTGGTTTCTCGAAGGCGCACGGCGGCAACCAGGTCCGCATACCAGCGAAGATTCCACACATCAATCGGCGTGGTGGAAAGTCATGTGCCTGACGGGCGTCGACTACTTCTCGACGTTGGGCTATCAACCAGGGATTGCCTTTCTCGCCGCCGGCATGATCTCGCCGCTGGCGACTCTGGTGCTCGTTCTGCTGACGCTGTTCGGTGCGCTGCCGATGTACAGGCGCGTCGCGGAGCTGAGCCCGCACGGGCAAGGCAGCATCGCCATTCTCGAGGAATTGCTTCCGCGCTGGCGTGGCAAGGCGCTGGTTTTGTGCCTTCTGGGTTTCGCCGCCACGGGCTTCATCATCACGATCACCATGTCGGCCGCTGACGCAACCGAGCACATCGTCCACAATCCGCTGGCGCCCGCGTGGATGGAGCATCCAATCCTGGTGACGCTCTTCTTGCTCGGCGCACTCGGTGCCGTTTTTCTCAAGGGGTTTCGTGAAGCGGTCTGGCTGGCTGTTCCGATCGTCGGCGTTTACCTGCTGCTCAACCTCGTTGTTGTTGGCTGGGGCATCCATCACGTGCTCGGCCGACCAGAACTCTTCAGCCAGTGGAAAAGCGCCGCACTCGCTGAGCACGGCGGCAGTGCGATCAGAATGATCGTCATCGCGCTCGTGCTGTTCCCGAAACTGGCGCTGGGTCTCTCTGGCTTTGAGACGGGCGTCGCGGTGATGCCGCTGGTCGCCGGCAGCCCGAGCGATAACGAGGCACATCCCGAAGGAAGAATCCGGAACACGCATAAGTTGCTGACGACTGCAGCGCTCGTCATGAGCGTCCTGCTGGTGACAAGCAGCGTCGTCACGACCCTGTTGATTCCGCCGGCGGAATTTCAGGCCGGCGGCTCCGCTTACGGTCGAGCGCTCGCGTACATCGCACACGAACATCTGGGAGAGATCTTCGGGACGCTTTACGACTTCAGCACGGTGGCGATTCTCTGGTTTGCCGGTGCCTCAGCGATGGTGGGTCTGTTGAATCTCGTTCCCCGCTACCTGCCTCGCTACGGGATGGCGCCGGAATGGGCCAAGGCCAACCGCCCGCTGGTGGTCATCTTCACGTTTATTACCTACCTCGTCACCGTGTTGTTCAGGGCCGACGTGAATTCACAGGGAGGCGCCTACGCCACCGGCGTCCTGGTCCTCATGGGATCGGCGGCGCTGGCGGTCACGTTGGCGCGGCTGCGCTCGCGGCAGGCATGGCACGGCTATCTGATCCTGACCGTCATCTTCGGGTACACGACGTTGGTCAACATCGTCGAGCGTCCCGAAGGCATCAAGATCGCGTCGATTTTCATCGTCACGATCATCGTCACGTCCATGACCTCGCGCGTGCTCCGCTCGACCGAGTTGCGCGTGCACGGCATCGACGCAGATCAGGCGGCTCGCGAATTCATCCTCGCGGCCGCCGACGCACCGGTCCGCATCATCGCGAATAGACCTGATGCCGGCGACGTCGAGGAGTACGCCTCCAAGCTTCGAGAGGCACGCGAATCGCACCATCTGCCGCCCGACGAGGGGGTGCTGTTTGTCGAGGTGCGTCTTGGAGACGTCTCCCAGTTCGCCGACACCCTAAAAGTGACGGGCGTCGATATCGGCGGCCATCGAGTCCTGCGATGTGTGAGTTCCGCGATTCCCAACGCGATTGCAGCGCTCCTGTTGTATTGCCGCGACGAGACGGGAAAGATTCCGCACGCCTACTTCGGATGGACCGAGGGGAATCCGATTGCGTATCTCCTCAAATTCCTCGCGTTAGGTGAAGGCGATACCGCTCCCGTCACCCGCGAAGTCCTCCGGCAGGCCGAGCCGAACCCGATGCGCCGTCCGAGAATTCATGTCGGGTGAATTTCCGCAAGCCTGACTTCCGCCTACAGGCGGAGGCTACACAGCGGCGGCAAGCCACACGGCGCACTCATCCACACCGTGGCCTTTGACCGCGGTGACTTCCAGCTGCAGCCGATCGTAGCGGACAGTATCGGCAACCGCGGGAGGCCGCCCGAGGAGCGTCAACACCAGGCCGCTGACGCTATCGACATCCTCGTGTTCGAGATCCAGATCGAAATGCTGTCCCAGCTCGTCGAGTCGCATCGTCCCCGGCACGCGAAGTCGCCCCATCGCATCGCGATAAACGTGGCGCGCTCCGCCAAGGCCTTCCTCGATTTCGCCGACGACCTCCTCGAACAGATCCTGGAGTGTGACGACCCCTGACGTTCCTCCATGCTCATCGAGGACGATCACCATTTGCGTCCGTTCCTGTCTCATCGTCGACAGCAAGGAATCAAGAGGAGCGGTTTCGGGCACGAGCGGCAGGGCGCGCGCGTGAGTACGCCGGATCGGTTCGCCACCCAGCAACACTCGCAACAGGTCCTTGATATGGACCATGCCGATAATGTGATCGAGATCGCGTTCGTAAATGGGATAGCGCGTGTGAGGGTTTCGGCTCAAGAGCTCGCGGATCTGTTCCGGCCTGGTGCCGAGCTGGATTCCCGCTACCCGCACACGCGGAACCATGACTTCGCCGGCCGTCAGATCGCCGAACTCGAAGAGCTCCTGAAGCATGCGGCCTGACTCGGCGCGTATCGCGCCGACCTCCTCGCTCTCCTGGACGATCAGTTGCAATTCCTCGGCAGTGTAGTACTGGTCCGCGTTCTGGGCCTGACGGTTGACACCCAGGACCTTCAACAGGCGGTTGCCGATGCTGTTCAGCACCAGCACAAACGGAAACAGTGCATTTCGGATCCACAGCATCGGCGGCGTGATCCAGAGCGCAAGTGTTTCCGCGTACTGCAGCGCCAGCGACTTCGGCACCATTTCGCCGACGACAATATGAAAGTACGTCAGGATAGCCACCGCGACAGTGCTTGCGAGCCCATGCGACGCGAGCCACTCGGGAAGCCCATGACCGCCAAGAATTGCGTAAAGCGAGTCGGCGAGAACGTGCTCACCGTACATGCCCAGGCCGAGGCTCGCGACAGTGATGCCGAGCTGTGCGGTTGCGATGTATCGATCCTGCTGTTTCGGATCATCGAGAACGCGCTGAACCAGTTGTGCGAGGCGGTTGCCATCCTGCGCCTTACGGTCGATTGCGGCGCGCGGCGCTCCCACGATCGCGAATTCGGCCGCGACGAACACGCCGTTCAGAAGGATGAGAACGGTGATGATGAGAAGCGCGGTCATGAGTTGTCGTTGTCGTCCTGGCCGGGGCGATCGCCAACGATGACCGACATCGTTGCGCCCTCGACCGCCTCGACTTCCACGTGCAGGCCATCGACATCCACCGCTTCACCCGGTTCCGGGGCGTGACCAAGCGCGGCGACGACTCGATCGCCGACAGTTTCCTCCCGCCCGCGCCATTCTGAACCAACGAGCGGCGCGGCCTGGTCGAGGCGCATCGATCCCGGAAGGCGAAGCCGGCCGTCGGACAGCCGAATCGGACGCGGCTGCACCGATTTGAATTCGTCGGCAACACCGCCGAGCAGTTCGCCGACAACATCTTCGAGCGTAATCAGGCCGACGACCGACCCGCTGACGTCGACGACGAGTGCCTGATGGCTACGACGCTCACGGAGAAACGTTAGCAGCCGGTCGGCAGGCATGGTGTCGGGCACACGCACGATCGGCCGCATCAGCGCTGCCACCGACAGCCCTCCACCGCGAACGAATCGCATCACCACATCTTTCGTGTTGAGAATCCCAACGATGTTGTCGATCGATCCGCGATAGACCGGCAGGCGGCTGTATGGGCTGGCCGCCACCACCTGGAGAACCTCGTCAAAGGGAAGCGACGCATCGATGGCGGCCAGGCGGGAACGCGGCACCATCAACTGGCGGGCGCTGCGTAGACCGAGACGAAGCGCGCGATGCAGCCGCACCTGCTCCTGTGGCTCGAGGAGACCTCCGTCACGGCTTTCGGCGATGAGTAGCGCGATCTCCTCCGGCGAGTGCACGTGGCGATGGCCGGTCGACGGCAGTCGCAGTGCGCGCAATAGCAGCACCCCGCTGCCGTTGAGCAACGCGATCGACCACGAGAATGCGCGCATCGACCACTGCATCGGAAGGACAGTGACGAGCGCTGTGCGCGTCGCATATTGCAGTGCGAGAGACTTCGGGACGAGCTCTCCCACAATCACTGCCAGCGTCGTCAGGAAAATCAGAACGATCGCTGCTGAGGCGGACTCGACGGTTGATGGCTGCAGCCGCTCGAACTTGGCGAGAAGCGGCATCAGGCGCGGCGCCAGGGTTGCCTGCCCGTACGCGCCGAGAATCAGGCTGCAGAGGGTGATCCCGACCTGGCACGCGGCGATGTAGCGGTCCAGCGCGCGCGGATCTTCAAGAACCGGGAGGAGGCGAGCCGCGAGCGCGTCCCCATCCTCGGCGAGCCGGCGAAGACGGCTGCGCCGTGCGCTTACGGCAGCGAACTCCGCCGCCACATACAACCCGGTCAGAGCGATGAGCAGGACGATGATTACCCACGCCGCCACCATGCATGCGGATCGTACTGCAAAAGGAGGGGTTGATCGGCACGGTCTTTAGACCGTGAGGCCGTTCACTTATTCG
>Ga0075428_100006648_pt1 | contig 12857 bp, 7 predicted proteins | sample RhiMetdeltSRZDD2_FD_75291 | JGI IMG/M metagenome (GOLD analysis project Ga0075428, IMG submission 75291) | Populus rhizosphere microbial communities from Tennessee, USA - Rhizosphere MetaG P. deltoides SRZDD2 | ecosystem: Host-associated > Plants > Roots > Rhizosphere > Soil | place: USA...
GGGGAGGCGCAGGTCGAGCACCACGCAGTCGAACGGTCGCGCGCGGAGCGCGGCGAGCGCCTGCTCACCCGATTCCGCGACCGTGATGTCGATGTCGTCGTAGCCGAGCAGCTCGGTGATGCTCAGCCGCTCGCCGGCGTTGTCCTCCACCACCAGCAGCTGCTTGCGGCGCGGCGTCGTGTACTCCCGGATGCGCGAGAAGGCCGCCTCGAGGCCGGCGGTGGTCGTGGGCTTGGTGAGGTACGCGAACGCCCCGCACGCCAGTCCGTGCTGCCGGTCCTCGTCGAGCGTCAGCATCTGCACCGGAATGTGCTGCGTGGTCGGGTCCTGCTTGAGATGGCTGAGCACCGTCCAGCCCAGCATGTCGGGCAGGAAGACGTCGAGCGACACCGCCGTGGGACGGTGCTCGCGGGCGAGTGCGAGGGCATCCACACCGCGCATCGCCACGAGCACTTTGAACCCCGCGCCGTGGGCCAGATCGGAGAGGACGCGGGCGTAGTGCGGGTCGTCCTCGACGATCAACAGGACCTCGTCGTCGGGGCGCAGCCGCTCGCGGTCGTCCGGGACCAGGGCGGCCGGACGCTCCGACGCCCGGAGCGTCGGAGCAGGACCGCGCGGCAGGGACCTGGACTCGGGCGTCGTCACGCCGGACGGGGCGACGTAGGCCTGGGGCAGGTAGAGCGTGAACGTGCTGCCGGAGCCGGGCGTGCTGCGCAGCTGGACCTCACCGCCCAGCAGGGTCGCGAGCTCGCGGCTGATCGCCAGGCCCAGTCCGGTGCCGCCGTACTTGCGGCTCGTGCCGGCGTCGGCCTGCTGGAAGGCTTCGAAGATGATCCGCTGCTTCTCGAGCGGAATGCCGATGCCCGTGTCCGAGACCTCGAACGCCACGACCGCCGCGACCCCGGCGAGGGTCGGGTGGTCGTCGGACCAGCCCCCGGTGGCCGCGGCCACGCTGAGACGGACACCGCCCTGCTCGGTGAACTTGAAGGCGTTGGACAGCAGGTTCTTGAGCACCTGCTGCAGACGCTTCGAGTCGGTCACGAGGCTGCGGCCGAGATGGGAATCGACGTGCATGTCGAAGGTGAGGCGGCGGCTCTCGGCCTCGTGTCGGAACGGGCGTGCCACCATCTCGAGCAGGTTGGTGAAGAAGATCTCCTCGGCGTCCACGGTGACCGTGCCGGACTCGATCTTGGACAGGTCGAGGATGTCGGTGATCAGGTTCAGGAGATCGGTCCCCGCCCCGTGAATCGTGCGGGCGAACTCGACCTGGCGGGACGAGAGGTTGCCATCGGGGTTGTCGCCGAGCTGCTGGCCCAGCACCAGGATGCTGTTCAGCGGCGTGCGCAGCTCGTGCGACATGTTGGCGAGGAACTCGGACTTGTACTTGGAGGTCAGCGCCAGCTCGGTGGCCTTCTCCTCCAGCGCGCGCCGGGCCTGCTCGATCTCCTGGTTCTTGCGCTCGACCTCGACGTTCTGCTCGGCGAGCTGCTGGGCCTTCTGCGCGAGCTGCTCGTTGGTCTGCTGCAGCTCGGTCTGCTGCGCCTGGAGCTCGGCCGCGAGCTGCTGAGACTGCTTGAGCAGCCCCTCGGTCTGCATCGTGACCTCGATGCTGTTGAAGACGATGCCGATGCTGCCGGTCAGCTGCTCGAGGAAGGTCAGCTGCGAGGCGGTGAACCGGCTCAGGGAGGCGAGCTCGATCACCGCCTTGACGCGATCTTCGAAGAGCACGGGCAGCACGATGACGTTCTGCGGGACCGCCTGGAACAGGCCGGAGCGGATCGGGACGGGGGCCGCGAGGAGCTCCGTGATCAGCATGCGTCGCTTCTCGACGGCGCACTGTCCGATCAGGCCCTCGCCGAGCTGGAGCCGCTGGCGATGGCCGTCCTGGCCGCCGTCGGCGAACGCCGAGAGCAGCTTCAGGCCCGGAACCTCGTCGGGCTCCATCTGATAGATCACGCCCTGCTGGGCGGCGACCAGCGGCACCAGCTCCGAGAGCAGCATCCGACCGACCGTCGCCAGATCGCGCTGGCCCTGCAGCATGCCGGTGAAGCGCGCGAGGTTCGTCTTGAGCCAGTCCTGCTCGGTGTTGCGGTCGGTGGTGAGCCGAAGGTTGTTGATCATCGTGTTGATGTTGTCCTTCAGCTCGGCCACCTCGCCGCGCGCCTCGACCTGGATGGATCGGGTCAGGTCGCCCTGCGTGACGGCGGTCGCGACCTCGGCGATCGCGCGCACCTGGTTGGTCAGGTTGTCGGCCAGCAGGTTGACGTTGCCGGTGAGGTCCTTCCAGGTGCCGGCGGCGCCGGGGACGTTGGCCTGACCGCCGAGACGCCCTTCCACGCCCACCAGGCGCGCCACGGTGGTCACCTGGTCGGCGAAGGTCGCCAGCGTCTCGGTCATGTTGTTGATCGTCTCGGCGAGAGCCGCGACCTCGCCCTTCGCGTTGACGGTCAGCTTCTGCGACAGATCGCCGCCCGCCACGGCGGTCACCACCTTGACGATGCGACGCACCTGCTCGGTGAGGTTGGCCGCCATCACGTTGACGTTGTCCGTGAGGTCCTTCCAGGTCCCGGCGACGCCCGGCACCTCCGCCTGTCCGCCGAGCTTGCCTTCGGTGCCCACCTCGCGCGCCACGCGCGTCACCTCGGCGGCGAAGGCGTTCAGCTGGTCGACCATGGTGTTGATGGTGACCTTCAGCTCGAGGATCTCCCCCTTCACGTCCACGGTGATCTTGCGCGAGAGGTCGCCGCGCGCGACGGCCGTGGTCACCTCCGCGATGTTGCGCACCTGGGTGGTGAGGTTGGCGGCGAGCAGGTTGACGTTGTCGGTGAGGTCCTTCCAGGTACCGGCGACGCCCGGCACGACGGCCTGCCCGCCCAGTCGCCCGTCCGTGCCCACCTCGCGCGCCACGCGCGTCACCTCGGCGGCGAACGAGCGCAGCTGCTCGATCATCGTGTTGAGCGTGTCCTTCAGCAGCAGGATCTCGCCGCGGACGTCGACGGTGATCTTCTTGGAGAGGTCTCCCCGTGCGATCGCGGTGGCGACCTCGGCGATGTTGCGCACCTGCGCGGTCAGGTTGCTGGCCATCGAGTTGACGCTGTCGGTGAGGTCCTTCCAGGTGCCACCCACGCCCGGCACCTGCGCCTGCCCGCCGAGCTTGCCCTCGGTGCCGACCTCGCGCGCCACGCGCGTCACCTCACCCGCGAAGGCGTTGAGCTGATCCACCATCGTGTTGATGGTGTTCTTCAGCTCGAGGATCTCGCCGCTCACGTCCACGGTGATCTTGCGCGAGAGATCGCCATTGGCGATCGCCGTCGACACCTCCACGATGTTCCGCACCTGCGCCGTCAGGTTGTTGGCCATCGAGTTGACGCTGTCGGTGAGGTCCTTCCAGGTGCCGGCGACGCCGGGCACGACGGCCTGTCCGCCGAGCCGCCCGTCCGTACCCACCTCGCGCGCGACGCGAGTGACCTCGCCCGCGAAGGCATTGAGCTGGTCGACCATCGTATTGATGGTCTCCTTGAGCAGGAGGATCTCGCCGCTCACGTTGACGGTGATCTTCTTGGACAGGTCGCCCCGGGCGATGGCCGTCGCGACCTCGGCGATGTTCCGCACCTGGGCCGTCAGGTTGTTCGCCATCGAGTTGACGTTGTCGGTGAGGTCGTTCCAGGTACCGCCGGCGCCGAGCACCTGCGCCTGGCCGCCGAGCTTGCCCTCGGTGCCTACCTCGCGCGCGACGCGGGTGACCTCTCCGGCGAAGGCATTGAGCTGGTCCACCATCGTGTTGATGGTGTCCTTCAGCGCCAGGATCTCGCCGCTCACGTTCACGGTGATCTTGCGCGACAGGTCGCCGCGGGCCACCGCGGTCGTCACCTCGGCGATGTTGCGCACCTGCGCGGTGAGGTTGCCGGCCATGGCGTTGACGCTGTCGGTCAGGTCCTTCCAGGTGCCGGCCACGCCGGGAACGACGGCCTGTCCGCCGAGCCGACCGTCGGTGCCGACCTCGCGCGCCACCCGCGTCACCTCGGACGCGAACGACCGCAGCTGATCGACCATGGTGTTGATGGCTTCCTTCAGCTGCAGGATCTCCCCGCGCACGTCGACCGTGATCTTGCGCGACAGGTCGCCATTGGCCACCGCGATGGTGACCTCGGCGATGTTGCGGACCTGGGCGGTGAGATTGCCGGCCATCGAGTTGACGCTGTCGGTCAGGTCCTTCCACACGCCGCTGACCCCGCCGACCTGCGCCTGTCCCCCGAGCTTGCCGTCGGACCCGACCTCGCGGGCCACGCGCGTGACCTCGGCGGTGAAGACGCTGAGCTGCTGGATCATGGTGTTGACGATCGTGGCCGACTGCAGGAACTCGCCCTCGAGCAGGCGCCCGTCGACGTCCAGCCGCACCGTCTGGGTGAGGTTTCCCTGCGCGACCGCCGCGATGGCGCGGGTGACCTCGGTGGTCGGACGGAGCAGGTCGTCGATCAGGGTGTTGACCGAGACCTCCATCTCCCCCCACGCCCCCTTCGACTCGTCGAACTTCGCGCGCTGCCGCGGCTTGCCTTCCTTGCCCACGACCTGGCCGACGCGCAGCAGCTCCTGCGCCATCTTCTGGTTGGCGGCGACGATGTCGTTGAACGTGTCCGCGACCTTCCCCTCGAGCTCCGTCCAGTCCCCCGGGAGTCGCACGGAGAAGTCTCCGTCGCGCATCGCCTGCAGGCCGGAGAGCAGGACGCCGAGGGCCGAGGAGGCACCTCGGGCATTCCCATTGGCTCGGGTCTCACGGGCCAGCCCGCGCTTGTTCATGGTCGTGCTCCTGTGGCGACCGGGGTGCGCCGAGTCGTGAAGCGACGAGGGTCATGGAACTGTGTCGGCAGCGCTTCTGCTCCGTCATCGTGAGAGCAGGCACGCTTGCCACGGCCGCAGGTCGGGCGCATCACCGCGTGGAGACGATGCAGGCGGCTGCCGGATTCCGGTCAGCCGCGGCGCTCCGCGTGCGTCCAGGGCAAGCCGCTCGTCAGATTACCTCGCCGAGCCGGGAGCGCAGCACTTTCGTCGCGTCCGCCGAGTTGGCGCGCAGGGCGGTCCCGCGGGGGAGACGCGATCGTGTGATCCGCGGCACACCTTGGCGCGCTGCGCGCGCAGTCGAGCGGGCAAACCGCGTTTGAGGAGCGCTTGCGAACCGCAGCGGATGCGCACGAGCCTCGCACGCTGCGGGGAATCGCTCGTGGGATCAGGCGGCGAGGAACTCCGACCGGTGCTCCGAAGCGTCGATCCGTCGATCCCGCTCGCTCGCCAACGGTATGCGTTCCCTATCCGCCGTACTCGTCGTGGCGGCGCCACCACCGATACGGCGGGGTCTGGGGGGTCCCCTCCGGCGAGTCCTCCCATTCCTCCTGGCGGCCGAGCGCGGTGAGATCGAGGAGGGTCCAGACGGAGCCCAGCGCCTCGACGCCCCGGTACGACGTGAAGTAGGTGCGGTAGACCGCGTCGCCGTCGCGGATGAACGCGCTCAGGCCGAACCTCTCGCCGTCCTGGTCCTGATCGGTCTGCGGCGTCTCGGGGCCGCGGCCGAAGTCGGGGTTGAACGAGGTCCCGTGCGACGAGTACCAGGGGATGTCCCAGCCCATGCGTTTGCGGTAGGCCTCGAGCGCCGCGATCGGCGCGCGCGACACGAGTGCGAACGAGGTGTCGCGCGCGTGCAGGTGCGAAAGATGGGCCACCTGGTCGACGACCATCGAGCAGCCGGGACAGCCCGCCGTCTGGTTGGGTCCGAACATGAAGTGGTAGAGCAGCAGCTGGCGGCGCCCGTCGAAGAGGTCGACGAGCCGCGCCTTCCCGTCCGGGCCCTGGAACACGTAGTCCTTCTCGATCCGCACCCAGGGCAGGCGCCGGCGCTCGGCCGCGAGCGCGTCGTGCGCGCGCGTGAGCTCCTTCTCCTTCGCGCGCACACGCTCGAGGGCGGCCTCCCACTCCTTCACCGTGCCGATCGGCGGATGCGTCATCTTGCCTTTCCTCCTGCGTCGCAGCGGACGCCCCAGGGCCCGGGAAGCCCGAGCCCATCGGGAGACCGGGTGTGGACCCGTTCCATCGCTACTCGGGAATCTCCGCCTCGACGAGCTGCGCGAGCAGGGTCAGCGACTGCTGCCACCCGAGGTAGCAGTTCTCGACCGGGATCACGGAAGGCACCCCTGCCTGCACGATCTCGAGCTCGGTTCCGCAGTCGACCTTTCGCAGTGCGATCGCCACCTGCATCTCGCCGGGCAGGCTCGCATCCTCGAACTTGTCCGTGTACCGGATTCGCTCATTGGGCGTGAGCTCGACGTACCTGCCGCCGAAAGCATGGCTCTTGCCGGTGCAGAAGTTCGTGAACGACATCCGATAGCCGCCTCCGACCCGTGCGTCCATCTCGTGAACCTTGCCCGTGAAGCCATGCGGAGGCAGCCACTTCGCCATCGCGTCGGGATCGAGGAACGCCCGGTAGAGGCGCTCGGCAGGTGCGCGAAGGACGCGGTGGAGGCGGATGGTGTTGGTGGTGCTGGACATGTTCTGGTGCTCCTTTTTGAATGGGATTCTCGCGTCACCGCGACGCGGGCGCATGCGTCGCGAAGGGTGCCATCTGGTCGGCGAGCGCCTTCTGGAACGCGGGGCGGGCCTCACAGCGGCGCACGTAGGCGTCGAGCTCGGCGCGCTCCGCGACGAGATCGGTCTCCCGCAGGATGCGCAGCACCGTGGTCATCAGCAGGTCGCCGGCGGTGAAGCGGTCCTCGAGGTAGTCGCGTCCGCCGAGCCGCTTGGCGAGCACCGCCAGGCGCGACTCCACCATCTCCACGGCCCCTGGCCGGCGCTCCTTGGCCCACGCCTGGTCGGCGTGGAAGAAGTCGAGCGCGGCCAGGTGCTGGACGTGCGGCTCCACCGAGTTCAGCGCTGCGAACATCCAGGCGATCGCGCGCGCCCGGCCCACGGGATCCCTCGGCATCAACGCCTCCGAACGCTCCGCGACGTGGAGCACGATGGCTCCCGACTCGAAGAGATCCAGCCCCTCCTCGCGATAGGCCGGCACCTGCCCGAAGGGCTGGAGCGCGCGATAGCGCGCGGTGTCCTGGTCCTCGCGTCCGATCAGCCGCGCCTCGTAGGCGAGGCCCGCCTCCTCGAGCGCCCAGCGCACGCGCAGGTCGCGCACGAGCCCCTGGGCGAAGGGCGGAACCCAGCGGAACGCGCTCACCTCGATGCTCATCTCGTGTCCTCCTGACGGTCGTCCCGTCCTCCGATCGACCTACGCCTTCATCTCGAGTGTCGCGCGAACCGGGCGAGAATCGACAGCCCCTCCCGGAGGCGGAGCCCCTTGCGTCGAACTCTCTCTGGACCGCGCGGTCGCTTGCCATCAGCCCCCTGGGGCGAGCCGCGAGGGCACGCGCGAACGGCTCCATGGGCGTTCGCGAGCAACGCAATCTCCATGCCACCGTCGATCGACCCGGCTCGCGCCACGGAGCTCCCAGGTGACATCGCGGGCTGCACCGCCGCCCGAGGCGGCAGCCCGCTGCCCACAGGGGATACCTTCGAAGCATGCAGGCCGACCTTCCGGTTCGATGTGCCTGCGGCGCCGTGCGCGGGATCGTCCGGGGGATTTCCCGCCACCGCGGCAACCGCGTCGTCTGCTACTGCGACGACTGCCAGTCGTTCGCGCACTTTCTCGGGTCCGTGGATCGGATTCTCGATGGGCACGGCGGTACCGACATCTTTCAGATGTCTCCCGCGCGCCTCGAGATCACCGGGGGAGTCGACCGTCTCGCCTGCATCCGCCTGCGGCCGCGCGGCCTGCTTCGATGGTACGCGGGCTGCTGCAGGACGCCGATCGGAAACACGCCTGCCTCATGGAAGGCCCCATTCGTGGGCCTGATCCACAGCTGCATCGATCGCCAGGCGGCGGGTCCCTCGCGCGACGAGCTGCTCGGACCCGTCCGCGCGCGGATCCACGCCCGCGATGCGAAGGGGGATCGAGTAAAGCTGGCTGCGCACGAGCGCGTGCCGGCGTGGCTGTTCTTGCGAATCCTCTCGATCCTGCTCGTGGCGCGACTGCGCGCGGATCACACGCGCTCCCCATTCTTCGACGCGGTGAGCGGCGAACCGATTGCGCCGCCGCACGTGCTCACCGCGGAGGAGCTTGGCAGGGTCGAAGCCGCGCGAGACCGCGCCTAGGTCGAGGCGCACCTCCTGGATACGAGCCTTCCGGTGCCGGACGGCTCGCGTTGCGGATCGGGCGAGCGGAGCGCCGGGGGAGGCCGACGAGATCAGGGGAAATCGGAGCGACTCACCGCTGCGTCCGGGCCGGCAGGCAGTCCAGCGGGTCGACCGGTCGGTCGCCGACGCGGATCTCGAAGTGCAGATGAGGCCCCGACGACTCGCCCGTCGAGCCCATGTCGGCGATCAGCTCGCCCTGCTCCACGCGGGCTCCCTCCTGGACGAGGTTGTCCTGGTTGTGGGCGTACACGGTCTCGTAGCCGTCGGCATGCTTCAGGACGATGACGCGCCCGTAGCCGCGCTTGCTATCGCTGAAGGCGACCGTGCCCGGCGCCGCGGCGCGGACCGCCATCCCGGATCGGTGCGAGATGTCGATCCCCTCGTGCCGATGCTTGCCGCGCATCCCGAACCCGGAGGTGACCACGCCGCGCGCGGGCCAGCGGAACGCGGGCACCCTGGCGCTCGTCGCGCCACCGCACGTGGGAGAGGAGAGGTGCTTCGGAGTGGACTCCGCCGGCGCCGGGGGCTCGAGCGCGACCGGCGCAGTCGCAACCGGAGCCGGCGTCTCCTCGGCGTGTGCGCCCGAGAGCGCCGCGAACGTCGACAGCGATGCGGCCAGCAACCTGGCGCGCGCCCAACGGGTGGCGGTACCCATCGGCTGACAGATCGGGACCTCGCGGGAGGGTCTTGAGGACGCGCAAGACCGATCTTCCTCCGACGCTGCGCGGCTCGAGGCAGCACGCGTGTGTCCGAGGCGATGTGCACGCGTCCGTCCGAGGCGAGAGGGTGAGCGGAATCACGCTTCTCCGCGCGCATGTCGGGTCTGCGCGGCTTCCGCGCAGCGTCCACTCACGACGGCAGCTCCTCCCCGGACTGCTCCCTCACCATGTACTCGGCGTACCAGTCGGGCCACCTCGGATCTGCCTTGCCCGTCCGCTCCTCGTGCCGGCCGTGCGCCGCGGCGGCGCGGCGCAGCGCGCTCGCCAGATCGCTCGCGGACGCGAAGGTCGTCGCGGCGCGGTCGATCCGACCGGGGAGACGCGTGGTGACCTCCTGGAGCAGCCAGCCGTTCCCGTCCGGATCGCTGAACGAGGCGAACGAGCGGTAGCTATCGTGCCCGGGATCCGGGCCGCTGACGCGGAGCCGCCCGAACAGGTAGGGCTCGTCCGTCCCGGCGTGCACCCCGTCGGCTGCGTGGAACACCTCGCTGACCGCGACGCCGCGACCGAGCAGCTCGCGGCGGGCGGCCTCGATGTCGGAGACGATCAGGTACAGACCCTGGGCGGAGCCGGGTGCGGCCGCGGTGACGTTCTTGCCGAAGATGACCGAGCACTCGGAGCCCGGCGGCGTGAACTGGATCACGCGGAAGTCTGCGCCGGTGGCGAAGTCCGCGTCGAGCCGCCAGCCGAGGCTCGCGTAGAACTCCTTCGCGCGGTCGACATCCGCGACGGGGATGACGACGATCTCGAGCCTCGCGTCGACCGTCCCGGCGCGCGAGACCGGAGTCGCGCGCTCGTTGCTCACCTGGGTGCGGCTCATCGCGGCCTCCTCGGGCTGGTGACCGGCGCCATCCGGATCGTGCCTCGACCCCTGCGTCGCGCCACGGAAGCGCGGGTCGGTACCCTACATGGATTCCGATGCGCAAGGTTGGCGATGCAGGCGGAACGCGCAAGTGGCCGCGTCCAGGCCTTCGCGTCGACGCCCGGGACTGTCGGAAGCGTCGTCGAGCGATGCTCCGGTCTCCACTCTCGCCCGGATCCTGTAACGTGGAGCGCGGTCTGGCGGAGGAGCGCGTGATGCGAAGGCGAGGCCATCGGGTCATCCAGTGGGCGACGGGCAGCGTGGGGCGGCACGCCATTCCTGCGATCGCCGAGGATCCCGCGCTCGAGCTCGTCGGCGTGTGGGTCCACAGCCCTGCCAAGGTCGGAAGGGACGCCGGCGAGCTCGCGGGCATCGGCCCGCTCGGCGTGCGCGCGACGAACGACGTCGACGCGCTGCTCCGGCTCGACGCCGACTGCGTCCTCTACGCTCCCCTGCTCGCGAACCTCGACGAGATGGTCCGCATCCTCGAGTCGGGCAAGAACGTCGTGACGCCCACCGGCTTCGTCTACCTCAAGGATCCCGTCGTCCTCGCGCGCCTCGGGGACGCCTGCCGCCGCGGCGGGGTCTCCTTCCACGGCACCGGGATCCACCCCGGCCTGGTCGGCGACCGCCTGCCGCTCGTGCTCTCGGCGCTGTGCCGCCGGATCGATCGCATCCGCGTGTTCGAGATCTGCGACTTCTCGCACTTGAGCGAGAGCCCCGAGATGGTCTTCGGCCAGCTCGGCTTCGGCATGCCCGCGGAGGAGGCACGCCGCAATCCGCCGGCCCTGCTCGGGGTGATGAGCCGGATCTTCGGCGAGTCGATGCAGATGATCGCGGCGGGCCTCGGCTTCGAGATCGACGAGCTCCGGACGACGCACGAGTTCGCCGTGGCGACGGACGAGGTTCGCGGCCACGCGGGAGTGATCCCGAAGGGGCACGTCGCGGGCTGGCACTTCGAGTACGTCGCCATCGCCAGGGGCAAGCGCGCGATCGAGTTCCAGACCTACTGGAGGATGTCGGAGCAGATCGAGCCGAGATGGCCCTACGACGCCGTGCTCGAGTACGTCGTGGAGATCGATGGCGAGCCGCCGCTGCGCTGTAGCCTCGGCTCCATCGCAAAGGGCGACTCCCCGGAGTTCGGCCTGCTCTGGACCGCGATGAACTGCGTGAACGCGATCGCCCCCGTGTGCGAGGCGGCGCCCGGAATCCGCACGTCGCTCGACCTGCCGCTCCTCACCGCGCGCGGCCGCATGAACCTCTAGGAGCCCGGCGCAGCGGGTCGGCGGGACCCGTCAGACGGGCTCGAGCCGTGCGTGGCGCGCTCGCCTACGGCTTCCCCTTCCCGGAGCCGTCGCCCCGCCCGCGGTCGGACGTCGCCGCGACGGTGGGCACGCGGGGGGTCGTCACCTGCCGGTTCTGGGGAGCCGCGTCGAAGCCGTCGACCACGCCGTCGTCGTCGGTGTCCGGATCGTTGGGGTCGCTCCCGGCCGTCCACTCCTCGAGGTTCGAGAGCCGATCCCCGTCCGGATCGCCGGGGCCGTTCTGCCTGCTCGACGCCGCGACCCCGACCTGGTCGAAGTGCCAGCACTCCCAGGCGTCGAGCATGCCGTTGCCGTTGCCGTCCCCGTTGTTCACGGCGAGGCCCCCGCCGGCCAGGAGCATCGGGACGTGCCGCCAATCCGCCCAGATCGGGTGCAGCGTCGTCGTGTTCGGGCCGGGCGGGCCGCCGGTGAAGGGTCCCGCGAAGGGGATGAAGCCGCTCTGCCCGAGCGGGAAGATCATCTCCCCGCGCGAGCCGCCGCACTCCCCCTGTGGCGCCTTCACCTGCACGATCTGCTGGTAGGTACCGCGGTTGCCCGCGGTGGTGGTCGGAAACGGGATTCCGAACGGGTGCACGTAGGTGTTGATGCCGCGCGCGACCGGCGCCGGGATCCCGCCCAGCGCGTCGAGCGTGTCGATGAACTCGTCGATCAGCACCTGGAAGGGAGCCGCAGAGTTCAGGTAGTCGCGCGAGAGCGGCAGGCTCCCGGGAACGTCGCCGAGCGCCTCGTCGATCGCGTGCGTCACGGCCTCGCGCCGCCCCCGACTCCCGCCCGGGATCGCGACGCCGGTCCCGGCCAGCTCGTCGCCGAAGATCGCGCTCGCCAGCTGATCGGCCCAGGCCTGCAGGAAGACCGCCTCCTGGGTCTCCTGCGTCGCGGTCACCGGGTCGAGGAAGCGGCGCTCGTCGATCGGGAAGGCGCTCGCCGCCTCCAGCGCCTCGAGCGTCGGGATCACGCGCGCGTCGCCCTGGTCCCCGAGCGCGTCCACGGCGTCGCGCAGCCGCGGCAGCAGGTAGCGCCCGTTCTTCTCGGGGTTGATTCCGGCCACATCCTTGTTCAGCTGGCGGCTGAACTTGCGGTCGGCGTCGGTCGCGAGGCCGAGCCGCTCCAGGATGAAGATGTGGCGGAACTCGCGCCCCAGCGGGGGCGTCGTGGCGACGCTCGCCTTGCCGTTCCAGTTGGCGGTGTAGCCCTCGAGCGGGTTGATCGCCTCCGGCATGGCGATCGTCTCCATCACCTCGTACCGGTCGCCGGGCGCGGGCACGAGGCCCCAGTCCTCCTCGAGCGTCAGCGTGTCCGAGCCGTTGCTCGCGATGCGCCGCGTCTGCCCCACGCCGACGCCTCCGACGATCTTCACGATGAACTCCGAGCCGGCGTTTCCGGGGTTGTGGTAGGCGAAGTTCACCGGCTCCGGGGACAGGTCGCCCGCGAAGGGCGCGCTCGCGTCGCTGAGCGTGTTCGCCGTGGCGGCGCTCAGCGTGCCCTCGAAGACCGTGAGCGGGTTGGGCCCGCTGCCGTCGATCGGAAGCCTCGGGTCCTGTCCGCCCTGGGCCACCGGGGAGAAGCCCGCCGACCAGTAGCCGAGGTTGCCCTTGCCCGCGCTCTGGGTCCCCACGCCGTTCCAGGCCTGATTGTCGACCGCGGCGAAGTTGTGGGTCGTCGCGATCTTGCGCGCGGCGCGCCGCATGTCCATCACGCTCCGGGCCGACTGGAAGTCGG
>Ga0075428_100006656_pt1 | contig 12851 bp, 12 predicted proteins | sample RhiMetdeltSRZDD2_FD_75291 | JGI IMG/M metagenome (GOLD analysis project Ga0075428, IMG submission 75291) | Populus rhizosphere microbial communities from Tennessee, USA - Rhizosphere MetaG P. deltoides SRZDD2 | ecosystem: Host-associated > Plants > Roots > Rhizosphere > Soil | place: USA...
GAGAACGTTGCGCCCGCTTTCGCCGCTGCCAGCGCAATTGCCGGAGCTTCCGCATCGGTAAGACCGGGAATCATCGGCGCCTGCAGATAGCCGACCGGCACGCCGCCTTCAGCCAGCGCCTTGATCGCCGCTAAGCGGCGTGCCGGTCGCGACGCGCGCGGTTCGAGCAAGGAAGACAAATGGTGATCGAGTGTCGTTAGCGAAAGCGTCACGCCGACGCAGTCGTAGCGGGCGAGCTCGGAAAGAATATCAATATCGCGCGTCACCAGATGATTCTTGGTGATGATCACCACCGGATTGCGAAAATCCAGCAGGACTTCCAAGCAGCGCCGCGTCAGTTGCCTTTTCTTTTCCGCCGGCTGGTAACAATCGGTGTTGCCGCTAAGCGCGATCAATTGCGGCTTCCAAGCGCGGCTCGACAATTGCTCGCGCAACAGTTCCGGCGCGTCTTCTTTGACCATGATCTTGGTTTCGAAATCGAGTCCGGATGAAAAGCCGAGATATTCATGCGACGGCCGAGCGTAACAATAAACGCAGCCGTGCTCACATCCCCGGTACGGATTGACGCTGGCTTCGAAACCGACGTCGGGGCTGTCGTTATAGGCGATGATCGATTTCGAACTATCGACAAAAAATTGGGTATGCGGTGAAGAAATATCGTCGCTGTCCTGCGGCGGCTCGGGCACCCGCTCGATGGTTTCGAAGCGGTTCTTCGGGTTGACTGCGGCGCCGCGGCCACGCACAGGAGGCAGCGAGGTCATACGATACCCTAGGAAGCGGCGGGAGGATTCTGAGCGGGAGCAGCGGGAGCGGCAGGTTTTGCCGCGGCTGCAGCCGTTGCCAACTTCGCGTCGTGAGCGAGGTGGCGTGTCACCCGCTTCATTAACTTGACCTTGCGCCGTAGCTTTTTGATTTTTTTGCGATCACCGCCCGAAGTTAGAAGTTCGGCTCTCTGCTTCTGCAGCGCTCGTATATCTTGTTTGACCGCGTGGATCGCGTTTAAATCCTTATGCGTCTCGTCGTAGGGAATACCCTGAGCCGCAGCGATCGCTTTGATCAGCTCCTCTTTTTCCAGAGCGATGACGTTTTTAAGTTCGGTTTCCTGCTTCGCCACGTCGCGTAGTTTCGGCATCGGAAGTTTTCTGAGTTCTTTCAATTCCATCTTCGGATCCCTCCCTTTGACAACTTAACTGCTGCTGGCATATTTAACTTTGTAAAATCAAAATGGCAACGACGCAAAAGCTTAACGCTAAAGCCACGACCCCATCGGCGCGGATCAAAAAAATCCTCGCACAACTCGAGAAAGTCCATCCCGACGCCAGGCTCGCTCTCGACTTTACCAATCCCCTCGAATTGTTGATCGCTTTGATCTTGGCCGCTCAGGCGCGTGACGATCTGGTCAACAAAATCACCGTCGACTTGTTCAAGACCTATCGAAACGCGGCCGATTACGCCACTGCGCGGCCGGCACGGCTGATGAAGCAGATCGGCAAGATCAACTTTTATCGTAACAAAGCCAAATCGATTCACAACTGCTGTAAAGAACTGGTCGAGCGCTTCGGCGGCCAAGTCCCGGACAATCTCAACGATCTTGTTTCCCTGCCAGGCGTGGGGCGCAAGACAGCGAATATCGTTCTCGGCAACGCCTTCGGACAGCAAGCCATCGGTGTCGACACCCACGTGATGCGTCTTTCACAACGCTTAGGCTTCACCAAAAAAACCGATCCGGACAAAATCGAAGCCGACCTCACAGAAATCGTGCCGGAAAAACGACGGGTTCGCTTCTGCCATCTTATGCAGTACCATGGCCGACGAGTGTGCGTGGCCAAAAAGCCAAAGTGTCCGCAGTGCACGATCAACGGCTTGTGTCCATTTCCGGAGAAAACGAAATAAGCTTGCGCGCAATCCGGCGAAGGTTTTTATCGTCGGCGCGTCCGGCAATCTCGGCTTCCATCTTACCCAACATTTGCTGGCGGGACCGCGTCGACAGCGTTGGTTGACGTACAAGTAAGCCGGCAACCTAGACGAAGCAGTTGATGTTTTGACAAACCGGCTCAAGAGAAACGAGACTGGCGAGATCAGCTTGAATAATTTCGACGCTGCGTGGTTTTTTATCGGCTTGGCATGGCGTGGCAAAACCATAGTTGTTTCCAGGTGGCGGCCGCTGTACACTACTTCTGCTTAGACTTTTATACAGCGAGTCATGACCGAACCATTCGAACCTCCCAACCCCTCGCACCTGATTCGCGAAGTGCGCGGCCTGATCGAGCTGCCGCGCCTGTTATGGCGCTTCCCCGAACTAGCCAGACAGCCGCGCGGCCATGGTGAACCGATCCTGATCTTGCCCGGCTATGGCGCCGGTGATGGCTCCACTGCTTTACTGAAAGTTTACCTCCGCCTGCTCGGTTATCGGGCGCGCGGCTGGGGTCTGGGACGTAACCGCGGCGACACGGCGGAATTGCTTCCTCGGGTCTTGAAGCGGATCGCGTCTTTCGCGCGCCGCAGCAATCAGAAAGTCCACCTGATCGGCTGGAGCTTCGGCGGTTACCTGGCCCGCGAATTGGCGCGCGAGCGCAGTGATCTCGTCGGCCAAGTCATCACGCTCGGCACCCCGGTCATAGGCGGTCCGAAATATACCGTTGTCGCCAAGCTCTTTCTTAACCGCGGGATCGACATCGAGGCGATTGCCGCCGAAGTCGAAACACGCAATCAGATCTCGTTCACCACGCCGGTCGTCGCGATCTATTCGCGCCGCGACGCCGTGGTCGCATGGCAGGCCTGCATCGACCACCACGCGCTCAACGTCGAACATATCGAAGTTCAAACCACTCATGTGGGTTTGGGTTTTTCGCCTGATGTCTACAAGATCATCGCGCAGCGTCTGGCTCTCGGCCAGGTGGTCGCGGCCTGCCCAGTTAAGCCGGCAGTCCGGCCATGGCGATTGTTCGGTTTGAGCCGGCAACCGAAGCGCTAATCTCCCTCGGCGACTGCGTCCGCCGCTTTTGAATGGAAACAACCCTAGTTTTTTGGCTGGTCGCCTTATTGCTTGTTGGCACCGGCCTCATCGGCCTCTTCCTGCCGGTGCTTCCCGGCGCGCCGCTCATTTTTGCCGGCCTCGTGATCGCCGCCTGGGCCGAAGACTTTCACTACGCCGGGCTTTGGACGGTCGTCATCCTCGCCATCCTCACGCTACTGACTTTTGCCGTCGATTTTTGGGCCACCATTTTCGGCGCAAAGAAATTCGGCGCTTCCAAGCGAGCCGTTATCGGCGCGCTCATCGGCCTGGGTATCGGCATCTTCCTTGGCTTTCCCGGCATCATTTTCGGCCCGTTCATCGGCGCGGTGGTCGGCGAACTCTCAGCGCAAAAAGATTTGAAGCAGGCGACCCGCGCCGGTATCGGCGCGACCATCGGCCTCGTCCTCGGTGCCGCGATCAAGTTGGCGTTGGCGTTAACGATGATCGGCGTTTTTCTAACCGTTCGCTTTCTATCGTGAACCACGAGTGCTAAGATCGCCGCGGCTTGATGTTTGAAGGCCGTTACCGTTCCAATTGGCTGATGAACTGTGTTCGTATGAGGCTCGCAATGAAACCAATCGCGATTTTATTTTTCGCTCTGTTGCTTCACGGCCAAGCATGGGCTCTCACCATCGCTACGGGTTCAGCCGAAGGGACTTACTTCAAGATCGCTCAGGACATCAAGCAGGTCGTCGAAAAAGACGGTATCCCGATCGAGGTCATTCAAACCAACGGCTCCTTCGAAAACGTCAATTTGCTGGGCGCCGGGAAAGTCGATCTGGCGATCATGCAACTGGACGTGTTGCGGTTCGTCGCGGAAATCATGCTCAAAGAAACCGGCGTGAACGTCCTGCAAGAAGCGCGAGTGGTTCTCAACCTCTATCCGGAGGAGATCCACATCATCACCAAGAATGATAAAATCAAAACGATCCAAGATCTCCAAGGTAAGAAAGTCGGCGTTGGGCCCGAGAAAAGCGGCTCGGCACTGACAGCGGAAGTTTTGCTCGCCGGATTCGAACTCAATGTCGAGCGCGTCTTCGATACGCCCGACGCCGCTCTCAAGAAGCTCGGCACCGCCGATCTCGACGCGCTGATCTTTGTCGGCGGCGCCCCTGTTCCGGCGTTTCGCAATCTCGACCGGAGCTTTCGCTTCGTGGCATTTCCAGCCGACAGTGGCTTGGAACAAATCTATATGAAGAAAGAAATCGAAAGCTCGGTTTACCCTTGGGCCGGCGCCATCCAGACCTATGCCGTGCCATCGGTAATCATGACGAGAAATCGCAACGATCGTGACTTTGCCGCGAATTTACAGAAACTGGTGCTGTCAATTTTGGTAAATAAACAAACCCTGGATTCCTCTGGCCATCCCAAGTGGAAGGATTCCTACATTCGCTCTACCCTGGGCGACGTAGGCTTTCGGCCGACGACCGATGCCATTCAACTCTACAACAATCTCGACAGCATCGGCTATCGAATCATCAAGAAGTAAGTTGGTGAATCGGCGAAGCTCGCGTTATTCGTCCCGGTGCACCGACGACGGCGAGAACGCCGGTAAGCACACTGCGATATATTCCGCGCCCTCGGTGCCCGGCGTGGCGTAGCGCACCCATTCGCCGGCATGGACGACGACCGCTTGCCCGGCGGCGACCTTGAGAAGCGAGTCGCGTGTTTCAACCTGAAGCTCGCCTTTTAGGACGATCGTATACTCATCGAACTCGGGAGTCTGTCCGGGCTCGCGCCACCCCGAAGGACTGGTCATCTTTGCGATGCTCAGCGCGGCAGTTTGTGAATTCACTCGGCCCAAAAACTCTTCAACAATCTTGGGCGGCCGACCTGCTGCGGGAAGTACAGTCGGCTTTGCGATCAGTCTTGGCATATGAAATTACGAACGGCTACTCTGCTCGGGTCGTGAGCTCGATTTTGTAGCCGTTGGGATCTTCGAGGAAGGCGATGGCGTTGCTACCACTGCCATGTTTCATCGGTCCCGGCTCGCGCACGATCTTCACGCCTTTGGCGCGCAGCTCGTCACAGGTTTTATAAACATCCGGCACGCCAAGAGCGATATGCCCAAAACCGTTGCCGATATCGTATGAGTGCGTATCCCAGTTGTAGGTCAGCTCGATGACCGCATCGGTCTCTTCGGAACCATAGCCGACGAAGACATTGGTAAAGCGGCCGGACTCGTATTCCCTTTTTTTCAGGAGCTTCATCCCGAGGCCGTCGCAATAAAACTTCAAACTTTCATCGAGATCGTTCACCCGGATCATGGTATGGACGATTTTCATAATATTTCTCCCTCTTGATGGAATGTTCAGCGTCGCTGATCACCGCGACGACAACGACAGATTCTAGCTCATCGCCTTGGCAAAACCGCGGATCGTCTCTTCCCTGCTCCCGCCCGGCGGGCTGTAGGGGATAATTGCAATCTGTTGGATGCCGGTTTTCTCGATGCGCTCGATTTGCGCGCGGCATTGATCAACCGTTCCGGCGATGGCGAACTTATCGACCAGCCAATCGGGGATCACTTCGGCGTGGTTCGCCTGCTGGTCCATGTGATGGTAGTAGTCGTAGGTCTTGCGAATCTCTTCGAGAACTTTCTGTTCGTTTGGATCGAGCACGTAGGGCAGCGGATGCGCGACGACGCGGGCGACGTGGGCTTTCACCGCGTCCTTCGCCGGCGCCGTATCGGAAACCGCGCACGGCACCCAGAGCACCAAATTGATATCTGGCAACCTACGGCCGGCAGCTTTCGCTCCCACCGCGATCTTGTCTTTGGCATGCGCGATGTACTCGTCGGCAACCCCGACCAAAACAATGATCCCGTCGGCGATGCGCCCCGATAGTTCCAGCATCTTCGGGCCACTGGCCGCGATATAGATCGGCACTTTGCCCTTGCACGGATGGAGCAAATGGATCTTTCCGCTCGGCAGTTCAGCTTCCTTGCCGGCAAACAATTCGCGCATTTGCGCCAAGGCGTTTTCGAAGTTGGCCAGTGTCGACGGCTTCAAGCCCATGGTTTCCACCGAGCTGTCGCCCAGGCCGATGCCGACGATCATTCTTCCCGGCGCATATTCTTCCAGCGTCGCGTAGGCGCTGGCGAGCACTGAGGGATGGCGCGTAAGAGGATTCGTCACGCCGGTGCCGAATTTTACCTTCGTCGTATTGAGCATCATCGCTGTCATGTTGACGTAGGCTTCGCGCCAGATGAGATGCGAGTCGCCGACCCAGATATGCGTAAAGCCGGCCTCTTCGCTCACCTCGGCCAGGTGGATCATTTTCTGTAGCGGTTCAGTGGGAAAGAGCCCTACGCCGAATTCAAAGGTGCTCAATTTCGATTCTCCTTCAACAACAAGATTCGCTCGCGCCGCGTTCGGGCGGCGGCGTCTGTTGGCTGCGTCCCGCCACGCGCACGATGCCGTCGATGATCACGTAGGAAATGCCCGGCAGATCGCCTTTGGCGAAAGAATCCAACGCATCTTGCGCCACCGAACCGGTTATCTTGTGCATCAGGACGAGATCCGCGGGCCGGCCTTCTTCCAGGATGCCGAGATTTAGGTCGTGGGCGCGCCCGACATTGCCCGTCGCCATGCAGATGGTTTTTTCCGGCGCAATTTCACCGACGGACGAGATAAAGGCGATCTCGCGCAAAATACCGCGCGGCACAATGCCCGTTCCGCCCGGCGTATCCGTGCCGATGAGGACGCGATGGTGTAAATTTTTCGCACTGACCGCCCGGGCAAGAAGCAAAGCCAAGCGATAATTTCCCGACGTGCAGATTTCCATGAAACATTCGGTCTCGTTGGCGATGCGCAGCATGTCTTGTTCCGGCATCGGGATGGGCCCGCCGGTGATGTGGCCGATGATATCGGGTTGGATTTTTTGCACCATCTCGAATCCCGCAACTTGACTGACACCGGAACGTGAAACACCGCCGGAATGAATCTTTACTTTGATGCCGCGGGCGTGCGCCCAGTTGACGTAACGTTCAGCTTCGCCGTTGGGTAGCAGGCTGTAATCGTAGAAAATGAATTTGACTAGTTTGATGCCGAGAGCATGAATCTCGTCAAAATCCTTTTCCGTCAATCCAGGCACTAAAAGCAGAGTTCCGGCATGAACCTTGACACCCGATGGCCGCAGGTTGTCGTAACACCGCTTTGTAACAATCGCCACCGATAGCGCCGTGCGCGCATCCGGCGGCAGCGGCAATCCAGGCAAATGCAACTCGCCGGCGGAAATCAGCGATGTCGCGCCGCCATGCATGTAGTTCGTAATCCAGCCCAGTGAATTTTGCGCCGGCGTATATTCGCCGATCGATGGGTGCGAATGTGAATCAATCAGGCCGGGGATCGCCGTGATGCCGTTGGCGTCAATGGTCTGATCGGCGGTTTGATTCAGATTGTTGCCGATCGCTTGAACGATTCCGTCTTTGATGAAAATGGAATTGGCCTGTCTGAGCGGGCTTTCCAGTTTCCCGGTGACCAATGTGCCGATGTTTTTAATCAGGATGGAAGACATGAGCGGACTATAGCAAAGCCTCGCTAGCAGAAAAAGCGCGGCGATTTATAGAGCCTGAAACTCGGATACCCGTAGAAAAATGATACTCTGACTTCTAAGATGCGCCATTTTATTTGGAACATAAATCCGGCAATTTTCATTCTCGCTTTGACATCGATAAGGGTCACGTCTGTAAAGCCGCGGGCCTCCAGAGCGTGAATCACTTTATCGATCATGTTGGTGCGAATGTAGGCTTTGATCAATTTCACATCGTCTCCTCCGTTTTGTTTTGGCCACCGGAGGCGTATTCTCTACGTTCACTTCTCCCTTCAACCCAAGCATACAGGGCAGGCAAGACGACCAAGGTGAGCAGGGTGGATGTAATAAGCCCGCCGATAACTACCGTTGCAAGCGGCCTCTGCACCTCGGCGCCGGCGCCGTAGGACAGAGCCATAGGGACAAAACCAAGACTCGCGACTAAGGCGGTCATGAGCACCGGCCGCAAGCGGATCTCCGCGCCACGAACGGCGGCTTCTCGCGCCGTCGCGCCTTCGGAACGCATCTGAAGAATGTACGATATCAGAACGACGCCATTTAGAACCGCGACGCCGAAGAGCGCGATAAAGCCCACGGCCGCCGAGATGCTGAAGGGCAGGCCGCGCAAGACCAGCGCGACGATGCCGCCCGTGGCGGCCAGCGGAATGTTCAGATAAATGAGCAGCGCCGGCCGGATCGAATTGAACATCGTGAAAAGCAAGACGAGGATCAAAGCGAGAGCAAGCGGCACGACGATCATCAAACGCCGGCTGGCACGATCCAGGTTCTCGAACTGCCCGCCCCACTGGACGTAGTAACCCGCCGGCAGGTTCAAGCTTTTTTGAATCGCGCTCTGCGCGTCGGCAACGAAACCGCCCAGGTCGCGCCCGCGCACGTTGGTTTGAATGACGATGCGGCGCTGAATGTCTTCGCGGCTCACCTGTGCTGGACCCTCTTCCACCTTAACACTGGCGAGCTGACCCAACGGAATGAGCATGCCGTCCTTGCCGGCCACCGGTAGCGACGCGAATCCGTCCGGGTTCAGGTTGCCATCTTGCTTAACACGCACAGCCAAACCGAAACGGCGCTGGCCTTCGAATACGGTACCGACAACTTTGCCTGCGCCGCCAGCTTCGACGGCGGCAAGCACATTCTCCGCCGCGATACCGTAGCGTGCGATCTTCTCGCGGTCCACTTTCACACTGAGCACTGGCAGGCCGGCGACTTGATCGGCGCGCACGTCCGCCGCGCCGGGCACCGCCGAGAGAACCCGCACTGCTTGATCTCCCAGCTCCTTGAGGCGGTCGAGATCGTCGCCGAAGATTTTTAGCGCGACATCGGCCCTGGCGCCGGCGATCATCTCGTTGAAGCGCATTTCGATCGGCTGGGTGAACCCAAAGCCTGCTCCCGGCACATCGCGCGTCAGCCGCTCAGACATTTTTTCCACCAGCTCTTCCTTGCTATCGGCGGTTTTCCATTCCTCTTTGGGCTTGAGCTTAACGAAGATATCGGAGAGTTCCATGCCCATCACGTCGGTGGCCACTTCCGACGTGCCGGTGCGCGACACCACTTGCGTGACTTCGGGAAACTTGAGCAAGGTCTTCTCGATTTGCAGCGTGCTTTTCAGCGATTCACCCAGGGCAATGCTCGGCAGACGCCACGCTTGCACCGTGATGTCCCCTTCATCCAGGCGCGGAATGAATTCACTTCCCATAAAGGGCACGAACACAAGGCTCGAAACAAAAACCGCGGCGGTAATGGCAGCGGTCACTAGCGGGCGGGCGACGGCTTTACCGAGCAGCGGCCGGTAAATCCCGCCGACCTTGCGAATGAGCCAGGTTTCGCTTTCATTTTCCCGCGCGCGCATGAAGAACGAAGCGAGCACCGGCATCAACGTAAACGTGAGGACCAGCGAACCGACCAGGGCGAGAATCACAGTGATCGCCATGGGCCGAAACATTTTGCCCTCGACGCCTTCGAGCGTCAGAATCGGCAGATAAACGATGATGATAATGCCCACCGCAAAGAAAATCGGCCGGAGCACTTCGCGGCCTGCCTGGAGAATGAGATGGGGCGTCTGGTCTTTGGATATCTTCTTGCCGCTTAGATGGCGGGTGATGTTTTCGATCATCACCACGGCGCCGTCGACGATCAGACCGAAGTCGATGGCGCCGAGACTCATCAGGTTGCCGGAGACGCCCGCACAGAGCATGCCGGTAAACGCGATGAGCATGGAGAGTGGGATCGCCGATGCGACAATCAGCCCGCCGCGCAAATCGCCCAGCAGAAAAAATAGCACGGCGATGACGAGCAGCGCGCCTTCGGTGAGATTGGTGGCGACGGTCTTGATGACTTTGTTGACGAACTCGGAACGATCGTAAAAAGGTTCGATACTGAGGCCTGGAGGCAGGCTCGGCAACATTTTTTTTACCGCCTCTCTCACCCGCTCGGCGACGACTCGCCCGTTTTCCCCGGCGAGCATGAGCGTCATGGCGATGACCGCCTCGCCCTCGCCGTTCATGGTGGCCGCGCCGATGCGCGTGACATGGCCCACTTTGACTTCGCCCAACTGCGCCACTGTAATTGGCGCGCCGTTGCGGTTGTCGACGACGATGCGAGCGATCTCGTCAGGATTCTGCACTAGACCTTCGCCGCGGATGATGTAGGCCTCGCCGGCATGCTCGATGTAGCCGCCGCCGGCCACCGCGTTATTTTTTTCGAGCGCTTCGAATACCTGGCTGATGGGCAAGCGATAGCTCAGCAGTTTCGCCGGATCGACGACGACTTGATACTGCTTGGCGAATCCGCCCTCCTGGGAAACTTCCACCACGCCGGGAACGGAACGCAGCCGATAACCGATCTGCCAGTCGAGAATGGTGCGCAGTTCCATCGGGGAATAGCCCTTGCCGCGGACGACAAACTGATAGACCTCGCCCAAGCCGGTGCTGATGGGCCCGAGCTCCGGTGTGCCGAAACCTTGCGGTATCTCTCCGCGCGCGTGTGCCAGCCGCTCGCCGACCTGCTGGCGCGCCCAGTAAATGTTGATATGCTCTTTGAACACCACGGTAACGGCGGAGAGGCCGAAGCGAGAAATCGAACGGATTTCTTCGATGTCCGGAATACCGCTCATGGCGGCCTCAACCGGAAACGTGACATAACGCTCGACCTCCACCGGCCCTAGCGGCACGGTGCGCGTGAGAACCTGAACTTGCACAGTGGTGATGTCGGGGACCGCGTCTATTGGCAATTCTTTCAGAGAAAGCACACCGGCGCCGACCACCAACGCGGCAAAAATTAAAATCAGAAATCTGTACTTGAGAGAAAACGTCAGTAAGCGCTCCAGCATGTCTCCCTCCTAGTGGCCGTGCTCTTCGAGCCCTTCTTTGAGAAGCTCCGATTTAAGTGTGAACGCGCCGGTGATCGCCACGCGATCGCCTTCTTTGAGTCCCGCCTTGACCTCGACCCGATCGCCGATTTGCCGGCCCAGCTCTAAGTCACGCTTGGTGAATGAGCCGTCCGGTAGCTGAACAAAAACAACCGGCTTTCCTTCCGTCCTCTGAACGGCTGAAGAAGGGATCACTATCGCTTCGGTAGCAACTTCGCTCGTCGCGACCTCTGCCATGGCAAACATTCCGGGTTTCAACCGTCGGTTAGGATTGGCTACCGCGACGCGCAGCGACACGGTTCGATTTTGCGGATCAACAACATCGCCGATGTGAGTAACCTTGCCTGCGAAAACCTCGCCGGGATAGGATTCGGTCTGAATCTTCACCGCGCTGTTCTTGCTCACTTGGGCCAGATCCTTTTCAAAGATGTTAACCAAGATCCAAACAGTAGTGAGATCGGAGATCGTAAATATTTTTCTTCCCGCCTCGATCACTTCTCCCGTGGTGATTTCCTTTTCGACGACCACGCCGGCGCCGGATGCGCGCACCATGTAACGCGATGGCGCGGCATTGGCACTGTTGATTTCACCGTCGGAGAGCCCGTACAAACGGAGTTTCTCATGGAGCATGCGCACTTCGGCCTCGGCGCGCCGCTCGTCGGTCTGCGCCGCGATCAAATCTTTCTGGGGTGAAATCTTCTGCTCAAAAAGCCGATGCTCCCGCTCGACATTGGCCTTCGCGAGATCCAGAAGCGCCTGCGCTTTCGTGTATTCCGCTCTGCTCTCACCTAGCTCAGTGCTGTCGAGGAGCACGAGCGGACTGCCGGCGCCTAAGGAACTGCCGACCGATGCATACACTTCGACGACCCGCCCGCGCACGCGCGGCGTGACGTGGAAAATGCGATCCTGATTGTGGGCAATGTTGGCGGTAACCCGAATCATCGCGGAAACGGGTTGAAGATTTACCGGTTCGACCTTGATCCCGGCGTTTTTTAGCGCCTCGGACGACAACACGATGCCTTTTTTGCGCGCTTCTTCTTTATGCCCGGCTTCCCCGTGTCCCTCTTCCTTGGCTGATTCTTTTTTCTCGGACGTTGCTTTGCCTGAGTCTCCGCATCCGGTGCCCGAGGTAAGCAGCATCGCCAGTGATAGGGCGCACGCAAATGTTTTTTCGATGGCAATCATTACTGAACCTCCCCGGTAACTTCCTGAAGCTTGATCGCCGCGTCGCGCAGCGCGAGCGCCGTATCCAGATAGGATAGGGAGGCGCCGATCAGGTCATTCTCCATGATCAGCACCTGGGGAAAATCGATCTTGCGCTCGCGGTAAGCGGCCTCCAGCAGTTTAAAGTTCTCCTCGGTGCGAGCGATAATTTCTTTCTGGAATAACTGAAATGATTCTGAAGCCGTCGCCCATTGATTGAGCGCTTGATCGACTTCCTTGCGAATCTTTTTTTCCATGGCGAGCAGCTCGGCGCGCGCCTGGGTTCTCCTTGCCTCAAGACTTTCGAGCTCGCCCTGGCGTCGGTTAAATACGGGAAGCGGGATCGATAAACTGCCCAGCACGATCTTGTCTCCCGTACCTTCGCGGTTGAATGAAATTCCCACCGATGGGTTAGGAATGACCTCACGTCTCCGTAGGCCGATCTCAGCCTCCGCTCGTTCCAGCTCGCGTTTTCTCGCCAACAGGTCCGGTCGATTTGCTTTCGCGCGCTCGAACAGCTCTTGCAGAACGACCGGCGACACCGCGACGGACAGCTCGCCAGCCGGTGCGATCGATTCTTCAATTCCGACTAGGCGCCGTAGCTCTAAAAGCGCCTGGCGCAGCTCGCGTTCTCCGTCGAGGGTTTCTTTGCGGGCGCGTCCGTAGCGCACTGCCGCGACGTTCGTTTCTAGGCCCGATACGTCCCCGGCTTGGAGT
>Ga0075428_100006659_pt1 | contig 12850 bp, 9 predicted proteins | sample RhiMetdeltSRZDD2_FD_75291 | JGI IMG/M metagenome (GOLD analysis project Ga0075428, IMG submission 75291) | Populus rhizosphere microbial communities from Tennessee, USA - Rhizosphere MetaG P. deltoides SRZDD2 | ecosystem: Host-associated > Plants > Roots > Rhizosphere > Soil | place: USA...
TCGTCTACGACGACGACCTCGCGGCGCTCGTGGAAGGTCAGATCACCGAAGTGCCCGAAACGTGGTCGCTCGATTATCTGAACGTCACTTCAGGCAACCAGACCGTGCCGACGGCGACCGTGCGCTTGAAACGACCCGTGGGTAACAACGGCGAGGTGTTGCAGGACGCGGGTATCGGCGATGGTCCGGTCGACGCGGCCTTGAAGGCCATCGATCGGCTCACGAACACGCGGGGCAAGTTGATGGATTATTCATTGCGCGCGGTTTCGCAGGGAAAAGACGCGCTGGGCGAGGTCACGGTGAAAGTGGACTTCGGCGCGGGCGAACAGGTCACTGGCAAGGGCGCGAGCACGGACGTGATCGAAGCGAGCGCGCGCGCGTACTTAAACGCGGTGAACCGGTTCCTTTGCGAACAAAAGAATGGAACCGGTCGCAAGCCGCGGAGCAGAAAGGCAGAAGCCATCGCCCAGCCATGAACGTGCTGGTGACCGGCGCGTCGGGCTTTGTTGGTTCGGCTCTCGTGCCGTTTCTGACCCGCGCCGGGCACCACGTCATCCCGTTGCGACGCGGCGGTAGGAACGGCGCTCCGTCGCCGTCCGCGCCTCACTGGAATCCTGCAGCTAATCAAATTGATCTGGGGCCTGGCGCGCTTGACTGCGTCATTCACCTGGCGGGAGAGAACATCGCGCAACGCTGGAGGGCTGAGGCGAAGAAGCGGATTCGCGAAAGCCGAGTCGATGCGACGCGACTGTTGAGCACGGCGCTCGCAAGACTGCCCAATAAACCGCGCGCGCTCCTCTGTGCTTCGGCGGTGGGGATTTACGGCAATCGTGGCGACGAAAGATTGACTGAATCGAGTCCACCGGGAACAGGATTTCTGGCTGAACTTTGCCAGGAATGGGAAGCGGCCGCGCGACCAGCATTCGAAGCCGGTATTCGCGTCGTGCATCTTCGGTTCGGCGTGCTGCTCGATCCCAGCGGTGGCGCGTTGAAGAACATGCTTCCGCCTTTCCGCGCCGGTGTGGGAGGTCGGCTCGGCTCAGGCGAACAGTTCATCAGTTGGGCCACGCGAGAGGACGCTGTGCGCGCTGTTGAACATGCTCTAAACGCAAATGAACTCCGCGGGCCTGTGAACGTCGTATCGCCGCACCCAGTCCCCAACGCCGAGTTCACGAAAACCCTGGCGCGGCTGTTGGGCCGTCCTGCAATCCTGCCGATGCCAGCGTTTTTCTTGCGTTTGCTCGCCGGCGAAATGGCCGACGAAGCGCTGCTCGCGAGTGCGCGCGTAGTCCCAGAGCGCCTGGAGCAGAGCGGGTTCCGTTTTGAGGGTCCCGAACTCGAGCCGGCCTTGCGCAAGCTGCTCGAGCGCCATTAGACTGCACCGCATGTGGCGGTGCGCTTGTTTTATTGCGAGGTGAGTCGCGTCATCCTCAAGGCGATCGCAAGCGATAGAATCGACTTCTCGACCCACTGGCTCCCGGATCACGAAATGGCACGACCAGTTCAACGCTTGCAAACCCACTAATGGCCTCCCAGTCCAGCAGATTTGATGACGCCTCGATCTGATAATCACGCGCGACCTCGCCCGTGTAGCGCACCTCCAGTAGCGAGCCACCACGTTGCCGAACCGACACCAACGCCGGCCGGTTCGTCGCGATGCTGGGCGCGCGTCCAGATTGCGTTACATCTCGGCGGTGCATCGGCCATGGAGTCTTCGCCGCATCTGCGGTTCCCCGGAGCGCGTAGAGCGTCCCTTGATAGGATGACACATAAACCCTGCCCCCCGGCGCAATCACCGGTGCCCAAAGATCTCCTGGCAACGCCAGCACATTTTGGTTGGTGCTATTCATGGCCGTGGTAACGAACTCTGTGGTTGAACCCATCAGGATCGTTCCGTCGGCGGCCAGCGCGGGTGACCTTGCCGAAAAACCCGGAATCTGCGCATCCCATCGCCAAATTCCCGTCGATGAAATCGCCTCCAGCCGATTCGTCGGAGGCGCAAGTGTTGTAACGTAGATTGTTCCGTCTGCTCCGATGGCCGGAGACTCGATCACCCCGCCGTTGAGCGAGAGATGCCAGTTGGTTGTCCCGCTGGCATTGATCGCATAAAGTATCGGTCGTGACGTGCTGAAGTACGATGTCGCGAGCTTCGCCCCTACATAGATCGTCCCGTCCGCCCCCATCGCCGGCAACCCCCATACTTCGCCCAGGATAATAGTTCCGCATTCGCCCCCATCTTCGTATGCTTCTCGCCCGGTGTTGAACTGCCAGCGCATCGTCCCGTTGGGGTTAAACGCCAATACGCGCCTGTCCGCGCCTCCTGCTGTGACATAAACAGCTTGATCGTGACCGATGATCGGCGGTCCCAACACGGAATCAAGACACACAACCCGGAATGTGTTCGTGTAGGTCCAAAGCACTCCGCCATCCGGCGCCAGAGCAAAGAGCCTCCTCGAGGATGAGATATAGATTCTGCCGTCGGCGCCCACCGCCACCGCGGGATCGTTCGCTTCGAAGTCCCACAGCCTCTTCCCTTCGGCATCGAACGCAAAAAACTTCCCATCGGGCACCCCGGCTTCACCAACGAAAATCCTGTTGCCGGGACCGACCACTGCCTGGGTCGGGTTCCGCACGCGAACCTTCCACTTTTGTGTTCCGTCAGGGTTGATGGCATAGAATTGGTTCGTTTCGGCCGCCCCAATGTAAATCGTGCCCTCGGAATCGATCGCGGGTACAGCCCACACCGGCCCGCCCGTCTGAAACTCCCAAATCACCGGGCCAACTGCCTGGCTGAGGCACTGAAAAGCGTGACAAGCAGCCAGAACAACCGAAATGGCGCATATCCTTTTCATCCGAGAAAAGAATTGCCCGATCTTCCTCCCGGAAATTTACCCCGTCAACCCGTACGTTCACGTCGTTTGCGTCTCGCCAAAGCGGTCACTTACTTCTCAATTTCAATTCTTTCACTTCTACGACCCCGAACTCGAGCCGGCCTTGCGCAAATTGCTGTCGCCCCATTAAGTTCTGCCCGCATGTGGCGTCTGGGTTTGGTTTTGTTGTGCTTGGGTGCGGGGTGCTCCTTCAATAGCGATTGGAAGCGCATGGCGACGTATCCAGTCCACACCAACGATGTCAGTGGCCGCTGGATCGGACATTGGCGCAGCGACGCCCACAGTCATAACGGCCAGCTTCGCTGCATTCTCACCCCAAACAGCGCCAATGCTTATATGGCGCGTTTTCGCGCGAGCTTCTGGAAAGTCTTCGCCACGAGCTACGCGGTTCCGCTAACGCTGACGGAGACAAACGGCTACTACAGATTTGAGGGCAAAGCGAACCTGGGCACTCTGGGCGGAGGTGATTACACCTACGACGGGACACTGACGCCGTTCGCCATGGAATCGACCTACAATTCGAAGCGCGATCACGGCACCTTCGTGCTCAGGAGACCTCGCCGTGGCGAATGACGGCTGCTCGATATCGCGAAGCGTTTTGGAGTGCGGCAGTCCCCTCCCCCTTTCACATCGCCTTCTAACATCCTGTTTCCTTTTCATCGCCGTATTAAGCTCCTCCATCGCCGCCCTTCCCGACGGCGTCACCAACACCCAGCAATCCGCCGATCACCCCCTCTCCCCGCAGGAAGCCCTAAGGAAAATCACCGTCCCGCCCGGCTTCCGCGTCGAGCTCTTCGCCGGCGAACCCGATGTCCTTCAACCCATCGCCTTCGATTTCGACGATCGCGGCAGGCTCTGGGTCGTCGAAAGCTTTTCCTACCCGGAATTCAAGCCCGAGAACCAGGACCGCGTCGCCATCCTTAGTGACGATAACGGAGACGGCAAATTCGACACCCGCAAAGTCTTCCTCGCCAAAGGCCATCGCCTCAGCGGCATCACCCTGGGCTTCGGCGGCGTGTGGCTTTGCTCGCCGCCCCGCATCATCTTCGTTCCCGACGCGAACGCCGACGACACGCCCGACGCCGCGCCCGAAGTGATCCTCGACGGCTTCAGCACCGACGCCGCCCACAACATGGTCAACGGCCTCATGTGGGGCCCCGACGGCTGGATCTACGGCCGCCACGGCATTTTGCGCAACTCACTCGTCGGCCGGCCCGGCACGCCCGACAAAGACCGCGTCCTCCTCAACTGCTCCATCTGGCGCTACCACCCCACCCGCAAGATTTTCGAAGTCGTCGCCCACGGCACGACCAACCCATGGGGCCTCGACTGGGACGAACACGGCCAGCCCTTCTTCTCCAACAATGTCATCGGCCACATGTGGCACCTCGTTCCCGGCGCCCATTACCAGCGCATGTACGGCGAAGATTTTAATCCCCACTTCTACGCCCTCATGAAGTCCGCCTCCGACCATCTCCATTGGGCCGGCTCGGACTGGACCCGCACGCGCGGCGGCCAGGGCGAACACAACCCACTCGGTGGCGGCCACTCCCATTGCGGCCTCATGATTTACCAGGGCGACAACTGGCCCGACGAATATCGCCAGACCCTCATCATGGCCAACATCCACGGCAACCGCCTTCTCACCGACCGCATCCATCGCCAGGGCTCGGGCTACACCGCCAAACACGTCGGCAATTTCCTCATGGCCAACGATCCGTGGTTCCGTGGCACCACCATCGCTTACGGACCCGACGGCGGCGTCTTCGTCAGCGATTGGAACGACCTCGGCGAATGCCACGACAACGACGGCTCCTACCGCACCAGCGGCCGCATCTACAAAATCACCTACGACCCGCCGCGTGATGCGCGAACCGGACGCCAGCTTTCCCCTCTCCCTCGGGCTGCGGACGCGCCAGCGTCTCGCCGCGCAACATTGCCAGCACTCGGCAAGGGTGAGGGACAAACTAGTACATCAGGCTCCCCTCTCCCTGGGGGAGAGGGTCAGGGTGAGGGACAGACTGGTTCTTCGGTTTCTTCCATCCGCGCTCAGGGTGAGGGACAAACTGGTACAGCCTTCAACCTCGCACAGCTTCCCGACGCCGAACTCGTCAACCTCCAACTCCACAAAAACGATTGGTACGTTCGGCACGCCCGTCGCCTCTTGCAGGAACGCCACGCCGCCGGAAAACTCGACAAAACCGCCCGCACCGAACTCCAGCGCATCTTCGACACCAACCCCGACGTCACCCGAAAACTCCGCGCCCTCTGGGCCCTCCACGTCACCGGCGGCATCAGCCACGACCAACTCCGCCGCCTCCTTCGCCACGACAACGAGCACGTCCGCTGGTGGGCCGTTAAACTCATCGCCGACGAAGCCCCCGAAAAATTTAAGTCAGACTTCCAGCGCGTCGCGAGCAACGAGCCAACCCCGTTCGTCCGCCTCGCCGTCGCCTCCGCCCTCCAGCGCCTCAAACACGAAGACCGCTTCCCCATCGCCGAAGCCTTGCTCCAACACGCCGAAGATTCCGCCGACCAAAACATCCCGCTGATGATCTGGTACGCCCTCGAACCCGCCATTGCGGCCCATCCGCGCTCCGGAACAGAGCTGCTCAAGAGTTGCCGCATACCGCAGGTGCGGCAATTTATAGTTAGGCGGCTCGCTTCAGCTTACCAGGTCTCCGCGAACGTCGGCCGGTGAAGTCCCAATTTGTAACCACCGACGTGAGGAGGTGGCACTTCCCGTCGTCCCGATTCACGACCGTCTTTTGGGCTCACTCGGAACTCAAAACTCGCAACTCGAAACTGACAGTTTATTGCGCGACGGCCAGCGTCAGCTTACCAGGTTTCCCCGCAGGCGGGAACAATCCCTAACCCAAAACTCAAAACTTGAAACTGACATTGCCCCCGTCCTCCTCCCATTTTCCCACCTGCTTGCCTGCCTCGTTTCTCGGATAATTGACGGTGCCAGGCGAGAGATTATCATGCGGCAAATGTGACGGTCAGAAAAGGGAGATGGCATATGGCGATTATTCCTACGGTTCGCTGCAAGAACATGAAAACATCGCTGGCCTTTTACACCAGCGTGCTTGATTTCGAACGCATAGGCGGCGATGACGAGCTCGGTGATCCCTCCCACATAGTATTATCCCGGGGCGAGGACCAACTCATTCTCTCCAGCCATCGTGGCGACGGCGAGTTCGGCCAGGCGCTTGTCGTTACGAGCGATGACGTTGACGCAGTTTTCCGAAAGTTTCGGGATCGAGGATTGCGCACCCCCGGTAATCCAAACGCTCCCGAGCATGTCCATGAAGGCCCTATTGATCAGAGTTGGGGTACGCGCGAGTTCTACGTGGACGATCCTGATAGCAACACGCTCCGGTTCGTGCAGAATTACGCGCCCTAGAGCGAGCTTGAGGTAGAGCCTGCCGATTGTCTGCACCACGATACGCGCCCTCGTCGCCACCAAACACAGCATGGCATGGTGCTGCGCTATGGTCGCCCAAACCGGCGTTTGTCCGAAACGGAGAACGAGTGTTGAGTGCTGTTCCCTCTCCCGGGGGAGAGAGCAAGGGTGAGGGACAGGCTGGTCTTCGGTTCCGGCCGCCTCTTCCGGCATTTTTCATTTCCCATCGACCCCTCATCGCACGCCCCAAATGACATTGACCCGCAGTCAGAGCCTCAACTCTAATACTGCCAGCATCCATGAAATGCCCGTTGTTTTTTGCCATCACGGCCGCGTTTGTTCTGCACGCCAACACTTCCATCGCAGCAGCTCCCCAGCGCCCGGTCCTTCGGCATTCGATCACAAACCTGGAAACGTCCTGGTTTGGCGCACCGGCCATCTATGACCTCGACGGGGATGGCCAGAAGGAACTCATCGGCACCTACTATTCCATCTACGTGTGGGATACGAACATGAACCTGATCCACCGCATGCAACAGACCGCGCGCATTTACGCCCCGGCGGTCATCGCCGATCTGGACCGCGACGGAATTGTGGAGGTTGTCACGGGCGCCGGACAAAGAGTTGCCGCCTACGAATGGAAGAACCGCCAATTATCCGTGAAAGCCGGGTGGCCGTACGATACCAGTTCCGCAACGGTGGGGGTGGAAGTGCGCTCGCTGGCCGCCGCCGATCTCGATCACAACGGAACAATCGAGATCATTGCCGCCAACACTCAGGGCCAGTCTGGCAAGCCGCAGGTCTTCGTCCTTTCGGCCAACGGGACCCTTTACCAGCCACCAGGCCTCTCCTGGCCCGCGTGGCCGCGCTACAACACCCTCTCAGGCCCTGGCGGCGACGCCGCCAGGCCCAATAATCCCGGCAATCAGGGCTACGGTTGTTATGGGCTCAATGTGGGTGTAGGCAACCTGGACGACGATCCCGAACTCGAGATTGTGGTCACGTACGACAACCACCGGGTCAACGTCTTCAACCACGATGGAGTATCGATGCTGACCTCCGACTACTATGGAAACCCGATTTCGCAATATCGCGCCCAACGCATGAATTGGGGCCAGATGACTCGATGGTTCGATCCGGAGGTGGAGACGCAGCATTACCACGATTTCAGCATCTTTGCCACCCCCGATGTCACTCCCTGGGTCCAATGGACGGCCACACCTTGCAACGTCATCGACTTGAACGGGGACGGCCGCAACGAGGTCGTGGGTGTCCCCAACATCGAGTTTGGCATTCCCTACGAAACGATCCACTACGCCGTCATGGTGCTGGAAGGAAGTTACGGCGATGGTTCGCGCAGCGGACGGCGGCTGCCCGGCTGGGAGAATCTGCCTTCAGGCGGCGCGCCACTGGCCGGGCCAGAAGTCTTTTACCCACCGGCGGGCACCATGGCGCCCGCCACCGTCGACATCACCGGCGACGGACTCCCCGAGGTCATCGTGTCGATGAACGATGGTTACGTCTACGCCTTCGGCACCAATGGAACACGGCTGTGGCGCTCCAACATTCGCCACGGCACAAACCTGATGTATACGTCCGAAATTCTCGTCTGCGATCTCAACCGCGACAGCACGAATGAATTGATCTTCACCACTTTCGGTTCTCCCGACAGCGCCGCTCCCGGCGTGCCCCACGGATACCTCATGGTGCTCGATCATCAGGGCGCTGTGCTCCACGATGTCCTGCTGCCGATTCAGGGACGCAACGGAAATGGAAAAGGCGCGCCCGCGGCTCCGACCCTCGGCGACCTCGACGGCGATGGCACTCTCGAGATCGTCGTGCAAACATTCGACGGCAATTGCTTCGTCTACAACGTTCCCGGATCCTCGGCTCTTTCGATGCCCTGGCCGACGGCGCGTGGATCATACCTTCGTCAGGGTCGCTCCTACTCAACCGGCGTTACAACGCCACCGAAAATCCTCGGCGTGAGCCTCTCCACCAATACCGCTACCATAAGCTGGACAGCGGACCCGTACACTTACCAAACCTTGCAAGCCTCTGAAAACCCGGCAGCGGCCGTGCCCGCATGGACGACTCTGAGGGCCTTTTCCCCTCCTTCAAGCGCAACAAATCGTTTCCAGGATTCACCTCGTAGCAACGCAAAATACTACCGCGTCCGCGCTGAGTAGGAGCCCCCGCAGGACAATTGTTGTGCGACTGTTTCCCTTCTCCCTCGGGCTGCGGAGACGCAGTCTCTCGGGCGCAGCACCCAATTCAAAACTCGTCAGGATGAGGGACAAACTGGTTCTTCACCGGTGCGGACTCTAAATCCAACAACGCTTCAACGTACACAAAACCAGCGACCGCTTTCCCCTCTCCCTCGGGCTGCGGAGACGAAGTCTCTCGGGCGCAGCAATGATCCAGACCTTGGCAAGGGTGAGGGACAGACCGGTATGCGTTACCCCCAGCGCGCCGCTCCTCTCATTATCACCTTGCTTCAGGATTGACGAGCGACCGGCGGAATTCTGAGGTTACGAGAATTTACCTTTTCGGATAATCCTCCACTCGCCCTTACGAAAGGAGAGCGCCATCGCTCGATGGATGTTCTTACTGCTTTTGTGCGTTGAGACGAAGGCGAATAAGTCCTTGCGCGTCGCGAATTCGTAAACGTCTCCATTCGCGCACATGAGGGTGAAACTCTTGGAAATTGGGATTTGAGATAAAACCCGTTCAACCTCACGTGGCTGATTTCTGTTCGGCACGCAGTCTGCACCTAACCGAACCCACTCAGCCGAAAACCATTTCCACACGTCCTCTACCAACTTTAGTTGAGAGTCGGAGATATTCAGTTCGTGCGCCCTTTTCGGATGCGTGATTTTGTGGCGGACCCCCAACAGCTCTGCCAGCTTCGAAAGTCCGTCTGTGTTCAAACTGAAGGAACTTCCATGCGCCTTCGAAAATGCCCGAAAACTGAACTTCAGATTTGGCAAGAATTGCGGGTAGTTCCCATCCGTTGCGACGGCTTCGCCGTTGTCCTTTAGGACATATTTATGTTCATGCAAAAGAGCGAGGTCAGCCTGCGAAAAATCGATTTCATAAAGACTGCAATTCATTATCGCGATACGTTTCATTCCGTACACATGCGCTTCAATCAGCGCGAATAGACTGCGGACTAAAGCCCGTCGCCAGAATTGGTTCTTTGGACGGCGATTAACGGAAGCGGTGCATCTCTTAACGTCATGGAGTACAATCTTCATGCGATTTTCGAAATCCTTGATTTCAGAGGATATCGTGTCCGCTTTCTCATAGAGTGCCGCCATTTCTGGCAAACGGCCGCAAGGTGCTTGCTTGAACATGTTCTTAATCACCGGAGAAATCCTACGGCAACGTCTTAGAAGTTCGTCGCTTATCGCCTGCCACATGCCGCATGAAATCCAATTTTATTTTCAATTACGCCCTTGGTATCAATAGCACCGCATGCGCAGACCGTTTCAAGCCTTTTATGAGAATCACCTCGATTGACATAGCCGCGACACAAACCTACGGCGACAGTCTCGGCGCTATAAAAATGGAGCGGCTTGGAAAAATCGTCGCAATTGCCGGGAAGAACGGTGCAGGGAAAACTCGGTTGTTCAAACGATTGGAGGTCATGGCAGATAATTACAATTCCTTCGTTCAGCGACAGGAGTCCGCACACCAACACGTTCAGCGGCTTGAGGAAAGGGTGGCGAAACTACAAACGGAAGTGAAAAAAAAGTCGCTTCGCACGCGGAGCGTCGGGTTCTTCGAAGTATTGCGACGGGAACAACACGAACTAGAAATTAACAAAAACGTGTTGCAAGAAAAGTCCCCGGTAAATGCGTCTGGAGCAAAGCGACTGGATTTGATTCGTCTGATGCCGCAAGCAGGGGAACTTGCAGACCCGTACTCTTTCTCAAAGAGCGGCCTCGTGGAGGCAGCGAACATCGCAGGGTTTCGGATGGTGTCAAATTTGACGCGAGCATCGCTTTGCAAGATACAGCACTTGCAAAATCGGTACATGGAGGCAACGCATCCAGGCAATAAGATGAGTGAACCGGAAAGGGAAAGGTATATTCGCTCGTACGAAGAAATGCAGGCACTGCTTCAGCGATTCCTCGGTACAAAGGCTGACCGTGGCCCCGAAGGAGACGCGGGGCTATTTGGTTTTCGAATTGGTCAGAGCAAATTGTCTCAAGGACAAACCATCTTATTACAGTTTTGTGTGGCTGTGCACGCGAGCGGGGCTGACATTGCAAACTTGATAGTTCTAATTGAGGAACCCGAAACTTACCTCCACCCCTCAGCAGCGATAGAAATCATTGACGAAATCAGTAGGCACGTCACCAATGGCCAGTTGTGGATTACCACACATTCCGTTCCGTTGTTGGCACATTTGGAGACAGATTCAATTTGGTGGATGGACGAAGGGAGTATTAAGTATGCAGGGAACATACCGCAGCAAGTCTTGACCGGGTTGCTCGGGAATGAAGAGAGGGTCGCGCGACTGGCAGATTTCCTGAACCTTCCCGCAAATCTGGCGGGCGTTCGCTTCGCCTATCAAAGTCTTTTCACCCCCTCTGCTGTGGACGCTCGGCCCAACGACCCACAGATGCGACAAATATCCGAGATAATTTCGGCTGCAAAGACTGGTGCAAAATTTCACCTCTTAGACTTCGGAGCGGGAAAAGGCCGTTTGGCTTCCACAATTCTTGATGCGGATGAATTACAGACTGCGCCGCCGCAACAATGGTTGGAATACGTTGCTTTCGACCGCGACGCGAGTGGCGCAGCGAGTTGTAAAGACGCTATTGCACGCATGTATGGCACTTCTGAAAAGAGGTACTTCAATGACTACAGCGAGTTACTCGCAACGTTTGATGAAGGAAAGTTTGACTGTGTTATAATGTGCAACGTCCTGCACGAAATCGATCCGATAGAATGGTTAACGCTTTTTGAAAAATATGGCGGCGTCGTGAAGCTTCTCAACAAAGACGGTTTTCTTTTGGTTGTGGAAGACATGCAAATCCCAGTCGGAGAGAAGCCGCATCAGCGGGGATTCCTCGTCCTGGACACGCCGCAGCTCAAAGAATTGTTCCGTCTCAGGCAGGATGAATTCACGGTTCACACGCAGCGAAACGGACGGCTTAAGGCACATAGAATCCCCAAGGTTGCTTTGACCCGTATAACGGCTGAAACAAGAAAGAACGCGCTTGAAAGCATTTGCTCGGAATCACATCGCCGCATCTTGGAACTTCGGCAGGTGGAGCCTACATACCAGAATGGAAGGCTTCATGGTTTTTGGGTTCAGCAACTGGCAAACGCTCACTTGGCCTTACAACAATTGAGTGGTTAGCGGCGCGTCCAAAATCGCCGTCGAACGGCCCACGTGCCGCGCTAAAGATCCACGGGATGCAATTTATAGCTTCGAAGGTCTCGTAGCATTCTTTGGAGCCGCACGTGGTTGAAGTTTTTGACTCCCAAGACGTTTTTCGTCTCATGAACCAGCGGTTCCTGAGTCATGCACCCTAGCACCACGCGCCTAATTGCGGTGGGAGAAAAAGGTAGTGTTCGCATCTTCTCGTCGCCCTTCACGGTGATCTCCTTCGTTGTATCCCAATCAACCAAAAGCCGGACCTCTTTTTCGTACGCCCAGTGATCCGACTTGCGCCTGGTCACACGAACAAGGTGCTCGAACCCGTGAATATCAAAAACGGGATTGTAGATTGGCCTTTCAGTTCCGTACTCAACAGGATCCAAGTTCTCGATGCCGAAGTAATTTGCGTCAAATTCAATCACCATTCCGCAGTGGTAATTGGCATAATGCGACCACATCAGAATGTCATCACACGTTTGCGAAAAACAGATCACACCAACATATCGTGCTGCGATTTCCGCAAACTTGTCCGGTGGAAATTTGTCTGCATCAGAAAACTTCTTTAGAAAGAATTCGACCCACCGGGTTTTGTCTTTCTCGATGCTGTTCAGGAACTCGGCAACGCTGGGGCACTTGTCCCGAATTTCACGATTCTTTTCGTAAACATTCGTCAGAAATCCAACATCTCCGAATTTCGCTTCGACATCCGCGGCTGTGATCGCCCGCGCAGCTTGGGGGCAAAACTCAAAGGGATCGTTAAAGGACCGTGGATCACAAACCTTGAGTTGGCAGCTCTCCAAAATCTTAATTCCGTGGGTGCCGGCGTATTTGAAAATTTCCATTACGAGTAAGCGTATGTGGTCTCACACTTTAAAAAAAGAAAACGGGTCGTCCTGAACAAAGTACACTTCACGCTGCCGGAGTCCGGAGGAGAAGTAAATCCGCCTACAACGGCCATCTTAAAATCCCCAACATTACGGCTCGGACAACTTCGCTACGGCGGTCTCACCTGGCATCGCCGCCGTCAGTGGATTTGGGAATGTAAGGCGGCGACATTCGTTCTTCCCTTCGTGACCTTTGCGATCTTCTGTAAAAACTCCGGCTCCGTTCTCTCTGTTTTCTCCTGTTAGTCTTAACCCGGCTTACCTTTGCGGCCTT
>Ga0075428_100006663_pt1 | contig 12848 bp, 10 predicted proteins | sample RhiMetdeltSRZDD2_FD_75291 | JGI IMG/M metagenome (GOLD analysis project Ga0075428, IMG submission 75291) | Populus rhizosphere microbial communities from Tennessee, USA - Rhizosphere MetaG P. deltoides SRZDD2 | ecosystem: Host-associated > Plants > Roots > Rhizosphere > Soil | place: USA...
GGCCGTCGCTTCCTCTACGCGAGAAGCTCTGGATCGCGGGCCGCACGTGGCTCGAGGCCCGCAGCCGTCTTGTGCGCAGCCGTCTTGCGCGCAGCGCGAGCCCGAGCTGAACCCGGCCCTTGGCGCGCAGCGATCATGCTCCAGCCGCGTGTCACATCCAGAACGAGGTCACGTAGCTCACGAGTCGGGTGACGATAAAAGCGGCGGCGTTGACGCGATGTGCAGTGCGGCCCACGCCCCGGCGCCAGAGGCGCGTTCCAGTGATCACGGCGACGACGTAGCCCACGATGCAGAGGAATGAGGTGCCGATGTGCACGTACTGGAGGGTCGTTCCGCCTTCCGTGAACACGCTCGTGGCCTGTTCCACGGCCCCTTTGCCTTCTTTGGACCGAGCCAGCACCTCCACGAGGATGACGTTGAAGACGTCGATCGCGAACGCCGTGAGCATCACGGGCATGTGGATGCGCGGGCGGCGCCGCTGGCTCAGGCCGTAGGCGAGGATGAAGAGACCGACGGTATTGAGCGCCTTGGCAATGAGCGACAGGGTCGCGTTATCGAACATCATTCGCGGCACCGATTCCTAAGTTCGACTTTTGCGTTTTTCCGCCGGCCCGGCCGGCCTCAAGCACCGGCTCATTCGCAATACACGACTCTTTTCTTCACACACCGCGGCAGGTGCACCCCCCAACACAAACCGGCCGGCCCTGCGGGGAGCGTCGGAATCGCCGATCCCTGCGTTGCGCCTCCTCGGCGTACACTCCGTAGTACGCTTTCGTCGGCGCGCCTTGACCTCGACGATCCGGACGCTCTCGGACTCGCCAGAAAAACGCAAAAGCCGAACTAAAAACTCTTCGCATTCGAAAATCACCAGTCGTCGAGATAAGCCACGTGCAGCGCCGGGTCCTCGAACCCGCAGAGCTCGCAGCGGGCGCCGGGCTCGCCGCGTCGGATCTTGACGAGCCCTGCCTTGCCGCAGCGCGGGCAGGTGCGGTTGGGCTTCGACGGCCAGAGCGTCGACACGAGTACCCAAGCCAGCCCCACCGCGAGCAGCGCGGCGCCCGCCACGCCGGCAGCCCAGCTGGGCAGGCGGACGGCGAGGATGGCGGCGGCGGCTATGAGGACCAGCCAAAGGATCTGAATCATGCGACTCGATGGCTCACCGCTCCGGGCCCAGGAGGCTCTGCGCCACCTTCGACAAGCTGGGTCCATCCACACCCAGCTCGCTCCTGAGATACCACTGAAGCCTCGCGATGTCATCATCCTCCCGCGTGGCCCGCGCGAGCCGCACGAGGAAGTCGAGGCGCTCGGACGCTGGCAGCTTGGCCACGATGCTCTCGCGGGAAATCGACGTCCTGAGCCGGGCGAGCGCCCGGGAGCGGACTTCCCGCCGCGCCTCCTCCACGATGGCCGGATCGAAGCGCGACGCCGGCGTCCCCGTGGCTTGGCTCTCGGCATGGGTCCACTGCTCCACACCCAGGTAGGTCCGCTCGCGCGTGGTCTCGAGGATCAGTTTCTGGTCGAGCGTAACCGAGCACGTGATCTCGACGAGGATGGAGCTCGCGTGCAGAGTCGCCGGGATCGGCCGGTACTCGAGACGCTCGTCCGACCCTTCCTTCGCGACCTGGGCGCGAAGCTCGGCGACGCGGCGCTCCATCCGCTCGAGCGCGACGCCGTCGTCCCCGCAGAGCTCGAGAGTTTTGCCTCCGATCCGGAACGTGCGGAGCGGGCTCGGCCCCACCAGGGTGCCCACGGCGCGTAGGACATCGGCGCGAGTGCGCGCGTCGAGGGTGTCGTCGGCCAGCTTCTTCTCGAGGCTTTTCAGCTCCGCTTCGAGGGCAGCGAGCTGCCCGCCGATTCGGCGCGAAACGGGGACTCTGCGTTGGGACGAGGAGGTCTCCTCGCTGTCATCCGCCCGCTCGATGTGGATGCGGATCTGCAGCTCGCCGGCTTCGGCACGCTCCAGTCCGCCGTACAGCGCTCGTACGACTTCCGTGACGTCCAGCGGAGCGAGGAGAGGCTTCGCCGAAGGGCGCGCGGGAGGGCCATCCACGACCAAGCTGAGCCCCAATGGCTTCCGATGGTTCCGTGCGGCTTCGATGCGCGCTGCCGCGTTCCCTTCGAGGCCGCTGAGCCGCTCTTCGCCCCGCCTTCCGCCGTCTCCCAGCTTCCCCAGGCTCCGGAACGCCTGGCGGTGGAGATCCGCCTCGCCGATGTCCCTCGCCCCCGGCGCGCAGTCCGATGCGGCGCGTGCGGCCAGCTCGAGGGTCTCGGTGGCTCGCGCCAGGTTCGACGCACCGTGGAACGCGCGGTAGGCCTCCTCGAAGCCTGCGGCGACCGCGTACAGCTTCATGCGCGCCGGCCGGCGCGCGGCATCCTGCGCTGCTTCCCGCGCCTCGCGGAGATTTCCGTCGGCATCCGAGGAGCTCCCCCAGTCGGCATGCTCCTCGGCCCGGAAGCTGCCGGCCGGCAGCGCGCGACCGGCGATGAAGTTCTTCCACCTCGAGGTGGCCGCTCGATTGAAGAGGCCGACGCGGAAGCGCGGATGCTTGGCCTGCGCAGCGGCGCCTCCCGGAGCCGCGTCGCCGGTGAGCCCTTCCACCTCCGCGCCGTCGACGAAAAGGCGCAGGTCGCCCGGCTGTCCGCGGAGCGCCAACCGGATGAAACCCGTGGGTGTGGACCGCGCGAGAGCTTTCCAGCCTCGACCTCCCGAGGGCTCGAGCGGGTCGTTCGAGCGATAAACGCGCCACTGGCCGCCCGGGCGGACGGCGAGGCATACGCACGTCGCTGGATTGGAGGCGGCGTCGAAAATGAAAATCCCGGCGATGCCACGCGGGTCACCGCCGACGAATGCGACGTCGGCGATCAAGGCGACGTCTTCGAGCTCGAGCCCGTCGACGAAAGCGGCGTCCCCTGCAAGATCGAGGTGCGAGCGCTCCACTTTCAGGTCCGAGGGAGCCGGCGCGCTCCCCCGCAGCGTCCGCCAGGTCGCTGGCGCGGAGCGAAACGTCTGCACGGTGGACGAGGGGACCTCGGCGCAACCTGCGGACAGCAGGACCGATAGGGCGAACAGGCGATGCGAGGCGCGCGCCGGCACAGAGAAGCGAGCTTGGCTGTTGCGTACAGGCGAATGCGATCGATACGATACGCCCCGTGCCGTCGCGCGGAACGTCAGCTTGGGCGCGGCTGGCCGGTGACCGCCTTACGATACACGCCGGAGGAAGCATGTCATCCGCCGAAAAGAACCTCGTAGAGAAGCACCTCGTGCTGCCCAAGGCTCCGAAACCTGTGGCGAACTATGTCACATCGGTGCTGGTGGGCGACACGTTGTACGTTTCTGGCCACGGACCGGCGCCCCTAGAAGGGGTCAAAACGATCGGCAAGGTCGGCCGCGACCTGACGACGGAAGAGGGTTATCAGGCTGCTCGCCGCACGGGCCTCAGCATCCTGGCAACCGTTCGTGAGACGATCGGGAGCCTCGATCGCGTCGACCGCGTAGTGAAGCTGCTCGGCATGGTGAATGCCACTGAGGACTTCGAGTTCCACCCGCGCGTGATCAACGGCTGCTCGGACCTTTTCGTCGAGGTTTTCGGCGACTCCGGGCGCGGAGTGCGATCCGCCATCGGCATGGCTTCGCTCCCCGGCAACATCGCGACGGAAATTGAGGCGATCTTCCAGGTCAAGCGGTAAGCCGCACCGGAAATCTCATGCTCACTGCCGAAGGCTCCCGCCGCAGGATGGCTCGTTTCCGCGAGAGACTCGCGGAGCGTTGGGGGGCGGGCTGGGACGCGGCGGTCATCCATCGGCCCGAGCACCTGCTCTACCTCGCGAACTTCTTTCCCCTGCCGAACAGCCTCAACTTGAGGAGCTCGAGCTTTCTCCTCGTCGAGCGCGACGGCCCCGCCACTCTCTTTACGGACAACTGGCTCGCCCAGGGAAACTCCGCCGCCGTGGATGAAGTCGTGGTGCGCGACTGGTACACCTGCGTCGGCCCCGCAGAAAACCGCGCCATCGTCGTAGGCGACGAGGTGCAGAAAACATTGCGGACGCGACGGGTGCAGACTCTCCTCGGCGAGTTGGGTCACCTTCCGCAGCACGTCGCGAGCGCAGCGAGCCGCCTCATCGAGGTGGAAGACGTCCTGCGCGGGATGCGCGAGATCAAGGACCCCGACGAGCTCGACGCGATCCGGCGCGGGATCCGGACCGCGGAGGCGGGCCACGCTGCCGCGAGGGAGCTGATCCGACCAGGAATGACCGAGCTCGAGCTCTACGCGGGCGTCGTCGCGCGGGCGATCGTCGCCGCGGGCGCGCCTTTCGTCATGATGTGCGACCTCGCGAGCGGGCCCCGCGCTGCGGAAGGCGGAGGAGCGCCGACGTCGCGCGTGCTCGAGGACGGTGAGCTTGTCATCGTCGACCTGTTCCCGTACGTGGAAGGCTATCGAGGCGACATCACGAACACGCTCGTCGTGGGCGGCCGGCCGACGCCCGAGCAGCAGGCGCTGTTCGATCTCGTCTTCGAGGGGCTCGCCGCCGCGGAGGAAGTGCTTCGCCCGGGCACGCCCGTGAGCGAGGTCTACCGCGTCATCGATCAGGTGTTCCGCGACGAGTCCCGCCACGCGCGCGCGCAGGGGAAGCGGTCCCTGGGCCATCACGCCGGGCACGCCATCGGCCTCGGCCACCCCGAGGCACCGGAGCTCGTCCCGGAAAGCGACCGCAAGCTAGAGGCGGGAATGGTGCTCACGCTCGAGCCTGGAATCTACGGCGCTCCGACCGGCGGCGTGCGCCTGGAGCACAATTACCTCGTCACCGAGACGGCCCCCGAGCGCCTCTCGCGCCACGTCCTGGGGCTCGTCTGACATGCCCACGAAACCGCTGACGATCGAGGGCATCATCGCCGCCGTGCCGACGGCGTTCGATGCGACCGACGAGGTGGACTGGAAAGCGCAGAGCGAGTGCTTCCGGCGCGTTGCCGCGTCGGGAGTGCAGGGGCTCTTCGTTGGCGGGACGACCGCCGAGTTCCACGTCCTCGACCTGGCCGAGCGCGAAAAGCTCGTCGAAGCCGCGATCGAGGCTGTGGGAGGCCGGCTCCCGATCCTGGTCCACGTCGGCGCGCCGAGGCCGCGCGACGCGGCGCGCCTCGCGCGGCACGCGGAGAAAGCCGGTGCGGTCGCCACGAGCGCAGTGCCCCCGTACTATTTCTCGCAGCGGGAGTCGGCTGTCCTCGAGTACGTGCGCGAGGTCGCCGCGGCATCGTCGCTCCCTTTCCTCTTCTACCACATCCCATCGAGGACGCATTTCGACGTCGACGAGCCCTTCGCCGAGCGGCTCGCCGCCGTGCCCGGCGTGGCCGGCATGAAATACTCGCACGGGGACCTCTTTCTCCAGGCGAGGATCCTCGCAGTCGCAGGGGCCGGCTTTCGGATCTACTGCGGTTCGGATGAGATCCTCCTCTCGTCGCTGCTCGCGGGGGCGTGCGGAGCCGTCGGCTCGAGCTACAACTTCCTCGCACCGGTTTTCACGGCGCTCTGGCGGGCTTTCCGCGCCGGTCGGACCAACGAGGCGTCCTCGCAACAGATCCGCGCAAACAAAGTGCTCGCGGTGCTTGCGCGCTACCCTTCGATCGCGGGGACGAAAGAGGCCATGCGCCACCTGGGGATCCCGCTGGGCGAGCCGCGCCGACCTCTCGTGCGGCTCGAGCCCGCGGAACGCGAGGCGCTCGGCAAGGAGCTGCTCGCCGCGGATCTCCTTGCGGCGGCGGGCGTCGAGTCGCAAGCTGCCGCTGCGACCGGCGGCCGCTGAGACGGCCGCAGCGCGGTCCCGTCGAACGGCTGGGGGGCGTGCGACGCCATTCTGCGCGTCTCGCGGGACCCCGGATGACCATTGCCCATCCCCACTCACCTGGGGATAATCCCCCGGTTTCATTTCGAGCTACAAGCCGCGACTATCCTCTTCCGGAGCTCTGCCATGCCTCTCGTGCCACTTCGGGCCGTCCTCGATCATGCGGCCGAAAACGACTACGGTGTCGCCGCCTTCAACGTGAACAACATGGAGCAAATCCAGGCGATCATGGAGGCGGCCCGACAGACCGAGTCTCCCGTCATCATCCAGGCGTCGCGCGGCGCGCGGAGCTACTCCCAGGACAACTACCTTCGCCATCTCATGCTCGCCGCCGCGGAGCTCTACCCCCAGATCCCCGTGGTGATGCACCAGGACCACGGCAACAGCGTCAAGACTTGCCTGAGCGCGATCGACAACGGGTTCACGTCGGTCATGATGGACGGCTCGCTGAAAGAGGATGGAAAAACTCCCGCCGACTACGACTACAACGTGCAGGTCACGGGGGAAGTCGTGCACTTGGCCCACACGCGCGGAGTTTCCGTCGAAGGCGAGCTCGGCTGCCTGGGCTCGCTCGAGTCCGGCCACGGCGAGGCGGAAGACGGGCATGGCGCCGAGGGCACGCTCTCGCGCGACATGCTGCTGACCGATCCTGCGCAGGCGGAAGATTTCGTCCGGAAGACGGGCGTGGATGCGCTCGCAGTGGCCATCGGCACAAGCCACGGGGCGTACAAGTTCAAACGCAAGCCGGACGGCGAAGTGCTCGCGATGGAACGCATCGAGGAGATCCACCGGCGGCTGCCGAATTGCCACCTCGTCATGCACGGAAGCTCGTCGGTGCCGCAAGAGCTGCAGGTCATCATCAACAAGTACGGCGGCAAGATGCCGCAGACCTGGGGCGTGCCCGTCGAAGAGATCCAGCGCGGCATCAAGAACGGCGTGCGAAAGATCAACGTCGACACGGACAACCGCATGGCCATGACCGGCGCCATCCGCAAAGTCCTCTGGGAGAACCCCGATAAGTTCGACCCGCGGGACTACTTGAAGCCGGCGCGCGACGCCATGCAAAAAGTTTGCGTCGACCGCATGGTTTCGTTCGGGCAGGCCGGCCACGCCGCCGCGTTCCTGTCGAAGTGGAACGGCAAGCGCTGAACTCTCTCCTCCGGGCGCGCTGGGAGCGGTAGACTGGTCTCGCACATGGCTGCGAGACTGGCGCGTTCCTTCCTGGCGGCGGCATGTTGGGCCTGCTTCGCGACCGCACTGGCGGCTCGCGACGCCGCCGGCTCGAAAAAGGCCTCCGGCTGGCAGTTCGCCCCGATCGAGCAGCCGCAGCCTCCCGAGGTCCGCGACGCCGGCTGGCCAGCGAACCCGATCGACCAATTCCTGCTCGCGGAGCTCGAGGAGCGCGGCCTCCGACCCGCGCCCGTCGCGGATCGCGTCACGTGGATTCGACGCGTGACTCTCGACCTCCTGGGGCTGCCGCCATCGCCCGAGGACGTCGGCCGGTACCTCGCCGATGACTCGCCCGACGCGGACGCGCGTCTCCTCGACCGGCTGCTCGATTCGCCGCGCTTCGGCGAGCGGTGGGCGCGTCATTGGCTCGACCTCGCGCGCTTCTCAGAGAGCCACGGCTTCGAGTACGACCGACTGCGCGAGCACGCCTGGCGCTACCGAGACTACGTGATCGCGAGCCTCAACGCCGACAAGCCCTACGACGTCTTCGTGCGCGAGCAGGTCGCGGGGGATGTGATCGAGCCCGTGACCGCGGAGGGCATCATCGCGACGGGATTCCTCGTCGCCGGGCCCTGGGACGAGGCGAACAACGCGCAGTCGAGCCAGATCATGCGCCTGCGGACGCGTGAGGAAGAGCTCGAAGACATGGTGTCGGCCGTCGGCCAGACGTTTTTGGGGCTGACGGTGAACTGCGCCCGGTGCCACGACCACAAGTTCGACCCGATCCCGCAGCAGGACTATTACCGTTTCAAGGCGGTCTTCGAAGGCGTCCGCCATGGGAACCGCGCCGTGCTGCCGCCGAAAGAGCTTGCCGTTCGTGAGGCTTGGATCGCCGCGGAGACGGAGCGCCTCCGAGGCCTGCGCTCCGCGGCTCGGGCCGTGGAAGGCGCGGGGCGGCTGCGCGTGCTCCTGGGTCGGAACCCTACTGTGACGGCGCCCGGAAGCAGCGGAACGGATTCTGCCGGTGCGGCGGGTGGCCTGCCGGGCCCCATCGCCCGCTGGAGCTTCGAGAGCGACGCACGCGATGGCATCGGCAAGTTGGACGGCGAGCTCGTCGGCGGCGCGACCGTCGGCGGGGGCCGCCTGCGGCTCGACGGTAAGAGCGCTTATCTCCGCACGCCTTCGATCGCTTTCGAGCTTCGCGAGAAGACGCTCGAAGCCTGGGTCTTCATCCCCCGTCGCAGCCAGGGCGGAGGAGCCGCGATCTCCCTCGAGGCGCCCGGCGATTCCGCTTTCGACGCCATCGTTTTCGGCGAGCGGCAACCGCGCAAATGGATCGCGGGCAGCGATAGTTTCCGCAGGACCGTCGACATCGACGCCCCCGAGGAGCCGTCGGAGCCGAGCGAGGTCGTCCACGTGGCGATCACTTACCGCGCTTCGGGAGCGATCGCCGTCTTCCGTAATGGCGAGCCCTACGGGGCCGAATACACCCCATCGCCGGGAGCGAAGCCCGGTCCCGCGGTTTTCAAAGCCGGTGGAGCTCACGTCCTGATCGGTCTGCGGCACGCAGGCGCGGCCAACGGCTTCCTCGAGGGGGAGGTCGAGGAGGCGAGGCTCTATGACACGGCCCTCACCGCGGAGGAGGTGAACCTGTCTTTCCGGGCCGGACCGGGCGGAGTGCCGCTCGAGAAGGCACTCGGAGCTCTGACGGAGGCCGAGGCGGCGCGCCGCAAGGGACTGCTCGACGAGGCCGACGAGGTCGACGCCGCGCTACGGCGTGCGGGGCCGGTGCCGCTGTCGTACGCTGCGAACATCCAGGCCCCTCCCCCGACTCACGTCCTCGCACGCGGAGACGCCGAGGCGCCGGGCGACGTGGTCAGCCCCGGGGGCCTCACCGCGGTGCCGGCACCGTCCGGTGACTTTGGGCTGGCACCGGATGCTCCCGACGCCGAACGGCGGAGGCGGCTTGCCGCGTGGCTCACCGACCCCCGGAATCCTCTCGCCCGCCGCGTGATCGTGAACCGCATCTGGCAGCATCACTTCGGTAAAGGGATCGTCGCCACGCCCAGCGATTTCGGGGCGCAAGGCGAGAGCCCGAGCCATCCGAAGCTCCTCGATTGGCTCGCCGCCGAGCTCCTGAACGGCGGGTCGAGCCTTAAGCGGGTGCACCGGCTGATCTGCCTCTCCGCGGCCTACCGCCAGTCAACGGAATGGAATGAACGCGCCGCGCAGGTCGACTCGGACGACCGGCTCCTGTGGCGCTTCCCGCCGCGGCGCCTCGAGGCCGAAGCGCTCCGCGACTCGATGCTCTTCGTGAGCGGAGAGCTCAATCTCCAGATCGGCGGGCCGAGCTACCGGCCGTTCACGTACGTCGTCTTCGGGTCGAACCTCTACACGCCTCTCGACGCCGGCACGCCGGAGCTCGACCGCCGCACGATCTATCGTATGTGGGTGCAGACCGCGAAAGATCCCTTCCTCGAGTCGCTCGACTGCCCTGAGCCATCTGTCAAGACGCCGGCGCGCGGAGTCACGACGACGCCGCTCCAGGCTCTCGGCCTCATGAACAATCCATTCGTAGCGCGACAGGCGCACGCTCTCGGGATGCGCGCAATCGAGATCGCCGGCAAGGATGTGCGCCGCCAGGTTGACGCCGCCTACTTGCGGGCGCTGGCCCGGCCCGCGCGGCCGGACGAAGCCGCGCGCGCCGTGGAGTTCGTGGAGCAAGAGGGCCTCGAAAGCCTTGCCTGGGCGCTCCTCAACTCGAGCGAGTTCGTGTTCCTACCCTGACGTGGCACGAAGTGCGCGGGTCATTCCCCTCCGACGCGGGCCGCGGAGCCGAACGGACACACTGGAGGCCGCGAGAGCCGGCCTGCGCGGCGGAGCGCCAGCGTTAGGCCGCTCTGAACGAAAAGGTGCGCTTGAACCGAGGTGACCCATGAGCATCCTGACAGTCAATCTCCTCTTCAGCACGCTGATCTTCTGGATCGCGGCGCGAATTTATCTCCTTCCGAGGCTCCATGAGCTGGAGCCGCGGTCCGTGCTACTTCCTATCCTCCTGCTTCACTCTTTCCGACACTTGGGTCTGATGTTTCTCGCGCGGGGCGCGACGTATCCGGGTATCCCGCGGGAGTTCGCGTACCCCGCTGCGGGCGGTGACCTTCTAGCAGCTGTACTGGCGCTGATCGCGATTCCTGCCGTGTTAAAGAACGCCCAGAGCGGGAGACCTCTCGTGTGGCTCTTCAATATCGAGGGCACGCTGGACATGATTGCCGCGATTACTCTCGCCACGGTCTACGATGCCCAGCCCTTCATGGGGCCAGCCTACTGGATTCCTGCGTTCTGGGTTCCCGCGCTGTTGATGACGCACTACCTTGTGTTTGTCATTCTTCGACGACACTGGAGAGAAGCGGCCCAACATGGCGATGCAGCGGACTCGCCGCGGATCGCCCGACCGTAGCGAGCCGTTGACCCGACCGGCCAGCGCTTCTACTCTGGTCTCCGCATGATTCTGCCAGTGTCCTTGCTCTGGGTCCTGTTGTTGATCGCTGGCTCGGGGGTGTCTACATCCGCCGCCCCGGCCACCGTCACCTTCACACAGTCCGCCCCCGCCGTGGATGCCTACGACTACGTCGAGGTCACGCTCGCGGTATCCGGCGACGACGCCCGCAATCCGTTCACCGACGCGTCGGTCCGAGGCTCCTTCGGGAAGTCCGGCGAGGCCGCAAGGATCCCCGTCGACGGCTTCTGTGACTCCGCCGACGGCAGCGTGTTTCGAGTCCGGTTCATGCCATCGTCGCCCGGCGACTACTCCTACTCGATCACGTATCGCCACGGCGGTTTCGAGAAGACCAGCGAAGGATCCTTCCACGCGACGAACGGCCGCCGGCGGGGCCCGGTCCGCGTCGACTCGAAATACCCATGGCACTTCATCTGGGAAGGCACCGGCGAGCACTACTTCTTCAACGGCACCACGGCCTACTGGATCCTTGGGTGGCGCGATGATGAGATCATCCGCTCGAGCATCGAGCGGCTCCACAAGCTCCAGGTGAACCGGATGCGCGTCCTCCTCTCAGGCGCCGCCAACATCTACTGGGGCGAGGCGGTGATGACGGGGAGCAACTTCACGATGATGCTCCGGCCGTGGGTCGCCGAGTCGCCCGAGAGCTTCGACCGCCCCGGGTTGGACTACACACGGTTCAACGTGCCGCACTGGCAAAAGTTCGAGAGAATGCTCCGCGCCGCACGCGAGCAGGACATGATCATCTCGGTCGTCCTCGAGATCTCCACCCACAGCGCGCAGCCCGCAGCTGGGAGCGAGGACGAACGCCGGTACTTCCGCTACGCGATCGCGCGGCTGGCCGCATTTTCGAACATCACCTGGGACCTGGGCGACGACCTTGACAGCTTCCGCGACGAGAAGTGGGCGCACGAGAACGGCACGTTCATCCATTCCACCGATCCGTACCACCACCTCGCGACGAGCCATCCGGTGCATCGCGAGCACCAGGACCGCGCATCGGAGTGGTTCGGGTTCACATCGATCCAGGAATGGTCGCGGAAGCAGCACGCGCTGATGCTGGAGGAGCGGCAGATCCAGCTCAAGACGGGCCGGATCATCCCGCAGACGAATGAGGAGTACGGCTACGAGGACCACTACCCACGATGGGCTCCGAAACCTCCCGGCGACTCGGCCGAGGAGCTCCGCCGCGTCGCCTGGGACATCGCGATGGCCGGCGCGTACGGCACGGGCGCCGAGAGCTGCCGCCGCGGCACGAACATCTGGCCCGACACCGGGGGCGGCTGGATCAACGGGCGCGGCGACGACACGATGGTGCTCTTCAAGCTCTACGGGCACATGGTGGACTTCCTCACGGGCTTCGACTGGTGGAAGGCGGAGCCTCACGACGAGCTCGTCAACCACGGGGCCTACTGCCTTGCCGAGCCCGGCGAGGTGTACGCCGTCTATCTGCCGAAGGGCGGCAGCGTCACGGTGAAGCTCGAGCCGGGCCGATACAACGCGAGCTGGTTCGATCCTTCGGTAGGAGACAAGACCCCCGCGGGCGATGCGCTGGGCCCCGAGTGGACGTCACAGAAAGCGCCGCAGTACTCGGAAGCCGCGGGGAAGGACTGGGCGCTGCTGCTTCGGCGTGCGAAATAGAACGGGGAGCCTCGGCGTCATGGTCCGCTGCGCACCGCACGGACATTGTGGCTGCCGCTCTTGACGACACCGATGCCGGTGACATCGCCGTCGTCGAAGCCGACGTCCCACGCGCAGTCGGGGTTGACGGAATAGGACGTGGACGACCAGTACACCAGAGGCAACGCGGAGAACACCGGGTCGATCGACGGATTGAAGCGTTCGGAGTCGACGATGCTCTGAAGCTCGCGCACATTCGGCAGTCGCCAGTCGTCGTTACCCGCGAAGCTCAGGTTCTCGCAGTACGTGAGCGCGGCACACCAGTTGACTTGATCCACAGAAGTATGGCGCCCATCGCCGTTCACGTCCGCCGTGTCCTTCTGCCACATGAGCCCCGTGCAATTGTCCGTCACCGTGCCGTCGCCGTTGTCAATGAGACGACCCTCACTCGGGCAGCCTGACTTGTAGAAGCCGTCTTGACCCGGGCAGGCTTCGTTGTCGCAGAGGACCTCGACGCCGCTCGGGCTAGAGCATTTCGATTGCCCCGTGTCCGGCAGGCCCGCGCGACTTCCGGGGCAATTCCCCGCTCGGCAGTCCACCAGCTGCGCCTGGAGCTGACTAACCTGGGTAGTCAGGACCGCGGCGGCGGCTGTGGACGTGTTGAGGCTGGCTTGCGTACTCGCCAATTCCGCATCCAGCGCTTGAA
>Ga0075428_100006667_pt1 | contig 12845 bp, 9 predicted proteins | sample RhiMetdeltSRZDD2_FD_75291 | JGI IMG/M metagenome (GOLD analysis project Ga0075428, IMG submission 75291) | Populus rhizosphere microbial communities from Tennessee, USA - Rhizosphere MetaG P. deltoides SRZDD2 | ecosystem: Host-associated > Plants > Roots > Rhizosphere > Soil | place: USA...
CACCCGAGCGGTGTGCTGTTCAACAGGTTGTCGCGCAGATCGAGCCGCGCGCCGGCGTCAAGGGCCGCGGTTGCGAAGCCAACGCGATCGTCCGCCGTCAGATGCTCGCGCGAGCCGGCGATGCTGTGCAGGACGGTGAGCCCCAACTGAGGGTTGCGACCACGGATGTTCGGATCGCAGCGCCCCAGGAGGCGCTGGAAGCACTGCAGATAGGTTGTGCGATCCCACGTCCTGCTGATGCGGCCGTGAGCCCACAATCGCAATGGCTGCTCGAGGACACCGAACCAGCGGGGATCCTCGCGCGACCAGTCGACGTGCTCGAGCGCGAGGCGCAGAGTCTCCGGATCGCCACCACATGCGGCGCCGCCGAGCAGCTCCTCGGCCAGCGTCCCGACCGATTCCAGACGATAACGCGTTTCACCCGAGAGCATCTTGCGCGCGAGCTCCGTTTGCCTGAAGCTGGCCGCGATACCCGCGGCGGGAATCCCGCCATACCGCTCGAGCAGCTGCACCATCTTCTCGTCGCCCTCGCCATAAGCCCAGAACAACGGATCACCGCTCGCATAGATGCTGGCGTTGGGATCGGCGCCACGCCGCAGAAGCATCTCGGCCATCTCGTACTGCCCCGAGCCGGCACAGTGCGCCAGCGGCATGCCCCACGTGAACGTTTGTATGTCCGGGTCACCAATGACGAGGCGGAATCGTTCGTCGGGATCGAGCCCCAGGTCGAGCAGCAGCGACAGCACGTCCGTGCGATTGTGCGTGACCGCGATTCGCAGCAGGCCGCCGCTGTCTTCTATGGGGTTGTTCAGCGACCCGTCGGCATGGCGCGCACGCAGCCAGTCCGTGTCGCCGAGGACGACGGCGGCGGTAGCGGTGAGCTGACCGCCGCGTTCACGCAGAAGCCTGGTGACCTTTCGAAACTGCTCGATGGTCTCCGGCGCTGACGAATAGGCCGCCCAGTCGAGCGGAACGTGGTCGTGCATGTCGCGGGCGTTCGGATCGGCGCCGGCCTCGAGCAGCGCGGCGACTTGCGGCAGATCGAGTCGCCGGGCCGCCAGGTGAAGCGGCGTGAACCTCGTGCCGGGTGCTTCGGCCACACTGCCGGTCTTTGCCGCGAGACGACGTTCCTCCTCGTCGATGACGGCAACGATGTCGTCATAACCGCGCGCGGCGGCAATCGCCAGCGGTGTCGTCGCGTCTCGATGCGGATACACGCCATGCCGTGCGGGAGCGCCGTGGCGCATCAGGAGCCGGACCATCTCGGGCGAGCGGTTGAACACCGCATGGTGCAGCATCTGCAGTTCGAGCGACCCCTGTGCGAGTTCGGGCCGCACGTTCAGCAGGGCGCGCACCTGGGACAGATCGTCTGCGGCGATGGCATCACGAAGGCGGCGCAGATTCGCGCCGTCGACGAACGCTTTCAGCTTCGGCCAGCTCTCGAATCCGTACGCGCGAGCGAGCGCGAGCTGTGCATCGTGCAGCGCGAACGCCGTGGGGTCAGCGCCTCGATAGTGCGCCTGGACCTCGGCGACGGCATCCGGGCTGCCGGACACATACGCGTCGAGCAGCTCTTTCGCCTGGCGTTTCAGTTGGTCGAGGTCGGGGTGTTCAGGAAGCGATCGGGTCGGTAAGGAATTGCGCGGCACGATGAGCTCCTTTCCCGGCGGGACACACGTGTCGGCCGGATGGCCCGGTGTCCGCTCGCTCGGGCGGAAAAGAGTTCATCGAAAACTATTGTCTGTGCGATCGCTCTCAGGTGGACGCAGTCCTTCCCGCGGACACGGAGGCGCCCTGACACGCGATACACACGATAGCGGCAACGAGCGGCGAGGACAAGCCTCCGCTCGCTCGTTGCGGCTTGTCGCGTGTTACTGGACTCTTCGGTTACTGCTCCAGCCCCTTCGAACGCGTCACCCAGTTCGGGTTCGTGCAGAGGCTGCAGTCCTTGCCCACGAACCACTTCGCGGCCTGCTTGTCGCCCTTGAACTGCCACCGGATCCAGTTCGACGCGACGTTCGCCCATTCGCCGCCACCGGGGTGGTCGACCGTCGCCGTATGGCCGGCGTTGCGCCGCGCGCCGTAGAACGCCGGCAGGCGCTGGATCGCGTCGAAGGTTGCTTCGGACGAAGCCATCAGGAAGTCGCGCTCGTGGCCGTTGATGAGCAGCACTGGTCCGTGCAGCTTCGCGACGGTGCCGGCGGCGTCTCCCTGCGCGCCCGAGTTGAAGACGCCGATGGTATCGACCCTGGGATCGGCGCCGAGCTCGAGCGCCAGGAAGCCGCCGCAGGACTGACCCATGACCGCCAACTTATCGAGCGCGATCTTGCCGTTGAGCGGCGAGCCGGCGCGCTTGTTCTCCGTCTCGGCCCAGGCGATCGCGGCGCGGATGTTGTCGGCAGTAGCCCGTCCCCCCGCGGCGCCCGGCTGGGCCGCGGTTGCCATGACCACGAACCCATGCGAGGCGATCGTCGTCAGGAAGCCCGCGTAGCGAGTGCTGTTGATCGCGCAGCCGCCGTTGCCCCAGACCATCACCGGCAGCGTGTCCTTGCCGGGGAACGGGGCGAGGTCGGCGGGGTGATACACCACGTGGCCCGGCGAGCCGAACGCCGGACCCGATTCCACCTTGTAGGGCCCGGGCACCGCCAGCGGTGCACCCTCTAGGGGTAATGCCGTCGCGATCGCCTCGGCGTTGATGCCGCCACGCTGCGCGTGGCTCACGACCGCGAGCGCCAGCGAGAACGTCGTTCCAAGGATGAGTGAAGTCTTATGCACGGCTATATGCTCCTCGGTTGGCGACCAGGTTCGGCCCGGCGCGGACGCCCCGGGGCTGAATCGGCCGGCACTCATTCTCTATCAACTCCCGACGGAGTATCGCGGATACGATATTCCAGCCTTGGTCCGAGACGGGTGAGGCCATCTGCACTCGAATCTATGGCCCCAACCAGCGCCGCCCGCATTCAGAGGGACCCGGCTGCCACCAGGCTACTCATCCAAAACTCATACACAACTCATCTCGTCTCAATGGAAGGACTTGCGGCCATAGCGCACGATAGCGCCCGGTTGTGACGGCCGGCGTCATGGAATCCTTCCCCGAGGGCATGACCCATGATCTTGAAGCAGTTTTATCTGAATTGCCTCGCGCACGCCTCCTACCTGATTGGAGACGAGCAGACCCATACGGCCGCGGTCGTCGATCCGCAACGTGACGTCGATCAGTACCTCGCGTTCGCCGCCGAACACAATCTGCAGATCCGGCACGTCTTCCTCACCCACTTCCACGCCGACTTCATCGCCGGCCACCTCGAGCTGCGCGATCGCGCCGGGGCAACGATCTATCTCGGCGCGGCCGCACGAGCGGAGTATCCGTTCACGCCGCTCCACGATGGCGACATCGTCGATCTCGGGCGAGTCCGGCTGCAGGCGCTCGAGACACCGGGGCACACGGCGGAGTCGATCTCGCTCGTCGTCTACGACCTCGATCGCAGTGCGGCGGAGCCGCAGGCCGTCCTGACCGGCGATACGTTGTTCGTCGGCGACGTCGGTCGGCCCGATCTGCGAGTGGCGCTCGGGTGGTCGGCCAGCGACCTCGGTGGCCTGCTGTACGACTCGCTCCGCAGCAAGCTGTTGACGCTCCCTGATCAAACCGTCGTCTATCCCGCACACGGCGCCGGGTCGTTGTGCGGAAAGGCGCTGAGCAAGGAGACGCTGTCAACCATCGGCGAACAGCGCCGCTCCAACTATGCGCTGCAGCCGATGAGCAAGGCCGCGTTCGTCGAGCTGGTCACGGCCGACCAGCCAGACGCCCCCTCGTACTTCACCTACGACGCCGTGCTGAACAGCCAGGAGCGGCCGACGCTCGACGAGACGATGGAGCACATCGACGCGATCACGCTCGATCAACTCCTCGCTCTGCAGGCTGTGGGCGCTCAGATATTGGATACACGCGATCCGGCCGAGTTCGCGGCCGCCCACTTGACCGGGAGCATCAACATCGGTCTCGGCGGGCAGTATGCGACCTGGGCCGGCTCCGTATTGAGCCGCGAGAAACCGATCGTGATCATCGCCGACCCTGGGCGCGAGCGCGAAGCGGCCATGCGACTGGGGCGGATCGGCTTCGATCAGGTCGTCGGGTATCTCGAGGACGGACTTCGCAGCATTGAATCGCGGCCGGAGCTGATGATGGCCACCGAGCGGCTCAGCGCACAGGTCGCGGCGGAGCGGGTGGCCGAGCACCATGCGCGGGCGCCGGTGATGGTCGACGTGCGGGCACCGGGCGAGCGTCAGCAGAAACGCATCGGCGGCAGCGTGGGCATTCCGCTCACGCATCTCGCCGAGCGATTATCAGAGTTGCCGGCGAATCGCCCGCTTCTTGTCTATTGCGCCGGTGGCTATCGCTCGTCGATCGCGGCGAGCCTGCTGCAGAGTCGTGGATTCACCCAGGTCAGCGAACTCGCGGGCGGCATCGCCGCCTGGGACGCCGGGAAGCTCCCGCTGGAATCCTGAGGGCCTTTTCACAACACAATCGGGCGCGCCCGGCGCTGACATCAGACTGTGACCGGGCATCGAGGTTCACCATGGCTCTGTTCATCGTGCGGCATCAGCATACGGCCGAGGGCTGTCCTGCTCAGGATCCGCTCCTGGGTGCCAGCCTCCTCAATTACCTGAGCCGCCCGAATGTGAGGAAGTTCGGCGTGCAGATCCAGGGCGAAGCCGTCGTACAGGGCGAGCACACGATGTACTTGATCGCGGAGGCCGCAGACGAGGCAGGCCTGCGTGCCTTCATGCAGCCGTTCGAGATGGCTGGCAGCCTCGATATCTATCCGGCCTCGACGTGCGTGAGGACGGTCGCGAACGGTGGCTGCGCGGCGCCCGCGCCGGCGAGGTGGAGCGTGCCGACGCTGGATCCGGAAGATGCCTGTCAACAGGCGATCGACACCGGACTGGTCGTGCACCGGGCGCATCCCCTCAACTGCGAAACTTCCATCCCGGCGCTCGTTGGCGGCGTCGTCATGCCGAATGCGCGCTTCTACATGCGCAACAACTTCGGCATGCCCACACTCGATGCGGCGTCGTTCCGGCTGACGATCGGCGGCCTCGTCGAGCGATCGCAGAGCTTCACGATTCGCGATCTCCAGAACATGCGGTCGAGAACCCTGGTGGCGACGCTGGAGTGTGCCGGCAATGGACGGGCGCTGTTCGACCGGCCCACCGAGGGCGAGAAGTGGGGGCTGGGCGCCGTGAGCACCGCGGAGTGGACGGGTGTGCCGCTCGTCGAACTCCTGGACCGTGCCGGCGTGCGGCCGGATGCGAAGGAGGTACTGTTCCGCGGCGCCGACGGCGGCGCCGTCGCCGGCCGCTCTGGAACCCTGCGCTTCGAACGGAGTCTCGGCGTGGACGACGCCCGCGACAGCGACGTTCTCCTGGCCTATGCCATGAACGGCGAGCCGCTGCCGGTCGAGCACGGCTATCCATTGCGGCTCATCGTGCCGCACTGGTATGCCGTGGCGTCGGTCAAGTGGCTGACCGAGATCGAGCTCATCGACCGGACGTTCACCGGACACTACCAGAGCGACAAGTACCGTTACGAGTGGGAGCGTGACGGTCGGGTGGTCAGCGAGCCGGTCACCCTGCAGCGGGTCCGCGCGTTGATTACCGAGCCATCGCCCAATGCCGAGGTGCGTTCGGGCGAACTGGCCATCCGTGGCGTGGCGTGGTCCGGAGCGGCGCCGATTGCGCGGGTCGAGGTGAGCGTGAACGACGGCGGCTGGCAGGACGCGCGCCTCGTCAGCGAACGGCATCGCTGCAGCTGGCAGTGGTGGGAGCTGATTACGCGCGTGGAGACGTCGCAAGGCCTCGTCCTCCGCGCTCGTGCGACCGATCTCGCCGGGCGTACTCAACCCGAGCGTGCCGAGTGGAATCGCCTGGGGTACGGCAACAATTCGATCCAGGCGGTCCCGATCCGCGTCTCCTAGATCGCCCACCAGCCTTCAGCCGACGGGGTGAATCCGCCGGTCTTTATCCGGCGGAGAAGCCGCCGGTCTTCATCCGGCGGAGAAGCCGCCGGCCTACATCCGGCGCTCGCCGATGTTTTCACGCCATTGGCCGGTACGCCGTTCCGGCAGGCGTTCCTCCGCGTAATTTCCTGTGTGTCCGAGAAGTTCCAGGGCTGATCCACGCCTTCAACCAGAGGATGTGCCATGCGATACGTGTGTCTACTTGCTCTGCTCGTTCTCGTGCCGTTCGCACAGGTGGCATCCGCGCAGGACGGAGCCGCAATTTACAAAGAACGGTGCGCGTCCTGCCACGATGCGCCGGAGGGACGTGTACCGCCGCTCAGCGCGATCAAGGCGATGAGCGGGGAGGCCATCTACGTGGCACTGACCATGGGCGCCATGCGGACGCAGGCGCAGGGCTTGTCGACGCCGCAAATCTTCGCGTTGCTCGGCTACATCGCTCCTACGGGAGGAGCACCGGCGAACGCTCCCGCGCTCACGCGCACCTGCAAAGGCGACGCTTCCTTTCCACTGGCCGCCTTCAGATCCGCCATGACCGCGCCGCGATGGAATGGATGGAGCACGACGGCAACGAATACGCGATTCCAGGACGCCAGGAGCGCGGGCCTGAACGCTTCGAACGTGCCGGCCCTCAAACTGAAATGGGCGTTCAACCTGGGCGACGTGACCATGGCCCGATCGCAGCCGACCATCGTCGGTGGACGAGTGTTCATCACGACAGTGGACGGAGTCGTCTACTCGCTCGACGCCGCTACCGGCTGCACGCATTGGGGATTCAAGGCGAACCAGGCGCGCTCCGGCGTGGCCCTTGGTGAGGCCAATGGCACCCCGGCGGTGTTCTTCGGGGATGCCGGAGCGACGGTCTACGCTCTGAATGCAGCGACGGGCGAGCTGCTGTGGAAGGTTCGCCCTGTGGATCATTTCGCGACCCTGACGACGGCTGCGCCGCGGGTCCACAACGGTATCGTCTACCAGGCCTTTTCCTCCTTCGAGGAGGTGCTGGGACCCGACCCGAATTATCAGTGCTGTTCGTTTCGAGGAAGTGTCGTCGCGCTCGATGCGGCCACGGGAAAGAAGATCTGGCAGACCTTCACCATTGCTGAGGCTCTCAGGCCCACGAAAAAGTCTCCGGTGGGTACGCAGCAGCAGGGCCCTTCCGGCGCCGGAGTCTGGGGAACGCCGACCATCGACGAACAAGGCGGAGTCCTGTACGTCGCCACCGGTGACAACTACTCGGATCCGGCCACCGAAACCAGCGACGCCGTCCTCGCCATGGATCTCAAGACCGGCGCACTACTCTGGTCGCGGCAGATGACCGCGAACGACGCGTTCAACACCGGCTGCACGACCCCGCAGTTGACCAACTGTCCGGAGGCACGAGGGCCTGACTTCGACTTCGGACAGCCGCCCATTCTGGTGGGGCTCGGTGGAGGCAAGAGAGCGCTGGTCATCGGCCAGAAGTCGGGGATGGTGCATGCCCTCGATCCGGACCAGAAGGGCGCAGTGCTCTGGCAGACACGCGCAGGTCAGGGAACTGCCTTGGGTGGCAGTCAGTGGGGCTCGGCATCGGACGGAGAGAAGGTTTATGTCGCAATTTCTGACGTCGGGCTCGGCGGCAAACCGGACCCGACCGTCCCGCAGGGGTTCCGTCTCGTTCTCGACCCGAAGCAGGGCGGCGGACTGCACGCGCTGGATCTGAAAACCGGAAAGATCATCTGGAGCGCAAAGCCGTCGCCGTGCGCCGCCGGCCGGACCGACTGTTCCCCCGCGCAATCCGCGGCGGTCACCGCGATTCCCGGCGTGGTGTTCTCCGGCGCCTTCGACGGGCACCTGCGTGCGTATTCGGCGGCGACCGGCGAAGTGCTCTGGGACATGGACACGGCGCGCGAGTTCGCGACCGTCAACGGCAAGCCCGCTCGCGGAGGCTCAATGGATGTCGCCGGCCCCGCGATTGTCGATGGAATGCTGTTCGTGAACTCCGGCTACGGCCAGTGGGGCGGCATGCCGGGGAATGTGCTGCTCGCGTTTTCGGTTGATGGAAAATAGTTCTGGGGTGACCGAGCGGCGCCGGTGGGCCAGTCGCGATGTGCCCGAGCCTCGTCTACTCAGGCACAAGACGCCAGCCCACCGCCCAATTCTGCGCTTGCAGCTGATCGCTCCAGCGGAGTGCGCCGGTCCAATCGTCGAAGTCCCGATATCCAAGCGGACGGCCGTTGACATACCAGACGAGCACCGGTCCGTGCGAACTGGAGCCGATCACGGCGTGGCTCAACGAGCCATCAGAGCGCTGCATTCTCCACATGACGGTCGGGTGGTCGTACAACAGTCGCGTCGTAGTCTCGGGCACGCTGCACGAAGAGCGCAAGCGTGATGCCAGGGACGACGCGGTCATCTTCGGCTGAACCCGCAGCGGGCGGCCGCAAAGTCTCCATGCCGGAAGACAAAGGCGCGCGCGCGCGCGGCCTTCAGCCGTCGCCTTCAGGGTCTTCGCGTCCTGACCCCTTGAACTTGTCTTCCTCGTCGGCGAAGAGCACGTTGAAGCTCGTGAGCGATCCGTAACAGCCGGTGACGTAGGCTTGAAGCTTGACCTTGGCGTCGGCGGGCATGTCGGAGCCGTTCAGCTGCTGCTCGAGGGTGCGGAGCCGATTGCGCACCATGACCACTTTGTGAAAGAACGTCTCGATGGGCCAGCTCTTCTCCTGCAGACCAGGCTTGCCGGGTTTGAGGACGAGGGTGCCGCCGCGCCACTTGTCGGATGGAGTGACCGCCGTCACGCCGGCCTCCTCCCGAATGATGCGCCGAAGAAGCCACTCGAGGTCCTGAGTCGAATCGATGGACATGGGGGAGGTGATCCTTTCGCGCTCGCTGACGAGCGTCGCTGACGCCCCAGCTGCACGTGTCGCGGGCTCGCGGCGTGGAGCGGCAGCCGACGCCGATACCTCGTCACCGCCGCTCGTGGCGATTCTGGGACCGCCGCGGAAGTTGTGCTCGCTGCTGCAGTAGTCGCAGACGACGCGAATCGGCCGTCCGGCATCGGCCACCATGACGGTGTGCAGGCGATCGGTTTGGCAGGCGCGGCAGAAGTCCTCGATGGAATTGCCGGCGCGGTACGATTTCAGCGGAGGTGGCATTCGGTGCGAAGCATGTGGCGCTCGGTGTTGAATTGTCGCCGTTCCGGCAAGAACTCTCAACTCGCGCACACCGTGAACGCCGGCCGGCGCTGCCCCGTCGCGGCCACCTGCCGATTGAGCGGCGGCTTCCGCGCGACGTGCCACGAGCGTGAGTGACTACGACGCGATCGTCGTCGGCTGCGGCAGCATGGGGAGCGCTGCCCTCTTTCATCTGGCCAACCGCGGGACACGCGTCCTGGGACTCGAACAGTTCGACGTTCCGAACGAGTTCGGTTCGTCGGTCGGCACGAACCGAATCATCCGGCTCGCCTACGCCGAAGACCCGAGATACGTGCCGCTGGTGAGGCGCGCCTATAGGCTCTGGCACGAGCTCGAGCAGCTCGCCAGCGAGCGATTGCTCATCCAGACGGGAAGCATCGACGCCGGTCCGGAGAACGGTGTCATCGTCTCGGGCTCCAAACGCTCGTGCGCAGAGCACGACCTGCCGCACGATGTGCTGGATGCCGCGATGCTGCGGCGGCGTTTCCCGGGCTATCAGCTGGCGCCGAACATGATGGCCGTCTACCAGCCGCAGGGCGGCTTCCTCATGTCCGAGCGCTGCATCGTGGCCCACATCAGTGCGGCGCTCGCGCGTGGCGCGGAAATCCACGGCCGGGAGAGGGTAACCGCGTGGGAGCCGATCGACAATGAGACGCGGGTCCGCGTCCGCACCGAGAGCGCCGTCTACCATGCCCGATCGCTCGTCCTCACGGCTGGTCCGTGGACGGCGGCGCTGGTGCCCGATCTACGCCCGATCGCGAAGCCGGAGCGCCAGGTGATGCTCTGGGTGCAGCCGATCGTGCCTGCGCATTTCCACGTGGACAACTTTCCGGTTTTCTACATGGAAGCCGAGGAAGGACGTTTCTACGGGTTTCCCGCGTACTCGGTGCCGGGCTTCAAGTTCGGCAAGTATCACCATCTGCGCGAACAGGTTCAGCCGGATACCGTCGATCGCGCCTGCCATCCCCAGGACGAGGCGGCGCTTCGCGAGGGGCTTCGGCGGTACTTCCCGGACGCCAATGGCCCGACGCTGGCGATGAAGGTCTGTATGTTCACCAACACGCCGGATGAATACTTCGTGATCGATCACCATCCTCGCTCGCGTTCGGTGGTCGTGGCCGCCGGCTTCTCCGGACATGGCTTCAAGTTCAGCAGCGTCGTCGGCGAGATCCTCGCGGACCTCGCCGTCGATGGCGGCACGTCGTGGGATATCGATCTCTTCAGCTGGAATCGTCCGGCGCTAGAAGATGCACGCTGAAACTATTTCGGGCAAACTGGGTCTTATTCCGCAGCATTTCCGAAAGGAGGCCTGGTGCGGCACGTTCTTGCGTTGGCGATCGCTTGCGCGTCAGCGGTGGTGTTCCAGCAGGCACCGAACGCACAACCCTCCCAGATTGAACCTCGGTTCGACGCGGCGACCATTAAACCGAGTGGGCCGGACAGCCCGTCAATGGCGATCAGACGCGCACCTGGTGGACGCCTGATGATGACCAACATGCCGCTCGGCGCGATCATTGCCTGGGCATTCGAGGTGGACGATGGGCGACTCGACGAAGGCGGCAGGCGTCTGGAGTCGAGATTCGACGTCAATGCGGTAGCACCAGCCGCTGCGCCGCGTCCCGGCGAGACGCAGCGTATGATGCGAGCACTGCTCTTCGAGCGCTTCGGGCTGCGCGTCCACCACGAACAACGCGAGTCACGAATCTATTCGTTGATCACGGAGCGCGGCGGACCGAAGGTGGCGCCGTCGTCGTCGGCCGAAACAGGGCCCGACCCCTTCCGCATGAGCCAGCCGGGTTTGCTCAGCGGGACGCGCGTGACGACCGACATGCTCGTCAAGGTTCTTTCGAACGAGCTGCGCGTGCCCGTGGTGAATGCGACAGGGTACACGGGCTTCTTTGACTTCTCTCTCAGGTGGCGTCCAGACGGGGCCGTCTCTTCGCCATCCGACTCGGAGGCGCCGTCCCTTTTCACCGCCGTTCGCGAGCAGCTTGGGTTCAGGCTCGAGCCTCGCAGAGCGCCTGTGGATGTGGTCGTCATCGACGCGATCCAGCTGTCACCGACGGACAATTGAGCTGCTCTGGAATGCGAGTGGATTCGGCACTGATTGAATCATCGGCAGAGGTCCGTCTCGTACCGGGCAGGACGAAGTGCCCCCGATCTCAGCGCGTCACCGGACACTGTGCTCTACTTCATCGGGAACTCACCAGGAAGTCGTAAATGTTGTCGGTGAGCGGCTGCGGCACTCGCTGCAGCGTGTTCACATCACCGAGGAAACGACGACTCCCCGCCCGAACTCGAGAACGCCCAGCACGCCCGCCCCCACCGGCAGCAGCACTCGCGTCCGGCGCTGTGCGAGACCATCGCTGCACAAGAGAGCTGCGACGACGAGCAGGGCTACAGTGGTCTTCATCTGGGACCTCCGCAGCGGACCGCATCTTCCCGCCACGGCTCACTCTCGAAGCCATCGCGATCGTTGTCACACTATGAAACGGCAGAACGCCCCTGGCCGAACCGAGCCGCACCCGAAACCTACTCTCAGGTCGCGATCGAACACTGAGCCAGGGCTGTTGCGACGCGCGTCTTGCCCGCGTATGCTCCCAGCGGCGCGAAGACATGGGCGCGAAGGAGCGGTTTCGACATGCGTGGACCCATCCCCCGTCGGCTCGTTCTGCTGTCCCTACTGACCCTCCTCGGTGCGCGAAGTGCCATCGCACAGTCGGTGTGCGATCGCGCCTGCCTGACACGGGTGGCGGACGAGTACTTTGCCGCCATGGTCGCCCATGATCCGGCGAAGGCGCCACTGGCGCCGACCGTGCGCTTTACCGAGCAGACGCAGGTGAAGGCGGTGGGCGACGGACTGTGGAAGACGGCGTCGGAAGCGCCGACGGCCTTCAAGATCTACGTGCCGGATCCGGTCGCTGGCCAGATCGGCGGCATCGTCATGATGAAGGACGCGGGCAAGCCGATTCAGGTCGCGGTGCGGCTGAAGGTGCAGAATCGGCAGATCGTGGAGGCCGAGCAGCTGATGTGGACCAACATCAACGCCAACTCTGTCGCGAACCTGCAGGCGCCGCGCCCGGGTCTGCTCGCCACCGTGCCGCCCGCGGAGCGCCTGCCCCGCGAGGTGCTGCTGCTCTACGCGCACGGCTATTACGACGCGATCGAACAGAGCGACGGCAAGGCGGTGCCGTTCGCCGACGACTGCGTCCGGCGCGAGGGCGGCACCCATACAGCGGGACCGCGGCCGGCGGCGGCCGGTCTGCCGCCAACGACGGCGCCGCCGGCGGGACAGGGGCCGACGTCGGCGCAGGCGTCGGGGATGGGCAGCATGACGTGCGCGGCCCAGCTCGACACACGGTTCATGAGCTACATCGAGAAAATCGTGTTGCGTCGCGTCTGGATCGCGGACGAAGAGAAAGGGCTGGTCTTCGGTCTCTCGATGTTCCGTCACCCGATGAACGAGAAGGTGCTCACGCTGGTCTATCCGGACGGCACCCGCGGTACGCGCGACATGACGACGCAGCGGCAGTTCGATATGGCAGCCGCGCACATCATCAAGGTGCGCGACCGCAGGATTCACGAGATCGAAGCCACCGGAGCTGTGCTGCCTTTCAATTCGAAGAACGGCTGGAGCGACTTCATGCGCTGATGGCTG
>Ga0075428_100006668_pt1 | contig 12844 bp, 7 predicted proteins | sample RhiMetdeltSRZDD2_FD_75291 | JGI IMG/M metagenome (GOLD analysis project Ga0075428, IMG submission 75291) | Populus rhizosphere microbial communities from Tennessee, USA - Rhizosphere MetaG P. deltoides SRZDD2 | ecosystem: Host-associated > Plants > Roots > Rhizosphere > Soil | place: USA...
GGATGACGCGCTTCTTGCGCGGTCAGCCAGGCTGCGGCGGAATTCGGTGATTCCGCGGCCGGTCTTGGCGCTCGTCGCCGGGTAATCGGTGGCGACCTCGGCGAGGTCCGCTTTGGTCACGACAACCACGGACCGCTCAATCTCCAATCCGGCCGGAAGCGCGAGGTCGGCCCGCGACTCGGTTGCTTCGACACACCAGGCAACGAGGTCCGCGCGGCTCGCCTGCTCGCGACCGAGTCGCTGCGCCTGCTCCTCGATCCCGTCGGTCGCTTCCTGCCAGCCGGCCGTGTCGATCAATTCGACATTGGTCCCCTGGATCGTGACCGACCGTGTGACGTAGTCGCGCGTCGTGCCGGCGACCGGGCTGACGATCGCGGCGGGAACCCCGGCCAGGGCGTTGAACAGGCTGCTCTTGCCGGCGTTCGGTGGGCCGACCAGCGCGACGCGAAACGGGCGGTTGCTCACGGCCCGGTCCTCGAGTTGTTTGCGCAGGTTCGTCATGTGAGCCATTCCTGCCCCAAGGCGCAAGAGGATGGCGCTCTTGTCCACGAACTGAATGTCGTCTTCCGTGAAGTCGAGACCCGCCTCAACGTCGGCGAGCAGGTTGAGCAGGTCGTCCCGCAGCGCGTGCAACGGCTGAGTCATGCCCCCGGCGAGTTGAGTGAGCGCGTGCGTCAATTCGTCCTCGGTCCCGGCCTCGATGACGGCCAGAACCGCTTCTGCCTGAGTCAGATCCTTCTTCCCCGCGAGGAAAGCCCGCATGGTAAACTCGCCGGGCCGCGCCGCTCGTGCTCCCGCGTCCAGGAGAGTGGCAATCAGCAAATCGACGAGTGGTGGGGAAGAGACGGTATGCAGTTCGACGCAATCCTGGCCGGTGTAACTATGCGGACCAGGCATCGAGTAGACGTCCGCGGCCAGCGGGGAGTGGATGCCGGGCAGGCGGAGATTGCCCGCGGCAATACCGCGGCCTTCGGCCATGTTGTCGAAGACGGTGGCAACGACACTCCGGGCGTCCGGACCCGAAAGGCGGATGACCGCGCGGGCGCCGGGACCCGGGGCGGAGGCTAGTGCGACGATCGTATCTTCGAGGGGGGACATTATGTCAGCTTCGCAAGAAACGATCGAGGTCGTCGGCGACTTCGTTGGCCGATCGATAACCCCAGTCGGTACCGGCGGCCTCGCATTTCATCGTAATGGCTTCCAAAAACTCAGGCAGTGCTTGGCCGGTCAATTCCGCGGCGGTAACGAGCAAATTCCCCAGAGCCCGTATGTCCGAGTCACTGGCGTTTGTCACGGGTTGATCTAAGACCTGGGAGGAACCAAAGCCGATGAGCTTGGGATTACCCAGATTCGGAATTAGCACGTTTTCAAGACTGAGATTTCCGTGCCGTATCCCTCTGTGGTTGACTATGCCGACGGTTCGGGCGACACTCGCAACGAACGCGGCGGTGAATGCGATGGGCGGACGGTGAGTTTGGAGGTGACTCGCAAAGTCAGAGCCGTCGACATACTCGCGTGCGATATAGGCTTGGCCATCGCCTAAAAACCCGGCATCGTAAATGGCGATGATTCCTGGTGCGCTATGAAGCGCGGCGAGAGTTCGGATTTCCCCGAGTGCTCGCTTTGAGTGACCATCCGTTGAGAATTTGATGGCACAAATGCGGTCAATGAGGCGAGATCTTGCTTTGTAGACATTCCCAGTCGTTCCACGCCCCACTTCCTCAACGAGTTCGTACTGACCGAACGGCCGTGGAGGAGGCACTTTGATTTCCATCCGATCGACATCGGCGTAATTCCGCGGAGTCAGCACGGACGAACAGACCGGAGCCCGCGACGTCCTGGGCTCGACCCAGGTACTCCGCTTGCGCCCTCGGACGGCACGCGTGTAGCGCCCCAAGCCTCCGCGTCGCGGCTGACCCCTAGCGTTTCTTCTTCTTTTTGCGCCCCGGCCCTTGTGGCCCCTGCGGCGCTCCGGGCGGCCCCGCGCCGGCTCGCGGTGGCGCCGACCGTTGGTCGCGCTGAAGCTGCTGCTGCTTCTGGGCCTCCTCCAGAATCTGATCCCATTTCTCTTTCCACCCGGCCATCTTCTTGCCCAGCCAGCCCTTCGGCTCGGTCGGCTGCGATTTCTCGCGGTCTTTGGGTTCCGGGGCCTCCGCCGTCTCCTCTTTCGGCTTGATGTTCTTGGGCAAGAGCTTCCGCTCGATCATTCCCCACACGCTCGAGCAAATGAAGTAGATGCACAGGCCCGCCGCGACCTTATAGAAGAAGAACGCGAACATGATCATCATGAACTTCATGGTCTTCTGCTGCATCTGCACCTGCGGGTCGTCCGACTTCGGCATCATCTTGGACTGGACGTACATCATCAGGCCGACCGCGACCAGCGGGAGCAGGTTGAGGTAGGGCCCCAGGTAGAGCGCCCCGCCCAGACTCGGCGGGTCGCTGATCCAGGGGATGTCCTCGCCCCACCGGATCAGCATGTCCGGGGCGGCCAGATTCGGGATCCACCACGGGGTCAGCGGCTCCAGGCGGAAGAAGACGCTCTCTTGCAGGGCGTAGTACAGGCCCATAAAGATCGGCATCTGCGCCAACAGCAGCAGACACCCGCCGAACATCGCCGACGGGTTGATCCCGTGCGCCCGCATCACCTTGGACTTCTCTGCGTGCAGTCGCATGGGGTCGTTGCCGTACAACTCGGTCAACTTCTTGAATTCGGGGGCCAGCTTTTCCTGCTTGGCCTGCATGATCTTGGCGTTGATCATCTGCCGGCGGCTGAAGGGGTGCAAGAGCCCGCGGACCATGATCGTGATCAGGATGATGCAGATGCCGCGGTTCGGGATGATGTGCGACAGCCAGCCCAGGAGGATATGAATCAGGTTCGTGAAACCGATGACGATGTCGCTCCAGAAGATGAAGTTCGCGAACCGCCCGAGCCAGTTGGGCATTGGAGCGTCGGTCAGACGGCGCAGGTCGAGGTCGTCGCGATAACGGTCCACGGTCTCTTCGGGAACCGCCTCGTCGCCGGACAGTTCCTTCAGAAGGCGCACCTTCACTGGCCCCTGATAAAGCACGTACGGATGTGTGACCCCCTGGTCGCCGATCGTGATCGGGCGACTGACGGCCCGAGAGGTCAGGTCGTCGAGAAACTCCTGACCCGGATGCGTCGCGCCTTCGGGCGTGAAGCGGACGTAGTCGATGTAATCGGGCTGCTGTCCGTCCGGCTGGACGTTGTCGAGTGCCAGGATCGACGCGAAATACTGCAAAATCACGCCCGCGTAGCGGATCGGCTTGTTCGGCGCGCTGCGGAGCGGGTCGCTGCCGGAGAGGTGCCGCACCTGCCGCGGGTCCTCCAGGGTCCGAGTTCCCTGCCAGCCAACAATCCCCTGGCGGTAGGTACTGGTGTACCATTCCCCCTCAATCGGCATGCCGCGAGGCCCGGAGATCTGGTAGCGGAACGGTTCCACCTTGGCACCCGCGGGCCGCTCAAATGGCTCGATGTGGATCGCCAGGCCGACATGGTAGTCGGAACGCCGGAGCGTGTAGGTCTTCGTAATCTGGATGAAGAACGGGGCGCCCAGTTCGGTCTGAAACGCGATCGTGTGTGATTCGCCGTCGGTTGACGGTTCATCTTGCACCACCCGCCAGAGGCGATTGGCGAGCGTATCCACCGGCTGGGCGTCACTCTCCTTCTCGTAGTGGGTCATTACGTATGACGCCTGCTCGACCTTCTCCGGCTCGAGCGTGAGCGGGCCGGGCCCGAGCACCGGCACGTCGACACTCTTCTGGTCGGCGATCTTGTAGGTTCGCTGAAAGCGAACGCCGGGGATGAGGTGTAGCGGAACCGCCTTGCCCTCCTTGAAGACGGGTAGCCCCTCGCGGTCGGCCTGCTGGAAATACGTCAGGATGATCTGCTGGATCGATCCGCCACGGGTGTTCAATAGCGCCTGGATGTGAAAGGGCTTCTCGCCCCTGCCCATGGCCAGGAGTGTCGGCGGCTTGGCCTGCCTCGCCGCCTGGGCGCGGCGTTCGGCGGCGACGAGTTCCGGGATGCCTTCCTTGATGGCCGTGGTGATGATTGCGCTGCCGAGGCTGCTGGCGAGGTCGGGCTCCTGTTGTTTTCGCTCGTCGGCGGCGAGTTGCGGGGCATTGACCTCGATCGCGCCGATAGCCGCTCCGCCCGCAACGAACGCATGCGCTTCATCGCGATTCGGGTTCCGCTGCTTCTTGGCCGGCGGCCAGATCGCGTCGCGAACGAATCCCCAGCCGAAGAAAATGACAGCCGCAAGGACCAGATAGATGATTGCGCTGCGGTTTCGGTTTTCCATTCAGGTATCTTACGTGTCGGTTTCGGGGCGCAGAATCCAACCGCCGGGGAATGAAAACGGCCCCCGAAGGTATTTCGGAGGCCGGATGATTTTATTCTAGAATCGGTGCAAGTGTTCGGCTAGCGGAGCGGGATCCCGTTGGAGTTCCGCCTTCAGGCGGTTGGGGGCGGAAGACCGCCTGAAGGCGGAACTCCAACGGGGGTTTCCAGCGCCGCCCCACTAGCGGCCTTCGCGGAGACGGTCGCCGAGGAAGTTGTCCAGGTCCGGGATGTCGTAGATCTTTTTGATCGTCGCTTCGAAGTCGTACTCGACCCGCCGGTAGCGGATATTCTCGCCGTCGTACAGGACGTAGCAGGCTCGCGGATCCAGGTCTCGCGGCTGGCCGACCGACCCGACGTTACACAGCGTCTTGCGGCCGTCGAGCTTGTAGACCAGGTTGACGTCGTCCGGGGTCAGGAACTGCATGCTCTCGGTGAAGATCCCCGGCACATGGGTGTGACCCTGGAAGCAATACTTCTCCACCAGCGTGAAAATCTTCTCCATCTTGCGCTGGTTGTAGATGTCTTCCGGGAAGACGTACTCGTTCAGCGGGTTCCGGGCGGACCCGTGGACGTAGAGAGTGCCGTTTTCGCGAAACGATCGCGGCCGGTCGGCGAGGAACTCCCAGCGCTTCTCGCGGACCTGGCGTGCCTCGGCCGGCTGTTCGAGCTGGTCGCGGGTCCACATGATCGCCCGCTCGGCCGCCGGGTTGAACCCGTCCGGATCGAAGAGCGCGCCCTGGTCGTGGTTGCCGAGCAAGACCAGCTTGCAGTCCATCACCAGGTCGATGCATTCGCGGGGATTGGGGCCGTAGCCGATGACGTCGCCCAGGCAGTAGACACCCTCGTCCGCGCTCTGCTTGGAAATGTCGTCCAGGACGGCCTGGAGTGCCTCCAGGTTCCCGTGGATGTCGCTGATAATCGCCTTCACGCCTGGACGCTCCCGGACTGGGCCGGCACGCAATCGACCGCCACCGCGGGCCCCGGGTCGTGTGGGATGGGCGGGGTGGGACTAGGACACTTTACTTTGCGCTATGTAAGAGTGTCAAGTGTGCGAGGATCACACCGTTGCCGCATCCTTGAGGGCCTCGCGAGCCGCCTCGACCGTCGCTTGCACGTCGGCCGCCGTATGGGCCGCCGACACGAATGCCGCTTCGAACTGGCTGCAAGGGAGATATATTCCGCGGTCCATCATCTTCCAGAAGAACCTACCGAATCGTTCTGTATCGCTGCTCTTGGCCGTATCAAGGTCAACGACCGGTGTGGCGGTGAAAAACAGCGTCCACATGCTCCCGACTCGGTTGAATTGGTAAGGGATTCCGGCGGCTTTCGCTGCCAAACGCAGGCCTTTTTCCAGCGACTCACTCAGCTGTTCGAGTCGGGCGAAGGGCGAATTCTCTTTCAATTCCCGCAATGTCGCGATGCCCGCGGCCATGGCCACCGGGTTGCCGGATAAAGTGCCCGCTTGGAAAACTGGCCCGGCCGGCAGGACCTTTCTCATGATCTCCGCCCGACCTCCGAACGCGCCGACCGGATACCCGCCGCCGATGATTTTGCCCAGGACGGTCAAGTCGGGCGTATCGCGGAAGAGACCCTGGGCTCCGCCATAGCCCAGCCGAAAGCCGGTCATGACCTCGTCGTATATCAGCAGAGCACCGCGTTGGTGCGTCAGCCGCCGCAGCTCCTTGCGGAATTCGTCGGTCGGGACGACCAGGCCCATGTTGCCGACGATGGGCTCCAACAAGACTCCGGCAACCTTGTCGCCCCGCGCTTGAAACAGTTCGCGCAGCGCTTGCACGTCGTTGAACTGGAGCACGACCGTATCGGCCGTGCACCCGGCGGGCACCCCTGGACTGGTCGGCACTCCGTGGGTCAGAGCGCTCGATCCGGCCGAGACGAGCAGGGCGTCGACGTGCCCGTGATAGCAGCCGGCGAACTTGACGATGAGGTCGCGGCCGGTGAATCCGCGGGCGAGGCGGACGGCGCTCATCGCCGCCTCGGTCCCGGAGGACACCATGCGCACCATCTCGACCGCCGGCATGGCCTCGCGGATCAGCTCTGCCAACTCGGTCTCGCCCTCGGTCGGGGCGCCGTAGCTGCTGCCGTTCCGGGCGGCCTCGGTAGCCGCGGCGACCACGCGCGGATGGGCGTGGCCGAGGATCATCGGCCCCCAGGAGCCGATGTAATCGACGTACCGGTTGCCGTCGATGTCGTAGAGATAGGCGCCTTCGCCGCGGGTGATGAAGAGCGGCTCCCCGCCGACGGCCCCGAAGGCCCGCGCCGGGCTATTGACGCCGCCGGGAATGACTTGCTTCGCCCGTTCGAACGCGGCGCGGCTTTTGGATCGCTGCATGAAGAGATGGATATGGGAACCGGCCCCGTCAGGCCGGGTTCTCGGCGAGAAGTGCTTTGGCCTCAGAGACCAGGCTGGCGATCTCCTTGGTTTCACCGGAGTAGAGATCGCGGATGTCGCGGAGCCGGTTGCGGGCGTCGCGTTTTTTCACGGTGTTGTTGGTCTTGAGCTGCTCCTTGGCGCGAGAAATCTCTCCGGCAATGAGGGCCGCGCGCGCCGCGGTGTCCTTCGGTTCGCCCTTCTTGCCAGCCAGATCATGAACCCGCCCGCGGGCCATCACAAATACCGGCCGGCGATCCTTCTCGTCCTTGATTGCGTCGGCGAGCTGCGACCACCGGTTGTACGCGAGGCTGAAGTCTTTCAACTCCTCGAGTCGCACCGCGGCCACCACCCGCCGTTCCACTTCCTCGTCGAAGACGGTGTCCTTGTCGTCGAGCCGGAAGTCCTCCAATCGCTTGAGGAGGGCGGCCGTGTGGTGTTCGGCCGCGGCAAGGTCGTTCAGCTTTTTCTGGGCATGCCAGCCCCAGAGCGCCTTGGCTTGATTCGAGTCCTGGGCGTACTTGTCGACCAGTTCGCCCCACATCGTGCGGGCGGCCGCGAGGTCGCCATCGTCCTCGGTCGCGAGAGCGGCCATGGTTTTCTTGTAAGCGTCGGGGTCATCGTCATCATTCGGGGTGGCGCGCCAGCGAGATCCGTGTCGGTTCAGCAGGATGCGCGCCCGCTCATTGACCTTGAGTCCTCGATCCAGCTCCTTCATTCTCCGCGTTTGTTCGTCGTCACGGTCGCCATAGTACTTCAGGTACTTGGTAACAATCGCCTGCTGAGCATCGGGATCGCTTTTTGCCCCGTCGAGTTGCTTGAGCAGTGACTCGGCGCTCGGCGGGGCGATGGCGAATTCGTACACGAACCAGGCCATGCCGCCAATCAGGGCAATTGCCGCGAGTGCCACGAACAGGTTGTGCCGGTAGAACGGCCGACGTTTTCTGCGCAGCTTCTTTTTCCGCGACGCGGCGCGGATGGCCCGCGCCGCCCGGCGGTCTTCGTCGTCGCCGATTTTCTTGGTGTCCACGCCGCGGGCCGTCGCGATGTCCGCCCCGGCGCTCATTTGGGACGCGATCTTCTCCTCGATCTCTTCGAGCACCTGGCCCACCATGGCTGCGTCCCGCGGCCGGTGCTCGGGCCTCTTCTCCATCATGTGGCAGACGAGAGTATCGAGCCAGACGGGTATATCCGGGTTCAACTTGGCCGGCCGTTCGAAGGTGCCCTGCACGTGCAAGAGGAACATGTCCACGGACGATTCGGCCATGAACGGCTTGCGACCGGTGAGCAGTTCGTAGAAGACGACTCCGAGCGAATAGATGTCGCTCTTTCCCGTCAGGTTCTTCTCTCCCTTGCACTGCTCGGGGGACATATACGCGGCCGTGCCGATTGTGTTGTTCGCTCCGGTCAGGGCTGTGACGTCGATGTCCTTGGCGATCCCGAAGTCGGTGAGCTTGAGGACCCCCTCGCGCGTGACCATGAGGTTGGAAGGCTTGAGGTCGCGGTGGATGATCCCCTTGTCGTGGGCGTGCTGCAGGGCCGCGCAGAGCGGCTTGCCCATTTCTACGACTTCTTCCCAAGTGAACGGGGCCCGGCCGGGGGCGCCAACGATCCGTTCCGCCATGACCTTGTCGAGCGACCGCCCGTCCACGAACTCCATTGCAAAGAAGGACGTGCCCTTGTAGCGGCCGGTGCCGACGTTGCGGACGATGTTCGGGTGGCTGAGCTGCTTGAGGATCTTGTACTCGCGCTCGAACCGGGCCAGGGCTTGCTCGTTGCCGGACAGCCCGAACGCGATCACTTTCAGTGCGACAGTTCGATCCGGCTTGCCGTCCTCGTGCAGCCGCGCCCGATAGACCGTACCCATAGCGCCGGAGCCGAGTTCCTTCTCGATGATGAAGGGCCCGATGGCTTGTCCGACGTGCATGGGAGAGATCCCCGCGACCGTCCCGCCGTGGGGGCGGTCGGGGACGGTTCGAATCGCGGATTCGTGACGCAGTGAACGCGGATGGCAACGGGCGGCGGTTCGGCCGCGACACGAGTCTGACCGTTCACCATCAACTATACACTACGCCCGCTTAGCGGCGAACGTTTGAAAGCGCCTCGAGTGCCAACATGAGAGCATGGGTTCCCTTGCGCCCGTAACCTTGCGCTCGCACCGCTTCGTAGAGCTGCTTGGCGAGGCCCAGTCCGGGGAGGCACAGGTTCATTCGCTCCGCCTCGGCCAGTGCGATTCCCATGTCCTTGATGAAATGTTCGACGTAGAACCCCGGCTCAAAGTTTCGCGCCAAAATCCGCGGGCCGAGAACTTCCAGCGCCTTGCTCCCCGCCGCGCCCACGCTGACCGACTTGAACACCGTCTCGAGGTCGAGCCCGGCCTTGTAACCGTAAAGCAATCCCTCGCACATGGCGATCATGTTGGAAGAGATGAGAATCTGGTTGACCATCTTGGTGTGCTGGCCGGCGCCCGGTCCGCCCTGGTGCACGATGGTCTTGCCCATGGCCTCGAAGATCGGCGAGACCGCTTCAACGACTTCCTTGTCGCCGCCGATCATGATCGACAGCGCCGCGTTCTTCGCCCCGACGTCTCCCCCCGATACAGGGGCGTCCAGCGCGTACACTCCCTTCGCTTTCGCGGCGTCGTGGATTTCCTTGGCCAGCGACGGCTCGCTCGTGGTCATGTCGACCAGGATGGTGCCCGGCTTGCTCCCCGCGAGCGCGCCGTTGGCCGCGAGGAATACCTCGCGCACGTCTTTCGGAAAGCCGACAATCGCGAAGACCACATCGGACCGCTCGGCCACGGCCTTGGGAGAGTCGGCGAACGCAGCCCCGAGGTCGATGAGCGGCTGGGCCTTTTCGCGCGTTCGGTTATAGACCGTGGCCTTGAACCCCTTGGACATGGCGTGCTGGCACATCCAGCGGCCCATGACGCCGGTGCCGATCCACCCGATCCGCGTCTTACCCGGTTCCACCTTCGCGACCGCCATACGCATCCCCTTGTTCAATTCCGCGCACCGTACTATCATTCACCGTTCGCGAATTCTTCACGCTTCCTTCACGGCCAAACGGGCCGATTCGATGAGTCTTCCGCCTCGCGTTCCGATTGTATTGGTGCACGGTCTCCTCGGCTTTGACCGGGTGAAGGTCGGTCCGTTCACCTTGCTTCGCTATTTCCCCGGTATTGAGGACACTCTGGGCGGGGCGGGTTATCGCGTCGGTGTGCCGAACCTGGCGAAGACGCGTAGTGTGACCCACCGGGCCGAGCAGCTCCGTCAGTACCTACTCAGGGAATTCCCGCAGGACCGCGTGCACCTGATCGCCCACAGCATGGGCGGGCTGGATGCGCGGTACATGATCTCCCGCCTGGGGATGCATGAGAAGGTCCTGTCGCTGACTACCGTGGGAACGCCGCATCGGGGTACCGCGTTTGCGGACTGGGGCATCCGCCGGTTGTCGCGGACGGTGAAGCCGTTCCTGCACCTCTGGGGAATCCCGACCGACGCCTTCGACGATTTGACGACCGAGGCTTGCGCCCGCTTCAACGAGAGCGTGCCCGACGCTCCGGGCGTGCGCTACTACTCCGTTGGCGGCCGCTGCCCGCGAGAACTCCTCCCAACTCTCTGGCGGCCCACGGCGGAGGTTGTGACTGGCCAGGAGGGACCGAACGACGGCGTCGTGTCCGTCCGATCGGCGCAGCATGGGGAGGCGTTCGAAGTCTGGGACGCGGACCACATGAACCTCGTCAACCGCCCGAACCCGCGCGCCACGGACTGGGGCCACCGGCCGAGCGATTATCTGCGGCTGGTCCGCCGCGTGGCGCCCTGATCTTTTAGGGTGGGTCGAGTCTTCGAGGCCCACCGCGTCCGAATGGTGGGCCTCGAAGACTCGACCACCCTACAAGACAGCAGCAACTATCAGCTCCCCGCTTCACTCTCCTCGGCGATCTTCTTGTACATGTCGATCGCCTTGTCGAAGGTCTTCCGCGCCTCGTCACGCTCTTTATCGGGCAGGTCCGGTCCGCGGACGCGCCAGAGCTGATCGATCACGCCCAGGCACCACAGGGCACTATTCTTCGAGGCCCGGATCGGTTTGCCCGCGACGAGTACGTTCACCGGGTTGGTGTGCATCTGCGGGAATTGTCGTAGTGCCACCCAGCTACTCCGCTCGATCGGCACGTTAAACTGCACTTCGTGAGGCCTGTCGTCGGCGTCGACCACGACGCTGTCGGCGATCTTGCCGTTGACGATCAATTCGACCGTGCGCTTGTTGCCTGCCGGCACCTGGCCCCCCTTGGCCGTGCCGAGTGGAGTCTGCGAAGCGAACGCGACCTTTGCCGTCACTTTCACATTCCCCGCCTCCTTGAGGTCCAGTTGACCGCCGATCGGCTGCTCGCCGACGCGGAAGTCGAGCGCGTGGGCGTAGCCGTCGGAGACGTACGAACGGCCCTTCGCGATCCCCTCGCACCACTTCGTGAAATCGACCTTCTCGACCTTGCCGAGTTGCACGTAGACCCGCCCCTCGCCGACCCGGCTGCCGCTAATGCACGGGAAGTCAGTCTCGCCACTTGCCTTGAGCGAGAAGCCGCAGTTCATGATGTGGTACCAGCAGTTCCATTCCGGCACGCGGGCCGTGTCCATGGCGCTGATAAAGTCGCACACACCCATCGCGGTCGAGACGCAAATCTCCTGGGCGCCGATCCCATTCATCGGCGGGATCGCAAGGTTCGGCAGCTTGTTCTTGACGCGGTTGATGCTGGCGAGCAGCTCATTCGCGTCAATCACTCCGTCGCCGTTCGTGTCAATCGTGTTGAACGGCTCCGGCAGCACACCGGCGGCGGCATCATTCGGGTGGATGACGCCGTCCTTGTCCTTGTCGAGCCACGTGACGATGCCCTGCGCCGCCATCTTCGCGTTGGCCGGCGGGTCGAACATCAGGCCGCTGCCCGAGTGGGCATAGCCGGCGACGCCGCCCTGCTCCTTGGTCCAGCGCATGACCGGCGTCGTCCACTTCGGCCAGCCGCGGACCTTGGTTCCATCCGAGCCGGGGTACGTTTGATCCTTGAGATTGAGCAAGCAAACGTGGCCCATGGCCTGCGAACCGAAGCCCGACACCTCAATGTCGTACTTGAGAACGCAGAACGGCTCACTCAACTTGTTGATCGTCGGCTCAAAATACTGCCGCTGGTAGTCGTAGCACGGGCCCCAGGTCAGATTGCAGCCGACGTTGAGCCCTTCGCCCTTGACGTGCAGGAGCATGTCCTCGGCCTGGACGCCCTCGGTCGGCACCGTGTAATGGGCGCAACCGGCGGCGTGAATGTGGTGGTCCCCGCTGTAGAAGCCGAAGTCCATCGTGTTGACCCAGCGCTCGAGCTTGACGTCGACGTCCAGCTTTCCGCTTTGCGGCACGGTGATCTTGCGCTCGAGCTGCTTATATTCCGGTCCGCGGCCGAACGTCATGACCAACTCGCCCGGCGGCAGCAAGACCGTTCCGCCATCGGGACGATAAACCTGGTCCTGGAAGAACATGTCGGGAGCGAGCCGGTTGGCTTTGCCGGGATAGACCCGGCCCTGCTTGTCTCGGAACGTGAATCGCCCGACGGTCGGCTTGCCGTCGTAGTCAGTGACGGAGAGCTTTACCGGGATGGCCGGCTTGATATCGAAGACGATCGCCGTCTCGCCGCGGAAGCCGAGGTCCTGAGTCCCCTGGCCGACGTCGAAGCCGATGGTCGCCTCGCGCTTGCCCGACTCGCCGCTGTAGATCAGGGCGAGGGCGTACTCGACCGTCAGGCCGCTGAGCGTCTCGGTCATCGGCCGCTTGGTGAACATTTCCATGTACAGGAAGCGGTTCTTGAACTCTTCATTCTGCTTCTTGAGTTTGGCGATTTCGGCCTGGCCCGCTTCGGCGGAGATCTCTTTGTCCTTGATGCGGCGTTCGAATTCGGCGATCGTCCGGGTGTAGTCGGTTTTCTGCCGCGGCCCAGCCTGCGGGCTCTGGATGTGAAGTCCCTTCTTGACCGTCCCCTCGTTGACGACTTTCACGATGGCTACGGTGTACCCGTTCTGCTGCAGCGACGCCTCGGCCGGGCCGCG
>Ga0075428_100006669_pt1 | contig 12844 bp, 10 predicted proteins | sample RhiMetdeltSRZDD2_FD_75291 | JGI IMG/M metagenome (GOLD analysis project Ga0075428, IMG submission 75291) | Populus rhizosphere microbial communities from Tennessee, USA - Rhizosphere MetaG P. deltoides SRZDD2 | ecosystem: Host-associated > Plants > Roots > Rhizosphere > Soil | place: USA...
CCGCACGCTGGACCCGAAGGCACAGGTCGCGGTCGGTGCCGGCTCGATGCCGGTCGCGGAGATCCTCGCGGCCGCGCCCGGGCGGCTGGCCGTGGTCGAGCTGGACGACTTCGCCGGTGAGATGTTCGACGCCGTCTCGGACAGCTATGCCTACCTGCAGGCGGCCGCATGACCTCGGGTCCGGTCGGGGTCGGCGTGATCGGCGCCGGCGTCATCAGTGACACCTACCTCGAGAACCTGGGCAGCTTCCCGGACATCGTCGTCCACGCGGTCGGCGACCTGCGGCCGGAGGTCGCGCAGGTCAAGGCCGAGACGTACGGCGTCGCCGTCCACGGTGGCCCGGACGCGGTGCTCAGCCACCCGGATGTCGAGATCGTCGTCAACCTGACGATCCCGGCCGCGCACGTCGAGGTGGCGCTGGCGGCCGTTGCCGCGGGCAAGCATGTATGGAGCGAGAAGCCGTTCGCGCTGGACCGGGCCAGCGGCGAGCGGCTGCTCGCGGCGGCGGTCGAGGCAAGGGTCCGGCTGGGGTGTGCGCCGGACACCTTCCTCGGTCCCGGGCTGCAGGCCGCCCGGCGGGTGGTCGAGTCCGGCGGCATCGGTGAGCCGCAGACCGCACTCACCCTGATGCAGTCGCCCGGGCCGGAGTCCTGGCACCCGAACCCGGCCTTCCTGTTCGCCGACGGCGCCGGCCCGCTGTTCGACATCGGCCCGTACTACCTGACAGCGCTGGTGCAGCTGCTCGGTCCGGTGTCCTCCGTGGCTGGGCTCGCCTCGACCGCCCGGGCGACCCGGACGATCGGATCCGGTCCGCTGGCCGGGCAGGAGTTCGACGTCACGGTGCCGACGCATGTCGGTGCGCTGATGCGGTTCGAGGCCGGGCAGTCGGCGCAGAGCATCTTCAGCTTCGACTCGCCGCTGGCGCGGACCGGGTTCGTCGAGATCACCGGCACCGAGGCGACCCTCGCGCTGCCGGATCCGAACACCTTCCACGGCGAGGTCCGCCGGCACGGCCTGAACGGCGACGGCTGGGAGACGGTCGCCTCGATCGGCTCCGCGCCCGGCCGCGGTACCGGCGTCCTCGACCTGGCCCGGGCGATCCGGACCGGGCGGCCGCACCGGGCGTCCGGTGACCTCGCGCACCATGTCGTGGACGTGATGGCCTCGGTGATCGAGTCGGTCGAGGTGGCGGCGTTCATGGAGGTCGGCAGCACTGTCGAGATCGCCGACGTGCTGCCCGACGACTGGGACCCGTACGCCGCGACTCTCTAGTACGACCGGTCGAACGTCCGCTCGATCCAGCGCCTGGTCTCGTCGGCATCGTGCGAGTCCGGGCGCAGCTGTGGCTCCGACCTGCGGATCTCTGCCATCGCCGCCGATCGGTCGTGGTGCGCGGTCAACCGGCCGGACTCGAACAGCAGTTCGTGCACGTGGCGATACTTCCACGCCGGGTGGAAGCCCATGTGGACGTACAGCTCGCGGACGAACCCGTCGCCGACCAGCAGCCCGCCGGTGAACGGCACCGGCACCCGGACCGGCTGGTACCAGCCGCCGCTGTCCCGGGCCGCGCCGAACAGCTCGGTGGGCGGCTCGTCCATGCCGACCATGAGCCCCTGGATGACGAGCTCGTCGCCGTCGACGGCGTACCGGCAGATATAGCCGCGCCAGCACGCCGTACTGATCATCCGCACCTCGAGCCCGTGGTCGGCCGGATCGAACAGCGGGCCGCCGTCGATGCCGACGAGCGCGTACTCGTGCCCGCGCCAGACGAACAGGTCCGGCATCTGCGCGGTCATCGGGGCCTCCTCGCGTTGGCGGCGCAGGTCACAGCGACGTGTGGGATCTCACCAGCCGGTGGGATGTCACATCGCCGTACCGACGCCTACCGTGGAAGTCTATGAGCCACCAGACCGAGTCGGGCTGGGACTTCGAGCCGGTCTACGGTCCCGACGCGCTCGACGGATTCGACCCGGCGACCAAGCTCGGCGCGCCGGGCGAGTACCCGTTCACCCGCGGCGTCTACCCCAGCATGTACACGTCCCGGCCGTGGACGATGCGCCAGTACGCCGGGTTCGGCACGGCGGCCGAGTCGAACAAGCGCTACCACCAGCTGATCGACCACGGCACGATGGGGCTCTCGGTGGCGTTCGACCTGCCGACCCAGATGGGGTACGACTCCGACGCCCCGGTCGCGCACGGCGAGGTGGGCAAGGTCGGCGTCGCGATCGACTCGATCGACGACATGCGGGTGCTGTTCGACAAGATCCCGCTGGACCAGGTGTCAACCTCGATGACCATCAACGCGCCGGCCGCGGTACTGCTGCTGCTCTACCAACTGGTGGCCGAGGAGCAGCAGGATGTCGACGGGAGCAAGCTCACCGGCACGATCCAGAACGACGTGCTGAAGGAATACATTGCCCGAGGCACCTATATCTACCCGCCGAAGGAGTCGCTGCGGCTGATCAGCGACATCTTCGCGTACTGCAAGACCGAGCTGCCGCGCTGGAACACGATCTCGATCTCCGGCTACCACATGGCCGAGGCGGGTGCGACACCCGCGCAGGAGATCGCGTTCACCCTTGCCGACGGCATCGAGTACGTCCGGGCGGCGGTTGCCTCCGGCCTCGATGTGGACGAGTTCGCGCCACGGCTGTCGTTCTTCTTCGTCGCCCGGACCACGCTGCTCGAGGAGGTCGCGAAGTTCCGCGCCGCGCGGCGGATCTGGGCGCAGGTGATGCGGGACGAGTTCGGCGCGCAGAACCCCAAGTCGATGATGCTGCGGTTCCACACCCAGACCGCGGGCGTCCAGCTCACCGCGCAGCAGCCCGAGGTCAACCTGGTCCGGGTCGCCGTACAGGGACTTGCCGCGGTACTCGGCGGGACCCAGTCGCTGCACACCAACTCGTACGACGAGGCGATCGCGCTGCCGACCGAGAAGGCCGCCCGACTGGCGTTGCGGACCCAGCAGGTGCTCGCGTACGAGACCGACGTGACCGCGACCGTGGACCCGTTCGCGGGGTCGTACGTGGTCGAGTCGCTGACCGACGAGGTCGAGGAGGCCGCCCGAGACCTGATGCGCCAGGTCCAGGAGCTCGGCGGCGCGGTGGCCGCGATCGAGGAGGGCTTCCAGAAGAACGAGATCGAGCGGTCGGCGTACAAGATCGCGCTGCAGATCGACACAGCCGAGCGGATCGTTGTCGGGGTCAACAAGTTCGCGGCCGCGGAGGAGGAGCCGTACGAACCGCTCCGGGTCGACCCGGCGATCGAGGCACAGCAGGTCGAACGCCTTGCCAAGCTCCGCGCCGAGCGCGACCAGGCCGCCGTCGACAAGGCACTCGACGACCTCCGCGAAGCCGCCCGCGGCACCGCGAACTGCCTCTACCCGATGAAGGAGGCTCTCGCCGCCCGCGCCACCGTAGGCGAAGTCTGCAACGCCCTCCGCGACACCTGGGGCACCTACATTCCCTCCGACACCTTCTAACTCGCCGGCCAACTAACCCCGGCCAACTACCCCCGGCTAACTACCCCCGGCTAACTACCCCGCCGGGCCGACTGCCGGGCACGTCCTGACGTTTCCGGTCATCGGTCACTTTTTCGCGTTCTGTGGACAGCGGCGTTGACCGGGTCGGCGTCATGCATTCGTGGACCGCGACCTCAAGAGAGCGCTCTCCATTGCCGAAACCCACGAACAGACCACTGTGAAGCGCGCTTATCAGGTGCTGGCGAGCGCCCGCCCGGACTTCCACAGAACGGGAAAAAGTGACCGACGACCCGCCAAGAAGGGACGACCCGCCCAAGAAGGGACGACCCGCCGAGAAGGGTCGACCCGCCGAGAAGGGTCGACCTGCCAAGAAGGCAGGGGAGGGTTCGCTGTGGGGTGCCGGGGAGGGTTAGTCGAGGAGGGCGGTGGTGGTGAGGAGGGTGGTGCCGATGGCGATGGCGGACTCGTCGGGGGTGAACTCGGGGGTGTGCAGGTCGGGGACGCGCTCGATGCCGGGGGTGCGGACGCCGAGCCGGGCCATCGCGCCGGGGACGTGCTCGAGGTACCAGGCGAAGTCCTCGCCGCCGAGGCTCTGGTCGGTGGACGCGACCGCGGCCGGTCCCAGCGTCTGGTCGACGGCGTGGCGGATCACGTCGATCGCGAGCGTGTCGTTCATCACCGGTGGCACGCCGTGCGTGACCTCGGTGTCGATGTCGACACCGTACGGCGCGACCAGCTGGGCGGCGAGCTCGGGTATCAGCTCGGCCGCCTCCTTCCAGACCGTGAGGTCCAGGCAGCGGATGGTGCCTTCCGCCTCGCCGCGGGCCGGGATCGCGTTCGCGGCCGCGCCGGCCGTCACCCGGCCCCAGACCAGGGTCGCCGCGGCGCGCGGGTCCAGCCGGCGGGACAGTGCCGCGGGTAGCTGCGAGACCAGGGTCGCCAGTGCGTGCACCAGGTCCGCGGTCAGGTGCGGCCGGGAGGTGTGGCCGCCCGGGCCGAGCACGCGGACCAGAACCCGGTCCGCGGCCGCGGTCAGTGCGCCGACGCGCAGGCCGACCTGGCCGGTGTCCAGCCGCGGGTCGCAGTGCAGCGCGTAGATCCGGTGCACGCCTTCGAGCCCGCCGGCCGCGATGACGCCCAGCGCGCCGCCGGGCATCACCTCCTCCGCCGGCTGGAAGATCAGCCGGACCCGGCGGTCGAGGATCCCGTCCGCGGCCATTCCGGCGAGGACCAGGCCGGCGCCGAGCAATGCCGCCGCGTGCACATCGTGTCCGCAGGCATGCATCACTCCGGCGTTACGAGACCGGTACGGCGCGTCGACCGCCTCCGCGACCGGCAACGCGTCGATGTCGGCCCGCAGCGCGACACAGGTGTCGCCGGAACCGACGTCGCAGATCAGGCCCGTTCCGGTCGGTAGCACCTGGGGCGACAGACCTGCCGCGATCAGCCGGTCGCGCAGCACCCGGGTCGTACGTTCCTCGTGCCAGCCGAGCTCCGGGTTGGCGTGGATGTCACGGCGTACGGTCACGATCTCGTCGCGCACAGCGTCGACTCGGGAGCGTATGTCGGTGAGCACCAGGCTGCGCGGAGTGGTCATCGGAGGATTGTCCCATCAGGCAAGGGATTACCCGGCATCAGGACCGGATTACTTTCCGGTATCGAGGAGCCTGACACGTTCGTGAACACGCTCTTGACGCCTATAGTCTGCGGATGCGACGCGCTGGGCAGGCGCGCCGCCCACTGTCGACGCAAGGAGGCGTCCGTGAAGAAGTACATACGGGGTCTGGCACTCGCGGGCGCACTGACGCTCGCCGTTGCCGCCTGTGGGGAGAAGCCGAACGAGGGGGCAAGCGGCGGCACGACCAATGAAGCCAACAAGGACTTCAAGGGCTGCATGGTCTCCGACTCCGGCGGCTTCGATGACAAGTCGTTCAACCAGACGTCGTACAAGGGTCTGCAGGACGCCGTGACGGAGCTCGGTATCCAGGAGGTCAAGGCCGAGTCCAAGTCGGACAACGACTACCCGACCAACATGACCGCGATGGTGCAGGCCGGGTGCAACATCATCGTCCCGGTCGGCTTCAAGCTCGCCGACGCCACCGCTGCTGCGGCCGCGGCCAACCCCAGCATCAAGTTCGCGATCGTCGACTTCGCCTACGAGAAGCCGATCGCGAACGTCAAGCCGCTGGTGTTCAACACCGCGCAGTCCAGCTTCCTGGCCGGCTACCTGGCGGCCGGCATGAGCCAGACCGGCAAGGTCGGCACCTTCGGCGGCCTGAACATCCCGACCGTGACGATCTTCATGGACGGCTTCGCCGAGGGCGTTGCGCACTACAACAAGACGAAGAGCAAGAACGTCCAGGTGCTCGGCTGGAACCCGGCCACCCAGAAGGGCCTGTTCACGGCCGACTTCGAGGACAAGGCGAAGGGCCAGCAGAACGGTCAGAACCTGATCACGCAGGGGGCCGACATCGTCTTCCCGGTGGCGGGTCCGGCCGGTCTCGGCGCACTGCAGGCCGCCAAGGCCAGCGGCGGCAAGGTGAACGCGATCTGGGTCGACACCGACGGGTGTGAGAGCGCAGCCGAGTACTGCAGCGTGCTGCTGACCAGCGTGTACAAGGGCATGGACGTGGCCGTGAAGGACGCGATCAAGTCCGCGGTGGAGAACAACTTCACCAACGCCGCGTACGTCGGCACGCTGGAGAACAGCGGCACCGGGTTGTCGCCGTACCACGAGTTCGACAGCAAGATCCCGGCCGAGCTGAAGAGCGAGATCGACCAGCTGAAGCAGGACATCATCGACGGCAAGGTCCCGGTCGCCTCCAAGGCGCAGCCGAAGTCGTCGTAACCACCCGCTCAGGCGGGCATGTCCGATACGGTTCGAGCCAGGAAGGCCGCGATCCGGGGGAGTTCCCCGATCGCCCTTCCTGGCTCCGCCGTCTAGCGGCCGTCTGGAGGGAGACCGCACATGCATCTCGAGCTCTCGGGACTGACCAAGCGGTTCGGCGCACTGGTTGCCAACGACAGCATCGACTTGGTGATCGAGCCGGGTGAGATCCATTGCCTGCTGGGGGAGAACGGCGCAGGCAAGAGCACGCTGATGAACATGCTGTACGGACTCCTGCAGCCGGACGGCGGTCAGATCGTGATCGACGGCGAGAAGGTGGAGATCAGCTCGCCGAGCGATGCGATCAGGCGCGGTATCGGCATGGTGCACCAGCACTTCATGCTGGTCCCGGTGTTCACCGTCGCGGAGAACATCATGCTCGGCCGGGAGAACACCCGTGGCGCCGGCGTACTGGACCGCAAGCGCGCGCATCAGCGGGTCACCGAGCTGTCCGACAAGTACGGCTTCGACGTCGACCCGGACGCGCTGGTCGAGGATATCCCGGTCGGCGTGCAGCAGCGGGTGGAGATCATCAAGGCGCTCGCGAACGACGCCGAGGTGCTGATCCTGGACGAGCCGACCGCGGTACTGACCCCGGCCGAGATCGACGAGCTGATCGGCGTGATGCGGCAGCTGAAGGAGAACGGCACCTCGATCGTCTTCATCACGCACAAGCTCAAGGAGGTCAAGGCGATCGCCGACACGATCACGGTGATCCGCCGCGGCAAGGTGGTCGGTCAGGCCGAGCCGTCCGCCTCCGAGGAGGAGCTCGCGGAGCTGATGGTGGGCCGCGCGGTCGACCTGGTGGTGGACAAGGAACCGGCCCAGCCCGGTGCCGCCGTGCTCGAGGTGCGCGGTCTCACCGTGATCGACGAGCGCGGCACCACGGCGGTGGACGGGGTCGATCTCGAGGTCCGCTTCGGCGAGATCCTCGCCATCGCCGGCGTCCAGGGCAATGGCCAGACCGAGCTCGCCGAGGCACTGCTCGGCCTCACCCCGCTGGCCGCGGGGACGATCTCGCTGGGCGGCAAGGACCTGACCAGGGCGTCGACCCGGACCCGGCTGGACGCGGGGATCGGCTACGTGCCCGAGGACCGGGCGCAGGACGGCAACGTCGGTGCGTTCACGGTCGCCGAGAACCTGGTGCTGGACCTGTTCCGCAAGCCACCGTTCGGCAAGGGAGTGATGCTGAACACTGACGAGATCGAGCGCAACGCGGTGGACCGTGTCGACGAGTTCGACATCCGCACCCAGTCCACCCAGCTGCCGGTGTCGTCGCTGTCCGGAGGCAACCAGCAGAAGGTGGTGCTGGCCCGCGAGCTGTCCCGGCCGCTGAAGCTGCTGGTCGCCTCGCAGCCGACCCGCGGCGTGGACGTCGGGTCGATCGAGTTCATGCACAAGCGGATCGTCAAGGAGCGGGACCAGGGCACCGCGGTGCTGATCGTGTCCACCGAGCTCGACGAGATCGCCGCGCTGGCGGACCGGGTCGCGGTGATGTACCGAGGCCGGGTCGTCGGCGTCGTGCCGCCCGACACCCCGCGCGACGAGCTCGGCCTGATGATGGCCGGCGCGTCCAAGCGGGAGGCCGAGGTCGAGGCGACCGAGCACCCGACGACGCTGGGGAACATCTGATGAGCGAGCAGACGGTCGTGACCGCACCTCCACCGCCGACCCCGTCGCCGCCCGAGGCCGAGCGCGGCCTGCCCAACTGGGTGGTGCAGCTGATGGTCTCGCTGAGCGCGATCGTGCTTGCGCTGCTGGTCGGCGCGGTACTGATCATCATCGGTGACGACGACGTGCACGCGTCGGCGAGCTACTTCTTCGCCTCCCCGTGGGACACCATCTCGGCGGCACTGTCCGCGGTCGGTGAGGCGTACAAGGCGCTGCTGGTCGGTGCCGTCGGCAGCTTCAACGCGATCGCCGAGTCGCTCACCCAGGCCACCCCACTGATCTGCGGCGGGCTGGCGGTGTCGCTGGCGTTCCGCACCGGGCTGTTCAACATCGGTGCACAGGGGCAGCTGATCATCGGCGCGATGTTCGCCGCCTGGGTCGGGTTCACCTGGCACCTGCCGGTCGTCCTGCACCTGGTCATCGCGATCCTCGCCGGCATCATCGGCGGTGCGATCTGGGGCGGCTTCGTCGGTCTGCTGAAGGCGCGCACCGGCGCACACGAGGTGATCGTGACGATCATGCTCAACTACGTCGCGATCTACCTGCTGCAGTGGTCACTGACCACCTCGCAGTTCAGGCGTCCGGGCCGGGAGGACCCGATCAGCCCGGTCGTCGACCCGAACGCGCAGTACCCGCAGATCGGCGACACCCGGTTGCACACCGGCTTCCTGCTGGCCCTGCTCGCCGCGGCCTTCGTCTGGTGGCTGCTGAACCGGTCGACGGTCGGCTTCGAGCTGCGCGCGGTCGGCGCGAACCCGGACGCATCCCGGACCGCGGGGATGAGTGTCGGCCGGGCGTACGTGATCGCGATGTTGGTCGCCGGCGCGCTGGCCGGACTGGCGGGCACGCAGCAGGTGCTCGGTACCGACCTGCCGCTCACCGACGGCGTCGCCGCGACGGTCGGCTTCGACTCGATCACGGTCGCGCTGCTCGGCCGCGGGACGCCGGTCGGCACCGTGCTCGCAGGACTCTTGTTCGGCGCGCTGAACGCGGGCGGTCTGCAGATGCAGCTGCAGACCCAGACCCCGCTGACGCTGACCACAGTGCTGCAGGCCGTGATCGTACTCTTCGTCGCCGCACCGGCCCTGGTCCGCTCGGTGTTCCGCTTCCTGCCGAAGGAACGCGGCACCGGCGCCGTTCTCGCGAAGGGGTGGAACGGATGAGCACCGACACCGAGACCAGCGAAGCACCCACGCCGAGCCCGGTGATCGAGGCCCCGGCCGAGCGGGTCCGACGGCTGCGGATCGGCGGCCTGATGCTGGTGTTCGCCGTGATCGGGTTCGTGCTGGCGCTGTTCACCGACAGCGGTACGGCGACGTTCCAGCTCGTCTCCGGCGACTTCACCAACAACCTGCTCGGCGTGCCGGCGAAGGTCGTCGGCCTGCTGCTCGGGCTGCTCGGGCTGATCGCGGCGCTTGGCTACCTGGTCCGCCGGGTGCCGATGCGGTACGGCGCGTGGCTCGGCGCGCTCCTCGGGGTCTGCTTCATCGGCGCGTTCCTCTGCTGGGCCGCCTCGGGCAAGACCTTCCCGCTGGCGAACCAGTTCCAGGGCACGCTGAACTTCGCCACCCCGCTCATTCTCGGCGCGCTGTGCGGCGTGATCTGCGAGCGCGCAGGCGTGATCAACATCGCGATCGAGGGTCAGTTCCTGGTCGGGGCGTTCACCGCGGCGGTGGTCGCAAGCACCACGGACAACGCGGTGGCCGCGCTGGTCGCGGCCGCGATGTCGGGCGTGGTGATGGCGTCGCTGCTGGCCGTATTCTCGATCAAGTACTTGGTCAACCAGGTCGTTCTGGGCGTCGTGCTGGTGGTCTTCGCGTCCGGCATCACCGGGTACCTGTTCGACCAGTTCCTGCAGGAGGACGCGGCGGGTCTGAACACACCGGAGGTGCTGCACGCGGTCAAGATCCCGCTGCTCGGGGACATCCCGTTCATCGGGCCGATCCTGTTCAACCAGACGCCGCTCGTGTACCTCACCTACGCCGCGGTGGCGGTGGTGACGTTCGTGCTGTTCGAGACCCGGTGGGGCCTGCGGGTCCGGTCGGTCGGCGAGCATCCGAAGGCGGCGGACACCGTCGGCATCAAGGTGAAGCGGATCCGGTACCAGGCGGTGCTCTCGGCGGGGATCCTGGCCGGGCTCGGCGGCGCGTTCTTCACCGTCGGGTACGCGGGCTCGTTCAACAAGGACATGACCGCGGGCAACGGCTTCATCGCGCTGGCCGCGCTGATCATGGGCCGCTGGCACCCGATCGGCGCGATGGTCGCGGCACTGTTCTTCGGCTTCGCCACCCAGCTGCAGTCCCAGCTGCAGATCATCCAGACCCCGATCCCGGGCGAGCTGCTGCTGATGGCGCCGTACCTGGCGACGATCGTCGCGGTCGCCGGTCTGGTCGGTCGGGTGCGGGCACCCAAGGCCGACGGCGAACCGTACGTGCAGGGCTGATGGATATCGACTGGCCGAAGCTGCGGGCCGCGGCGGCCGAGGCTGTGACGCACGCGTACGCGCCGTACTCGCATTTCCCGGTCGGTGCGGCGGCACTGGTGGACGACGGCCGGGTCGTTGCCGGATGCAACGTCGAGAACGCGTCGTACGGCGTCACACTGTGCGCCGAGTGCGGACTGGTCTCGCAGCTGGTGCTGACCGGCGGCGGGCGGCTTGTCGCGTTCAGCTGCGTGGACGGCGACGGTGAGCTGCTGCTGCCGTGCGGCCGGTGCCGGCAGCTACTGCACGAGCACGGCGGCGACACGCTGCAGGTCGAGACGGCCCGCGGCATCGTGCCGCTGGGCGAGCTGCTGCCCGACGCGTTCGGGCCTTCGAACCTCAAGGGACGTGCGGATGACTGAGGGGTACGACGCGGTCGACGTGATCCGCGCGAAGCGGGATCGCGGCGCGCTCACCGACGGCCAGATCGACTGGGTGATCGACGCGTACACGCGGGGCGTGGTCGCGGACGAGCAGATGTCCGCGCTGGCGATGGCGATCCTGCTGAACGGGATGAACCGCCGCGAGATCTCGCGCTGGACCGCGGCGATGATCGCGTCCGGCGAGCGGATGGACTTCGGCAGGCTGTCCCGGCCGACCGCGGACAAGCACTCCACCGGTGGTGTCGGGGACAAGATCACGCTGCCGCTGGCCCCGCTGGTCGCGGCCTGCGGGGTCGCCGTACCGCAGCTGTCCGGGCGCGGGCTCGGCCACACGGGCGGCACCCTGGACAAGCTGGAGTCGATCCCGGGCTGGCGGGCCGCGCTGTCCAACGACGAGCTGCTGCGCCAGCTCGAGGACGTCGGCGCCGTGGTCTGCGCGGCCGGTGACGGGCTGGCGCCCGCGGACAAGAAGCTCTACGCGCTGCGCGACGTGACCGGGACGGTCGAGGCGATCCCGCTGATCGCGTCCTCGATCATGAGCAAGAAGATCGCCGAGGGTACCGGCGCGCTGGTGCTGGACGTGAAGGTCGGCACCGGCGCGTTCATGAAGTCGGTGGACGACGCCCGCGAGCTGGCCGAGACGATGGTTGCCCTCGGCACCGATGCCGGGGTGCGCACGGTCGCGCTGCTGACCGGCATGTCGACCCCGCTCGGGCTGACGGCGGGCAACGCGCTCGAGGTCCGCGAGTCGGTCGAGGTGCTCGCGGGTGGTGGCCCGGCCGATGTGGTCGAGCTGACGCTGGCGCTGGCCCGGGAGATGCTGGCCGCCGCGGGGGCCGATGACGTCGACCCGGCGGACAAGCTGCGGGACGGCTCGGCGATGGACGTCTGGAAGCGGATGATCGCGGCGCAGGACGGCGACCCCGACGCCGAGCTGCCGGTCGCGCCGGAGACGCACGACGTGGTCGCGGACGCCGACGGCGTACTGACCAGGCTCGACGCCCTGGCGGTCGGTGTCGCCGCCTGGCGGCTCGGCGCCGGACGCGCCCGCAAGGAGGACCCGGTCTCACCGGTCGCCGGCGTCCAGTTGCACGCCAAGCCCGGCGACCCGGTCAGGTCCGGCCAGCCGCTGATGACCTTGCACGCCGATGACGCATCCCGCTTCGACCGCGCCCTGGAGGCCCTCGCCGGCGCCACCGCGATCGGCGGGACGCACGCGCCCTCGGACCTGGTGATCGACCGCATCGCCATGTGAAACCGGGACGAAGCCGTCCTGCCGCCGGCGCTGGTCTACCCGATCGAGCACACGCACCCACCCGCCGCCCATGACTACCCCCTCCCCGGCGATCATCGGCCGGTTCGCGACAACCTGTGGATGACGCCGGCGTCTGACCGGCGGTGGTCAGCCGACCGGTTGTCCACAGGTCGTCGCGAACCGGCCGATGATCCCCGGGTTACCGGGGTTACGGGGGTTGCCGGGCCAGGGCGTAGTGGCAGGCGACGTTGGGGTCGGGGGAGGCGGGGAGGATCGTCAGGGGTTCGGTGCGGCAGCGGGTGGCGACCTCGTCGGCGGCGCCAGAGGCGAGCGTCTGGCAGCGCGGGTGGAAGCGGCAGCCGCCGGGGATCCGGGTCGGGTCCGGCGGCTCGCCGGACAGCACCACCCGCTCGGGCGACTCGGGCAGCACCGAGAGCAACGCCTGGGTGTACGGGTGCCGCGGCGCGGTCAGCACCTGCTCGACCGTGCCGGACTCGACGATCCGGCCGAGGTACATCACCGCGACCCGGTCTGCGATGTTCCAGGCCAGCCCGAGATCGTGCGTCACCACCAGCGCGGACAGGCCGAGGTCGTCGCGCAGCCGGAGCAGCAGCGCCAGGATCTCGCCGCGCACCGACGCGTCCAGCGATGCCACCGGCTCGTCGCCCACCAGCACCTTCGGGTC
>Ga0075428_100006671_pt1 | contig 12843 bp, 11 predicted proteins | sample RhiMetdeltSRZDD2_FD_75291 | JGI IMG/M metagenome (GOLD analysis project Ga0075428, IMG submission 75291) | Populus rhizosphere microbial communities from Tennessee, USA - Rhizosphere MetaG P. deltoides SRZDD2 | ecosystem: Host-associated > Plants > Roots > Rhizosphere > Soil | place: USA...
TTTCAGGAAGAAGTAAAGTCATACGCAAGAGGCGACGGCACTCCTCGATTCAATCCCTTCTTTATTCCTAAGATGATACCCGACCTTAGTGCCGGGCATATTTCAATCAAGTATGGCTTCCGTGGACCTAACTTCGTAACGGTTTCGGCGTGCGCATCATCCACTAACGCAATTTACGATGCATTCACCTACCTAAGGCTTGGTAAAGCAGACATCATCGTTTCCGGTGGATCAGAAGCAGCGGTTTGTGAAGCCGGCGTCGGCGGATTTAATGCGATGAAAGCCCTTTCTGAAAGGAATGATTCTCCCGAAACAGCATCGCGACCTTATGATAAGGAACGAGATGGATTTGTCCTGGGTGAAGGTGCAGGAGCCTTGATCCTCGAAGAATACGAACATGCAAAGAAAAGAGGTGCAAAGATCTACGGTGAGGTCCTGGGCGGTGGAATGTCTGCGGATGCATACCACATCACCGCTCCACATCCTGAAGGTGCAGGTATCACTAAAGTAATGTTTAATGCACTAGAAGATGCCAACATCAGCGCTGCCGAAGTTGATTATGTAAACACACATGGCACGTCAACTCCACTTGGTGACATCGGTGAAATCAGGGCCATACAAAAAGTTTTCGGCGATCATGCATATAAAATGAACATTAGCTCAACGAAGTCGATGACAGGTCATTTGTTGGGCGCAGCCGGAGCAATCGAAAGCATCGCTTGTCTTCTGGCAATCAACCAATCTATCGTTCCACCGACGATAAATCACTTCAATGACGATCCTAATCTAGAGCCTGGGCTTAACCTTACCTTCCTCAAAGCGCAAAAGCGCGAAGTAAACATTGCCCTGAGCAATACCTTTGGATTCGGTGGTCACAATTTCTCCATCATATTCAAGAAGGCTTCCTGATAATTATCGAGAGCTTTCGAATGCTCAAACAATTCCTATAGTTTAACGATTGTAGTTATTTGTTAACTTAGCAGCTGATTACTTTCAATTTGAACTACGCTTGGTTTGGAAGATTCTAAAAATTCCGAAAGGAAAAACTAAAACAGACAAAATGCTGGTTGCGGCTATTCAAAATATAGCCGGCTTTACACCATCCAATCTTGAATTGTATCGGCTCGCCACAGTTCACAGCTCAATTGCAAAGGAAAATGGAAGCGGATATAAAGAATCAAACGAAAGGCTGGAGTATCTAGGAGATGCTATCCTTGGTGCTGCCGTAGCTGATTTCCTGTTCAAGAAATTCCCTTTCAAGCCTGAAGGTTTTCTCACCGAAATCAGGTCGCGTATAGTTAACCGTGAAGCGCTTAACCTGCTGGCAAGGAAGATCGGCGTGGCCAATATCGTTCAGTTCGATCAGAAAAATGCTCACCTTCAACAAGTCATCCTTGGAAACACACTTGAAGCAATCGTTGGAGCCATATATCTTGATAAGGGTTATATACGAACAAAAAAGTTCGTCATAGACAAGCTTATAAATCCAAATTATAACGTCGATGATCTTGTCAATTCCGACTCTAATTTTAAGAGTAAGATCATTGAATGGGCGCAACGCGAGGGTAAAGATGTTCGTTTCGAAATACTAAATGTAAAGAAAGGACGCAATCACAAAGAATTTACTGCACAAGTCATGGTCGATAATGAGGCCAAAGGAACTGGCTATGGAAATAGCAAGAAAAAGGCCGAACAGGACGCTGCTTTTAAAACTTGTGAGATGTTGAATTTGTTAAGCAATTAGAATTAGTTATGAGTTATGAGTTGGTGTGTGAGTGAGCATGGGTGTGGTTACTGATTTTGCTTACGGTAATTCATTAATGGGTCACACACCCAGACTTGCGCCATGCCTAACTCATAACTCTTAACTTATAACTCATAACTCTGCCGCGAATACTGTGAGAAAACTAAAAATTGGAGGAGCAACGGTAAACCAGATCCCCTTCGACTGGAAGAATAATACCAATAATATACTTGATGCGATACAGGAGGCGGCAAGGCAGAAAATAGCCATCTTGTGTTTGCCCGAGTTGTGTGTGACTGGATACGGCTGCGAAGATACTTTCCTAAGCGACTGGGTACCCGAGCGAGCCTGGGAGGAAGTCATAAAAATAAGGCCTCATTGCCAAAACATAACTGTTGCAATAGGGCTACCGGTACGGATTGAAGGTATAACCTACAACGGATCTTGTGTAATTCATGACAGGAAGATACTAGGCATAACCCTGAAACAAAACCTTGCGCGCGATGGCGTACACTATGAACCTCGTTGGTTCGACGCCTGGCCCGCAAACGTCGTTAGAGAAGTTATTCGTGGAGATGAACGTGTTAGTGTTGGCGATATTATCTACGAGGTGGACGGAATACGTTTCGGTTTTGAGATCTGCGAAGATGCATGGCGCAAAGACCACCGGCCTGGTTACAGGCTTTGTGAGCGCGGCGTTGACCTCATTCTCAATCCAAGCGCCAGCCATTATGCAATCCTCAAAAGCCTACTTCGCGAACAAGAAGTCGTAGAAGATGGATCGAGGGAATTCAAATGCGTATACGTTTTCGCAAATTTGTTGGGCAATGAAGCCGGACGAATAATCTATGATGGAGATATTATAATTGGTCAGCATGGACACCTGATCGCCGTTAATAAGAGATTTTCATTCCGTAACTTCAACGTGCTTGGTACCGAAGTAAACTTTGACGATCCAACACAATCACAGATCCAGGCATCGACAGACATTAAAGAAAAACATGAAGAGTTGGCGCAAGCGGTATCGCTCGGACTCTTTGATTACTTAAGAAAAAGTAAAGCGGGAGGTTTTGTGTTATCGCTTAGTGGTGGCGCTGACTCCTCATCTTGTGCGGTGATGGTGGCTGAAATGGTGAAGCGCGCGTCATCAGAATTGGGATGGAAAGCTTTCAATGCTGCCGTTGGAATCGAGTCCTCGACTAATAACTGGAAAGCGGCTGTAGGGCAACTGTTGACTTGTGCTTATCAGGGCACTAAGAATTCCTCAACTGAGACGCTAAACGCCGCGCGCGAGCTGGCGAGTTCGATCGGAGCTGAATTCCATCATTGGACAATCGATGATGAAGTGACCTCCTATACTCAAAAGATCGAGAAGGCTATTGGCCGCCAGTTACAGTGGAATTCAGATGACGTCACTCTCCAGAACATACAAGCCAGGACACGCTCTCCTATTATCTGGATGCTTGCGAACATAAAACGGGCTGTTTTACTCACAACATCTAACCGAAACGAAGGTGATGTGGGCTATGCTACAATGGATGGAGATACCAGCGGGAGTTTTGCACCGATTGCAGGTCTTAGCAAACCATTCCTCTTGGAATGGCTTAAATGGGCAGAGATTGCCCTGCAGCACACCGGACTAAAATATACGAATAACCTTCAGCCTACTGCAGAGCTGCGGCCGTCATCCATGAACCAGACCGATGAATCTGACCTGATGCCCTACCCTGTTTTGTTGGACATAGAAAAGCACGCGATCGTGAACCGCAAGTCGCCAGTTGAAGTATTCAATGCGATGAAGAACGACTTCGAGCCGAAAGCGCTAAAGGGCTACATCAGGAAGTTTTTCAGGTTATGGGCTGCTAATCAATGGAAACGGGAACGCCTGGCTCCCTCGCTACACCTCGACGACTGGAATGTCGATCCACGCACCTGGTGTCGGTTTCCAATTCTTTCTTCAGGTTATATAGAGGAGTTAACCGAGCTAGATAAGCTTTGAATGGCCCAAATTTTGGCGATACCCCGTGGAAATCCTTGATTTACTGGAATTTTAAGACAATTACGAATTGTGCAGAGACGGACGATATACCCCCTTTGCCAATTCTCAATTGTAATTATATTTGCCGCTTATGACAATACTGAACTATATAATTTGGAACAAAAGTCCCGAAATCTATTCCATTGGAACATTTGCACTACGTTGGTACGGGCTTTTTTTCGCTCTGGGCTTCCTGATCAGTCAACAGATCCTTTACTACATCTATAAAAAGGAGGGCAAACCTGAGAAGGATGTTGACACCCTTACAATATATATGGTCATAGCAACCATCATTGGCGCGCGACTAGGACATGTCATTTTCTACCAGCCTGAGATAATCTTTGAAAATCCAATCAGTATTTTTCTTCCTTTCGAGCTTAACCCATTCCGATTCACAGGGCTCCAGGGACTCGCAAGCCATGGGGGCGCCATCGGTATACTTTTCGCGTTGTGGCTTTACAGCCGAAAGAAGAAACCGGGACAATCTTACTTCCAGGTTGTAGACCGGATCGTGATCCTCGTGGCGTTGACAGGAGCGCTCATTCGCCTTGGGAATTTTTTTAACTCGGAGATCATTGGCCTGCCCACAGACAAACCGTATGGCGTTGCATTCGTTAGCGAGTTTAAAGAATCTATAACCGACAAGCGCATTGATCGCGATCAAATTGTAGAATCTGTAGTTGTGAAGAAGAACGATTCTATACCAAAGGGTTCAAATGGAAGAGTACCAATAAACATTTATTTGTTCTTCAAAAATGGCGTGTCCAAAAGTCAGGCTGATAACTTGACAAACTATACTGCTCGTAACATTCTTGCAAACTCACTTCATGAACACTTCGACGCGTCTGGTGAAAATACGAGGATCTCAGTCGCGGAACAGTCAGATGGTACATTTGCATCGCGTATAAGTACGTTTGGTGTCGCACGGCATGCTGCTCAACTATATGAATCAATCTCATGCGTTATATTGTTCATATTCCTTTACTGGCTCTGGAGTAAAGAAAAAGAAAACTTGCCGCCCGGAAGGTTGTTAGGAATATTTCTGATCTGGTGCTTTGGTTTGCGGTTTTTCTTTGAATTTCTTAAGGAGAATCAGGAAGCATTTGAAGACGGTATGATATTGAATATGGGACAAATATTAAGTATTCCGTTGGTTATAGCAGGAGTCATAATTTTGACACTCTCTTTCAAAAAAGAGAAGAAGCAACCTAATTAAAAAGTTAAGGAACAAAACCTGTTTTGCCCAATGGAGTCGTTGAACTATGTGATGCGGGCAACTATCTTCAGCTTCTTTGTAATTATTTCCCTGCAACAAGGTCTTGCTGCCAGCAATCACTATGTTCTTGGCGACTCAATAAAACGTCCTCAAAAATCGCGAGTCGCTGCTGATACGTCAGGCCACTTCATTCACATCAATCGCATATTTATTGTCGGCAACAGAGTAACGAAAGACAGAATTGTCCTTCGTGAGCTTACAGTGAAGTCTGGCGATATAGTTTACAGCACAGAGCTTCCTATTATCCTTGACATGGACAAGAAAAAGCTCATCAACACACGGCTTTTCAATACGGTCGAAATCAAATTGCTCGAATTCAAGCCGGATCAGGTTGATCTTCTGATCGATCTCAACGAAAGGTGGTATACTTTTCCTGCGCCTATTTTCGAACTGGCAGACCGCAACTTTAACGAATGGTGGCAAAACTATAATCATGATTTTAGTCGTGTGAATTACGGATTACGGCTTTACCAGTATAATATGAGGGGCCGCAATGAAACGCTAAGGCTAACGGCACAATTCGGTTTTCAACGCAGGTTTGAAATCTCTTATCGATTTCCCTATATCGACAAAAAGCAAAAGCACGGTCTCATTGTAGACTTTGATTTTTTTGAAGCTAAAAATCTTGCATACAAAACATTCGACCACAAGCTTCAATTCCTTGAGTCTGATGAACTATTAAAAGTTACACGAGGAGGAGGGCTTACCTATACATTCAGGAAATCTTTTTACGCCTCACACGCAGTTAAGGTTGAATACAGGAGCCACACAATTTATGACACGATCGTTTCGCTTAACCCCAATTATTTCGGAGAAGGACAGACCACTCAGCAATTCGGGATACTCTCCTACCAATTTACATCGGACCGGCGCGACTATATCGGCTATCCCCTATTTGGATATTACCTTACAGCGGGAGCTTCTAAGTATGGTCTTAGCAGCAACGATGATGTGCAGAAAATTGAAATCAATGCTACCTTCGCAAAGTATTTCAGCCTTGGCAATAATTTCTTTATCTCGAACAACAGCGTCCTTTACTGGAGCACTCCGCGCGATTTGCCTTATGCCAACTATGGCGCATTGGGATACAGAAAACAGCTTGTCCGTGGATACGAAGTTTACGTGATCGAAGGACCTTACTATTGGCTAAATAAGACCACATTTAAAAAGCGAATTTTTTCAAGGACGTACAACCTCAACTTACTTCCAATCCGCCAATTCCGGCACATTCCGCTTTCAATATTCCTAAAGACATATGCTGACATAGGATATGTAGGCAACTATCCTAACTATGAAATCAACAGCAGACTGTCAGACAAATTACTCAGCGGCGTTGGCGCAGGTATAGACATCGTGGCTTCTTATGACGCTGTATTCCGTTTCGAATATACCTTTAATGGCGAAGGTGAGGATGGGTTATTCTTCCACATTAAGAAGGAGTTCTAATATTATAAATGCAGGGTCACTACGATCACGAAGGACGCACAAAGCTCACTACGTGAAATGCAAATAATGAGTTGTGTACTTTGTGGTTCTTTGTGGACTTCGTGACCTGCAATACACTTTTGGCTAACGCATTTTTCAAAATCCAGTATATTTATTACAGACTAGTACTTCCACGGTTTCTTGCGCCCCTTCCGGTCATACTCAAACCACTCCCCCACTCTCTCTCCATTTTTATATTCACCCGAATAGTTTAAATGTCCGTCCTCAGTGTAAAATTCCCAGGGACCATTTTCCCTTCCATTTAAATACGAACCCGATTGCATCAATTTTCCATCTTCACCGAACACTTTGACATCACCGTTAGGTAATCCATTGCGATAATAAAGAATTCGTTCAACCGATCCATTAGGATGAAAGTGTTTCCACTGCCCATCGTACTGTCCGTTCTCGTAACGGCCTGACCTTTCAATTTTTCCGTCGAGGTAATAGTATATCGATGAATCATTCAGAGTACCCATCTGCCAATGTTCTTTACCCTGAATCGAGCCATTAGAAAAAAAATAAGTAACAGCGCCATTTAACAACCCATTTTCAAAATTTTCGATTGCCATTCGGGTTCCATTCGGATAAAAATATTTCCACTCTCCTATCTTTTGTGTTCCATTTAACATTCCTTCTGAACGTACTTTTCCGTTGCTGTATAACTCTGTGGATACACGCTGTGCATAAAGGGGAACGATTAACAAAAGACATGCGATTAGCTTGACAATCATATTCTCGTTTTCTTATCTTAAATGTAGTAATAATCACCGTTGTGTTTAAAGCATTGCCGTTGGCTGTCATGGTGTTGTCATGCCAATACTTATTATTCGCTCAGAGTACGTCTACTCTCATGGGCGCTCGGGCCGCGGGCCTGGGCTACTCTTCAAGCGCGCTCACCGATGAGTGGTCTATATTTAATAACGTAGCAGGCCTCGCGAAAGTGGCTGTAATTACCGCGGCATTTACTTACGATGCTCAACCCTCTTTTAAACATTTTAACAAAGCTGCTGCAACAATTGTTTGTCCGCTAAAAATCGGAGCTGCGGGTTTGGGAGTATTTCGTTTTGGCGATGATCTCTACAGTGAACAAATCCTGGCTGCCGGATATAGCAGCTCCTTTGGACTGGCATCTTTGGGTGTTAAGGCGAACTTGATCCAATACAACATCAAGGGTTTCGGTAGCAAGTTCCTAGTGACTGCAAGCTTTGGCGGAATTGCCAAGTTGACAGAACGCCTTTTCTTCGGCGCGCATATAGTCAACATAAACCAACCCAAAATATCCAGCCTTGATGATGAACGCGTCCCAACAATACTTATCGCGGGTATCCTGACGAAAGTTTCCGACAATGTAACTGTAACCATGGAAATTGAGAAGGACCTTGATTATAGGCCGGCAATAAAGGCCGGGGCAGAATACACGATTCTGAAAAAATTCTTCATCCGAACGGGAATTCGAATTCAGCCCAATGCTGGTTTTTTCGGATTTGGCTTTAGGGCAACCCGGTACACACTTGATTATGCCTTCCAGTATAGTCAGGGTTGGGGTTCCAGACATCAGGCATCCGTTTCTTACAGATTAAAAACCAACAAGGAATGAGGCCGATCCTCCTCCCTTTTTTTCTTTCGCTATCCTCGGTGGTATTTGGGCAGGAATTTCCGCGATCAGACCTGGATGCAAGTAGAATCGCTGATGAATTATATGGCACACAGGACGATGACCTCAACTACGAAGAGCTTTATGAAAACCTATTGCAGCTTCTTTCCCATCCCCTTGATTTGAATAAATCTGATAGCGAAGAACTTAGATTTCTTAAAGTTCTTTCAGAAGAACAAATTGGAAATATTTTAAAATACAGAGAGGAAAATGGGAAGCTAATATCTATCTATGAGCTTCAGGCTGTCCCTGGGCTTGATCTTGAGACAATCCTAAAGTTGGCGCCTTTAGTGAAAGTGACGGACCCTGCTTCCACACTCGATGCTTCTTTTTGGTCCCGTGTAAGAAAAGAGGGGAATAACTACATCATAACGCGTTATGAACGCACTATTGAATCACGACATGGTTTTGAAAACGATGTTGACTCTGCGCATAAGTTTAATGGGTCACCAGGCAAACTTTATGTTCGTTTACGTTCAAGCAGGGCCAGCGATTATAGTGTTGGATTTACAGCCGAAAAAGATCCTGGAGAATATATTTCATGGAACTCCAAACTGAAATTTTATGGGTTCGACTATTTATCATTCCACGTACAAGTTCAAAACAAAGGACGCCTGAAAAATCTGATTGTTGGTGATTTTCAGAGTCAGTTTGCGCAGGGTATTATGTTAGGCGGAGGTTTTGGTACGGGGAAGGGAAGCGAAACTGTTCTCACGGCCAGACGAAGCAACGTAGGACTGATGCCGTACACATCCGTAAATGAAGCAGGATTCCTCCGAGGGGCGGCAGCAACCATTGAGCTATCACGCAGAATATACTTAACCGGCTTCTTTTCGCGAGCCAAACGCGACGCAACTCTTGCAAGTGATACGATTAGCGGAACCGTGATATCTTCATTTCAACAGTCTGGACTTCATCGCAATATTTCAGAGATGTCGAAACGAAAGGTAATCACGGATCAAAATGCGGCACTGATAATACAATATAAATACGGCCAGCTGGATGCAGGATTAATGTACAACATTCTCAATTTCAACACTGACGTGGTACGAAATCACACACCTTACAATCAATTCAATTTTGGAGGAAGTACATTGCAAAACTTAGGTGCGTATATCAACTACACATTTCTGAACGCCGCTTTTTTTGGTGAATTCTCCCGATCGTTAAATGGTGGAAACGCGTTGACAACGGGTGTGTTATTGGGCCTGGCATCAAGGCTTGACATGGCAATATTATTCAGAAGCTTCGCGAGGAATTACTATTCGTTCTATTCAAATGCATTTGGGGAAAACAGCCTAACACAAAATGAAAAAGGCATATACTGGGGCTGGAAATACCGGTTAGGTCATAGATTTGGATTGAGTGGATATGTGGATTTTTTCAAGTTTCCCTGGTTGCGGTACCGTGGATATGCTCCTTCAAATGGCCACGAATGGCTGTTGAGGTTTTCGTATCAGCCATCTCGTAAAGTTATGATGTTTATTCATGCCCGTGAAGAAATGAAAGAGCGAAATACAGGCGAGGCCAAGGTCACGTTTCCAACGGCCGAAGGCAGAAAATATAACTACCTGGTCGGTGTGGAGTACGGTCTCCGGCAGAAACTTCGAATGAAAACACGAGCGCAATTCAGTACCTATCATTTCAATGGCCAAACGAATCGCGGGATGGCATTGGTTCAAGATATTAGTGCAGAGATTGGAAAACTTCAAATCACGGCGCGGTACGCGATCACTGACACAGATGATTATGACAACCGCCAATATGTTTATGAGAATGACGTTTGGCTTGCGTATTCAATGCCAGCCTATTCAGGAGTAGGGACAAGAAAGATAGTTCTTGTGGAGTATAAGATAAACCGATATCTCTGTATTTGGGCAAGGTTTGCGTCCACCAATTTTCCAAACGAAAAAAAAATTGGTTCAGGGCTGGATGCTATTGGAACGAATACCAAAAACGATGTTAAATTTCAGCTTCGAATAACCTTTTGAAAGCTCCTTTATGCATGCAATTGATCAGATTACACCCGAAATCCTACTTGTAATGTGCATCGGAGGAATTGTTTTCATCCTCATATTCCGTTGGATATTTCGTAAAGGGAGGTAATGTTTTGCGGGGAAATCAAAATTTATTGATCACTGCGTCCGACCAGTTACGGTATTAATCGTCGGGATGGCTTTATTATTAAATGGCCTCGCGGTTATTTTGACCATAAATCATTAACACATAATTCCATGAAAACCAGTGTTCTATTCGCCGTGTTGCTCGTTACCACATCATTCGTATTTGCTCAAAACACCAAAAAAGTTCTGGAGCTTCCCGAATTCAAAGGTATCTATGTGAATTCAAACTATACCGTTTATCTGAAACAAACAAACAAGCAAGAGGTGACTGTCGAAGCGTTAACAGAGATTTACTCGTTAACTGAAATAAAGGTAGAGAACGGGATCCTGATGGTGAACGTAGACCGCAAGCCTGATAATTCCAATAAGAGCATCTGGGCAAAGATTGATGACATCAAGTTGAATCCTGCTATGAAGTTATATGTAAGTGTTAAGAACATTAACGAGCTGCAGGTAAATGGCGGTGGTAAAATCGTTTCAGAAAACTCAATAGCAACAGATTACATAACGCTAGGGGTATCTGGCAATGGAAATATGGATGTCGACCTTAAAGGGAACACGATAAAGGCAGAAGTAAGTGGCAGTGGCAACATGACACTACGGGGTTATGCGACTTTGATTGAAGGAACTGTAAGCGGTTCCGGAAGTATCAATGGATTTAATTGCGCGCTTGAAAAAGCCAAGGTAAAAGTGAGTGGCACTGGTTCATGTCAGTTGAATGTAACCGATAATCTTGAGGCCATGGTCTTAGGTAGTGGTAACGTTAAGCATAAGGGAAATACAAAGACCGCAAACAAGAAGATATACGGAAGTGGCGCGGTTGACCGGGCCTACTAAATAGAGTGAGAGCGAGAGCGATGAGTGTGATAGCGAACAGACTCAAGGAGCCAATAAAGGTTTAATTTTGCAGGCCTAGCGTTGCAACTCGCGAAGCCGAGTGGAGATATTCCACACTCAGATAGAATCAAACTACCAAATCCTTTGCGGGTACCGCTGGGGTATCGATGTTTTACTTTTGTGGGTTATTGTGATGAATTTGCCGGAAATCTCCGGTAATTGGGGAAATGCATGCTTTTCCATTAATCAAAATTTCTTATTATTTTTAAATGTTAATTGCCGTTCTTTAACTAAGACCTTCTCTCCTTAGTGCGAGCAGTCGTTTCAGCCAAAGTTTGTCAGTTGACATTAACTAATCTTCTCATTTATTATTTTGAACAATGAACATTTACGTTGCCAACATCCCTTTTAAGGCATCCGAACCGGAATTGAAGGGATTATTCGAAGAGTATGGCGAAGTATCTTCCGCCAAAATCATTATGGACAAAGTAACACAGCGCAGCCGTGGTTTCGGTTTTGTTGAAATGGCCGATGACTCAGCAGCCCGACAGGCGATCACCAGTCTTAATGGGTTCAACTTTATGGGTAAAACTTTGGTAGTAAACGAGGCGAGACCAAGAACAGACGCGCCACGCAGTGGTGGTGGAGGTTACAAAGGGGGCAGCGGCGGAGGGTTCAACCGCAGGAATACCGAGAATTAACAAGCAAACCAATACAGGTATTGTAAAACTGCCCGCCTTGGGCAGTTTTTTTTTGAGCATTAGATCTAAACAACATCATATGGAACTCAATAGAACACAAATCATCGTGCTTGGGATTTTCACCTTCCTTCCGTTTTTATTTTTTCCTATTATATTCTTTCAGGTGTTCGGCTTTGTAGTCAATTTGGCTGTTACAAGCGAACATTCAGATCCGGAACCTGCGGATATTTTACTGGGAATCTCGTCCTTTCTTATACCTATTATCCTGGCATCACTGTTATCCCTTGCGTTATTGATTTTCTACATCGTACACGTTGCGACGAATAAGAAACTCGAAGGGATCGAACAACTCATGTGGATACTGTTATTCATTTTTTTCGGAATTATTGCGTTTCCAATATACTGGTTCATACGCATCTGGAATACCTCAAAAAACCCTTGATTTTAGTTCGGGAGTTTTGTAAACTTTGTATTCAACAAAACGCCTAGTTTATGAGCGTCGTTACCGATGTCGAAAGGTGGGGCAATAGTCATCGACCTGGGTTTCTTGACATATTCAGGATCGCCCTGGGGTGCTTCCTTACTTACAAAGGAATCTACTTTGTAACTACCATGGATGAATTTGAAATGACCACCGCCGGAATTAATGTCTATTTTGCCGGTATGACGGTTGCACATTATGTTGTCTTTGCGCACATTCTTGGCGGCCCTCTGATTGCATTCGGACTCTTTACAAGAATCATTTGTGCTATACAATTACCCATTCTCATTGGTGCAGTCTTTATGGTTAACTATCCGAAAGGATTTCTTTCAATTGGACAGCACATGGAACTTTGGGCATCAATCGTAGTCTTGGTTGGCTTGGTCGTCTTTATGGTGTTCGGCGCAGGAAAATTTTCCCTTGACGCTAAACGCAGAAGAGAGATGGAGGCAGCTCATCAATAATACCTCTACCTAACCTAAACCGAAGGGCATCTGAAAA
>Ga0075428_100006674_pt1 | contig 12840 bp, 12 predicted proteins | sample RhiMetdeltSRZDD2_FD_75291 | JGI IMG/M metagenome (GOLD analysis project Ga0075428, IMG submission 75291) | Populus rhizosphere microbial communities from Tennessee, USA - Rhizosphere MetaG P. deltoides SRZDD2 | ecosystem: Host-associated > Plants > Roots > Rhizosphere > Soil | place: USA...
TCCACCGCCAGCGAGATACGCTCACCGCGTATCTCGACTACTACAATACCAAGCGTGTACACTTAGGTATACAGTTACGAACGCCTGCGGGGATGTTGCAGAGGTTTTGAGGTTTGTACGCTTCCGCGTGGTGGCGTATACTTGGATTATGAAGAAAATTATCTTTGGCATTTTTGCCCATCCCGACGACGAAGCATTTACTGGCGTGGCCGGCGCGTTACTACTGGAGGTGCAGGCCGGTACGGAACTACACTTGATCCTGCTGACGGACGGCGCTGCGGGCACAAATCCCGATGCACTGCCTAATCTTGGCGAGGAGCGCCTAGAAGAATGGCGGGCGGCGGGTGAGCTACTGGGCGCAGCTAGTGTGCATCATTTCGGCTATGCAGATGGCCAGTTGAACAATGAAATTATGACTGAAGCCGGTGCACGTGCCATGGAACTTGCACGCGGTATTTTGGCAACCGCGCCAGTTGATGCAACGGTGGAATTTATCACACTCGACCTCAACGGTTACACTGGCCATATTGATCATATTGTGGCGGCACGGACGGCGGCGTGGGTGTTTTACCGGCTAAAAGCTACCGACTCGCGACTAAGCCGGATACGTTTTGCTTGCCTGCCGGAACAGCTGGCGCCACAGCAAAACACGGATTGGATTTTCATGGAAAAGGGCCGTTCGCCCCAAGAAGTTGACGAGACGATCGACGCGCGGGGGCTTCGCGACCAGATTGCCGCTATCGTTCAAACACACCACACTCAGCGCGCCGATGGCCAAGCGTATATGGCTTCGGCTGGCGATAGCCTGGGTATGGGCTACTTTATCGTCCGGCATTAGGACTGGCCGGGTATTTTGAATTGGCCGGGGTCGTTAGGCGCTGGGGTGATGGGAGCAGTCGAGGCCGGGGCTGGCGCGGCACCAAACATTTCCTCGAGCTTTTCAGGCGGCAAGGCGCCCATTGGCTGACCCGATTCGCCCGGTGCGGGCGGCAATGGTGGCAGCGTCGAGAAATCTGGCATCGGTGGCAATGGCGGTAAAGTCATGGCCGGAGGTAAGGTTGACGCAGCGGGCTGCGGCTCAAAGGCCGGAGCAGGCGCACTAGTTGCAGGCGGCGCGTATGGCGCAGCACCCAGGGCTGCATCCACGGCAGCGCGGGCTTCTTCGTGCGAAGTGCGATTTTGGGCGTCAATGTCGGCTAGGGTTTGACTGGGAACGGGAGGCTGAATGGCCTGCGCGTAACTGGTGGGTGCCGTGTCGGGCTCGCCTTGCGGCTGTGATGGTGCGGCCGAGAAGAGATCAATAGGCGCTTCGTTGGCAGGCTGCGCGGCTGCATTTATGGGCGACTGGAATGTCGGTGTGCCGTCACCCACGTATTCGTGGCCGCCGCCATGCGTCAAGATAGTGCGATTGCGCTCGTCTTCCATGGCTCGGCGTGAATCTTCGGCTGCCTGTTCGGTGGTAGCGTTCAGGGTGCCGCCCATGACGGGTTCGATGGTGCCCTGGCTAGGTGTACCTGCTGCGCCAACGGGCACATTGCTTGCCGCTTGTGGTGTTTCTGTCGCCGCCTGGTTGACTTCGGCACTCGCAGCGGCGATGTCTTTTTGCAAATCAGCAACGGATGGCCGGTTACTTGCGGCTGCAGGTGCAACCGAGGCGAGCTGTTGCGCTAACTTTTGTTCTGCTTCCTGTGCAGCTGGCGGCTCTGATGATACAATTGGCTGGTTTTGCTTCGCCAGTTCTTCTTCGGCCACTTTGGCGGCCGCCTGCTGGTTTTCGCTGGCGGTGGCAGCGGCTACTTCATCCAGTGTTCCCTCTTTTTCGTGCGTAATTGTGAGCTCGCCAGCACCTTTTTCAGCTTGCGTTTCGGCGGCTTTTGGCTGTTTTTTGTCGACTTTGGTTGACTCGCCTTCGGACAGGTCGACGGTGCCATCGGAATTCGCGCTCGCCACAGGGGCGGCTGGCCCGATTTCGTTGGCTTCTTGCAATTTTGTGGCAATCAGCTGCTGGTTGGCGCCGGCCGACATCAGCTGGGCAGCAATAGTCATAACTTTCGAAGAGGTGCGGTTGTTGCTGAATCTATCGGTTGCAGCCACGATTCCGGTTAGAAAAGCGGTGGCGATTTGCTCGTCTAGCAGGCCTTTTTCGCCTTTGAGCGAATCACTGAGGCTGACCAGCATTTCACTGAGGCTGCTGGCGTTCTGCTCGCGCCAGTCGATACTACCTAGCTCACTTGCGGCATCGCCAATGCTCATGGTAGCCACCGTGGCGTCGTGCAAGATACGACCATGCGCCGACAGTGCTTGATCCAGATCGTCTTGGTTCTTAACTCCTAGTCCCAGTACCAATTCGACGTTGTAATCGCCCTGGCTGAACTCCAAATCTTCGTTGGTAATAGTGGTACGGTACGGGGTGATGAATATTTTTACGACGTCGCCGTCTACCTTATAGCGCAGATGATCGGCCTTTTCTTTATCGAGCGCAATGATGAAATCGCGGAGGCTATCGACGGTATTTTCAAAGGTTTTTTCAGGGTCAAGGAACGTAATGGCGGGCGGAATTGCCCCGCTAAACACCGCTGTGGCGTGTTTTTTCATTTTATTTAACAGCAATGTCACACCCAGCGCCGCGCTGAGTTCGTCGACGGACGGATTGCGGCTGACGGTCACTAATATATTGCTGCTGGCGTTGATTTTTTCGACGATTTGCTGCTTGGCGTTGCTATCGTTCATCGGGAATTCCTGCTTTTTATTTTCTATAGAATTTGCATTAACTATAGCATAAGTGCTTTTGGAGCGTCAATTAAAATGAACGTAAAGCTCGGTCGACATCTCCTACGCAATAGACCGTTACGCGCCAGGCACTTCACGGGGCCCCGGCGCCCGGAAGTTGCTTGGGCTGCTCTTCGCTTTTAGTCTATTGCGTAGGAGATGTCGATCGAGCTTATATATACCCTTCCACACAAACATATGCCATAATAAACTCACCAGCTATAAATCAGGTGACTGACGGGGATATATGGCAAAGCAAAGTTTTATGATTGTTTCGAATCGCCTACCGGTGTGCGTGTCCCGGCAGGGCGGCGAATTGGTTTTTACACCCAGTGCGGGCGGCTTGGCAACAGCCATGGCCTCGCTACAGCACGACAAAAAGCAAAAATTATGGATTGGGTGGCCAGGTATCAGCGCCGACGATTTGTCGCCACAAGAGAGAAAAACAATCACCCGCACGTTGCTGCGCGACCACAATTGCTACCCGGTTTTCCTCACCAGCGCACAGATTGACGCTTTTTATAATGGCTACGCCAACGACACGCTGTGGCCGCTGTTCCATTATTTTCAATCGTATGCCCAGTACGACGACGCGTATTGGCAGGCCTACCAAGAGGTCAACGCCCTGTTCGGGCAAGCGGTTGCCGACCAAGCCACGCCGGATGCCACCGTGTGGGTGCACGATTATCACCTGATGCTTTTGCCGCAACTAATACGCGACGTCCTGCCCGCAAGCACGATTGGCTTTTTCCTGCATATCCCCTTCCCTTCCTACGAAATTTTCCGCTCGCTGCCCAATCGCCAGCAACTGCTGCAAGGTTTGCTGGGTGCCGACCTGATCGGGTTTCACATCTACGATTACGCCCGGCATTTCCTCAGTAGCGTGCTGCGAATCCTGGGCATCGACAACGAACACGGTACGCTAGTGAAGGATGGCCGGATTGTCCGCACGGACGCTTTCCCTATAGGCATAGATTACCAAAAATTCGCGGCCGCCCAAGGCACGCAAAAAACCAAGGCCGAATACGACACGCTGGTGCAGCGCTATCGCGGCCAAAAGGTCGTGCTGTCGGTCGACCGGCTAGACTATTCCAAGGGCATCACCAAGCGCCTGGAGGCCTACGAACAATTCTTGGTCTGCCATCCCGAGCACCAAAAAAAAGTAACGCTGGTTATGGTCGCCGTCCCGTCGCGCACAGAGGTAGAAACATACAAGGAACTGCGCAGCAACATCGAAAAAATGGTCAGCCGGATAAACGGCACGTTTGGCACGACCAGCTGGACGCCGATTGCCTACCAGTTTCAAAATTTGCCGTTTCAGCAGATTGCCGCCCTGTATGCCCGCGCCGACATCGCGCTGGTAACCCCGCTACGCGACGGCATGAACTTGGTGGCCAAGGAATTCGTTGCCAGCAAACAGCAAACGCCCGGCGTGCTGATACTCAGCGAAATGGCCGGAGCCATCGACGAACTGCCCGAAGCATTGAGCGTGAACCCCAATGACAGCGATGCCATCTGCCAAGCACTGGAAATAGCGCTGGCCATGCCCAAAAAAGACCAGCGCGCCCGGCTGCAAGCCATGCAGCATCGCCTGTCCAAATACACCGTGCAGCGCTGGGCGGCGGACTTCCTGGGGCAGCTGGAACAGGCGAAAGATGTACAGTTACACGACGATAAATTACTCACCCCGCAGGCCGAACGAGCGCTAGAAAAAACCTTCAAATCCGCGACCAGCCGCCTGTTGCTTTTGGATTACGACGGCACACTACGCGGTTTCGTTTCCACCCCCAACCCTGCCCAGGCCGCGCCATCCAAAACAGTGCTGGGGATTATTAAAAAGCTCGCGGATTTGCCCAATACCCAGGTCGCCATCATCAGCGGCCGGCCGCGCGCCGCATTGCAAGAATGGTTTGGCGACCTGCACGTTATATTGGCCGCCGAACATGGTGCCTGGACGAAACTTGGCGGCACATGGCACCAAGAACAGGCCGCATTTAGCAGCCATCGGCCGGCCATTTTAGCCGTCTTGGAACGCTACGCCGAACGCACGCCTGGCGCGCGCATCGAACAAAAAGATTTCGCCATTGTGTGGCATTATCGCAACGTCCCACCCGAACTAGCCTACGCCCGCAACGCGCCGCTGCGCTATGAAATTGGCCGCCTGCTGCAAAACACCGGCATCGGCCTATACGACGGTTCGAAAGTGATAGAAATGAAGCCGGAATCCATCCACAAAGGTGCGATGTGCGAAAAACTAGTCGCCGCCTATTCGCCAGATTGCATCGTGTGCATTGGCGATGATTACACCGACGAAGACATGTTCCGTACCCTGCCCCGGACGGCGCACACTATGAAAGTCGGCCTGGACGACACCGCCGCGCGCCATCAGATAGCCTCGGTAGAGAACGTGGTGCAGCTTCTCGAGAGGCTGGCCAGCGCGCACAAAGGCTAACCGCTTTACATTTCACCCCTTTTCCTCTATAATCACACCTTGATTGTACCAATAACTTTTAAGAGGTAAAGGAACCGTATGCCAATCATCAAATCAGCTATTAAACGAATGAAACAGACCATCAAGCGCCGCGAGCGCAACGTGGGTATCAAGCGCGACATCAAGGGCGCTGTCAAAGAATTCTTGGCAAAGCCTACCAGCCAGGGCTTGTCGGCTGCACACAGGGAACTCGACACCGCTGTCAAGAAAAAGCTTTTGAAGAAAAACACCGTTGCCCGCCGCAAAGCACAGCTAGCTAAGGTCGCCAAAGACGCCGGCGTGAAACTGGTCGCAACCAAGAAAGCCGCAGCAGCAGCTGCCAAACCTGCCGCCGCCAAAAAGCCCGCCGCAGCCAAAGCTGAAACTGCTAAAAAAGCTCCAGCGAAAAAACCAGATGCCAAGAAACCCGCAGCGAAAAAAGCCGAGAAATAGTTCTCTGCATCACGAAAAATACGCCGGCTCTCCGGCGTATTTCATTATCGCAAAATCCTTGGATTGCTACAGGCAGGCTACCTTCATCAAAGCCCGTTCTATCAACAACCACGGCTCGGCCACGGACGTTTTCATGCCCGCATCAGCCTCGGCAAATGCCGCAATTACCTTTTTAGCGCCGGGTTTGCCCAGCGTTTTGGCAAATGGCGCCAGTTTGCCCAGGGCAAATGGATGCGCGCCAAAATCGCTCGCCACCACGCTGGACGGCGCATCCGTCACAGCCAGTGCCGCCAGCTGAAACGCCTGGCCGCTTAGCAGCCCGAACAGCCGGAACGGGTCTTCCGTTAACTCCAGCGTTTGTATCATCTGCCGTACCTTGGGTGCGTTACCGCGCAGCGCCGCTTCGAATAAATTGAATACATTTTCGGCCGGGTTGGGTTCTATCAAATCCTCTATCACCCCTGGTGACACGTCACCCACCACCGCCAGTTTTTGCAACGCCTGAGACAGTAGCCACTGGTCGACACCAACGCGTGCCACCAACGCGTGCGCACTTTTTTTATCCAGCGCAAATTCCAAACTCTTCGCCTCTTCCACAACCCACTGTTCAGCCCTGCCTGCATCGCGCTCGGTCCACAATTTCGATTCGTACACCGTGGCGGCTTTTTGCAATTCCTTGTACGTTTTCGTGCGCTTGTCGGGCTTCGCCTCCACCAGCACCAGGTGGATATCGTCACTCACCCGCCCCAGCCACTCCGGCAGGCCACCCCACACCGCCTTGTTTTCCGATAGATTTTTCACTACCACCAAGCGCTTGTCCGCAAAAAGCGTCGCGCCCATCAGCAAATCGGGCAACTGTTTTAACTCCAAAGTCTCGCCGTCTACGCGCTCCACCGCGCCATCGAACGCTGCCGCAATCCGCCGCACCGCGCGGTCGTTTTCGAAACTATTCTCACCTGTTATCAGCGTAATCACAAGGATTGAATTCTCTGTAGAATCGCTCGCGCATGAGGACTAGTCAAAAATGTTACAAACCGCGTATCGCCTTCCTCTATCGGCAACAAATCATCAACAGGCCACAGTTCAAACCCAGCGCCCTCACCATCCTCCACCTTCAACGTTGCGACGTCACCATCATACCGATACAAAAAACTCGCACGCATAGCATCAGATATGTAGCGCGAAGCGGCCTCGTCTTCATAACGAGCGTGCACTACACCCGCATCAACAAGCTCTGACGACGCAATCGAAACACCCGTCTCCTCAAGTGTTTCTTTTATAGCCGAACCCGCGTACCCCATGCCACTTTCTACATGCCCGCTAACTGCAGTGGTTAGCCTACCAGGGTGATTCTTTTTCGTCAGGCTTCGCCGCTGCAAAATAAGTTGTTTATCTGGCGTATAAAACCACACGTATACCATGCGGCACGTCAGACCTTTTTCATGCACCTCGTCGCGCGGTGCTTGTCCTATTATTTCGTCTTTTTCGTTTACTATATCGAGAATTTCTGCCATAGGAATTATTATAGCAGAGCTATTCGACATCTATCCTCAGGACTGGCGTCGCAAAGTCTGTATCATGCGACGTCGTATCCCCAGCTACTCATCAGGATCGGTAATTTCCGCCACCGTGTCAGGAATCGGGTCAATGCCCATACGTTTAAGTATCTCAAAACCTACAAGCAGGCTGGTGCGCCCCTCTGGAGTGTCCATGTTATTGCACATTTCTACACCAAAGCCACACGATTCACGCACAGTTCTATTACAGTCGTTACAAAATTCCATACAGATGGTATGGTATCACATGTTTACGAGCAGGCAAAGGTTAACCGTATAAATGAAAACTCGACATTGCGCGCTACAGTACCTGGCAATGCGGACAAATATGCGTCCCACGCCCGGCGGCCTTGAATTTGATAATAGTCGTACCGCAGCGCGGGCAGGCTTTGCCTTCGCGGCGGAATACGCGGGCGAAATCCATGTAACTCCCCCGTTTGCCTTCGGCGTTCACATAGTTCCGGTCGGTGCTGCCACCTTTCTCTATCGCCAAATTCATAACAGCGCGAAGTTCGGTGTAGAGTTTTTTAAACTCGGCCGGGGTGATGCCGCCCACCAGGCGCAGCGGGTGGATTTTCGCACCCCATAAACTTTCGTCGGCGTAGATATTGCCCACGCCAGCCACGACGGTTTGGTCTAGTAGCGCGGCCTTGATGCTGGTTCTCGCCCGCCGCGTAAATCTGCTGGCGAATTGCTCGGCCGTAAATTCCGCCTCTAACGGCTCGGAGCCTACCTTTTGCATAAAATCGATGTTCGGCACTTCCAGGGTGGGCAGCAATTTCACCCAGCCAAATTTGCGCTGATCGTTAAAATACAGATGCGACCCATCGGTGAACGCAAATGTCACGCGTGTCGAACGATCAGGCAACTCGCCTATCAAGCTATCGTTCGGATGGCCTGCACCAAAATTTTGTTCACCACGAAACACCAGCTGGCCAGTCATTTTTAAGTGAATCACCAGCGTATATTCGCTAGACAGGTCAATCAGCAGTACCTTTGCCCGGCGGCGCACGTCGGTTACGGTGGCGCCTATCAAAAACCGCTCCACATCGGCCGCCGCATTCGGAAAACCTTTGGGCGTGTCGTGCGCCACCGTCTTCACTTTGCGCCCAACAATCAAATCGTGCAGGCCGCGACGTACCGTTTCTACCTCTGGTAATTCTGGCATGTCAGCGCCCCGTGTGCCCAAATCCGCCATCACCGCGGGCGGTTTCGTTGAGTGCGTCCACCGCTTCCCATTCCACTCGTTCACATTTGGCAACCACCAGCTGCGCAATCCGGTCGCCGTCGTGGATTTCATATGGCTCGTTCGATAGATTGGCCAGCAGCACCTTTACCTCACCGCGATAATCGGCATCGATAGTTCCCGGCGAATTAACGCACACCACGCCATGTTTAAACGACAAACCACTGCGCGAGCGAACTTGCATTTCGTACCCTGGCGGCACAGCTACCGACAACCCAGTCGGCACAGCGGCACGCTGCAGCGGCGCCAGTGTTAACGACCCATCGGGCAAGAACGCATGGGCGTCCATGGCTGCGGCGTGTTCGGTTTGGTAGGCTGGCAACGGGTGTGGCGAGGTGGAAACGACTTGTATGTTCATAGTTTCATTATACCTTGCCTAGCGCCCGGTAGCACTGTTCGTTCGATGTATACAAAATGCTTTTCATGCCTACCGCCTCAGCACCGGCGCAATTATCCGGACTGTCGTCGATCATCACACATTCTTGCGGCGTACACCCCAACTGTTCGGCGATATGCAAAAAAGCCGACGGATGCGGCTTTACGAAGCCATCCGGACTCACGGTGGCAGCTTCATCAAACAAATCATGCAACTGATGTTTATCTAGAAATTCTGCCAGCCACCCCGGCCCGACACTACTCAGCACCCCTATGCGGTAGTGCGGTTTCAGCTCGGTACGAATATACGCCACCAGCTGTTGATTGAGCCCGCCCTGCTGCAGCACACCCACGACATCGAATATAATTGCGCGTATCACCCTATTAGTATAGGGTGTTTTGCGAGGATTTGCCGATAAGTTTTTGGCTGTCGGGGATTTGGCCGTTAAACAATGATTCCAGCTGTGACACGCTGGCTTTCAGCGAGCCAACCGAGCCTTTACAGGTAGATGTCCACAGTCGTTTGACCGGCTGGTCATTCTGCACGATTTCAAATTCGTACACTTTACCGGTGGCGCAAATGCCGCGCGTATCGTCTTTGTCACCTGTGAGCGCCGCGCCTTTGGCCAAATTAGCCTTTTCCAGCGCGTGCACAAATTCGTCATACGATTTGACGCTGTTGCCCAACTGCGAGGTTTGCAATGGTTGCGCCAAGTAGCCCGAATACATGGTGAGTGAGCGAGTGCTCGCATCGATGGTGATGCGGTGCGTGCGAAAATTTTCATCAGCCACAATTGGCCCGCGTACCGTCATGCGCACACTGTGACCCTGTGCAGTATTTAACAGCGCATCACGGCTAGTATCCGCAGGGGCATTGGCGGGCTGATCGCCGCCCAACATAGCACGCCCAACAGAAACAAGCGCCGCAATAGCAATTGCGATAACAATCAACACCAAAATGACTGGCATAATCCGGTTTCCACTACCTCTATACATACGTTAATTTTATCACTTTATGCGAATAAGTCAACTAGCACGACCGTAACCCCTCACCCCCTCACCCCGCGAGCGAAGCAAGTCGCGAGAAATAACCCGTCGGTTTGTGCGCCACGCAGTGGTGCACAACGAAAGAACAGTAGCCAGTGCCTGCGCTCCTCGCTCACTCTTACTCCCAAAGCTCCGTTTGCGTTTGAGCACGAGCTGCCGTAAGTCCCGCTCCGCTCGGTTGTTGTCACATGGTGTGTTCTTTGGCAGACAGACGAACAGTCTGTCTTGCCTAGCTCGGAGCAGCTGGGCTTTCAGCCTCGTCAGCTTTTGCGGCTCACCGCTGCTTGGAGCTGGCTCTTGTGCTAGCAGCTGTACTCGCTCCCACAGTGTTTTTGCTTGGGTTGTCCGTACGACTTCGTCGTACGGCTCTTTGAGACGAGCTCGTAGGTCGGAGTAAATGCCGGCGAAGCCGGCGTACCACTCTGTCACGTAAGGCAGCTGCTCGTCGGGTAGATCGGTATTGTAGCGTAGGTCACGACGGCACGAACACCCACCTCGGCTTCGACGAGGACGGGAACGAGGTGTTCAGGGCTGAGCGTTAGTCGCTCACCCACACCCCTAGTCGTACGCTTTCATGCGTACGACTAGGGGATCTTTTCTTTTGGCACATAGACTAATCCGTCCTGGTCGGCGATTAAATCTGCAACACTCTGGTAAAAATCACTATCTCTGTCTAGTAGGGCACGTCCGAACTTCACATTGCCTTTTTGAGCTTCATCCATAATCGGTAGCCAGTCTAGTGAAGGGTGAGAAATCATATATTCAGTGAGCTTTCTTGCCTCACCTAGACTCTCGCAAGAGTCCCAGCGGTTTTTTATCGACATAATGTCTGGCTGCTCGATATCTGGTTTATTTTCGTCAGCCATAACATATTCTCCTGATGATTTTGTCATTAAGCATATTATAACATTAGATGTAGTGCCCATTCTAGTACACGACCTGTAACTGCTCACCCCCTCGAGCAAGTGACAGGCTGGGCTGCAGCAAGCTCACGGAATTCTTTGTTTTCGTTCTTGACAGCAACAAGCTCGGCTTTGAGTGTCGTGATGCGCTGACGGTCACGAGCATGCAGTTGCTTGAGGTTGCCACTCGACCATGCGAGTGGAGATTTCTTGGTCAGTGAGTTTTTTACGAGACATGGGTGTTTGACGGTCTGCTGTGTTTTACGCGCTTTTGTTTGTTTTTATTTGTCCTAAACAATCATCCTTGCGGCGGTACGGTATACAGTTTATACTAACATCATCAACTTAGGAGAAACCTGTGGAACAAACACCTTCAACACCTGCACCAGCAACTAACACGACAACGGATTACGTTTCTAACCCTTTTATCCTCGCATTCCGGGCATTTAGTAAATTCTTTAATGCCAACGCAGGCTGGGGTGTTGCCATCATTATCCTTGGCATTTTCGGCGGTTTTTTCCAATTGTTCGGTCAATTCCTAGGCTCCCCACCGAGCGACGAACCCATGCAACCAGCCTCTCTGGATCCTGGCTTTAGCTCTATGCATATTGAGCCGGCAGCCTTAGCGGCCGTCATTATTGGCGTTCTCGTTATAATTACTATCGCCGCCGCCGTTGGCTTTATTTTACAAGTATTCATCGGCGGTATGTTCGCCTACGTCTCGTTACAAAGCCAAAAAGGCCAGGCTGTTAGTTTTGGCGAGGCGTTTCACGCCACCACCCAGCGTTTCGGCAGGCTGTTGGTAGCACAAGCCTGGGCAGGATTAAAAATATTCCTATGGAGCCTGCTACTTGTTGTGCCTGGTATAATTGCCGCTCTTCGTTACGCCCTACTGCCGTACGTTATTATGGCTGAGCCCGCTAGCGAAAAGAGTCTCATCAAGTCACACGACCGCGTGAAAGCCATCACCAAAGGTAAACTCCTGGAAGTCTTCGGGCTTGGCTTTGCTGCCGGCATCATTCCTTTCGTGGGCGGCGTCCTGCAAATTGCCGGTAGTGGCGCGCAGTACCAGCAACTGGCAAGCACATTCGACCACAACGTCGCCCGCCCCAAAACCCACTGGCTCAACTACCTCGCACTCATTGTCGCCGGGCTGTTCCTACTACTCATCGTTGGCCTCGGGCTTCTCTTCCTGGCGCTTTATGCGTACGCTGCAACCAAGTAGACGTTACAAATCACCCCAGTTGCCACCCGTACTTACATCTACCTTTAGCCGTATTTTCAGCTGAGGGTAGATGTTTTCCATGGTCGTCTGCAATATCTCGGCCACCTGTGCCGCGTTTTCTGCCGGGCATTCCACCAGGATACTGTCGTGAATTTGCAGCACTTGGTCGCCCAAATCACCTAATTTTTCATCCACTTCTAGCATAGCAAGCTTCATCAGGTCGGCTTCGGTGCCCTGGATGGGCATGTTGGCGGCGGCGCGTTTGGCAGATTCGCGCACCATGAAGTTGCTGCTGTTCACATCGGGCGTGGGGCGGCGGCGACCGAAATAGGTTTCTACGTAGCCATCGGTACTGGCCTGCTGCAAGGTGGCGTCGATGTACTGGCGAATGGGCGCACGCAAGGTGAAATATTGGTCGATGAAGGTTTTGGCCTCGGTAAAGCTCATGCCCGTCGCGGCCGACAGCCCATGCGGGCTCATGCCATACAGCACGCCAAAGTTAATGACTTTGGCCGCGCGACGCTGGTCTTTGGTGACTTGTTCGAGCGGTATACCGTAGGCCTCGCTGGCGGTTTTGGTGTGGATGTCCACGCCGTCATCGTTGAAATCATCTATTAGCCGTTGGTCGCCGGCTAACACCGCAGCTAGGCGCAATTCGAACTGGCTGTAGTCGGCGCTCACAAACACATTGCCCTGTTCGGGCACGAACGCCTCGCGGATACGCCGACCGAGGTCGCTGCGCACGGGGATGTTTTGCAGATTAGGGTTGATGCTACTCAACCGGCCAGTAGCGGCCA
>Ga0075428_100006676_pt1 | contig 12838 bp, 11 predicted proteins | sample RhiMetdeltSRZDD2_FD_75291 | JGI IMG/M metagenome (GOLD analysis project Ga0075428, IMG submission 75291) | Populus rhizosphere microbial communities from Tennessee, USA - Rhizosphere MetaG P. deltoides SRZDD2 | ecosystem: Host-associated > Plants > Roots > Rhizosphere > Soil | place: USA...
TCGAGGACGCGGTCTGCCCGCCGGGCTTCGCGACCTACGCGGAGCGCGCCGCCAGCCTCGCGCGCGGGCTCGGTGTCGGCGACGAGCAGCTGGCCGTGGTGCCGGCCCCGGCCTCGGCCCAGGACCGGACCTTCCGCAGCGCGGTCTCGGTGCGCCAGTGGGCGACGGCGCGGCGGCGAACGGTCGCCGCCCTCGACGTCTACTCCTACGGCCCCCACGCGCGCCGCACGCGCTGGCTCTACCAGCGCGCCTTCGGAGACAGCGTCGCAGTCGGCGTGATCGCGGGCGCCCCGCGATCCTACGACCCCGAGACCTGGTGGCGCACCAGCGAGGGCGGGCGGACCGTCGTCGCCGAGCTGCTCGCCTGGGCTTGGACGCGCCTCTTCTTCCACCCCGGGGCCCGCGGGTCGTGGCACGAGGAGTGGGGTGCCGCAGCTGCGCCGCCTCGAGCTCGAACGGGCCGAGAAGAAGTCTTACAGTCGCCAGCGCCCCACCCAGCGCTCGCGAGCCTGCAAGCTACCGATCTTGTTGAGCTTCCCGCTGCATCGCGAGACGCCCGAGGCCGGCCCGCCGTAAACGAGCTTGACACCGCGATCCCAGCGAGTCGGCGGGCTCGAAAAATTCCTCAATCAGCATGGTGACTTACGGCGTGCGCCAAATCGGCACGCCACTTGCTTTGGAGGTGGCCCGAGTGGCTGATTTTCGAGGCGGGTGGCCGACGCCCGTGGAGGCACCGAAAAAAATGCAGGTTCTAAGGCAGCTCGGGCTTGTTTCCCTGTCGGCGGCCATGGTGCTCGCTGCGGGCAGCGCCAGCGCGGTCAGCTTCGGGTTCGGGAATATCACCAACAACGGTAATACCGACGTCGGGGGTCAGCTCTCCGTCGATGTAACGGACAGCGGCTCGAACACCGTCACGTTCCAGTTCTTCAACGCCGTAGGCACCGCCTCGTCGATCACCGACATCTACTTCGACGACGGCACGCTCTTCGGGATCTCGTCGATCACCGTCAGCGCCGGCGTGGCCTTCGATGACCCGGCAACCCCGAGCGAGCTTCCGGGTGCCAACAACGCGAACCCCGATTTCGTGACTTCGGCGGGGTTCAGCGCCGACTCGGACGCGCCCGTCTCGAGCAACGGCGTGAACGCGGCTGGCGAGTGGGTCAAGATCACGTTCGGCCTGATCAACGGAAAGACCTTCGCGGACACCATCGCCGCGTTGCAGGCCGGGAACAACCTCTGCGCGTCCTGCGATCCGGATTCGCCCGTGGACACGCTCCGGATCGGCCTCCACGTGCAGGCCATCGGCGCGACCAACGGCAGCGACAGCTACGTCACCGTTCCCGAGCCGACGGGCGTGCTGCTCTTCGGCATCGGCGCCCTGATCGCGGGCGCTGCGATCCGGAAGCGCTCCTAGATCGGGAGGGCTGCGGCCCCTCCGATTCAGATCGCGCGAAGCCCCATCCGGTCGGCCCGGGTGGGGCTTCGCATTTCCAGCGGGTGCCCGCGCCGCGGCCATCCCCAGCGCCGCCCGATTGGTGTAGGTCTAGGGACGGCATGCCCTTCCCGCCCTACCCGCCGACCGTCCCCGAGTTCCTCCGCACTCGGCGCGAGGCGTTCGGCCCGCGCCCGCTGATCCTCCTCGAGCCGCGTCGCATCACGTACGCGGACGCGGACGAGCTCTCGGCGCGGCTCGCGCGGGGACTGCTGGCCCTGGGGCTCGCCAAGGGCGCGCGGGTCGGGATCCTGATGCCGAACGGGCCGGACTGGGTCGTGGCCTGGCTCGCGGCGGCGCGCATCGGCTGCGTGGTCGTCCCGATCAATACCTTCTACCCGCCGCGCGAGCTCGGCTTCGTGCTGCGGCACGCCGACGTGCACGCGCTGCTCTGCGTGCCGCGCCACCTTGGAAACGACCCCCTCGAGCGCCTCGAGGCGGTCGCTCCCGGGCTCGCGGGGGCGAGATCGCAGGCGCTCTTCCTGGAAGAGATTCCGCAGCTGCGGCACGTCGTGGTCTGGGGTGGCGCCGATCGCGCCTGGGCGCGCAGCGAGCGCGATCTGGAAGCCGCCGCCGAGGCGAGCCCCGCCGTCGACGACGCGTTCCTCGCCGCGGTCGAGCGCAATGTCACGCCGGCCGACCCGATGGCGATCCTCTACACGTCGGGGAGCACGGCCGACCCGAAGGGCGCCGTCCACAGCCACGGGAGCCTGATCCGCCACGCCTACAACCTGAATGCGCTCCGCGACCTGCGCGCCGACGACCGGATCTTCGCGCCGATGCCCTTCTTCTGGGTCGGGGGCTTCGTCTTCACGCTGCTCTCGGCCATGCACGCGGGGGCGTGCCTTCTCTGCGAAGAGCGCTTCGAGCCGGGCGAGACGCTGCGTCTGCTCGAGCGGGAGCGCGCGACGATCGTCGCCGCCTGGCCCCACATGGCGAAGGCGATGCTCGACCACCCGAGCCTGCGCCAGCGCGACCTCTCGTCGGTCCGAGACGGCAACCTCCACGCGATCCTGCCCGAGGGCGCGCGGCCGACCGACCCGGAGCTGCGCTCGAACTCGCTCGGCATGACGGAGACCGCGGGGCCCCACAGCCTCGACCGCATGGACGTCGAGCTCCCCGAGCGGCTGCGCGGCTCCTTCGGGCGCTCGGTCCCCGGGCTCGAGCACAAAATCGTCGACCCGGAGACGGGCGAGCCACTTCCGCCCGGGGTACCCGGCGAGATCTGCGTGCGCGGCTACTCGCTGATGCAGGGCCTGCACAAGGTGGAGCGCGAGGACACCTTCGACCGCGACGGCTTCTACCACACCGGCGACGGGGGCTACCTCGACGAGGGCGGGGTGCTCTTCTTCCAGTCCCGCCTCGGCGACCTGATCAAGACCGCGGGCGCGAACGTCTCGCCGCGCGAAGTCGAGCTCTCGATCGAGGCCTCGCCCGAGGTGCAGGCGGCCTTCGTCGTGGGGCTCCCCGATCCGGTGCGCGGGCAGATCGTCGCGGCCGCGGTGGTGCTCGCCCCGGGCCGCGAGCTCGGCGAGGCGGAGCTGCGGCGCCGCCTGCGCGCCGACCTCTCGGCCTACAAGGTCCCGCGCCACCTCTGCTTCGCCGCGAAGGCGGAGCTGCCGTTCACCGACAGCGGGAAGATCGATCGGCGCCGGCTCGCGGCGCTCCTGGTAGAGCGGGTGCGGGGAGCGGCGGACGCCTAGCCCGGTGGACTCCGCTCGCCTGCGGCTCGCTGCGCGCCTTCGCTTGCGCTGCGCGAGGCTACGAGCGGGACGGCTTTTTACCCGGTCGATCGGGCGAGAGGCCGATCTTCGGGACCGCGCGCCTGCGGGCGACCGCGAGGCCGGCGAGGCCTGTGCCGAGCAGCGCGCCGGCCGAGGGCTCGGGCACGATCACGATGTCGAAGGTGTAGCTCGTGAGCACGGGGTTGGTCTGCTGCATCCAGAAGCTGTAGTCGCCGGGGCCGAGCGGCGGCGTGAAGCCCATCGCGCCGGCGCCGGTGGACATGTCGTCGAGGATGTTCGTCCCGACCAGCCCGGACGCGGTGTGCACGTAGCCGAGCAGCGGCGCTGCGGTCGCGGCGGCGGGATCGACGGTGATCTGCGTCCCGCTCTGGATCGCGAAGAAGGCGAGGTTGGCCGTGCCGTAGGCGGCGAGGTCGATGCGCGAGAGCGCCGCGCCCGCCGGGATCGTGATCCGGAAGTAGTCGCGGTCGGTCGAGGTGACGCTTCCGCTGACGGAGTTCGTGCCGAGCACGACCGCGAGGGCCGTCGGCGCGGAGCGGACGCTCGAGAGGTCGGAGTCGACAGCCTCGTTCCAGATCGTCGCCGCCGCGGCGTCCTGCGCGAGCGCGACCGCGGCGAGGGAACCCAGGAGGAGGTGGCGCAAGCGCATGGCGACGGGCTCCGGTAGCGCCGCGCCCCCACGGCTCGCAGCAGCGTGAAGGGAGCGAGCAATCCGCATGCCAGCTCCACAACCCCGCGACGCTGCGGAGATCCGGGGCCTCGCGCCCCGGAGCGATGGAACGCGGCTTCCCTCGCGGCGGAAGGCCCTTTCACTTCGCCGGCGCGTGGCACACGGCTTCCGCGTTGTTCCCGTCGGGGTCGAGCGCGAAGGCCCCGTAGTAGTGCTCGTGGTACTCGGGCCGGAGGCCCGGAGCACCGTGGTCGCGGCCGCCGGCGGCGAGCGCCGCGGCGTGGAAGGCGTCGACCGCGCCGCGATCGGGCGCGAGGAAGGCGACGTGGCGCGGGCTCGCCGCCTGCTTCACCTCGACGATCCAGAACGCGGGCTTGCCCGGCGGTCCGAAGGCGCAGATGCGCCGCGTCGGGAACTCCCGGTCCTCGCTCGCGACGAGCTCCATCTGCAGCGCATGGCCGAGCGGGCGCAGCGCCGCGGCGTAGAACGCTCGCGTCGCGGCGAAGTCGGTCGCGTAGGTGCTGATGTGGTCGATCATCGCCTCCCTCCTTCCGCAGGCCGGCCTGCCTCCTGTGCCTCGGGGGCCGCGCGCCGGTAGAACGCGACGAAGAACTCGACGGGGCCCTCGATCTCGAGGCGATGGCCCGTCTCCGGCAGCACGATCCCGACGTCGCCCGCCGCGAGGCGCTCCTGCGCCTCGAAGGGGTCGAGGATGAGATAGCGCAGCGCTCCCGCGACGACGTGGATCCGCGCCCAGACGCCGGGCTTCGTCGTGTGGCGGGTGCGCAGCGCCTCGGGTGCCGTCGCGTGCGTGAAGGCGGGCGTGCGCCGGTACTCGCGCCAGCCTTCGGGGAGCTCGCGCGCGTCGCAGCGCGCGCACTCGAGCGCGCTGCCGAGGCGTGCAGCGCGTCCCTCGGGCGTCCGCGTCCACGCGCGCTCGGAGAAGGGCGGATCGTGGCGGACGTGGCGCGCGTGGCCGCACGCGAGCTCGGCGACCCACTGCGACTCCTCGTCCGGCCGGAAGCCGACGATGCTACGCAGCACGCGCGCGCTCCCCGCCCCGCGCCGGCCGCGGCGCCCGGCGGCGGGCCGCGCCGGCGCGCCTCACTGCGCGCGCAGCTGCGGCAGCGCGCTCGCGAGCGAGCGCTTGACGCCGCCCATGCCGCCGCGCAGCGCCTCGGCGTGGTAGGCCCAGAACGAGTCGCCGTCGATCCCGAGGCCGTTCGAGCCGTAGTGCTTGATCTCGATGCGGCCCTCCCGCGAGGTGGAAGGGCCCGCCGAGTTGTACATCGTGAAGAGCCGGCTCGACTGCTCGGAGAACGAGTGCGACCAGAGCGCGCGGTCCGCGCGGTCGCGCAGCTCGAGGTCGATCGCGACCGTCGCCTCGTCCTTCCCGAGCGGGATCGGCAGGATCCAGAGCAGGACGCCCGGCGCGCCGAGCATGTACGAGGTGACGTAGATGTCGAAGGCGGTCGAGCGCAGCGTGCCGACGAGGCGCAGGTCGTAGGCCCGCGCCTCGTCGGGATCCGACACGAACGCGACCTCGCGGAAGAGGCCGGCCTGCGCGAGGTCGCGCGCGATCTCCTGCGCCATCCCGACCGGGAAGTGGTCGTTCGGATCGGGCGCGGAGCCCTGCTCCTGGCGGTGCCGGATGTAGGACTCGTCGAGGCGCTCGTAGGCGACGCGGACGTAGGGCAGGAGCGGGATGTAGGTCATGAAGATGCGGCCCTGGTAGCCCGGGTAGCGCAGCTCGCCGCGCGCGTCCTCGAGCGGGAGCACCGCGAGCCGCGCGTCGAGCGGCGCGTGGGTGTCAACGACGATCGGGTCGTAGCGCAGGCTCGTCGTCGGGGTGAAGGTGCAGGCCGCGCCGAGGAGCGCCGCGAAGAGCAGCGCCGGGAGGGCCGCGGGGCGTGCGCGCGTCTCGTCCACCCGGGGCGACGCCTCGCGCCGGATCACGCGATCGGAGCGAGCGGCCCCTTCACGAAGGCGCCTTCCTTCAGGATCGCGAGCATGCGCGCCGGGTCGCGCAGGCAGCCGATGTCGCTCGACGGGTCGCCGTCGACGACGAGCAGGTCCGCGAGCCTGCCCGGGGCCACGCTGCCGAGGTCGTCGCCGCGGCCCATCGCCTCCGCCCCGTGCTTCGTCGCCCAGCGCAGCACGTCGAGCGCGGGGATGCCGAGCTGCTTCACGTAGACCTCGAACTCGGAGACGTAGTCGCCGTGCGGCATGAAGGGCGTGCCGAAGTCGTCGCCGACGATCATGCGCACGCCGGCGCGGTTCGCCTCGGGCACGATGCGACAGGTGTGCTCGAAGTCCTCGCGCACGCCGCGCAGGCGCGCCTGCGTCTCCTCGCTGCGCTCGGGGAAGCCGTCGCCGATCGGGAAGGCGCCCTGGTCGTAGTCCCAGCTCTCGGCGAAGGCCAGGTAGCGCACGCTCCAGAGCATGCTCGGCGCCACGCTGCACCCCGCCTCGAGGATCGCGTCGATGCACTCGGCGTCCATGCGGTCGGCGTGGTCGATGATGTCGACGCCCGCGCGCGCGCAGAGCAGGATGCCCTTGCGCGAGGGGCAGTGCGCGCGCACGCGCTTGCCGCGCTCGTGCGCGGTTTCGACGAGCGCGTCGATCTCGGAGGGCACGAGGTAGCACATGTCGGCGGTCGGCATCGCGCCGTGGCCGGGGCCGACGGAGACCTTGATCACGTCGCAGCCGCGGCCGAGCTCCTCGCGCGCCGCCTGGCGGAAGGCGTCGGCGCCGTCGACGCGGCGCAGGAGCCCGTGGTTGCCGAGATCCATGAACCAGGAGCGGTTGGTGCCGTCGGCCATCTCGCCCGAGGTCACGAACTCGTGCGAGCAGGCGAGCATGCGCGGGCCCTCGACGACGCCGTTCGTGATCGCCTCCTTCAGGCTCACGTCGAGGTACTGGCCGTTGCTCGAGCCGATCGTGCTGGTGAAGCCGCAGTGCAGCACGGTCTTCGCGTTCTTCGCGGCGATCATCCCGAGATAGGCGGTCGGCGCCTCGAGACCGAGCATCGGCGCGGCCATCCCGCCGAAGTGCCCGAAGCCGGCGTGGAAGTGGCCCTGCACCATGCCCGGCATCAGCGTGCGGCCGGCGAGGTCGAACGTGCGGTCGCCGGGGCGCCGCGTCACGGCACCGGACTCGACGGCGGAGATCCGGCGGCCCTCGACGACCACCGTCGCCCCCGGCCGCGCCGGGTGCTCGCCGTCGAGCAGGTTCGCCCCCGTGAACACGATCCGCGCCTCGGCCATCGCCCGTCCCTCCGCCTGCTCGCACGTGCGGCGAGGCTTCGCAGCCGCCCGCACCCCGGATCGGCCGGCCGGCGCACGGACGATAGCCGATCAGCGCACCCGGACGGAGGTGCCCTCCTGCGGGCGCAGGCGCGCGAGGAACTCGTCGAGCGGGGCCGGCGCGGGGACGTCCGAGTCGGCGCAGAAGCCCTCGGCCCAGAACTCGCGCCAGCTCGGCCAGAACTCCGACCAGCCTCCCTCGTACCAGTCGCGGTCGGGCCAGCGCATCTTGCGCGAGCCGAGGGGCGGCGTGCGCAGGTCGGCCGCGTACCAGTAGAGCGGGAGCCGGCGCCGGAACAGCCAGCGGCCGGCGATCCGCTCGTAGCGGTCCCAGTACATCATCGTCATGTAGACCCACTGCTCGCCGGTCTCGTGCTCGTTGCGGCTGTAGACGAGTCCGCGCGCGTGGTCGGCGTCGTCGAACTCGATCACGTGGTTGCCCGTGACGTGCGCCGTGCCGGTGAACTGAACGCGCAGCGTCTCGTCGAGCCAGCGCTTGAGCGCCCGGCGCCCCGACTCGTCGCGGCTCACGCGCACGTCCTCGGGGAAGAGCCCCGCGAGCGCGTCGAGGTCGCGCATGTCGAGCGCGAGGCAGTACTTCGCGACGAGCTGCCGGATCTCGTCGAGCGACTCGAGGCGGTCGAGCCGGGCTTCCGGCGAGGCGGGGCGGGCCATGGATCCTCCGCGCGGGGTTCGGAACGCGCTATGGTGCGCTCTCGGGCGTGCTGCCGTCCAGACGCTTCGGCGGCGCGACCCGCAGCGCGCGGCCGCTCGGACGCGCGGACGAACGGGGGACGATGAGCGCCCCGCAGCGACCTCGCACGCACTTCCCGACGGGGCCGCCGCCCCGGGACGAGCGCGGCCTGCGCCGACGCGACCTGCTCCGCCTCGGCGCGCTCGCCGGCGCGGGCCTGCTCGCCGAGGGCGGCGCCTGGCCCGCGGTCGCCGCTGCGGTCGCCGAGGCGCCGCGCATCCGTCGGCGCGTGACGCTCGGGCGCACCGGCCTCGTCGTCCCCGACATCGGCTTCGGCACCTCGGCGCTGCGCGGCGACGAGCGCCTCGTGCACCACGCGCTCGACCGCGGCATCACGCACTTCGACACGGCCGAGGGCTACACCGGCGGCGAGGCCGAGCGCACGCTCGGGCGCGCGCTGCGCGGGCGCCGCAACGACGTGACGATCACGAGCAAGGTCGTCGCGGCCGCCGACGACCCGGCTCCGAAGCTGATGCGGGAGCTCGAGGAGAGCCTGCGCCGCCTCCAGACCGACCGCATCGACGTGTACATGAACCACGCGGTGAACGACGTGGCGCGGCTCGAGAACCCCGGCTGGCGCGAGTTCACGCGGCGCGCGAAGCAGCAGGGCAAGATCCGCTTCGTCGGCATGTCGGGCCACGGCCCGCGCCTGGCCGCCTGCCTCGACCACGCCCTCGCGAGCGATCAGGTCGACGCGATCCTCGTCGCGTACAACTTCTCCCAGGACCCGGGCTTCCTCGAGCGTCTCCAGGACGGAGCGCTCGGCCTCGCCCCGGGGATCGACGCGATCGCCCCGCAGCCGCAGCTCCCGGCGCTGCTGCGGCGCGCGCACGCGCAGCGCGTCGGCGTGATGGTGATGAAGACGCTGAAGGGAGCGCGACTGAACGACATGCGCCCCTACGAGACCGGCGGAGCGACCTTCGCCCAGGCCGCCTTCCGCTGGGTGCTCGCGAGCCCCGACGTCGACGCGCTCGTCGTCACCATGCGCAGCCCCGAGCAGGTCGACGAGTACGTCGCCGCCTCGGGATCGGAGGGGCGCGCGCGCGCCGACTTCCCGCTGCTCGCGCGCTACGAGGCGCGCAACGGCCGCTCCCAGTGCCAGCCCGGCTGCGGGGCCTGCGCCGCGAGCTGCCCCGACGGCGTGCCGATCTCCGACGCGCTGCGCAGCCGGATGTACGCGGTCGACTACGGCGACGCCGGGCAGGCGCTCGGCGAGTACGCGCGCCTCGGCGCCGGCGCGGCCGCGTGCCTCGCCTGCCGCGATCCGCGCTGCCTCGCCGCGTGCCCGAGCGGCCTCCCGATCCAGGGGCTCGCGATCGACGCGCACCTGCGGCTCGCGCGCGGCGGCGTCGCATGAGCGGTCGCCGCGCGCCGCTGCCGGCCTTCCTCCGGCGCCTCTCGAGCGACGAGTACGCGCCGCCGCCGCGCACGCCGCGCGAGCGTCGCGCCGCGGCCCGCGTGCTCGCGCGTGGCGAGGTCGCCGAGCGCCGGCTCGGCGTGCCCCGGGCGCGCTGGGCCGAGGGCCGGCTCGGCACCGCGGCCGGGCTGCGCGCGCTGAACGCCGAGGCCGGGGCCGAGTTCTACCGCGTACCGCGCGAGGCCGAGCTCGACCGGGGCGCCGCCGACGCGGCGCTCGGTGGCGACGAGGTCGTGATCGACGTGCAGACGCACTTCGTCGCCGACCGCGTCGAGTGCCGGCCCTGGAACGAGAACATCCGCGCGCTCTACGAGGTGCTGCGCCCGACCTGGTGGCGCGGCATGCAGGACCTGCTCGCCTACGATCTCACGAGCTACCTGCGCTGCGTCTTCGTCGAGAGCGAGACCGCCGTCGCCGTGCTGACCTCGGCGCCGGGCCTCGGCCCGAACCGCATGCTCTTCGACCACGAGCTCGCCGCCGCGCGCGAGCTCTCCGACCGGCTCGGCCCGGGCGGGCGCCTGCTCAACCACAGCATCGTGCACCCCGACGCGCCCGGCGGCCTCGACGCGATGGACGCGGCGCTCGAGCGCTACCGGCCGGCCGGCTGGAAGGTCTACACGCTCGGGAACGTCGGTCCGAGCGGCACCTTCGAGAGCTCGGGCTGGTTCCTCGACGACGAGCGCACGGGCCTGCCCTTCCTCGAGCGCGCGCGCGCGAGCGGCGTGCGCCGCGTCTGCGCGCACAAGGGCATCTCCGCCCTCGTGCCGAGCGGCGCACCGCGCGACGTCGGACCTGCGGCGCGCGCCTTCCCCGAGCTCGACTTCCTGATCTACCACTCGGCCTACGAGATGCCCGCGGGCCCCGCGCCCGAGGAGGGGCCCTTCACGCCCGGGACCGCGCACCTCGGGACGAACCGCCTGGTCGCGACGCTCCGGGAGGCGCGCATCGCGCCCGGCGCGAACGTCTACGCCGAGCTCGGCTCGACCTGGTTCTGCCTGATCCGCCGCCCCGAGGAGGCCGCGCACGTGCTCGGGAAGCTCTTGCTCGCGGTCGGCGAGGATCGCGTGCTCTGGGGCACGGACTCGATCTGGTACGGGCCCTCGCAGCCCGCGATCGACGCCTTTCGCGCCTTCCAGATCCCCGAGGCGATGCGCGAGCGCTGGGGCTACCCGGAGCTCACGCCGGCCGTGAAGCGCAAGATCCTCGGCGCGAACGCCGCGCGCGCCTACGGCATCGACCTCGCCGCCGCGCGCGCCGCCCGGGTGCGCGACGACCTCGCCTGGGTGGGCGACGCGGTGCGCGAGTGGAAGGCGCGGGGCGACGGCGGCTAGGCGCTGCGCGGCCACGGCTCGAGCCAGAACGCTGTTGATGGAGGGGGCGGGGGCACGCGGGTGCTCGCCGCGGGCCGGTTCTCCAGCGAGCAAGGCGGGGCCGGGCCGAGACGCCCGCTCGGAATCGTGGAACCCACCGGGCTCAGGCCCCGGGCACCTCGACGGGATCGATGCGCCCGTGACGCCGCCAGCCCGTCCTCAACGAGCAACGACCGCCGACGCGCGCGCTCAGTCGGGGATGTGCTTGCGCATGAACTCCGACGCGCTGGCGACGGCGGCCGCCGCCTCCGGGCAGAAGCCCTGCATGCCCTGGAAGCCGTGGATCATGTCGGGCCAGAGCTCGAGCACGACGGCGGTGCCGTCGCGGCCCGCGCGCTGCGCCACGCGCACCGCGTCGTCCCGCGTGATGTCGACCTGGCCCGCCTGGAGGAAGAGCGGCGGGAGCCCGCGCAGGTCGGCGTGGATCGGCGACGCGAGCGGGTCGCGCGGGTCGCCCTGGGGCCCCAGGTAGTCGCGGGCGCGGTCGCGGATCCAGGCGGGGTTCACGAAGCGGTCCTCGCCGACCGGGCGCGTCGCGGACTCGCCGCTCGCCTCGAGGTCGAACCAGCCGCTGATCGAGACCAGGCAGGCGGGCAGCGGGAGGCCAGCGTCGCGCAGGCGCAGGAGCGTCGCGAGCGCGATGCCGCCGCCGCAGGAGTCGCCAGCGAAGGCGACGCGCGCGGGATCGACCTCGCGCGCGAGCGCGCGCCAGGCGGCGACGGTGGCGTCGAGCTGCTTCGGGAAGCGCGCCTCGGGCGCGAGCGGGTAGTCGACGATGAACGCGCGCGCGCGCGCCGCGCGCACGAACCAGGCCGCGTAGAAGGTGTAGGTCGGCGCCGGGCACGACACGAAGGCGCCGCCGTGGAAGAAGAGGATCACGCGGTCGGTCCGCTCGCCCTTCTGCTCCGTCCACACGCCGCCGACGCCGCCGAGCGTCGCCTCGCGGGTCTCGATGTCGGGGCCCGGGTCGTGGCCATGCGCGGGCGCGAACTTGCGCCGCACGTCCTCGTAGCTGTCGCCGGGGATCGCGATCCCCTTCGGAAAATGCTCGAGCGCGGCCTCGTACTCGCGGCTGGCCATGTGGGCTCCCGTGCGGGTGAGCAGCGATTCTACTCCCGGCGCGGGAGCGCGGGCCAGCGCGAACGCGACGCCCCGCGGTACCCTCGCAGCATGGCGCTCCCCCTCCTCTCCGTCGTGCACGTGAACGCGAACTGCTCCGACCTCGCGCGCTCGCTGCGCTTCTACCGCGACCTCGTCGGGCTCGCTCCGCTCTCGCACACGAGCCCCGCGCCGCAGGAGGGCGCGGGCTTCGGCCTCGCCGGCAAGGTGCGCTGGGACGCCTGGCTGCTGCACGACGCGCGCGGGCTCGCCGGGCCCGCCGTCGACCTGCTCGAGTGGAAGGAGCCGCTCCCGACGGGGCGCCCCTACGCGGAGGCGAACCACCTCGGGATGTTCCGGCTCTGCCTCACCGCGCCCGACGCCGCGGCGATGCACGCGCGCCTCGTCGCCGCCGGCGTGCCCTGTCTCGCCCCTCCGGTCGAGGTGCCGATCGATCCGGAGGCGGGCCTCTCGGTGCGCTTCTTCTGCGCGCAGGACCCCGACGGCACGGCGATCGAGTTCATCGAGGCGCCGGGGCCCGTGCGCCTGCTGCACGTGAACGTGAACTGCTCCGAGCTCGCCGTCTCCGCCGCGTGGTACCGGCGCGTGCTCGGCCTCGCCCCGGTCGGGCGCTCGGCGCCGGGGCCCGTCGGCGGCGCGGGCTTCGCGCTGCCCGGCGAGGTCGAGTGGGATGCCGAGTTCCTGGTGGTCCCCGGCTGCGAGAGCGGATTCGTGATCGACCTGCTCGAGTGGAGGCGCCCACGCCCGGTGGGCCGCCCGTACGCGCAGGCGAACCATCTCGGGCTCTTCCGGCTCGCCTTCCTCGTCGAGGACGCGCGCGCCTGCCACGCGGAGCTCGTGCGCGAGGGCGTCGAGACGTCGGCGCCGGTGTGGCTCGAGATGGGCCCCGAGGTGCCGATCGACGGCCTCTGGGCGGTCTTCTTCCGCGATCCTGATGGGACGTGCCTGGAGTTGATCCAGCGGCCG
>Ga0075428_100006677_pt1 | contig 12837 bp, 10 predicted proteins | sample RhiMetdeltSRZDD2_FD_75291 | JGI IMG/M metagenome (GOLD analysis project Ga0075428, IMG submission 75291) | Populus rhizosphere microbial communities from Tennessee, USA - Rhizosphere MetaG P. deltoides SRZDD2 | ecosystem: Host-associated > Plants > Roots > Rhizosphere > Soil | place: USA...
GGGCTCCGCGGCCACCGTGCCCGGGGCGACGCCGCAGACGCGGACGTCCGGGGCCAACGCGCGCGCGAGGACCCGGGTCAGCATCGCCTGGGCCGCCTTCGCCGCGCTGTGGGGCGCGAACGACGGCCACGGCTGGTAGGCGGCGACGTCCTCGATGAGGACGATCAGGCCCAGGCCGGACTCGCGCAGAAGCGGCGCCGCCGCCTGGGCGAGGAAGAAGCTCCCCTTGGCAGTCGCCCCGAACGCCGCGTCCCAGTCCTCCTCCGTGACGGCCTCGACGGGCTGCGGCACGAAGCCCTCGCCCGCGGCGTGGACGACCAGGTCGAGGCCGCCGAGCTCCTCTGACGCGCGCGCGACGAGCGCCCGCGTTGCCTCGGGGTCGGAAAGGTCGCCGTCGCGCCGCCCCGCCCCGAGCACGCGGAAGCCGTCGGCCTCGAGCCGCTTTGCGATCACGCCGCCGACACGCCCGGTGGCGCCGGTGACGAGAGCTGCGTGGGAGTCGCTCATGCGGGGAACGATAAGCTCCCGCGCGCAAAGCCGAGCAACCGGAAAGGGTGAGGATGGCGACGTTGGCTTTCAACCGCGAGGAGATCGCGGCCCGCGAGCTCAAGCCCGAGCTCCTCGAGATGGACGGCATCTCCCGCGCCTCTGTCGAGGCGCACTACAAGCTCTACCAGGGCTACGTGGCCAAGCGGAACGAGATCCTGGCCAAGCTCGGCGAGGTCGACCTCGCCGCGGCGAACCAGGTCTACTCCGAGATCCGTGCGCTGAAGGTCGACCTCACGTTCGCGATCGGCGGCGTGAAGAACCACGAGATCTACTTCGACCACCTCGGCGGTGGAGGCGGGAGCCCCGACGGCGCGATCGGCGACCTGATCGCCCGCGACTTCGGCAGCGCCGACAACTGGCGCGCCGACCTGAAGGCGACCGGCATGGCCGGCCGCGGCTGGGCGTGGACGGCGTACGACTGGGACGAGCAGCGGCTCTTCAACTACGTCGGCGACGCGCAGAACACCTTCCCGATCTGGAACGCGACGCCGCTCGTCGCGCTCGACGTCTACGAGCACGCGTACTTCCTCGACTACCAGACCGACCGCGGGTCCTACATCGACGCGTTTCTCGAGAATCTCGACTGGGACGTCGTCAACGGCTGGGTCGCGGCGTACGCTATCCACTCATAGTCGACCTTCTCCTCATCGCCGCGGGCTACGTCCTCGGCAGCATGCCGTGGGGGTACTGGCTCCCCCTCGTGCTCCGCCGGGTCGACGTCAGGACGCTCGGGAGCGGGAACGCGGGGGCCACGAACGTCTGGCGGACGCTCGGCTTCAAGATGGGGCTTGCCGTCGCGCTCCTCGATATCGCCAAGGGCGCGGTCGCGGCGCTGCTCGGTCTCTGGCTCGGCGGTGACCTCGTCGGAGTGCTCGCTGGCGTCGCGGCGATGGTCGGGCACTGGCGGCCGCTCTTCCTCGGCTTCGCCCGCGGCGGGAAGATCGTCGCCACGACCGGCGGCGTCGCGTTGGCGCTCGCGCCGTTCGCGGCGCTCTCGGCCGCCGGCGTCTGGATCCTTCTGTTCCTCGCGCTCCGCTACGCCTCGGTGTCCTCGATGGCAGCGGCGGTCTCCCTGCCGCTCTTCGCGCTCCTTTACGGCGCCTCCTGGCCCGTGGTCGCGTTCACGAGCGGGGCCGCGCTCGCGATCATCGTCCTCCACCGGACGAACATCCGCCGCCTCCTCGCCGGCGAGGAGCAGAAGATGAAGCTTCGCCGGCCGCGCCTGGGCGCGTCGAATCCGCCGCCGCTCGGGTCGAAGCCCTCCTAGACCGCCCGGAGCCAGTCGCCGAGCTCGGTGTGGGCCGGCGAGTGGCCGCCGTTCGCGAGCTCCGCGCGCAGCTCGCCGACGGTGCCGAAGCGCTCTGCGAGCACGTCGTGGTTGTGGATGGTCTCGAAGTTGACCTGGCGGGCGAGGACGAAGTCGTCGTCGCCGAGCTCGCCGTAGGCGTCGAGCGCGCTCTTCACCATCAGCCGCACGGAGTCCTCGACGAAGCGCGGCGAGAGATGGGCGTGCTCGACGACGAAGAGCTCGTCGGGCCGCTTGAGGAGCTCGTAGATCGGCGAGCTCATCGATTGCTCGACGATGTCGACGAGATCCTCGGCGTCGAGGCGGAGCTCCGTGCCGAGGTAGAGCGTCCCGCGCCCGCGCTGGTTGTGCGTCGCCAGCGGCACGAGCTCGAGGATCCGCTCCACGTCGGCGTTCTCGAAGCCGGCCTCGCCCAGGCGTTCTGCCGCTTGGTCGCGCACGAGCCCCTGCGCGCACGGGCAGGCGTTGATCCCGGTGGCCTCGACCCCGACCAGACGACGCGAGGCCGTTCGCGATGCAGCTGCGATGCCGAGGAGCGAGACGAGCTCCTGCGTCCGCAGGCCGGTCACCGGGGTCGAGCGCTCGATCGGGTAGCGCGCCGCGATCCGAACCTCGGCGCGCAGCGCGTCCTGGCGCGCGACGATGTGCCGCGCGATGTGCTCGGCGAGGCGCTCGACGAGGAGCATCTCGCCGATCACGAGCTCGTCGATCGCCTCCTCGAAGAGCTCCGGGAAGCGCGACATGTGCACGCCCTTCTGAGCGGGATCGAGGTCGACGAAGCAGTCGATCTCGGCCGAGACGAGCGCGTCGCTGCCGCCGTGCTGCATGCGAACGGCCTTCTGGACCCCAGTGACGCCGGCCCGGGAGAGACCGAGCTGCACCTCGGGGACGGACGCCTGGAGGTCCGCTGTCGCGGTTACTCTCCGCTCCACCCGGCAAACGTAGCATCCACGTGACGTGACGAACGACCGCCAATACGCCGAGCTGGTCTCGGTCGCCTGCCATGACATCCTGACGCCGCTCGCGACGGTGTACGGCTTCGCGCGCACCCTCGAGCGGTCCGAGCTCGAGCCGCCCGCTGACCGTTACATCGACATGATCGGCGCCGCCTCGTCGCAGATCGACGAGCTCGTCGACCAGCTCCGGCTGGCGACGCGGATCCAGCTCGGCCTCTACAAGCCGGTGCTCGTGGAGACGGACTCGCTGGAGCTTGCGCGCGCGGCGGCGGAGCGCCTCGAGGAGGGCCGCGTCGAGGTCACCGGCGAAGGAGCGCCCGTCCTCGTCGACCCCGACCACACGGTGCGGGCCCTCGCTCAGCTCGCACGGGCCGCGGCCCGCTTCGGCGGCCACGACACGGTCACGCTCGAGGTGCGGGGACCGGAGCTCGTCATCGCCCCACTCGCACGCCCCGCCGAGCCGGTCGTGCTCGGTGAGGAGCTGCGGGAGCTCGCCGCCCCCGCGGCCGCGATCCTCGTGCGCGCGCTCGGGGGGACCCTCGAGGCGCGCGACGAGACTCTTGTGATCCGGCTCGCTGTTCCTAGCGGTTCCTGAACGGATCGACGTAGACGTCGTCGATCTGCCACTTCGCCCCGAGCCCGACGGGCCGGAAGCGGAACGCGACCGCGAGCTCGCCGTTCCTGTCCAGGAGCGTGAGCAGGTCGGCGAGGACGACGCCCGGGAGCGACGGGTGCCAGTTCGAGCCGCCGGTGTGGACGCCGGCCGGCACGACGAGCACCTTGCCGGTGAGCGGGTTTTCGACCAGCGCCTCGACGAGCAGCGTCGAGAGCAGGATCGAGCCGCGATTCTTGGCGAAGTACCGGAAGGTCGGGTGCAGGAGCTGGACGCACATCGGGCGCGTCGTCGCGGTGCTGCCGGACGGAAGGTAGAGCGAGCGCTTGTCGGTCTTCGAGCCGACGAAGAACGGCTCGTTCTCCGTCAGGACCGTTGCGCCGCCGGTCAGCTTCCAGTCGGTCGCGCCGGCCTCGAGGTTGCCGTTGGGCGCGAGCACGTAGCGCATGGGGTCGAGCCAGCGCAGGAACGGCTGGGATGCCGTCCGTCCCGCGCAGGAGACCGCCGAGTCACCGAACGAACCGGCCTGTGCGGGCGCCGCAAGGGCAAGCGCGCAGACAGCAACAAGACCGCACCGCAGAAAACCTCTTTGCACCGCAAATCCTCCCTGGCCGCTGAGTCCTCTCAGTGTTGGGATGACGCACGGGCGCTTCCATCCCTCATCGGGGGGAACGACGCTGATCACCCGATCGAGGGACATCCGCGTGTAGCTCAGCCCCGACACTCCAACAAGATGTCCGTGGCGACGCCCACCGCGGCCGACCTCGATCCCGAGGCCGGCGGGCTCATCGAGGACGCGCGCGCGCGCGCGTCCGAACGCCTGGCGGCGAGTGACTCGCGCGCCACGATGATCGGTGCCCTCGCGTTCGTCGGGGTCGCCGTTCCCTTCGCGTTCCTGGCGCCCTCCGACCGGGTCGTCGAGCCGGGCGTGCTCGCGCTGCTCGTCGTCGCCTACGCGCTCGCCGCGCGCGTGGAGTTCGAGGTGGGGTCCGGCTTCGCGGTCCCGACGCAGGTCGTGTTCGTCCCGATGCTCTTCCTGCTCCCGGTCGCGCTCGTGCCGCTCTGCGTCGCCGTCGGCTTCTTGCTCTGCTCCTCGGCGGAGTTCGTGCGCAGGCGCGTCCACGGCGAGCGCGCGCTGCTCGAGGTCTTCAGTGCGTGGCACGCCCTCGGGCCCGCGCTCGTCCTCGCCGTCGCGGGCGAGCCGGCGCCGACCTGGGACGTGCTGCCGCTCCTCGCGCTCGTGCTCCTTGCACAGTTCGTCTTCGACTTCGCCAGCTCGGCCGTGCGCGCCAAGGTGGCCTTCGACGTCTCCCCTCGCGCGCAGCTCCGGCTCACGGCGCCGGTGTACTTCGTGGACGCGGCGCTCGAGCCCGCCGGCTTCCTCTTCGCGGTCGTGGCGTACGACGAGCCGTTCGCCATCCTGCTCGTCGTCCCGCTGCTCGCCCTCTTCGCGTTCTTCGCGCGCGAGCGGCACAGCCGCGTCGACCACGCGCTCGAGCTCAGCCATGCGTACCGCGGCACGGCGTTCCTGCTCGGCGACGTCATCGAGGCCGACGACGCGTACACCGGCAGCCACAGCCGCGACGTCGTCGAGCTCGTCGTCGGCGTGTCGGCCGAGATGGGCCTGGACGCGCGCTCGCAGCAGGACGCGGAGCTGACCGCGCTCCTCCACGACGTCGGGAAGATTCGAATTCCCGCCGAGATCATCAACAAGCCCGGGAAGCTCACCGACGAGCAATGGGAGATCATGAAGACCCACACGGTCGAGGGCGAGCAGATGCTCGCCAAGATCGGCGGGCTCCTCGGACGCGTCGGCCACCTCGTCCGCTCGTGCCACGAGCGCTGGGACGGCAAGGGCTACCCGGACGGCCTCGCCGGCGAGGAGACCCCGCTCGTCGCCCGCATCGTCTGCGCCTGCGACGCCTACAACGCGATGACGACCGACCGCCCGTATCGCAAGGCGCGCTCGGCCGAGGAGGCTCTCCACGAGATGGAGGTCTGCGCGGGCACGCAGTTCGACCCGGACGTCGTCGCCGCGCTCACCCTGGTCGTTCTCCGCGGCTAGCGAGCTCTCCGTAGCCGGATAGAGCTCGTTTCCGGCCGGGGCACCCCTTCGGGTGAACCGGCGCTTGATCCCCCGTTTGTGGCCCCAGGCGCTGCCTCGAAAGGCCGATCTCAGGAGTGCATGAGCCGCCGCACTCTGTCCGCTTGCCCGCGAAGGGCTGCGGTCACCACCGTTGTCGCCTGTGTCGCCGTACTGGCATCCGCCGGCCCGGCGTCTGCAGCCGCGCCCCGTCCTGCGCAGCCCTCGCCGCTCCGTGTCGTCTCCGTCTCGACCGACACCGTCGTTCTTGCGTGGAAGCGGACCGCACGTCGCTTCGCCGTCTCGAAGAACCTTCGCCGCCAGGCCGTCGTGCGCACGCGGGTCTACACGTTCCGGAACCTCGCCTGCGGGCGCTCGTTCCGCTTCGGCGTCCGCGCGATCAATCGCTACGGCCGGCTCTCCACGACCGCGACCATCCGGGCTGCCACACGCCCGTGCCCGCCGGTCGACGGGCCGCCCGTAGTCGCCCACGCTCCCACGCTGACCGGCATTGCCGTCGTGGGGGAGACCCTCACCACCTCGGACGGGACGTGGGGCGGCGCCGCCCCCTTCACCTACGCATACGAGTGGCTCCGCTGTGACACCACGGGCTCGACCTGCGCAGCGATTCCCGGCGAGGTGTCCTCGACCTACCTGATCGCGGCGGCGGACGACGGCTCGCGCCTTCGCGTGCGTGTGACGGCGACGAACTCGATCGGGTCGGCGGACGCCTACACGGCGGCAAGTGGGATCGTCAGCGTCGCGCCGCCTCCTCCGCCACCGCCTCCGCCCCCGTCGCCGACCTCGGGCATGTGCACGGGCACGGACATCAGGTACACGTCGACGGCCTCGAGCGCGCAGATCGTCTTCGACCTCGGGTCGAGCACCTATGCCTGCGGCCGCTTCGCGAACGGCGACTGGTACGTCGTCGGCCCGGCCGTGATCCGGCAGATCACGCCGGCCATCGTCGGCTCGGGCGGCAGCCTGCGCAACGGCGTCGACGTGAACCCTGCGGTCACGTCCGGGAACGCCCAGCGCTGGGACGGCCGCCTCGAGGGCGTCCAGAACCCGTCGGTTTCCTTCCCGTACACCGCGCAGCCGGGGCAGTCGATCGTCAAGTACGTCTCGAACAACCCCGGCGGCTCGTGCCCGGATCGGCGCTGCGGTCGTTTCGCGGCCGTCCTCACCGTCCTCGCCTCCGCTCCTGCCAGCCCGGAGACGACGTTCCGGCCGCCCTACTGGGGCTCGTACAAGCCGCTCATCTCGACGAACAGCCTCGATCTCAGCCTGCTCAGACGACTGGGCTCCAGCGCGGTCCCGGCGAAGATCAGCCGCAGCGAGGCGATCCGCCGCACGACGCACTTCCGGCTCGACAACAGCCCGAGCGGCGTCGCGTCCGGCGGTGAACTCGAGCCGATCGACGCCTACCACGAGGGCGAGGCCTGGGGTGCGGACGTTCTCAGGGCCGACTCCGAGGTCGCCTTCTGGCTCCTGCTCGACAACGCGTGCGCGAGCCCGCCGTGCTCGGCGGCCGCCGACCAGGCGGCCAAGCTGCCGGTGCTGATCGGCTTCGTCCAGAACGGGATCGACCTCTGGGCGGGGACGCGCGGCGGCCTCAACATCACGCGCGGCGGCGGCGGCAACTCCGCCGGCAAGCTCCTCCTCGAGGCCTTCGCCGCGACGTTCCTGCGGGACTCGCAGATAGCCGCCGACATCGCTGCGGCTCCCGAGCGGAACTTCTGGGAGACGTTCAGCCTCTACCGCGGCGTCAACGGCAAGGCGCTCTGGGGCCAGATGTGGCACAACGGCGACTTCGAGGCCTGGGAGGAGTCGTACTGGGACGATCTCGACGCGTGCACGAACTGCAGCACGCGCGACCCTTACGGGCTCGTCGACGGCGGCGCCCGGCCGGGAACCTCGTACCAGCGCAACACCATGCTTCCCACGAAGTACATGGCCCTCGTGCTTCGCCTGATCCCCGCGATGGCCGTCTACTGGCCGGACCAGCACGAGACCGTCGTCATGGACTATGCCGACCGCGTGGTCGCCGCCGGCGCGCTCACGATCCCGGATACCTGCGCGAAGAAGGAAGGCACGTACGGTGTCAGCTACGGCCCGAACGGCAGCGGCGGGTGCATCCGTGGCGCAGCCCGCGTGCCGCAGTACCACGGGGACACGGTCGACGGTGAGGGCACGGGCGCGCGCCGCAGCACGTTCGGCGACCAGATGTGGGCCGCGTACCGCTGACCCGGCGGGAGCGCCCGACTACCTGAGCAGCCGCGAGAGCCGCCGGTCCTTCAGGACCCGGCCGCCGGTCTGGCACTCCGGGCAGTAGAAGATCGTGTGCTCCTCGAAGTCGACCCGGGCGAGCGGGGTGCCGCAGTTCGGGCACGGCTCGCCCAGGCGGTTGTGCACCTTGTACGTCTTCGCGTCGCCCGCGCCCTCGAGCCGGAGCTCGAGCCCGTAGGCCATCAGCTCGCGGATCGTCGCCGCGAGGCGCTCGACCTCCTCGTCGGAGAGGTCCGTCGTCAGCGCGTACGGGGAAAGCTTCGCGCGGTTGAGGATCTCGTTCGACCAGGCGCGGCCGATCCCGGCGAGCGCCCGCTGGTCGCGCAGGAAGGGATGAAGCCGCCGGCCCTCGCGCCGCGCGATCTCCGCGAGCTCGTCCGCCTGGATCGTCTCCGCCTCGGGCCCGAGGTGCGCGAGCTCGGCCTCGATCTCCTCCGGACGGAAGACGCCCACCTTCGCGCGCTTCTTCGGGCCGCCCTCGGTGAGGATCAGCTCGCCGCCGTCCTCCAGCCGCAGCCGGAACGCCGGCGTCTTCGGCCCCTTCGCGCCGGGCTCGAGGAAGCGGACGCGGCCCGCGCTCATCAGATGGATGTGCAGGACGAGCTCGCCGTCGTCGGTGGGGAAGAAGAGATGCTTGCCGCGGCGGCGCGCACCGGCGAAGCGTCGGCCCTCGAGCGCCGACAAAGGCGGGTCGAACGTCTTCAGCGTGGCCACGTGTGCGGGGCCGGCCTTGGCGACCGGCGAGCGCGCGAGCGGCTCGTCGAGAATCCGCCGCGCCGCCTCTACCTCGGGAAACTCGGGAATAGTTCCTCCTCGTGGACGCGATCAATGTAGCCGTGACCCGGGGCGCGCTCGTGGAGTCGCGCCACCTCGTCCACGCGGTCGTCGTGCGCGACGGGGAGGTCGCCGAGTACTGGGGCGACCCCGACGTCCTCAGCTTCGTCCGCTCCGCGGCGAAGCCGTTCCAGGCGCTGCCGCTCGTGTCCTTCGACCTCCCAGAGGACGAGCTCGCGATCGCCTGCGCCTCGCACGAGGCCCTTCCGGAGCAGCTCGTCGCCGTGCGCGCGCTCCTCGCGCGTGCGGGCGCCTCCACCGACGATCTCGAGTGCGGAGCCGAGCACGGCTCGAAGCTCCGGCACAACTGCTCCGGCAAGCACGCCGGCTTCCTCTTGCTCGCGCGCGGGCGCGGCTGGCCGACGGAGGGCTACCGCCTCCCCGACCACCCCGTGCAGGAAGGGGTACGGGTGCTCGTCGCCGACGTTGTGGGCCGTGACCTCGAGTCCGCGCTCGACGGCTGCGGCGTCCCCACCTTCGCGCTCTCGCTGAAGGAGATGGCGCGCGCCTTCGCCGGCCTCGTCCGCGGCGAGCCGGCCGGTGCGAAGGCCGTCGTGGCTGCGATGACCGCGCACCCGCAGCTGATCGGGGGCCCCAAGGCCGTCGACACGCTCGTCATGCGCGCGCTCCCCGGCTCGGTCGCCAAGCGCGGCGCGGAGGGCGTGCTCTGCGTCGGCCTCCCGGACGGCGCGGGCGTCGCGCTCAAGGTCGACGACGGCGCCAACCGCGCGGCCTACGCCGCGGCGGGGCTCGTGCTGGACATCGACGAGCTCAGGGACCGGCCGGTCCACAACAGCCGCGGTGAGACAGTCGGCACGATCTCCGCGACGGCCTGAAAATTCATACCCAACTTTTCCACAAGCGTTGTAGAATCCGCGGCCGGGTGCGGCTGTGAGCCGGGGGACGAAGGAGATCTCTCCGGCTCTTTTCGTTCCGTTCGACAACGTTGCACGGGTAACGAGAAAGGCGGGTCAATGCTCCAGGTCGACATCTCTCTGCCCGACATCGAGGAGCTGCACAAGCTCGTCACGGATGGTCAGGACAAAGGGTTCCTCACCTACGACGAGATCGTCGCAGGGCTCGAGGAAGTCGATCTCACCAAGGAGCAGGTCGAGGACTTCTACACCTACCTGATCGACCACGGCATCGAGCTCATGGAAGGGCTCGAGCACAAGACGCCGCCGCACGAGCAGCCGGCGCTGGCCGAGGAGGAGAAGGTCCCGAAGCTCGACCTGACCGTGGAGCCCTCGCTCGATTCCCTCCGCCTCTACCTGCGCGAGATCGGAAAGGTCCCGCTGCTGACCGCCGACCAGGAGGTCACGCTGGCCAAGCGCATCGAGCGCGGGGACATGGGCGCGAAGACGGAGATGATCGAGGCGAACCTCCGCCTCGTCGTCTCGATCGCCAAGGGCTACCTGGGCCGCGGCCTCTCGTTCCTCGACCTGATCCAGGAGGGCTCGCTCGGGCTCATCCGCGCGGTCGAGAAGTTCGACTACCGCAAGGGCTTCAAGTTCTCGACCTACGCGACCTGGTGGATCCGCCAGGCGGTCACGCGCGCGATCGCGGACAAGGCGCGCACGATCCGCATCCCGGTCCACATGGTCGAGAAGCTGAACAAGGTCGTGCACATCGAGCGCCAGCTCGTCCAGCGCCTCGGGCGCGAGCCGCTGCCGGACGAGATCGCCGAGGAGCTCGAGATGACGACCGATGAGGTCCGCGAGATCCTTCGCATGGCGCAGCTGCCCGTCTCGCTCGAGAAGCCGATCGGCGAGGAGGAGGAGTCCGAGCTGGGCGACTTTGTCCAGGACGAGGCCGCCGAGTCGCCTTTTGACTCGGCCTCCCTCAACCTCAGGCGCGAGGACATCGACCGGGCGCTCGAATCCCTTCCCGATCGCGAGCGCAAGGTGATCGAGCTTCGCTTCGGGCTCAAGGGCGAGCAGCCCCGGACGCTCGAGGAGGTCGGGCGCGCCTTCGGCGTCACGCGCGAGCGCATCCGCCAGATCGAGAACAACACCTTGAAGAAGCTCGAGGGCCTCCCCGAGGCCCAGGGCCTCAAGGACTGCGTCTAGCTCGAGCCGGCCGCGCAGGCCGCAGGGTCCGGCCGGTACGTCGGCTCGGACGACATCACGCTGACGTAGCGCCCGCCGACCGAGCCCGTCGAAGGCGCTTCGAACGCGACCTCCCACGGCCTGTCGGAACAGACGGCGAAGGTCACCTCGCGGGTCGCACCCGGTGCGACGAGGATCTCCTCGGATGCTTCGCCCTGCGGCGTGAAGGTCACCCGCCCCTCGCTCTCTGCGGGAGCCGTGACCTCGAAGCTGAGTGTGCCGGCGAGGCCCTCCGACTCGCTCTCCGGCCAGAGGTTGATCGAGCCGAGCAGGCCGATCCAGCCGTCCTCGTAGCGCCCGGGCGCGTAGAGGCCGAGCTGCTGTGGGCCGGTGGAGCGTAGGAGACGGTAGGCCGGCGAGGTCGCGACCTCGTGCGAGGAGCGGAAGCGGACCGTGTCGCTGAAGCCGTCGGCCATGAGCGGGCGCGTCACCGGCTGCCCGCCGGCGAGAAGCGTCCCGTCGTCGGCGATCGTCAGCCTCGTGACCGCGAACGCGTCCGGAGGCTCCGCGTACGGCAGGAGGTAGACGTCGTCGACCGAGCGGTTCCAGAAGAGGTACTCGGAGGCGATGCCGCGATGGCTCGAACGTGTCTGGAGCATCGCGACGTCTTCGACGCCGGAGGTATCCACGAACGACGGGTGCGCGCCGAGCAGGCTGTCGTGCAGCCGCTCCGCGCTCTGGAGGTTGAACGAGACGGCCGCCCCGTACGTCGCCGCGCAGACGGCGAGCGCGATTCCCAGCGTCGCCGGCGTGCCGAGGGCCGGTCGACGAGACAGGAGCACGACGCATCCGGCGAGAACGGTGATGGCGAGCGCGATCAGAAGTGATGCGAGCGAGACGTCGCCGAGCGCCTGCTCGAAGCGCGATGTGGCGAAGAGGACGGGCGAGCCCGTCTTCCCGTCGGCCGCGGAATAGCCGGAGAACGGCACGCGCACGGCGAGCAGCACGAGCCCGGACGCGAGGACGCCGTGGGCAAGGCGGTGCGGCCAGCCGCGGGAGGCGTAGAGGACGAACAGGATCCCCACGAGCGGTACGACGTAGAAGAAGTAGCGCTCCTGGAGCCGACCCTCCAGGCCGTACCCGCCGGCCTCGAGCAGAAGGACGCCGATCAGCATCAGCGACAGCGCGCCGAAGGCCAGCTCCTCGCGCGTGCGCGGGTGCCTGAGGGCGAGCCAGAGGCCGATGAGCGCGCCGGGCGCGAGGACGACACCGGACGCGTACACGAGGAACATCGCGTCGAGGCCCACCCACTTGGCGAACCCGAGCGAGAAGAAGTCGATGTCGAGCACGCCCTCGTAGAAGCCGAGGGCCCGGCTCGGGCCCACGATGAAGAGGCCGAGCGCGGGAACGAGCAGGAGCGCGAGCACGAGCCACTGCTCCTTCAGCGCTCCCCGCAGCCTGCGCTCCCGCGCGCCGACCAGCACGGTGGCGGCGAGGAAGCAGACGGGGAGCACGGCGAACTGAACGCGGGCGAAGGTGGCGAGGCCCGCGAGCGCCAGGAAGGCGAGCTGGAGGCGCGGGCGGGGCCGGACGAGAGCGACGGTGCCGACGGCGACGGCCCCGAGCACGAGCGGATAGGCGAACGGCTCGGCGACGACCCAGCCGCTGTAGACCATGTCGGGCACGAGGACGGTGAGCGTTCCGAGGACGAGCGCGAGGGGCGTCTTGATCCCGAGCCGGCGCGCGAGCAGGAAGACCGGCACGACCGCGAGCGACATGATCAGCGCGCCGATCGTCTGCACGAGCCGGAACGAGGTCTCCACGTCTCCGACGAGCCAGGCCGGTGAGGTGAGGATCGGCTGGAGGAGGGCGGGGAAGCTCGCGGACGCTCCGCGGATCAGCGGTCGCCCGGCCTCCGAGATGGAGCGGGCCAGCTCCCCGTAGATGTACTCGTCCGGGAAGAAGGTCGGTGTCGCCCGATGCCAGGAGATGATCGTGCGCAGCAGGAAGCTGCCGGCGACGAGGCCTGCCAGGATGGAGGCGGTGCGGGGCTGGACGCGCGCGAGCGTGGCTCGGTGCGCCTGCACCCGTTCGGCGGTGCGTGCGGCGACGGACACGCTCTCTCTATCGGCGGGCGCCGCGCGAGTATTAGGAGAAGC
>Ga0075428_100006678_pt1 | contig 12835 bp, 7 predicted proteins | sample RhiMetdeltSRZDD2_FD_75291 | JGI IMG/M metagenome (GOLD analysis project Ga0075428, IMG submission 75291) | Populus rhizosphere microbial communities from Tennessee, USA - Rhizosphere MetaG P. deltoides SRZDD2 | ecosystem: Host-associated > Plants > Roots > Rhizosphere > Soil | place: USA...
CATGATGAGGAACAGCACCGTGGAGGCGGCCGAGGCCAGCGCGGGCCGGTTCATCTGTCCTTGTTGGATCCAGATGTAGTACTCCGGCAGATATGTCGATCCGCCCGGGCCGCCGCTGGTCATCACGTAGAGCAGACCGAACATCGACGTCAACATCCCGATCATGGTGGTGACGAAGACGAACTGGATCGTGCGGGTCAGGCCGGGAACGATCACATGCCAGACGACCTGCGGCAGCGATGCCCCGTCCGCCCGCGCCGCATCCAACAACGTGGTGTCCAATGTGGCGAAGCCGGCCAGGAAGACGACCAGTGCCATCCCGAAGGTGGCCCAGATGTGCACACCCACCACCGTGAATATGGCTACGTTCGGCTCGCCTAGCCAGTCCACCGAGCCGAGATGCATAGCGTTGAGAAGCTTGTTGACCGGACCGTCAAACGCGAGCAGCAGGTTGAAAATCGAACCAATGATCACCGGGGAGAGCACAGCCGGGAAGAAGTAAACCGTGCGATACAGCCGATTTCCAGGTACCCGAAGATAAATAAATGTTGCCAGCAACCCGGGGAGCGCGACCGCGACCGGAAGCAACAGCACCAGCAGGCCGACATTGCGCAACGCGATCCGAAAGAGCGGGTCATTCCAGAGGTGGAGGTAATTGCCGAAGCCGACCGGTGTGCCGTTGCGGTCACCGTCGCCGGTGAAGGAGAAGTTCACCCCGAGCAGTAACGGCCACAACCGAAACAGCACGATGATGAGCACGGCGGGAGCGATCAACATATAGGGTGCCAGCCGCTCCCCGCGTGCCCGACCGCGCCGGTTGGTCGCTTCTGGCCGCCGGTCGGTCCGCCGAGAGGGGAGGCGGACCAACGGCGGCGCGTTCCGGATCGGCACGAAATCAGCTCGTCTTGTCGGCGGCAGCCAATTGGGTGACCGCGTCATCGACGCTGACCGATCCAGACAGCAGTTGTTGAGACAGCCGCCCCATCAGCTCTTGGGTCTTGGCCGACAGTGCGACGTGCAGCGCCGGCTTGCCGGTCTTGAGCTGCGACACGATCTTGGCGGCGGCCGGGCCGCTTCCCGAAGTGTCCACTGTGGTGTCGGAGACGATCGCGCCCGCGCCGGTGTAGAAGGCGCGCAAGGCTTCTGTCGAGGTCAGCGACCGCACCAGGTCCGCCGCGAGGGCCGGATCCTTGGTCCACTTGGCAACCCCGTACCCGATGCCGCCGTCATAAGGAAGGCTGGGCGTCGTCCCAGTGGTTATCATCGGCGATGGCATCACGCCGACATTGTCGGCACCGAGGAACTCGTTGAAGTCCTTCCAGTGCCCGATGTCGGACATCAGGCCGATCATGTGCGCGGCCTTGCTTGACTGGAAAACCGTGAATGCGTCGGTGAACAGCGCGGTCGAGTTGGCCCCCTGGTTGTTCAGACCGGTGTCGTTGGCCTCCTTCCACAGCTGGAAGATGCGCTTGACGTTGGGCGACTGCCAATCGCGCTTTCCGGCGATCCAGTTGTCGTATTCCTGTGTCGTGAGAATGCCCGAACCCAGTCCCGACATGAAGAACTGGATGCCTGCGCCTTCCTTGTTGCCGACGGCGAAGCAGCTGGCGCCGGCGGCCTTCGTGATCGCGGCGCAATCGCCGACCAGACCGCTCCACGTCGTGGCCGGCTTCTCCGGGTCGAGACCGGCCTTTTTGTACAGTGCCTTGTTGTAGTAGATCGGGTGTCCCTGCAGTGTCACCGGGGCCGCATAGATTTTGCCGCCGGTGGCGAACGCGTCCCAGCCCGCAAGCCGTTGCTTGTCCTTGGCAAAGTATTCGTCCAGCGGCAACAGGGAACTCACCCGGTCGCGGATCTGGCCGCCGCCGTTGAAGAGAACGACATCGGGTCCTTTGCCTGCCTGGATGGCCGCGCCGAGCAGTGTGTAGTACTGATCGAACGGCTGCGCGACGAGCTCCACCGTCACGCCCGGATGCTTCTTGGCGAAGTCGGCCTTCGCCTTCTCCACATAGCCGGCTGCGGTCTTGTCACCGGACTTCCAGTCCCAGACCACGAGCTTGCCGCTCGTGCCGCCAGGGTTCGAGCCCGTGTTCGTGGCGCTACCGCAGCCCGCCATGACCAGCGCCGCGACCAGGACGGCGGGCCACCTTGCTCGCTGCTTCATGGCTGCTCACTCTCGAAGTAGAGGCCACAAGATGGCCTGTCTGTCAGAGGTAGATCGAAACATAAGTCGTATGATGTATGATGTCAACTCCTCGACGAGTACACTTCTCGGCAAGTTGGGCTGCCGGCCACCGGAGGAAGACATGACGCCGTCTGCGCGATCAACCGCGAGTACCCAGCAGCCACCCGCCTGGGTGCAACGGCCGGCGAACCTCGGCCAAGCGCTGGCAGCTGAGCTGGTGGAGCGCATCGTCCAGGGACGACACCCATCGGGTAGCCCGCTTCCCCCCGAGCCCGTCCTCTGCGAGACGTTCAGCGTGAGCCGCACGGTGGTCCGGGAGGCCGTGAAGATGTTGCAGGAGAAGGGATTGGTTCAGGTCCGCCAGGGGGCGGGGACCATCGTGATGGCGCCGACGAAATGGAATATGCTCGATGAACTGATCCTTGGTGCGACCATCGCGGAAGACGACAGCCTTTCGGTGCTTGACGATCTCGTGGTCACCCGGCGCCTCCTGGAGTCGGACATGGCGAACGTGGCTGCACGGCTCGCGACGGAGGATGTTGTCGAGCAGCTGCGCGTTCTGGTTGACAAGATGGACGAGCTGGTAGACGACCCGGCGACTTACGCCGATCATGATCGGGCTTTTCACGACGTGATCATGCAGACCTCGGGCAACCGCATAGCCCGTGCCGTGGTGCGGTCGTTGGAAAACCAGGTGATCAACACGGCCAGGTACATGGGCAGGACCGAGCGTTCGCTGTGCGTGGCGTCCAACCGCGGTCATCGGCGGGTTTATGAGCTCATCGCCGCCCAAGATCCGGCGGGAGCCGCCGACGCCATGTTCACGCATATCACCGAGGCATGGCTGGTCCGCCGGGGCGACTCGGGCAACCCGGTCCGCCTCCGGCGTTAGATAGCTGCCTATATTTGCCTTCTTGCTCGCCGTGGCGTTGACATCATACATCATACGACTTATGTTGCCCCTGGCACCAAACTCAGTTCGCGCATCCCCGAGGCCCGCCCGGCTCCTCGACTGCGCCGCTAGACACCGCCCACCCATTGAGGAGCTTCCATGTCCCTATCACCCTCCGCCATGCGGAGGCTGGCCGGGTCTGCCGCTGCGGGATTGGCGACGGCGGCAGCACTGGTGATCCAGGTCCCCGCCGCCTCTGCAGCCACCACGACCCTTTTTGCCTCCCCGACCGGTACCGGTTCCAGCTGCACAGCCGCCCAACCATGCTCGCTGTCCGGTGCGCAAGCCGCGGTGAGATCCATGAACAGCTCGATGTCCGGCGACATCGTGGTGGAACTGGCCGGCGGCACCTATCGGCTGTCCACACCGATGCGATTGACCGCCGCCGATTCGGGCAACAACGGCTTCCGCGTGATCTGGCAAGCGGCCGCCTCCGCCCGGCCGGTGATCACCGGCGCGCGGGCGGTCACCGGATGGACGCTGGCCGACTCAGGCCGCAACATCTGGCGGGCCAACGTCGGCACGGGGATCGACAGCCGCCAACTGTATGTCAACGGCACCGCGGTCACCCGGGCCCGTACCACTCTCAACCGCTCCGACTTCACCGCCAACGGCAGCGGACTTCGCTGGACCAACGGCTCGCTGAACTTCCTGAACACTGTGGCCAACCAGAGCCGCGTCGAGCTGGAAAGCATCGGGTCGTTCACCGACCGCTACGTCACGGTGCAGAGCATCAGCGGCAACTTCATCACGATGCAGCAGCCGGCGTGGAGCAACAACACCAACGGCTACGACACCTTCTGGAGCCCATTCCGGGCCGGGCCGCTGTTCATCGAGAACGCTTTCGAATTCCTCGATTCCGCGGGTGAGTGGTACCTCAATACGAGTACCGGAATGCTCAACTACATCCCGCGAGCGGGCGAGAACATGAGCAGTGCGAGCGTCGAGCTGCCGGCACTGCAGTCACTGGTCCAAATTGGAGGGACCTATGACGCGCCGGCGCATCACCTCTCGTTCACCGGGATCACGTTCACCGGCACCAGTTGGCTGGGGCCTAGCAGCAATCAAGGGTACGCCGACCAGCAGACCGGTTCGTACATCTTCGGCAACTGGACCTGGCCGGCCTTCGGGTCCTGCAACTCCGGCTGCATGCAGTTCGAGGCCGCCCGTCCAAGCTGGAGGCAGATGCCCGCCGCGGTGCAGGTGTCGGCCGCCAACAACGTCACCTTCAGCAACGACCAGTTCGTCAACCTCGGCCAGACGGCGCTGGGCATCGGCAATGACGCCAACGCGCACGCCAGCGGGGTGGGCCTGGGCGCAAGCAACATCACGGTCACCCGATCGGAGTTTGCGTCAGGCTCAGCCGGTGCGGTTGTCGCGGGTGGGGTGCAGGCCAACGCGCATCATCCCAGCGACTCGCGGATGATCAACCGAGATTTCACGTTCAGCAACAACCGGGTGCACGACATGGGATTGGACTATCGAGGCATCTCCTCGTTCCTGCCCACGTACGTCACCAACGCGACCATCACGCACAACGAGATCTACAACATGCCCTATTCGGGGCTGACGGTCGGATACGGTTGGGGCGCCAACGATGCCGGCGGTAGCAACGACTACGCCAACCGCGGGCTTTACAATTTCCAGCCGCGTTACACCACCGCCACCACGGCATCCAACTACCAGGTCACCGGCAACTACATCCACGACGTTATGCGGCAGACGACCGACGGCGGATGCATCTACACGTTGTCGGCCAATCCGAACGGGATGATCAGGGACAACTACTGCCTGCGGCTGGGTGGATGGTTCGGGCTCTACTTCGACGAGGGCTCGCGCTTCTTCGTCGCCACCAACAACGTCGTGTCCACCAACATCGGTTTCAACTGGGCCACCGTAAACTACTGCTGCAACAGCAACACCGGGAATCTCACGGTGACCAACAGCTGGTTCGACGGGGGCGGCAGCAACGTCAGCGATCCGGGACACGGCAACACGTTCTCCGGCAACGTACAGGTCAGCAACGGTGCTTGGCCGTCGGGTGCGCAGGCGGTCATCGCCTCCGCCGGAATCCAGCCCGACGGTGGTGGCGGTCAGCAGAACGTGATGATCGTCGGGGCGCAGTCGGGTCGATGCGTCGATGTGCCTGGCTCCAGCACCACCAACGGCACTCAGCTGCAGTTGTGGGACTGCCACGGCGGAACCAACCAGCGCTGGACTTACACCTCGAGCAGGCAGTTGATGGTGTTCGGCAACAAGTGCCTGGACGCCAACAATCAGGGCACCGCAAACGGTACCGCAGTCATCATCTGGGACTGCAACGGGCAGGCCAACCAGCAGTGGAGCGTCAACGCCAACGGCACGATCACCGGCGTCCAATCAGGACGATGTTTGGATGCGAACGGCGCCGGCACGGCCAACGGCACAAGGAGCATCCTCTGGGACTGCAACGGCGGCGCAAACCAGCGATGGAGCTTCCGCAGCTGACCCAATGACACTCGAAGTCCTGACCATAACTGCGCCCTGTCGTCGAACCGATTCGACTCGTCCCTCGGAAGGTTCTCCATGTTGACCCGAAAAGCGCCGCTGGCAATAGCGGCCACAGCAACTCTGGCCGGCAGCCTGCTGGTCGGCATCCAACCCGCCCAGGCCGCGGGCCCGTTGCCCTGCGACATCTACGCCGCCGGTGGCACCCCCTGCGTGGCGGCGCACAGCACGACCCGTGCCCTGTTCGCCACCTACAACGGCTCGCTGTATCAAGTTCGCCGGTCGTCGGACAACACGACCCGCAACATCGGCGTGCTCACCGCCGGCGGTAGCGCGAACGCTGCCACCCAAGACTCCTTCTGCGCCGGAACCGCCTGCGTCGTCACGGTGGTCTTCGACCAGTCGGGACGGGGCAACGACCTCTGGTACCAAGGCTCCAGCGTCGTGCCCGGCTCAAGTCAAAGCCGCCCGGCCACCGCCACCACCGAGTCACTGACGGTCGGTGGCGGCAAGGTCTACTCGCTCTTTATCAATCCCAACAACAGTTACTGGCGCGACGGCCACCTCACCGGCGTCCCCACCGGCAGCGCGCCTGAGGGGATGTACATGGTTACCAGCGGCACGCATGTCAACGGCGGCTGCTGCTTCGACTACGGAAACAGCGAAACCACGAGGACCGCTGATGGGCCTGGCGCCATGGACGCGATCAACTTCAGCACGCAATGCTGGTTTGGCGGGTGCTCCGGTACTGGCCCTTGGGTCCAGGGTGATCTCGAGTTCGGGCTCTACTCCGGCGGGAGCCAAACCTGGAATCCCAACCAGCGCGCCTTCACCAGCCCGTACGTCACCGCGATGCTGAAAAACAACGGGACCACTCGGTTCGCGCTCAAGGGCGCCAACGCGCAGTCCGGCAACCTGACCACCTTGTGGGACGGCCAGCTGCCCCCTGGGTACAGTCCCATGCGCAAACAGGGTGCCATCATCCTGGGAAGCGGTGGCGACTGCTGCAAGCCCGGCGGCGGTGCCAACCTGAGCGCGGGCACGTTCTATGAGGGTGCCATGGTTTCGGGGTTCCCGTCGGATGCCACCGAGAACGCCGTGCAGGCCAACATCGTGGCCGCCGGGTATGCGGTTTCCGGTGGCGGCCAGCAGAACGTGATGCTTGTCGGCGCGCAGTCGGGTCGTTGCATCGACGTACCGGGCGCCAGCACCGCCAACGGCACCCAGGTCCAGTTGTGGGATTGCCACGGCGGAACCAACCAGCGTTGGACGTTGACCGCCGGCAGGGAGTTGCGGGTCTACGGCAACAAGTGCCTGGACGCCAACAACCAAGGCACCGCCAACGGCACAGCCGTCATCATCTGGGACTGCCACGGCGGCAGCAACCAGCAATGGAACGTCAACGCCAACGGCACCATCACCGGGGTCCAATCGGGACGGTGCCTGGACGCGGCCGGCCTCGGCACCGCCAACGGCACAAGGATCCAGCTATGGTCCTGCACCGGTGGTGGCAACCAGCAGTGGAGCCGTCGTAACTGATCGAGATTCTCGGGGCCGTCGTCGCGGGCGGCCCCGATTCTTTCACGTCCGCGTACCGAGATCGTCCGCGTACCGAGATATGGAACGAAAGATGCGAAAGTATGCCGCTGCCCTGACAGCATTGTCCACCGTCCTACTCGTGATTGGCGCAGCGCCGCAACCCGCGGCGGCCGCGCCTTACGTGCCGCAGAGCTCCAACCGGGCCGTGCTCAACTTCAACACCCACTGGCTGTTCGCCGGCGAAGTGCCCAGCGGCGCGGGTCAAACCGTGGGGCTGAACGAGAGCGGTTTCGTCCCGGTGAGCCTGCCCTACTACCGTGTCCATCCACACAAGGGCTTCCCCAAGGGCGACTTCGAAGTACCGGTCTCGTGGTACCGCCGCCACTTCTCGTTGCCCGCCCAGTATTCCGGCCGCAGGGTCGCGGTCGAGTTCCAGGGCGTGGCCAAGGTCGCCGACGTCTATGTCAACGGGACCTTCGTCGGCCAGCACAAAGGCGCCTACACCTCGTTCACCTATGACATCACCCCGTTCGTCACCATCGGCGGCGCCGACAATGTCATCGCGGTGAAGGTCGACTCCATGACCCGCAACGACCTGCCTCCTGAGGGCGGCGCGATCGACTACTACGTCTGGGGCGGGATCGTACGGGACGTCAATATGATCGTCACCGATCCGGTCCACGTCGACTGGGCGTTTCTCACCACCCCGAACCTCAACACCGTCAACGCACGGACCCGGATACGCAACGACAGTACCGTGTCCAAGTCCGTTACCGTGGTCACGCAAGTGGTCGACGCCACCAACAACGTTGTGGCGACCGGCACTGCCACGCAGACCATCGGGGCGCAAGCCGCGGTCGAGTTCGCCTACAACACCAGCGCCATCGCCAACCCCAACGCCTGGCATCCGGACCGCCCCTACCTGTACACGGTTTACACCCAGGTGCGCGACGGATCGACCTATGTGGACGAGCACCGGACCAGGCTCGGCATCCGGACCATCAATTTCAATCGCAGCGATGGCAAGTTCTACCTCAACGGGCAGGCATTGAAGCTTCGCGGGCTTGACCGGCACGAGTCGTACCCGTACGTCGGCCGGGCCGCGCCGAACCGCCTGCAAGTCAAGGACGCCGACATCCTCAAGCGGGAGCTGGGCGTCAACATCGTGCGCACCTCCCACTACCCGCAGGATCCGGAGTTCCTGGACCGGGCCGACGAGATCGGCCTCATGGTGCTCGAGGAGATCCCGGGCTGGCAGTTCATCGGCAACACCGCCTGGCAGGACGTCGCGGTGGAGAACGTGCGCGAGATGGTGACGCGCGACCGCAACCACCCGTCGATCGTGCTGTGGGGTGTGCGGATCAACGAGTCCGGCGACAATCACAACTTCTACACCCGCACCAACACTCTGGCCCGCCAGCTCGACCCGTCGCGGCCGACCGGCGGCGTGCGCAACTTCAGGGGCAGCGAGTTCCTCGAAGATGTCTATACCTACAACGACTTTTCCGGTACCGCGGAAGACCCGACCGTGCTCCCCTGGCTGATCACCGAGTCGGTCGGGCACACGGCTCCGGACCGTTCCTGGGATCCTGAGCAGGTGCAGACGGGAACGATGCGCGTGCATCTGAACGTCCAGAACACCGCTGCCGGCAAGGCAAACATCTCCGGTGCGATGGGATGGGTGGCGTTCGACTACAACACCACCTTCGTCACCCCGCCGTCGTGTGTGGACTTCACGTGCTACCACGGCGTCTCGGACATCTTCCGGATCCCGAAGATAGCTGCCACCGCGTTCGCCTCACAACGCGATCCCACGTTGTACGGCCCATATGTGTCGATCGCCAGCCAGTGGACACCCGGCATCTCCAGCAGCACTGTTCTCGTCGGGGGCAACTGCCAGCAGGTGGAACTGTTCGCCAACGGCGTCTCCCGCGGACGCATCAATCCCAATGCGTACACCAATCTGCCGCATCCGATGTTCCAGTTCACCGGGCTGACCGTCACAAGTGGACAGTTGCGGGCCGACTGCTGGATCGGCGGACAAATCGTCGCCCGCGACACGAAGTTCACCCCGGGCGTGGCGACCCGCCTGGCGCTGGTCGCCGACGATTCCTCCATCAAGGCCGACGGCGCCGACATGACCCGCGTCGTCGTCAAGTCCTTGGACAACAACAATCAGGTGGTCCCCACGAACAACGCCGCGGTGACGTTCACGGTCACCGGACCCGGGGCGGTCGTGGGTGAAAGCCCGCTGGTGCTCGAAGCCGGGACCGGCGCGGTGTACCTCAAAAGCGCGCTGGGTCAGACCGGCACGCTGACGCTGACCGCATCGGCACAGGGCTTGTCGTCGGCGAGCGCGAGCGTGAACACGACCGCGTTCACCGACGCGATCGTGCCGGCAAGCGGCTCGTACACGTTCGGGTTCCCGGTTGACGTCAACGACCGGCAACGCTTCACCTACAGCGGAAGCTGGCAGGTCGCCGGGGACAGCCAAGCCTTTAGCAAGGACAACACCTGGAGCGGCACGGCCGCGGACACCGCCACGCTGAGCTTCACCGGCAACCGCGTCGTGCTCTACGGGGTACAAGATCCGTCGCACGGCTCCGCCGCCGTCTCCGTCGACGGCGGTCCAGAGCAGACGGTCAGCTTCCAGGCCGCGACGCGTCGCGGCAACGTGGCTCTTTACAACAGCGGCGGGCTTACCCAAGGGCAACATACCTTGCGGGTACGGGTCGTGGGCAACGGCGCCGTCGCCCTGGACCGCGCCATCGTGGTATCGGCTGCCCCGGCCGTCGTCGCGCCGCCTGCGCCGCCGACCGGTAACGTCCGGCAGGGCCCGATCGTGGGCACCCAGTCCGGCCGATGTGTGGACGTCCCGAACGCCACCACGGTCGACGGCACCCAGGTACAACTGTGGGATTGCAACGGTGCCATCAACCAGCGGTGGACCTACACCGCGAGCCGGCAGCTCATGGTGTACGGCAACAAGTGTCTGGACGCCTTCGGCCAGGGGACAAGCAACGGCACCATGGCCGTGATCTGGGCCTGCAACGGCGGCACCAACCAGCAATGGAACCTCAACGCCAACGGCACCATCACCGGCGTCCAATCCGGACTGTGCCTGGACGCCAACGCTGCCGGGACCGCCAACGGCACGAGGATCGTTCTGTGGTCCTGCAACGGCGGAACCAACCAGCAATGGAACCTGCGCGCATCCTAACCAGCTTCGCCCGAAAAGCCGGCTGGACCGCCGCACAAAGCGGCGGTCCAGCGGTGTTATCAGCGCGGCTTATCAGCGCGGTATGAAGTCCTGGTTGTTCCCAGGAGCGTTCTTGCACGGCCACTGATCGAGCTGCTGGCCTTGTGTGCTGTTGGCGCCAAACACATCCAAGCACAGGCCGCTGTTCTGGTTGCGGAACGAGTAGGAGCCGTCAGACTGCTGGACCGGAATCCAGAGACTGTTCGCCGCGCTGTTGGGCACTTGCTGAATGATGTTCAGGACTCCGGCGGCCGTCGAGCTGTTGGCCACGGCCACGTCCAACCCCGAATGCTGAGCCTGCAAACGGCCAAAGCCGCCCGAGACCGCAACGAACTGGAACAGCTGATTGGCCTGCCCGTTACAGGTCCGCTGGGTGATCGCCGCGCCTGCCGCCGTCGACGAGCCATTCACCTCAACGCATAGTCCGTTGTTGGCGATGGCGAGCGAGCGATAGCCGGTGGGGTAGCCGCTTGGTTGACCGCCGGTGAACTGCCACCAGTTGACATTCAACAGGAACCCGCTGCCGCCCGCGAACCGCAGATACAGGTCGTGGGTTCCGGTCGCGCCGCTGGTGGTGCACGAGACGGTGGTCCAGGCCTGCCACCCACCGGTGCCCGGTACGTTGCACGTTCCGACCAGTGTCCCGGTCGCACTGTCCAAACGCACCTCGATGCGGCCGCCGCTTGTCGCCGAGGCTACCCTGGCACTGAACGAGGTGGCACCGGTACCAAAGGAAACGCCTTTGACCTTTATGTAGTCACCGTTTTCGATAAAGCCGACGTTTCTTCCGCCCTCGCTGGAAGCCTCGGTTTCGATCCCACTCCCCCAGGCGATGGTCTCCGCCTCTTGCCGAATGTAGGGATTGAGCGTGCCGATCTGAGGCGCCCCAGCCGTGGTCATATTAAAAGTGGGGATCGTGCCGTCGGTGTTGTAGTTGAACTTCTCCACGGCAACCGACCGGGTGAAGCCGCCACCGCCCGGCAGGGCGCCGTTGTGGTAGAAGAAATACGAGCCACTGTTGTAGTCGATGACACCGGCGTGATTGGTGAAGCTGGCGCCTTGCGTGGGCATGATGGTGCCGCGGAAGGTCCAGGGTCCGGTGGGACCGGGTGAGGTCGAGTAGGCGATGAACTCGGAGCAGCACCTCGCCGCGAATATCATGTAGTACAAGCCGTTGCGCTTGTAGAACCAGGGTCCTTCCTCGTACAGGGTGGGCCGGTTGGGATCGCCGGTGCGGGTGCCGAACCCCGCGGTGGTCAGCGGTATCTGCGTCGGGCTGCCCGAGAACGAAATCATGTCGGCATTGAGTCTGACAAACCACAGACGCGGATTGCCGTAGTACAGGTATGCCTGTCCATCGTCGTCGATGTAGACAGTGGGGTCGATCTCGGCGTTCTGGATCAGCGGGCGGCCCAGAGCGTCCCGGAACGGGCCCGTGGGGCTCTCCGAAACCCCTACCCCGATCGCTTGCGATCCGTTGGCCATCCGCACCGGCACGTACCAGTAGAACCTGCCGTTGCGGAAGACGGCCTGTCCCGCCCACGCGTCGGCGCTGGCCCAGCTGAAGGTCGCCAGGCTCATCGGCGATCCGTGATCGGTCCAGTTCACCATGTCCGCAGAGGACCAGACGCGCCACTCGCGCATCGTGAAGAAGGTCGAGCCGTCCTCGTCGTGTCCGGTGTAGAGATAAACCCGGCCGTTGAACACCAGCGGAGCCGGATCTGCGGTGTAGATGTGTTGCACAATCGGGTTGTCCGCCTTGGCGGCGCCCGGAACCAATGCTGCTGTGCAGAGTAGGCCGACCATCGAGGCGAGGGCGCGCTTCGATGCCTGCCGAAATGCTGATTTCACAGTGTCACTCCCTTGTCCGGTCGGGACGTGAAGGTCAGTTGCGCAGGCTCCATTGCTGGTTCGTGCCGCCATGGCAGCTCCAGAGTTGGATCCTCGTACCGTTAGCAGTCCCATTTGCGCTGGCATCAAGACAAAGTCCTGATTGGACCCCGGTGATCGCGCCGTTGGAATTGAGGTTCCACTGCTGGTTCACCTGACCGTGGCAGTCCCAAATGATTACGGTCGTGCCGTTGGTCGTGCCTTGGCCGTTGGCGTCCAAGCACTTGTTGCCAAACACCGTCAACTGCCGGCCAGTGGTATGGGTAAAGCGCTGATTGGAACCACCGTGGCAATCCCACAACTGAACCTGGGTGCCGTTCGCCGTCGAGGAACCGGGCACGTCGAGGCAGCGACCCGACTGCTGGCCCACGACCATGACATTCGACCGGTTCGATGGTGGACTGCTCGGCGGCGGCGAGCTCGGAGGGGCGGATCCGAACTGGGAGATGAACCGCCAGGCTTCTCCCTTGGTCCAGGTCCTGACTCCGTCCTCACAACCGGAGCAGCCGTCCACCGGACCCGG
>Ga0075428_100006679_pt1 | contig 12835 bp, 10 predicted proteins | sample RhiMetdeltSRZDD2_FD_75291 | JGI IMG/M metagenome (GOLD analysis project Ga0075428, IMG submission 75291) | Populus rhizosphere microbial communities from Tennessee, USA - Rhizosphere MetaG P. deltoides SRZDD2 | ecosystem: Host-associated > Plants > Roots > Rhizosphere > Soil | place: USA...
GCCAACGCCCCCGGCCACGTTCCGCACGCTCGAGGACGCCGAGCGCTGGAAGCGCAGCGTGATTCTGCGACCGGATCTCGAGGCCGCCAAGGTTCTGCGGCCCGATGCGCCTGAGCTCTCCCGGCTGGCGGCAGTCGGCATCACCTCCGTGCTCGCCACGCCAACCGCGGGGCTTTTCAAGGGACAGAGCGCGCTCGTCAACGTGACGGCGCCGGCCGACGAACCGCAGATTGGTTCCGTCGCCGATCCACGCCGCGGCTTGCAGATCGTTCGAACGCCGGTCGCGTTGCACGTGGCGCTTGCGGCGGGCGGCGGTGGTGGACGCGGCGGCGGATATCCGGTATCGCTCCTGGGTACGATCTCCTTCGTACGTCAGAGCTTTCTCGACGCGCAGCATCAGAACCTCGACAAGCAGCGCTACGACCGCGCGAAAACGGGAGTAGCGCGGCCGACCTTCGATCCGTCGCTCGACGCGATTCAGCCGGCGCTGGCGCGGAGCCTGCCCGTTGCCTTCGACGCAAGCCTGGCTCGCGAGATTCTGCGCGCATTGAACATGGCAAAGGAGTTCAACCTCGATCCCGTGATCACCGGCGCACGCGAAGCCGATCAGGTCGTCGCGGATCTCAAGGCGCGCGGTGCTCGCGTGATTTACAACCTCGACTTCCCCACGCGGTCGCGCGCGTTGCCGCCGGATGCCGACGAGCCGATCCGTGAGCTTCGGGCAAGAGCCTCCGCGCCGAAAACGCCCGCGGCGCTCGATAAGGCCGGCGTGTTGTTCGCGTTCTCATCCGAGGGACTCGATCAGCCGCGTGACTTCCTGCGCAACGCGGCGCGGACCGTCAAGGAAGGACTGCCGGCTGACGCCGCTGTTCGAGCGCTGACGATCAATGCTGCGCGCATTGCTGGTGCGGCCGAACGTGTCGGCTCGCTCGAGCGCGGCAAGATCGCCAACGTCATCGTCACCGACGGCGATCTCTTCGAAGATCGCACCCGCATCGTCCACATTTTCGTGGACGGCCGAAAAGTCGAACCGGAAGCGCCGGCGCCCACTGGCAGAGGTGGTCGAGGACGAGGCGGGAACTAGGCTGGTTCCGGGGGTGTCACGTCAACACCTCCTGCGGCGGTCCGGACCGGACCGCCACACCATTCGCCAAAACAATGACGTGATCTGCGAAGCGGCGGGCTTCGTCGCGATCGTGTGTCACGTAGATGATCGGCACTCCCAGCTCGTCGCGGACGCGCTCGAGGTAAGGCAGGATCCGGCTGCGCAGATCGAAGTCGACCGCGGCCAGCGGTTCGTCGAGCAGCAGGAGATCGGGCGCAGACATGAGTGCCCGCGCCAGAGCGACGCGCTGCTTCTCGCCACCGGAAAGCCGCACAACCTGGCGATCGAGTAGCGGAACAATCTCGAGGATCGACGCGACGCTGTCCAACGACAGCTTCTGGCCGCGACGTCGTCCGTACAGCACGTTTCTGCGGACGTTCATATGAGGAAAGAGCGCGACGTCCTGCGGCACGTACCCGACGTGCCGCTGGTGCGGCGGCAAGTCAGTCCGCGCTCGCGCGTCAAACAGTTTGCGGCCGTTCAGCGCAATCGTCCCGTTCGACGGTGTCCGCAACCCCGCAACGGCATCGAGGATCGTCGTTTTGCCAGACCCCGACGGCCCGAAGAGGACGGTCACGCGCCCGACAAGCTCCTCGTTGAGTTGAAGCCTGAACTCTCCCTGCTGCAAGGTGAAGTCGAGCACGATCATGCGCGCAGCCCTGCGCGCGCCGACAGATAGTTCGACAGCCACAGCGCGGCAAAGGCAATTCCCGCAGAGATCGCGACCAGCAGAAGCGCATCCCCGTCGCGGCCTGTTTCGGCGAACGAGTAGATCGCGACGGGCAATGTTCGCGTGACGCCGGGAATACTGCCGGCAATCATGATCGTCGCGCCGAACTCCCCAATCGCTCGAGCGAAACCCAACACCGCGCCCGCGACAAGCGCCGGAAGCGCCAACGGCAGCGTGATCGAAAAGAACACGCGGAGCGGCGGCGCCCCAAGGGTCGAGGCCATCGCCTCGTAGCGCCGGTCGACCTGCTCGAGCCCCGCACGGACGGTGCGGACGAAGAGCGGTAAGCCCATGACGGTCATCGCCAGCACAACCGCACGCCACGTGAACACAACGTCGATGCCGACGGTGGCCAGCACGCGGCCGATCGGACCTCGCGGAGAAAACAGCAGCAAGAGGATCAGGCCGGTCGCGACTGGCGGAAGGACGAGCGGCATCGATACCAGCGTTTCGAGTAGCACGCGGCCGGGAAACCGACGTCGCGCCAGCAGCCACGCCAGCAGCAACCCTGGCGGCACCATCAGCGTCGTCGCTGCCAGGGCTGTAACAATCGTGAAGATCGTGATCTGTGAAACGTCCACGCTTATTTCCCGGAAGGCGCCAGGAACTTGTGGCGGCGGAAAATGGCCGACGCTTCCCTCCCGCGCAGGAACGCGACGAACCGCTGCGCCTCGCTGACGTTTCGCGAACCGGCGAGAATCGCCGCGGGATAGATAATCGGCGGCGTCTCCTCGACTGGCACTGTGAATGCGGTGACCGCGCGACGCGCGATCGTGGCATCGGTGACGTAGACGATTGCCGCGTCCGCGCCGCCGCTTTCGACTGCTACCAGTGCAGCCCGGACGTTGACCGCCGGGACGATACGCGGCTCGTACGCCTTCCAGATCCCTCGCCGCTCCAGGTACTGACGCGCGTACACGCCGGCCGGCACCGCCAAAGGATCGCCAATCGCTACGCGGCGAATGTCAGCCGGCGCTTGGAGAAATCGTTCTCGCACGAGATCGACGCGATCGGGCGCAGCCATCACCACGAGCTGATTGCGGACGACGTCCACGCGCGATCCGGGCCGCACCATGCCCGCCTTCTCAACGACCGCCATTTGCGCCTCGTCTGCGCTGATGAGCACGTCGGCAGGGGCGCCGTTGACAATCTGCCTCGCGAGCGTGTTCGATCCACCGAAGTTCAGCCGCACCTCCCCGCCCCCGGCGGCCGCATACGCTTTCGCGATTTCCTCGAGCGCATCGGTCATGCTGGTGGCGGCCGAAACCGTCAACGGTGCCGGCTGGATCGGCGACACCAGAGACGTTGCGAGTACGGCCGCCAGCCACGCCTGCGTCGACATCTATACACTTTACTGCGAATTTATCTTGATTTGTATTCGGATTAATCCGAATCTTTCGTATGGACCTTGTTACGCCACGCGAAGCGGCACATCGGCTGGGCGTCAGCTACCCGACCATAAAGCAGTGGATTTACAAAGGAATCCTGCGGACTCGACCGACGGCTGGAGGGCACCACCGCATTCCTGACGTCGAGATCGAGCGGCTGCTCGCTGCATCCCAACCCGCGCCAACCCTTCGTGGTCAGGCGGAGAACGAGGCGCTCGTGGCGATCAGCGGCCGCAATAAGCTGCGGGGAGTGGTCGAAGAAGTCCGATCCGAAGGCCTGCTGTCTCAGATCCGGCTGCGGCTGGTGGGCACGCCGACGTTAACCGCCGTCATCACGCGCGACGCGGTGGACGAGCTGAAGCTACGCCGTGGCGACGAAGCCGTCGCGCTGGTCAAGGCAACCGAGGTGATGGTTGCCCGAGGGGCGCGTGCGTCCTCCGCAGGAGCACCAGCGACCACGCCTCGACGGTCACCTCGTCGCCGGCGCTGAACTCGCGACCGAGGCGCTCCTCCGACATCTCGTCACCGCTCTCGTGCGTGTCGAGCACTTGCGTCCAGCGGTTTCCCCACTGCTCCGGCGGCAGCTTGAACTGGAGCGCCTCGTGATGCGCGTTGAACATCACGTAGAAGCTGTCGTCGACGATCCGTTCGCCGCGCTCGTCCGGTGTGGGAATCGCGCTGCCATTCAGGAACACGCCCAGCGACTTGGCGAACCCCACCTGCCAGTCGTTCTCGGACATTTCGACCGCCGCCGGCGTGAACCAGCCGATGTCGCCAACGCCAAAGCCGAGCGGGTCACGGCCCTGAAACCAGCGGCGGCGACAGAGGACGGGATGACGATGACGCAAACGGATGAGACGGCGTGTGAACTGAAGGAGCCGCTCGTCGGTCGACGCCCAGTCGAACCAGGAAATCTCGTTGTCCTGACAGTAGGCGTTGTTGTTGCCGCGCTGGGTGCGGCCGATCTCGTCGCCTCCCAACAGCATCGGCACACCCTGTGACAGCATCAACGTCGCCAGGAAATTCCGCTGTTGACGCGCCCTGAGCTGCAACATCTGCGGTTGATTGGTGGGCCCCTCCGCACCGCAGTTCCACGACCGGTTATGGTTTTCGCCATCGCGGTTCCCTTCGCCGTTGGCCTCGTTGTGCTTGTCGTTGTACGACACGAGATCGCGCAGCGTGAAGCCGTCGTGAGCGGTGATGAAGTTGATGCTGGCGTTTGGCGCGCGCGCGCTGCCTTGATACAAGTCAGAGGAGCCGGTGAGCCGGAACGCGAACTCGGCAAGCGTTCGATCCGTGCCCCGCCAGAAGTCGCGAACGGTATCGCGGTACTTCCCGTTCCATTCGGACCACAACGGCGGGAAGTTGCCCACCTGATACCCGCCTTCGCCGATGTCCCATGGTTCGGCGATCAGCTTGACCTGGCTGACCACCGGATCCTGCTGAATGAGATCGAAGAACGACGATAGTCGATCGACATCGTGCAACTCGCGGGCGAGCGTCGCCGCCAGATCGAATCGGAACCCGTCGACGTGCATCTCCAGGACCCAATACCGCAAGCTGTCCATGATGAGCTGCAGCACGTAAGGCTGCCGCATGTTCAGCGTGTTGCCGGTGCCGGTGTAATCGATGTAGTAACGCCGGTTCGACGGCGAGAGCCTGTAATAAGCAGCGTTGTCGATGCCCTTGAACGACAGCATCGGCCCGAGGTGATTGCCTTCGGCCGTGTGGTTGTAGACCACGTCGAGGATGACCTCGATGCCGGCTTCGTGCAGCGTTTTCACCAGGTGGCGAAACTGTTGGACCTGCTGCCCGCGATCGCCCAGCGCATACTCGCTGTGCGGCGCCAGGTAGCCGATCGAGTTGTAGCCCCAGTAGTTCCGCAGGCCGCGGTGGACGAGCGTGGAATCGTGGGCGAACTGATGCACCGGCAACAGTTCAACGGCCGTGACCCCAAGGCGCTGCAGATAGCGAATCGCCACGGGATGGGCCATCCCGTCATAGGTACCGCGAAGCCCCTCGGGGATGTCCGGATGCGTCTTGGTGAAGCCCTTGACGTGCGCCTCATAGACGACCGTCCTGTGCCACGGCGTATGCGGCGGATGGTCGTTGCCCCACTCGAAGAACGGATTGATGACAACCGATCGGGGCACGAACGGTGCGCTGTCCAGGGTGTTGTGCGAGGTTTCCGGGGCGTCGAAGTGGTAGGGAAAGATCGCCTCGTTCCAATTGCACACGCCCTCGATCGCGCGGGCGTAAGGATCGAGCAGCAGCTTCGAGGGATTGCACCAGTGGCCCTCTTCCGGCGCCCACGGTCCGTGCACGCGGTACCCGTAGCGCTGGCCCGGTCCGACATCAGGCAGATAGCCGTGCCAGCATAGCGCTGTCCGCTCGGGGAGGTCGACGCGATTTTCCTTTCCAAGCTCGTCAAACAAACACAGTTCGACGCGCGTTGCGACCTCCGAGAAGAGCGAAAAGTTAGTGCCGACACCGTCGTAAGTGGAACCGAGAGGGGAAGGGCGTCCGGGCCAAATCCGCATCGGCACACATGATATAAGCTCGGAGCTCAACCTCGGGGCTCCAACCTCGGGGCTCGGGCTCGAAGGGCTTTCTTCGGAAGGTCGCACGACTGAGATCAGAATGTTTTCGAACCCCGGATCCCGGATCCCGGATCCCGAACCCCGGATCCCGGATCCCGGATCCCGGAACTTGCGGAGGATGCAATGCTGACACGTGCCCGTCTCGTGACCGTGCTTTTGATGGCAGGACTGCTCGGCGGCACACTTGCGGCGCAAACGTCTCAGGAACGACCGCAAGATCAGCCGAGGAAGGACCGGCTCAATCTCGATCTGTACTTCGAGATGGAGACCGTGTCAGAGCCGCAGCTATCGCCTGACGGCAGCCAGATCATCTACACGCGCGGTTGGATCGACAAGGTCAACGATCGCCGCGAGTCGTCGCTGTGGATCATGAACGCGGACGGCAGCCGCAATCGCTTTCTGGCCAAGGGGTCCGGCGCACGATGGTCCCCTTCCGGAGATCGGATCGCCTACACGTCGCAGGGTGAGCCGAAGGGCAGTCAGATCTTCGTCCGCTGGATGGATGCGGAGGGCGCGACCTCTCAAGTCACGCGCGTCGACCAGGCACCATCAGGACTTGCCTGGTCGGCGGACGGCAAGCAGCTCGCCTTCACGATGCTCGTGGAAGATCGCAACAACTGGCCCATCAAAATGCCCAAGGCGCCAAGCGGCGCCAAATGGACCGAACCGCCCCGCATCGTCGAGCGCTTGAACTACCGACGCGATAGGACCGGCTTCACCGACAACGGTTATCGGCACGTGTTCGTCGTGCCCTCCGCGGGCGGCACACCGCGGCAGCTGACGACAGGAGATTTCGATCACACCGGCAGTGAGTGGACTCCCGACGGGAAGTCCATCCTGTTCAGCGGCCTGCGCAACGAAAACAGCGAATACCAGTGGCGCGAGTCAGAGATCTATGCCGTGAACGTCGCCGATGGCACCATCAGGCAGCTGACGAAACGGAAGGGACCAGATGCCAATCCCATCGTCTCGCCCGACGGCAAGCGTGTCGCCTACACCGGCTATGACTGGACGACTGACACGTGGGTCGACAGCAAGATCTACCTGATGAACGTGGACGGATCGAATCCGCGGCTCATCTCTGGTGACTGGGATCGTGCGCCGGGTGATCTCCGGTGGTCGGCAGATGGCGCAGGGCTGTACTTCACCGCGCAAAACGAAGGTTCACAGAACTTGTACTACCTTCCTGTTGCAAGTGGGAAAGTCCAGCCCGTGACGACGGGCACGCACCTTCTCGCCATCTCTGACATTTCGAACAAGGGTGTTGCAGTCGGCACCGTGACGAGCTTCCATCAGCCTGGCGACGTGGTGTCACTCGACGTGAAAGCGCCCACCGCGATCAAGAAGCTGACCGCCGTCAACGAAGACATTCTGGCCGGCCGCAAGCTCGGCGACGTCAAAGAACTGTGGTACACATCGGCCGACGGCATGAAGATTCAGGGCTGGTACATCACGCCGCCCGACTTCGATCCCTCGCGCAAGTACCCGATGCAACTGCACATCCACGGCGGCCCGCACAGCATGTACGGCGTCGGCTTCAACTTCGGCTGGCAGGAGCACGCCGCCAACGACTACGTGATTCTCTACACGAATCCTCGCGGCAGTACGGGATATGGCAGCGCTTTCGGCAATGCGATCAAGAACGCGTATCCGAGCAAGGATTTCGACGACTTGATGGCCGGCGTCGATGCCTTATTGGCCAAGGGCTTCGTCGATCCGCAGAACTTGTTCGTAACCGGCTGCAGCGGCGGTGGCGTGCTCACGGCGTGGACCGTCGGCCATACCGATCGCTTCGCTGCAGCATCCGCGAATTGTCCCGTCGTCGACTGGCTCAGCTTTGTCGGCACCACCGACGGCGCAAGCTGGTACTACAACTTCGCGAAGCTCCCGTGGGAAGATCCAAGCGAGCACATCAAGCGATCGCCGCTGACCTACGTCGGCAACGTCAAGACGCCGACGATGCTGATGACGGGCGTGAACGATCTGCGAACGCCAATGCCGCAAACCGAGCAGTTCTACAGCGCGCTGAGACTGCGCAACGTCCCTACCGCGATGATTCGCTTCAACGACGAGTGGCATGGCACCACGAGCATGCCGTCGAATTTCGTTCGGACGCAGCTCTACCTGCGGTATTGGTTCGACAAATACAAGCGCGGCGCGGAGCGCAAGACGACAACGCCGTCAACCCCCGCGCGCGACGACAGATAACGTGATTCTGGGAGACCTCATGCCTCGGCTGTTAGCACTCTCGGTTGCCCTTTTTCTTGCGGTCACCGTCCCACGGGCGCAGCCGGCCGACCTAGGGGTTCCCTCGAAAGACGGGCTCGTCGTATGCGTCTCCGCGCCGGCATGCGATGCGGGCGCGTCGGTGCTTGCGCAAGGAGGCAACGCCGTCGACGCTGCAGTGGCAACGGCGTTCGCGCTTGCGGTCACGCATCCCGCCGCTGGCAACATCGGCGGCGGGGGCTTCATGATCGTTCGGACCGCGTCGGGCTCGGTCACCGCCTTCGACTACCGCGAAAAGGCGCCGCTCAAGTCGACGCGCACGATGTATTTGGGCACGGATGGAAAGATCGATCGCTCGCTGACGGAATCCGGCTACCTGGCCCCGGGTGTTCCAGGGACCGTTCGTGGCCTCGAGATGGCCCACCGGAAGTTCGGCAAGCTTCCCTGGCGAAATGTGGTGATGCCGTCCGTCACGCTCGCCGAGGGGTTTGCCATCTCCGCCTCTCTGGCGCGCGGCCTCAACCGCGAAGTTCAGGGACCAATGGCGAAGTTCCCTGCCTCGGTTGCCGCCTTCGGCAAGCCCGGCGGCGGCGAGTGGGCGGAAGGCGATCGACTGGTGCAAGCCGATCTCTCGAAAACGCTGCGCGCGATCGCTGACGGCGGCGCCGACGTGTTCTACAAGGGCTGGATTGCCGATCGGATCGCCGAAGACATGGCCGCGAACGGCGGCCTGATCTCGCGAAAGGATCTGGCCGTCTACCGCGCGAAGCAGCGCAAGCCGGTGCGCGGCAGCTACAAGGGCTACGAGATCATCTCGATGCCGCCTCCAAGCTCCGGCGGTGTCGCCCTCATCGAGATGCTCAACATGGTCGAGCCCTACAATCTGAAGTCGCTTGGATTACTGACGCCGTCCGCGCTGCACATACAGATCGAAGCCATGCGCCGCGCCTATCTGGATCGTGCTCGCTACCTCGGCGACCCTGACTTCGTCCGCGTGCCGATCTCGCAGCTGACGTCGAAACAGTACGCGAGCAAGACGGCCGCGAACATCGACCCCCAGAGAGCTTCGAGCAGCGTCGAGCTCGGCAAAGACATCCTCGCCGTCACGACGACGGAGCCGGACGAGACCACGCATTTCTCCGTTCTCGATCGCAACGGCCTTGCGGTGACCAGCACCTATACGCTCGAGGGCAGCTACGGCTCTCACGTCGTCGTCAAAGGCGCAGGCTTTCTGTTGAACAACGAGATGGGCGACTTCAACAAGAAGCCGGGAGAGACGAACCTCACCGGCGACATCGGCACGCCGGCGAATCTGATCGACCCGCGCAAAACAATGCTCAGCTCTATGACGCCGACGATGGTGGTGAAAGACAAGCGGCTAGTGCTGCTGACGGGGTCGCCGGGCGGACGCACGATCATCAACACCGTCTTCGCCATCGTCCTGGGCGTCACCGAGTACGGGCTCACCGGACGTGAGGCGGTGGATCTCGCACGCATTCACCATCAGTGGCTGCCGGACAGGACGTCGATCGAGGAGCGTGGCGCCAACCCCGACACCATCGCCCAGTTGAAAGCGATGGGCCACGAGATCCGGACCCAGGAGCGTCAAGGGGACGCGCACAGCATCTGGGTGGCGCCCGATGGCACCCCCTACGGAGTTGCCGATGCGCGCTCGCCCGATGGAAAGGCGTCGGTAGCGCGGAGTTTGACAGCGCCACTGCCGGAACGATAGTCTGTAGCTCGAATGTATTGCGTGCAGCACCATCACCGGCACCACCACGCTTCCCGCACCGGCGGGCCGGTCGAGTTCTGCAGCCAGTAAACGCAATCAGGTAAAGAACGCAGCTAACTCACCAAGCCTCGCCGGAAACGGCGGGGCTTTTGTCGTTTATGGACTACACAAAACTCGATGGCTTGATCCCGGCGGTCATCCAGGATGACACGTCGAACGAAGTGCTGATGGTGGGCTTCATGAACCAAGAGGCTCTCGACCGTACGAGGTCGAGCGGCTTTGCCACGTTCTTCAGCAGGACGCGCGGCAAGCTGTGGACCAAAGGCGAAACCTCCGGAAACAAGCTGCGCGTCGAACGCATTCTGGTGGATTGCGATGAAGACACGGTGCTCGTACGCGTGACGCGTCTTGGCGACGGCAACGTGTGTCACACCGGTGACCGCACGTGTTTTTCGAAGACATTGCCGCGGTAATGCCAACATGACTCACAAGCTCAAGCTCGGGATACCGAAAGGCTCGCTGCAGGAAGCCACCGTGCAGCTCTTTGCTCGCGCTGGCTTCAATATTTATGCGAGCACGCGATCGTACTTTCCAGCCATCGACGATCCCGAGATCGATTGCATGCTGATCCGCGCGCAGGAAATGGCGCGCTATGTCGCAGATGGCGTGCTCGACGCCGGCCTCACCGGGCAGGATTGGATCGCGGAGCACGCTGCAGCGAACGGTCAGCAGAACGAGGCGGTCGTCCCGTTAGCGGATTTGATCTACGCGAAACAGAGCTTCGGCAAAGTCCGCTGGGTTCTGGCGGTGCCCGAGGAGTCGCGCTACCGGGAGCCGAAGGACCTCGAGGGCGCGACGATCGCAACCGAGCTGGTGCGCGCGACGCAGGCGTACTTCGAGCGCCTCGGCGTCACGGTGAACGTCGAATTCTCGTGGGGCGCAACCGAAGTCAAGCCACCGACGCTTGCCGACGCGATCGTCGAGGTGACGGAAACGGGATCGTCGCTGAGGGCCAACCGGCTGCGCATCATCGATACCATCATGGAATCCAACACGCAGCTCATCGCCAATGCGGGTGCGCTGCGAGACGGTTGGAAACGCACCAAGCTCGAGAACATTGCGCTGCTGCTCAAAGCCGCCATCGAAGCGCAAGGGCGCGTCGGCATCATGTTGAACGTGCGAACAGACGATCTCCAGGCCGTTCTCGCGCTGCTCCCAGCGCTCCAGCAGCCGACGATCTCGCCGCTGAGCGATCCATCGTGGGTCGCGCTGAACACGATCATCGAGGAACGAACCGTCCGCGACTTGATCCCGCGACTGAAGGCGGCGCGAGCCCAGGGGATCGTCGAGTATCCATTGAACAAGATCGTTCTCTGAGCATGCGCATCATCAATTCGACGAGCACGCGCGCGGTGGCAGCCCTGCTGGATAGGAGGCCAGGACGCGATCCGCTCGTTCAGCGGCGCGTCGCGACCATCGTCGATCGCGTGCGCCGCGACGGAGACCGGGCGCTACTGGCCTACGCTCGCAAGTTCGACGGTCTCAACGGCCCGATCGAGATTTCGCGCCGGTCCATTGACGAGAGCGCCGATCAGGTCGCACCAGAGGTCCGCCGCGCGATCCAGATAGCGGCCCGGAACATTCGCCGTGTAGCGGCCAGGCAGCGTCCGCGCCCCTGGACGGTCTCGCCCGCACCGGGCGTCAGCATCTCGCAGCGCGTGCTCCCGCTCGACCGTGTCGGCTGCTACGTGCCGGGCGGCCGTTATCCGCTGCCGTCCAGCTTGCTGATGACCGCGCTGCCGGCCCGTGCCGCGGGCGTCGCGGAAGTGATTGTCGTCTGCCCCAAGCCGGACGCCACCGTGCTCTATGCCGCGCTCGAAGCTGGCGTGACGCGCCTGTTCCGCATTGGCGGAGCTCACGCCGTCGCCGCGCTCGCGTATGGAACGAGCACCATTCCGCGGGTCGATCGGATCGTCGGACCAGGAAACGCATACGTGGCGGCTGCGAAGGCCTACGTCGCCCCAGACTGCGCGATCGACTTCTTTGCGGGCCCGAGCGAAATCGCCGTTCTTTGGTCCAAAGGCAACGCGGCGTGGATTGCCGCCGACTTGATCGCGCAGGCCGAGCACGATCCACAAGCGCGCGCCATTCTCGTCACGCCGAGCAAGCGACTCGCGGAGGCGGTCGAGCGATCCGTCCGCGAGCAATGCCCAACCGAGGGTCCGGCCAGACAGGCGCTTGCGACGAGCGGCGGCATTGTGCTAACGCAATCCCTGGACGAAGCCGTATCGCTGATGCAGCGATTGGCGCCGGAACATGCGGTGTGCGAGAGCGATGCGGTGGCATCGCGGCTCACGCGCGCCGGCACGGTGTTCGTCGGTCGATACAGCGCGCAGGCGTCTGGCGATTACGTCACCGGCTCGAACCATGTCCTGCCAACTGCCGGCGCCGCCGCCGCGCGCGGCGGCCTCAGCACGGCGGACTTCGTGCGGGTCTCGACGGTGCAGCGGATTACGTCCGCAGGACTTGAACGCATCGGCCCGGCGGGCATCGCGTTGGCAGAGGCTGAAGGCCTCAAGGCGCATGCTGAGTCTTTGCGGATCCGGCTGATTCCCACGCGCGCCAAGAGGCGTCGATGAGCTACGAGTACGAGCGGATCGCCACGCCAAAGGCCGGCCTTCGCCTGCACCTGAACGAGAACACTGCAGGCTGCTCGCCAAAAGTCATTGCGGCACTACAGGGCCTCACGAGGCGTCAGGCGGCCGAGTATCCCGACTACGATGATGCAGTCTCTGCGACATCACAGCGGCTGCGCGTTTCGCCCGACGAGCTGCTGCTGACCAACGGGCTCGACGAAGGTCTTCTCGCCATCAGCGTCGTCACGCTTCGATCCAACAGCTCGCCGGAAGCGATCGTTGTCGTGCCCGCTTTCGACATGTATGCGGCGTGCGCTGATGCAGCCGGCGGGCACGTTGTCGAAGTCCCGCTGAACACCGACTTCTCCTTCCCGCTCGCAGCCGTGCAGCGCGCCATAACGCCAGACACGAGGCTGAT
>Ga0075428_100006680_pt1 | contig 12835 bp, 11 predicted proteins | sample RhiMetdeltSRZDD2_FD_75291 | JGI IMG/M metagenome (GOLD analysis project Ga0075428, IMG submission 75291) | Populus rhizosphere microbial communities from Tennessee, USA - Rhizosphere MetaG P. deltoides SRZDD2 | ecosystem: Host-associated > Plants > Roots > Rhizosphere > Soil | place: USA...
GCAGGAAAAAAATAACGGCGGCCATGATGGCCGCCGTTATTAGTAAAGCTCTTCTCATTCGCCGAGTTGGCGCCGCGCGTGAATGAGACCGAATCTAGACCTTCACTCCAACCGCACTCTTGAGCCCGGCGTCGGCCTTGATTGCATCCGCCTTGTCCGTACGCTCCCATCGGAACTCCGGCTCGGTCCGGCCAAAGTGACCGAATGCAGCGGTCTTCTTATAGATCGGCCGTCGCAGATCCAACGTTTCGATGATGCCTTTCGGGGTCAGCTTGAATTGCCCTCGCACGATCTCGCTGATCTTTTCGTCGTCGATGACGCCGGTATCGAAGGTGTCAATCAATACCGATACAGGCTCCGCCACACCAATGGCATACGCGAGCTGGACCATGCAGCGGCTCGCCAGGCCAGCGGCGACCACGTTCTTGGCGACGTAGCGCGCCATGTAGCACGCCGAGCGATCGACCTTGGTGGGATCCTTCCCGGAGAATGCGCCGCCCCCGTGGGGTGCCGCGCCGCCGTAGGTGTCAACGATGATCTTGCGGCCGGTGAGTCCCGCATCGCCATGCGGACCACCGACAACGAACCGGCCTGTGGGATTGATGAGGAAGCGAGTCTTGCTGTCGCGCATGTTCTCGGGGATCACGCGCTTGATGATGTTCTCGGTAACGTCTTCGCGCAGCCGCTCGTTGCTGACCGAATCGCTGTGTTGTGTCGAAATCACGACCGTATCGACGCGAACCGGGCGATCGCCGTCGTATTCAACGGTGACCTGCGACTTCCCGTCCGGCCGAAGGTAGTCCATGACGCCTTCGCGGCGCGCACGAGACAAACCCTTTCCGAGTTTGTGCGCCAGCATGATCGGCAGCGGCATGAGTTCTTCGGTCTCGGTGCACGCGTAGCCGAACATCAGTCCCTGATCGCCCGCACCGCCAGGATCGACACCCTGCGCGATGTCCGGCGATTGTCCGTGTATCGTTGAAAGAACCGCGCACGTTTCCGAATCGAAGCCGTATTTTGCGCGCGTATATCCCACGTCCTTGATCGTGTCGCGGACGACCCGTTGGAAATCGACGTAGCAGTTCGTGGTGATTTCACCGGCGACAATTGCCAGACCGGTCGTGACGAGCGTCTCGCACGCCACGCGGGCCACCGGATCCTGGGCAAGAATTGCGTCGAGAATGGAATCTGAAATCTGATCGGCGATCTTGTCGGGGTGTCCCTCGGTTACCGATTCGGACGTGAAGAGATGGCGGCCTTTCCGGCTCATGCGTATCGGGCTCCTTCATGCTGCGCGATCACCTGCCCCAGGACGCGGCAACAGTGCGCAGGCGCTTTCATTGGGACTTGCTCGGAAGTTCCGAGGAAGCAGGCGCACCGCCGCGGGCGGCGGTGCGAACAAAACCGAACAAATATATCAGCTTAGGGGGATCCGAGCAATCTCGGACGGCGCACAAGGTGGGCCTATGCGACAGGGGTCGATTCGGGCTCGTTAACGGTCTTTTCGACTTCGATCGAGCAGTCGGTGATGAGCGCCGTCAGGGCGCCGATCGCGGCGGCGACCGGAGCAATGACTGCACCGATGACGCCGGCCGTCAACGGGAATTCGGCAACCGTCTTACCCTTCTGTTTCACGACAACGCGGCGAATGTTTCCTTCTTCGATGAGCTTTCGAAGCTGCGCGAAAACCTGTTCAGTCGTCCCTTCGAGCTTCTCCCAGAACGTCCGTTCCATCGTCGCTCCTCCAGTACGCGGCTGTGGCGTGTACTTAAATAGACGCAGCGCGCTGTCGTTAGTTCCTGACGGGGAGAGTCCGTCGGGATGCGGGATCCGGGATGCGGTATCCGATCGGATCCGTTTCCGATCAGCAAAAATCCTCGGATCCCGGATCACCGAAAACGGATCCCGTACGTGTTCATTTTCTCGGATGAAACTTGTCGTACGCCGCCCGCAGCCGCGCCTCGAGCACGTGCGTGTAGATCTGCGTCGTCGAGAGATCGGCGTGCCCGAGCATCATTTGTATCATTCGCAGATCGGCACCGCGCTCGAGCAGGTGTGTCGCAAACGAATGCCTGAGTACGTGAGGACTGAGATCGCGCGTGACGCCTGCTTTGATTCCGTACTCTTTCAGCACTTTCCAGAAGCCGACGCGCGAGAGTGGGCCGCCGTCACGCGCATTGACGAACAGCCACGGTGAACTCTTCTTACGAACCAGCGCCGGGCGGCCTTCGCGTATGTATCGCCGCACCCAGTCGGCCGCTTCATGTCCGAGCGGTACCATCCGCTGCTTGTCGCCTTTGCCAATGCAGGTTAGGTAACCCTCATCGAGATTCAAGTCACCGGCGCGCAACGCGATGAGTTCCGACACGCGAAGGCCGGTCGCGTACAGCACTTCGATCAGCGCTTTGTCGCGCAGTCCGCGTGGCGTTGACGGATCCGGTTGCTCGAGCAAACGGTCGACTTCCTCGAGTGAGAGAAACTTCGGCAACGCGGCCCATGCGCGAGGCGGCCTGAGATCATCGGCAGGACTGTTGTCGCGCTTCTGCTCCGCGGCGATGAAACGATAGAAACCGCGGACGCACGCGACCGTGCGCGCGACCGAACGCGGCGCCAGTCCTGACGACATCAACTGCCGGACGAAGGCTTCCAGATCCTGACGCTGAAGCTCGCCGACGGTCGAGCTTCGTTTATCGGCGAACTCCGCCAGCAGCGCCAGATCGCGCGCGTAACTCTCGACCGTGTTCGGCGACATGCGGCGCACGTCACGGAGATAATTGAGGTACTCGTCGATCATCGCGCTAAGTTTGACACCACTGTGACCGAGGAGTAGTGTAAGCGGTTGCACCATTCAGCCAGCGCGCGCACGCCGTAGACGGACGTATTCATGCCGAGCCATTCCAAGTGGGAATCGCTTCCCACGGAAGCCATTAACCCGGACAGTCTTTCGGTCGACAAAGCTCCAGTTCCCGACATCATCGATATGGTGGTGAACGAGGACCGGAAGGTCGTCGCAGCCGTTCACAAAGAACGCCAGCGTATCGCGCACGGTGTCGAAATCATCACCCAGGCGCTTCGCAAGGGCGGCCGCGTCATTTTCGTCGGCGCCGGCACCAGTGGCCGTCTCGGTGTCGTCGAGGCATCCGAGATGCCGCCGACGTTTGGCACCAGCCCGACGCTCGTGCAGGCGATCATGGCCGGCGGACAGGAAGCAGTCTTTCGCGCCAAGGAGGGCGTCGAAGACAACTATGAAGAGGGGGCGCGAAGCCTGGCGCGGCTTCGACTCGGCAAGAAGGACGTCGTGATCGGCGTTTCCGCGAGCGGCATGACGCCGTTCGTCCGTGGCGCGCTGACGCGTGCGCGGAAGGCCGGCGCAAAGATCATCTTCGTCACCTGCTGGCCCGGGTCCGAGCTGCAGAACTTCGTCGATCTCCAGATCGCGCCGGCCGTTGGCCCGGAGATCATCGCGGGATCGACGCGGTTGAAAGCGGGCACCGCGACCAAGATGGTGCTCAACATGCTCACGACCATCGCCATGATCAAGGTCGGGAAGACTTACGGGAACCTGATGGTCGACGTGCAGACCGGGTCGGAGAAACTGAAAGACCGCGCTCGTCGCATTGTCGTCCTGGTCACCGGTGTCGAGTACGACAGCGCCGATGCGCTGCTCAAGCGCGCCAAGTGGAACGTCAAGGCGGCGATCATCATGCAGCGTGCGAACCTGACGCTTCCGCAGGCGCTTCGGCGGTTACGAAAAGCGCACGATTCTGTGCGCGAGGCGATCGGTGAAGAAGCCGACGCGCACCTCAGAGGGTTGCTTGAAGCTTCTCAGCCGCGCCAGCGTCCAGCATGATGTCCACATCGTCGTGAAGCTGGAGGAATGACGCCGGCAGCTCGGGAGTGATCGTTCCGTTCACGACGTGCTCGATGCACGCCGCTTTCGCTCTGCCTGTCGCCAGGAGAATGATGGCGCGGGAGTGAAGAATCGTCGCCATCCCGACCGACAGCGCCTCCGGCGGAACGTTCGACGGATCGCCCCCAAACAGCGCCGCATTGCTGCGACGCGTTTCCGGCCGCAATTTGACGCGATGCGCACGGGCGACGAGTGTCGGCGCCGGCTCGTTGAATCCGATGTGGCCGTTGGTGCCGATCCCCAGTACCTGCAGATCAATTCCGCCGGCCTCGGCAATTTCACGTTCGTATCGCAGACACTCGGCTTCGGGATCGCTCGCCGTGCCATTCAGAAAATGCCGGTTCTCCGGTTTGATGTTCACGTGGCTGAACAGGTGTTGCTCCATGAAGCTGCGATAACTTCCGGGATGGGTCGCGGGTATTCCAAGGAACTCGTCGAGGTTGAACGTGGTGACTTCGGAAAAGTCAACACCGTGCGCGTGCAACGACGCGAGCTCACGATAGAGGCCGACCGGCGTTCGTCCGGTCGGGAGTCCAAAGACGACTCGCGTATTTTTCGTGACGAGATCCGCGATCCGTCTCGCCACCGCTTTCGCGACTGCGTAGTCGTGGTTGAAGACGGTGATTCGTGGACTCCGCCCAGTGCCGATGGAGCGTCCGAGATCGCCCGGCATCTAGTCCGCTTTGTACGCGGGAATCATCGCCCCGCCGCACGCTTCCTGCAGTGCCAGCGCGACCGCGCCACTCGCGGGTTCGCGGTCCAATAGCTGGACCCAGCTGCGAGGCGCGGCCACCGGCAGCCGGCGCTCGAGTTCCTGCTCGAGCCAGGGCACGGCGCGAAAAATCCCTCCGGAGAGGATGAATACAAACGGCTGGCCCACCAGTTCGAGCCGGCGGGCGACGGAGAGCGCGAACATTTCCAGTTCATTCGCCGCCGCTCTGAGGATGCCGATCGCCACGGCGTCTCCCTGTGAGAACGCCGACTGCACGCAGGTGGCGAGCGCCCCAATGGCGGTGGGTTTCAGGTCCTTGTTATAGACCTCGTGAATCAGTTCCGGCGGAGCCGACACGCCGAAATGCTTGAGAACGAGCTCGGTCAGGACGGTTTCGGGACCTCTTCGATCCGCCTGCCGCAGGACGGCTCGAAGCGCGGCGCGTCCGATCCAGTAGCCACTCCCCTCATCGCCCAGCACATAACCCCACCCGCCGGCACGAGCCGCCTCCCCCTTTGCGTTCCGGCCGTACGAAATCGATCCCGTTCCCGAAATGACGACAATGCCGGGCTGGCCTGGAGCTCCCGCTTCCAGCGCAACCAGCGCGTCGTTGACGACGACGACCCTCGCCTTGTGGCCGATGCGACGCATGATCGAGCTCACGATCGCAAACTCATCGGGGCGGTCGACACCGGCCATGCCGAGGCAGATCGCCGCAGGCACGACCGCGCGATTGCCGATCGCCTCCTCCATCACGCGATGAAGAACCTTTTCCACCTCGAGTTCGCCTACTGCCTGGAGGTTCGCGCCGCCTGCTCGAGCACTGGCGACAATAGTGCCCTGTTCGTCCGCAAGCAGGCACACCGTCTTCGTGCCGCCCGCGTCGATCCCGAGTACGTGTGTCATGAGTTGATGTGGCGAATGTAGCACACGAGTTCACGGAGGAGACGACGGGAACGGAGGTCACAACGAAGGAACGAAGGAAACGGAGACGAACGGAGGAAGGTGTCCCACCTTTGCCTTCGTTCGTCTTCGTTCGCTCCGTGTCTTCGTTGTGGACTCCGTTTCCTCCGTCTCCTCCGTTGACTTCACGCGAATGCACCTGCTACATTCGTTCGATTTATGAATTTTGACGGAGGGTGCGCGCGCGCTGCTGCTGCGCTCGCGATTGTGATAGGTGTGTGTGCGTCTCTGGGCTCCTCATCCAGGACGATCGCATCCTCCGAAGCCTCATCTTCTGAAACTCGCGCGCTGTGGGTTCAGCGCGGATCACTTGCCTCTCCCCAGAGCATTGCGACGCTGGTGAAATCGGCGCGCGAGCACGGGTTCAACACGCTGCTGGTGCAGGTGCGAGGGCGCGGCGACGCGTACTATCTCGGCGGCGTCGAGCCGCGCGCGACGGAACTGTTTCGGCAGGCGGACGATTTCGATCCGCTCGCGACGGTACTCGACGCGGGACACTCTGCCGGTCTCCGCATCCACGCGTGGATCAACGTCAATCTGATTTCGAGCGCGGCGGAATTACCCTCGGCGCGGGAACACGTGATTTACAGACACCCGGCGTGGCTGATGGTGCCGCGGGACATCGGCCAGCAACTGGCAGCCATGGAGCCCGACAGTCCGGGGTATGTCGGCACACTGGCGCGATGGACGCGCGCCCAATCTGCGGCCATTGAAGGGCTGTACGTCTCACCAATCGTTCCTGACGCCGCCGACTACACCGACTCGATCGTTCGCGCGCTCGTTCGACGATATCCGGTCGACGGTATTCACTTCGACTACGCGCGATATCCAAACGACCGCTTTGACTACAGTCGTCTCGCGATCCGCGAATTTCGCGCGTCGGTGCGAAATCAGCTTGCAGAAGCGACTCGCCGTACCCTGGACGCGCAGGAACAGGCGGATCTCTTCGCCTACCCGGATTCGCTCCCCGATCGGTGGCGCGAGTTTCGTATTTCGCGGATGACCGAACTCGTCACCCGCCTGCATGCGACCGTCAAACGCGAACGTCCCGACGCGCTGGTCAGCGTCGCGGTCGTTCCCAACGCGCGTGAGGCTGAACTCCACCGGCTCCAGAAGTGGGGCGCCTGGGCCGAAACCGGCCTGGTCGACGCCGTGTGTCCGATGGCTTACGCAACCGAAGCAACCCATTTCGCCGAACAGATCGCCGACGCTCGCGCCGCCGCCGGTTCGCGGCCGATCTGGGCCGGCATCGGTTCGTATCGTCTGTCGCCGAAAGAAACCGTGGACAACATCCAGACAGCTCGCCGGCTTGGCGCCACTGGCATCGTCCTGTTTTCGTACGACAGCCTGATCAACTCGCGGCAGTCTGCCTCCGACTACCTGTCTGTCGTCGGACGCGCGGCGTTCGCTCCGGTGGCGTCTTCGGCGGCCGGATCCCGCTGACCGCTATCAACAGAACGGATGGTCCTCACCTGGGTTGACTACGTCGTCATAGCCGGGTATCTGCTTGCGATCACCGCGTTCGGATCCTGGTTTGCGCGCTTTCAGAAAACCACCCGCGACTATTTCCTCACCGGCCGCTCGGTGCCGTGGTGGGCAATCTGTTTCACGGTTGTCGCCACCGAGACCAGTACTCTGAGCTTCATCGGCGTTCCCGCCGGCGCTTATGCCGGCAACATGACGTTCCTCCAGCTGCCCCTCGGGTACATCTGCGGCCGGTTCCTCGTCAGTCTTCTCTTCATCCCGGCATATTTTCGCGGCGAGCTGTACACCTCGTATGAACTTCTGCAGCGCCGTTTCGGCGCGCCGGTTAAGAACGCGGCCGCGATTATTTTTGTCGTCACCCGAACCCTCGCCGATGGCGTAAGGCTGTTCGCCACCGCGCTGGCGATCGCCGTGGTCACCGGTGTTCCGGTGTCATTGACGATCATTCTTCTCGGCGTGGCAATGATCGTTTACACGGTTCGCGGAGGCGTTGCCGCAGTCATCTGGACCGATGTGGTCCAGATGTTCGTGTACGTCGCCGGAGCGCTGATCGTGTTCTTCGCACTGCTGTGGCAGATTCCCGGAGGATGGGCAACGGTGGTCGCCGCTGGAGACGCCGCGGGTAAGTTTCAGATATTCGACTTCAGTTTCAATCCCGCCAAGGTGTACACGTTCTGGGCCGGCCTGTTCGGCGGCATTGCGCTTACGCTGGCAACCCACGGAACGGATCAATTCCTCGTCCAGCGCCTGCTATCGGCGCGATCCGCGAACGATGCCGCAAGGGGTCTGATTCTGAGCGGGTTCATCGTCTTCGCCCAATTTCTGTTGTTCCTGATCATTGGTGTCATGCTCTACACGTTTTACCAGCACACACCGCTGCCGCGGCCGCTGGGGCGAACCGACGAAATCCTGCCGCTCTTCGTTGTGCACGGGATTCCGCAGGGGATCTCAGGATTCATCATGGCCGCAATCGTGGCGGCTGCGTTGTCCCCCTCGATTAATGCGCTTGCCGCAACGACCGTCAATGATTTCTACGTGAAGTACGTGAGACCCGACGCGGATCAGGACACGCTGATGCGATTGTCGCGGCAGGCGACCATTGGCTGGGGCGTGGCGCAGATCGCTGTCGCCCTGGGCGCCCAATGGATCGATCGCTCCGTGCTCGATGCCGGTCTGCTCGTGCTCTCTTTCGCGGCAGGACCGGTGCTCGGCGCGTTTCTGACCGGTGTTCTGATTCGTCGCGTCGGTTCGATGGCGATGCTCTGGGGAATGATTGGCGGCACCGCTGTTGTGACCTACATCTGGTGGGCGACCGCCTGCGCCTGGACCTGGTACGCGTTGCTCGGCGCGTTAGGCACCGGTGGACTTGCAGTCGCCTTGTCGTTTGCCATGCCCTCACGCGCGAATGCTTGAATCTTTCGAACGCGCGTCTGAGATCCTGCTCGAAGGGATCCTCGATCGCGCGTTTCCAGCAGCGACCACTGAAGTTGGCCGATCAACCGGACCAATCTGGCGACGCGCATTCGGCAGGCTCACTTATGCCGCCGATTCGCCCGACGTCGGCCACGATACGATTTTCGATCTCGCCTCGCTGACGAAGGTCATCGCGACGACGACGTTGGTGATGCGAGCGATCGATGACGGTCTTCTGACCCTCGACGATCGCTTGAATGCACATCTGTCCCAGTGGCGGGGCACAGATCGCGAAGCGGTCACAATCCGGGATCTTCTCGCACACGCCTCCGGACTGCCGGCATATCTGCCATTCTTCCGGGATCACACCGGCCGCGCCGAATTCGAACCCGCGATCTGCCACACGCCGCTCGAGTATCCGCCTCGCTCGCAATCGATCTACAGCGACCTCGGCTTCATGCTCCTCGGATTCATCCTTGAAGATCTTCGTCGAAACACGCAGGCGCGTCCCGGCCAGTTCGATCCCGCCGCGACACTGGTCTCACAATTCCGGCGCGTCGCTGCCTTCATCACGATCGAGCCACTCGCATACAACCCGCCACGGACGTGGCGGCCGCGAACTGCACCTACTGAACACGACGCATGGCGTGGAAGGACACTTCAGGGGGAAGTCCACGATGAAAACGCGTGGGCACTCGGAGGTGCCGCCGGTCACGCGGGGCTATTCGGTACGGCCGGTGCGGTCGGTGCGTTCGCGCAATCCGTATTGCGGACGACTGCGGGGGAACGCGTCGTCGCGAGCGCTGAGACATTTCGAGAGTTCATCAGCCGCGCCGGCACTCCCGGCAGTTCGAGAGCCCTCGGATGGGACACGATGCTTCCGACGTCATCGTGCGGATCGCGAATGTCACCGACGGCAATCGGCCATACCGGCTTTACCGGTACGTCACTGTGGATCGACTGGGAGCGGGACCTTTATTTCGTGTTGTTGACGAACCGCGTGCATCCGACGCGCGAAAACGATCGGCTGCGCGCGATCAGACGAGCGTTTCACGACGCGGTGATGGAGGAATTAGATCGGTCGTAGGGCAGGGTTCGAATACCCCGCCCTACGTAGTTGTGTCTGCTACGGCTTCACCACGATTGATGTCGTGCCATCGCCGCTCGGCCCGGTTGCCTGGATTACACGCACGGTGATCACCTTCGATCCAGTGGTCGTGTAGCTCGCCGTCGCGCGGTTGCCGGTTGTAGAAGCGGTCGGGGGAATCCCGCCGCCGAAATCCCATTCATAACGAACGATTGTCGACGTGGCACCAGAGGCTGTTGCGGTGAAGATCACCGTTTCGCCGACGCTGGGATTGTTGTTCGACGCTGTAATGACGACCGACGGCGGCTGGCCCGGCAGCACGGTCATCGCCGTGGCAACTTGTTCAGTAAAACCAGTGGCGTCTGTGGCGGTCGCCCTCACGTTGTATGTGCCAGCTTCTGTATAAGTGTGTTGGACGGTGGTCGACCCGCTAATGGCACCCAAGGACTGCTGACGTCCATCCCCAAAATCCACGGTCACATTCTGAATGTTTGCCGTGGCTGCCACAGCAACGGTGAATGTCGCCGGCTGCCCAGCGGCTATCTGCGTCGTAGGAGCCGTGATCGTGATGCCAGTCCGTGGACCGAGCGTGACCGTGACGTCCGCTGTCTTGCCGGCAACGTTCGCCGTTACCTTCGCCGTGCGAGGTGCATTAAGAGATGTCGTCGCGACGCCATTTGAATCTGTCGTCGCAGTCGGCGGGTTCAACGAGCCATTGTCGGTGGTGAATGTAACCGGGATTCCCGAAAGACCAAGCCCCGATGCATCCTCGACTCGGGCTGTGATGGTGGCCGTTCCACCACCCGGCGGCAGCGTCTGTGGACTGGCCGACAGGGTCACGCGTTCAACGGCTGCTGCTCCGACCTTCAGATTTTCGAGTTTTCCTGACGCCCCACCTGAAAACGCCGTAATCGTCGCCGTGCCGCTCTGATTGCCCGAAAAGAAACGCACTCGCACTTGACCGTTGCTGGTTCGGGCTTCACTCGGCTCGATTCTGCCAATCGTTGTCGTGAAAGACACGAGCGTGCCATTTTGTACCGGCGTTCCGGCTCCGGTCGTCGTCGTACTCGTAGTGCCTGTTGTTCCCGTTCCCGGAGTCCCGTTTGTCGGCGTCGTCGGCGCGCTTTGCGCCGTACCATTTTCAATGACGTTGGCGATGATCTCGACATCGCCATTCAGAGGGACGGTGTTGGCCGAAGCAAAGACACTGATCACCGAACCGGTCGGCGCGAGCAGCGGGACCTTGTCGCACGCGACTGCGAGCGACAGAGCCGCAATGAGGCCGAGCACGGCAAGGCCGGCAAAGGAGCGCTTCATGTGTGCTACCATCGGAGACGCTAAGGATAATACTCTCATGTGTTTAGAGGGTGGTCAAGACAACGAGCGGGGCTACGCCATGGCGGCGCTGCTCGTGAGCCTTGCCGTGATGATGGTGCTCATGTCCGTCGCGATGCCCGTCTGGAAGACGCAGGCGCAGCGCGAGAAGGAGGCGGAACTCATTTTCCGCGGTGAACAGATTGCGCGGGGCATCAATCTTTATATGCGGAAGATGGGCGGAGCCAGCTATCCGCCGAGCCTTGACGTCCTGGTGCAAGGCCGTTTCCTTCGAAAGAAGTACAAGGATCCGATGACGGAAAACGACACCTCGCTGCCGATGAACCAGCGTGGCGAATGGGACATTGTCAATGCTGCGGGCGGCGTGCCTGGTCAAGGAGGTGCTTCGCCGCAGCAGCCCGGTGGACGTGGCCGCGGGGGTGCCCCCGCGACCGGCCTGAGTGCTCCACCGTCGCCACGGCCGGGAGTAGGGTCGCCCACAGGATCGCCAGGGCCGTCGCTCGGTGGACAGACGGGAGTTGGCGGAATGATGGGTGTCCGCAGCAAGAGTAAGGAATCGTCCTTCAAGATCTACAAAGGAACAGGCACGCATTACAACGAGTGGCTGTTCCTCTTCAGCACGGTGAGCAACCGGCCCGGCGCCCCCGGCGGAGGCCAGCCCGTTCCAGGAATGCCGGGGCGTGGGGGTCCAGGACAACGCGGCGCGCCCGTTCCCGGTATGGGACCCGGCATGGGCCCGGGGCGCGGCATCAACATCGGGCCTGACGGTGGCCGCGGGCCTCGCGGCTTCGGACCGGGTCCGGTGCAGCCTGGTGTTCAGCGCGGGCGCGGCCAATAGAGTCATCCGGACTTGAGACGGCTGGCGCCTGCGGGTCAGCCGAGTAGAATTTGTCCAGATGCCGCCGCCCCATACTGATCCTTCCCTGTCCAATTCCAACACATCTACCGATCGAGGCCTGGTCCGGGGGATAGGCCTCTGGCAGGCGACGGCGCTGAACATGATCGACATGATCGGCGTCGGGCCATTCGTCACGATCCCGCTCATGGTTGCCACCATGCACGGACCGCAAGCGATGATCGGCTGGATCCTCGGCGCGGTGCTCGTGGTGTGCGACGGCCTCGTGTGGGCCGAGCTCGGCGCCGCACTGCCGCATGCAGGCGGTCCGGTTCGATACCTGCGCGCGATGTACGGTCCTCGCGTTGGAGGCTGGCTCGCATTCCTGTTCGTCTTTCAGTTGACCTTCAGCGCACCATTGTCGATGGCTTCCGGATGTATCGGCTTTGCGCAGTACGCCGAATATCTGTGGCCCGCGCTGCACGACACGATCACGGCACAACGCATTCCGTTGTCGATCCCAGGCATCGGGACGACGTTCCTGGAAATCACGATTACCAAGGGAACATTCCTGGCGATGGCGACCGTTGCCACCGCTGTGATCCTGTTGTATCGGCGCATCACGATCATCGGCCGGCTCGGCGCTCTGCTCTGGGTCGGCGTGATCGGGACGACGCTCGCGATCATCTTCTCGGGACTGACGCACTTCAGTCCGTCGCAGGCATTTTCGTTTCCGCCGGGAGCCTGGGAGCCGACGCACGCGTTCTTTACCGGTCTCGGCGCCGCGCTCTTGATTGCCATCTACGACTACTGGGGCTATTACAACGTGTGTTATCTCGGCGGCGAGATCACAAACCCCGGCCGCGTCATCCCTCGCGCCATTCTTCTCTCGATCGCGGGTGTGGCGTTTCTTTACCTGACGATGAACCTGTCGATCCTCGGCGCCATGCCGTGGCAGGAGGTCGAGAAGTCACGGTTCATCGCGTCCGACTTCATGGCACGCATCTGGGGTCCGCAGACCGGCGCGATCGTGACGCTGATGATGCTGTGGACGGCGTTCGCCTCTGTTTTCTCGCTGCTCCTCGGCTACTCGCG
>Ga0075428_100006681_pt1 | contig 12832 bp, 14 predicted proteins | sample RhiMetdeltSRZDD2_FD_75291 | JGI IMG/M metagenome (GOLD analysis project Ga0075428, IMG submission 75291) | Populus rhizosphere microbial communities from Tennessee, USA - Rhizosphere MetaG P. deltoides SRZDD2 | ecosystem: Host-associated > Plants > Roots > Rhizosphere > Soil | place: USA...
GTGAGGTTCTCGCTCCAGGCGAGCGTCTGCATGCCGATCGCTTTGCCGATGCGGGCCACCTTGACGCCGAGGTTGCCGAGCCCGATCAGGCCGAGCGTCTTGCCCTCCAGGTCGAAGCCCACGGTTGTCTGCCAGCCGCCCGAGCGAATGTTGCGGAACTCCACCTCCAGATTGCGTGCCAGGCCGATCATCAACCCGATCGCCAGCTCGGCCGTGGAGCGGCCCACGCCACCCGTATTGCACACCAGCACGCCACGATCCTTCGCAGCCGCCAGGTCGATCGAGGCGTTGCGCTTGCCGGTCGTCACCAGCAGCTTGAGGTCGGGCAGCTTGTCGAACAGCGCGCGTGGAAACGGCGTGCGCTCGCGCATCACGCAGACGATTTCGAACCCCTGCAGCGCCTTTGCCACGGTCTCCGGGTCGCCGAAGTGCTTGTTGAACACCTGCACTTTGTGGGCGGCCTGCAGCTTCGACCAGTCGGCCAGCTGCAGGGCTACGTTCTGGTAATCGTCGAGAACGGCGATGGAGACCATGGGAGTTTTCCTCGATGGTTCGATTCGCGGCCATCATCGCCGCCAATCCGTCACTTGTCACCGAGCAGCTTGGTACTTTCTTTCGTCCCACTCACACACTAGGTTGCGGCGAATGGGAGGTTTGCCGTGGCCGCAATGCTGATCGTTCTGGCGATCGTCCTCAGTCTGGCGGTGCTACCGCAGATGTGGGTGCGCAACGTCATCCGCCGGCATGCGGTCGAGCGCGCCGACTTCCCGGGCACGGGCGGCGAGTTCGCCCGCCACATCCTCGACGAGATGCAGCTCAAGCACGTCAAGGTCGAGGAAACCAAACTCGGCGACCATTACGATCCCGACGACAAGGCCATCCGCCTCCTGCCCGAGCACTTCAATGGCAAAACCCTGTCGGCGGTGGTGATTGCCGCGCACGAGGCCGGCCACGCCATGCAGGATGCCACCGCCTATGCGCCGCTGCAGGCGCGCACCCGGCTCGCCAAGCAGGCCCTCAAGATGGAAAAGATCGGCGCCGTCATCATGCTGGTGGCCCCGCTGATGATGCTGCTGGCCAAGAGCCCGCACGTGATGATCATCGAGGTGTTCATGGGCATGATGATCCTGGCCATGTCGATCGTCATGCACGCCGTTACGCTGCCGGTGGAGTTCGACGCCAGCTTCCGCCGCGCGCTGCCGGTTCTGAAGGCCGGCCGTTACATCGGCGACCGCGACTTGCCGGCAGCGCGCGAGATCCTGCGCGCGGCCGCATTCACCTACGTCGCCGCCGCCGCCATGAGCCTGCTCGACGTCATGCGCTGGCTGCGCGTTCTGCGGCTTTAGCAGACCCTTCCACCCGTCATCCCCGACGTCGCATCAGCGACGAGCCGGGATCGCTCCATATTCGGCGCAGAATTACTCAACCCCGGATACGCGCTGAAGCGCGCTCCGGGATGACGGGTGGCAGATCAGTACAGCGTGCCTCGACTATCGCGTGACGGCGCTCAGCTGCAGCGACTGCACGCCTGCCGCGAGGTTGAGGCCCTTCTGCGCCTGCACACTCAGCGGCTGTAGGATGATCGATCGGCTAGAGCCGCCCAGCAGCGCGTTGGCGCCGACGCCATACCCAACCGTCGCCTCCGCACCGATGCCGCCATAGCTGCCGTTCAGCGAGCGCGGCGGCAGATTGGAGGTCGGCGCCAGCACGGCCCAGGAGATCGCCGTCGCCTGCGTCGTGCCGATATCGATGCCGAACTTGGACACTGTGCCGCTGTAGTATTCGTCGCGGCCCTGCCGCTTGAACTGGCAGCGCAGATGCTTGGTGGACGCCACGATCAGCCCCGTCGACGTGGTGGCGCTGCAATTGAGGATGCCGACCTCCACGCGTGTCTGGGCTTGTGCCGGGCCGGCGAGCAACGCCGCCAAGCCTACGCACGCTACGATCGATGCCTTGGTTTGCATCGGGAACCTCCTTGGATCGTTGTGGTCTTGCAAACGAATCGAAATGCATCTCACCATGCAAAAATGACTTTCAGAGGAGGCCGCGCGCAAAACGGCCGAGCTTGGCAATTTGGTTAATCGGCCGACCACGCGTGCCGGAGGGGACATCGGTCATGACCAGCAACGCACGCTTCGCCGTGATCGGCGCGGGTATCGGCGGGCTTGCGCTGGCCGCGCTGCTGGCGCGCCACGGCGTCAACGTCAGGGTCTACGAGCAGGCCAAGCAGTTTCAGCGCATCGGGGCCGGCATCCAGATGAGCTCGAACGCCGTGCGCGTTTTGCGCGCGCTTGGCCTCGAGGCCCACCTGTGCGAACTCGGATTCCAGCCGCCCGCCTGGACGCATCGCGCGTGGGATACGGGCGAGCACCTGGCCGACCTCGATTTCTCCGATGCCGCGCAGCGCTATGGCGCCCCCTATCTGCTCCTGCACCGCGGCGACCTGCATGCGGCGATCCTGTCCGCCGTGCCACCCGAGCGCATCGCCTTCGATCACAAGCTGGCCGGCTTCGATCGCAGTCCGGCTGGCATCACGCTGCGCTTCGCAGATGCCAGCAGCGCGGTCGTTGACGCCGTCATCGGTGCCGACGGGGTGCACTCGAAGGTGCGCGAGCTGATCCTGGGCCCGGAACGGCCGAGATTCACCGGCCGGGTTGCCCATCGCACCACCCTGCCCACCGCCCACATCAAGGGAGGCGCGCTCGACACCTGCACCAAATGGTGGGGCCCGGATCGCCATCTGGTCACCTACCCCGTCACCCGCAATCGCGACGAGACCTACTTCGTCACCAGCGTGCCGGACCCCGACTGGGACGTGGAATCCTGGTCGACGCGCGGCGACATGGATGAGGTCCGCCAGGCCTTCGCCGGCTTTCACCCGGACGCACAGCGCGTGCTCACCGCCAGCCGGGAGGTACACAAGTGGGCGCTGTTCGAGCGTGACCCGCTGCCGCGCTGGTCGGACGGGCCCGTCGTCCTGCTCGGCGACGCCTGCCACCCCATGATGCCCTATATGGCCCAGGGTGGATCGAGCGCGCTTGAGGACGCGGCGGTGCTGACCCGTTGCGTCCTCGACATCGGCGACATCGACGAGGCGTTCCGGCGCTACCAGGCGACGCGGCTTGCGCGCACCGCCCGCCTGCAGCTGACGTCACGCGCCAACACCTGGGGCAAGGACAAGTCCGACCCCAGCTGGGTATACGCGTATGATTGCTGGCAAACGCCGATCTTGGCGGCGCCCGGCTCGACCCATGGCCAAGCCGCGACCGCCTAATCAAGGCGCTGGCCTCAGGCCGCCCGAGGCGCGCTTTTCGCGTCGAGCTCCAGGCCTTCCGGCCGCTGCAAAATGGTGAACGTGCCGCTGCGGCTTTCATCGCGCGCATACTTGATGGCGGCTTCGCGCGTGCGGAACAAACCGGCCCGCTTGCCGGTGGTCTCGCGGATGACCCATGCACCCGCGGCGTTCAGACCCAGCACGAAGGAAAATGCAGTCGCAGTCGGCAGCTGGGTCTGGAAGTCGGCGCCGGCGACAAGGTGCAGGGACATGGCACGGTCTCCTCTGACTGGCTCGCAATCGAGCAAGGCGAACCGCGCATATAGACACAAATGACCGCGATACAAGATGTGGATTTGGGAGAGCCGCGCGATTTGCCGGCACCGGCTACCCCCAGAAGCCGAGCAGTGCGCCCTGCAGCACCAGCACGCCCAGCCAGTGCCCGCCGTCGATCAGCGTCAGCGACTGGCGTGCGCCGTGGAAGTTGTAGTTGACCACCATGGTGGTCATCACGAAGCCCGCCCACATCAGCAGCCCGGTGATGATGCCGTTCTTGATGCCGATCGCCATTCCGCCGCGTGCCAGGTGCAGCAGCAGTCCCGCCAGCATCCAGGCCATGATCAGCTGCGCGCCGAACGCCAGCAGGTAGAAGCCGATGCCACCCTTCTCCTGGGTTGGGCTGCGCGAACGGCCCACCGCCTCCAACCACTGCTTGGCGAACACGTTGTACCAAATGCCGCCGAATACGAAGCTGACGATGGCGGCAACCAGCACCGCCACATAGTTCAAACTTCCCACTTCCGTCCCCTCCTGTGTGCCCGCCCTGGTTCGTGGCGCAGCCGGCCGCGTCAAGCCAGCCTCCAGACCGCGGAGCGCTTGATCTCCGCATCTTCCAGCTCACGCGTAACCGGCACCGAGTATAAAGCGACCTGCTGAAAGCGATCACCCGGAAAGTAGCTGCGCCGCGGGTCGCCCACCAGCACCTCTGCACCACCCTGGCGTGCAGCTTCGACGAACGCTAAGACCCGCTCGGCGAGCGTGCGCTCGTAGAAGAGGTCGCCCACCAGAACGACCTCGGCCCCGTCAGGCGCACCGGCCAGCATGTCGGCCGCCGTCGTCTCCACGATCACTCCGTTGGCCTCGGCATTGAGCCCGATGGCGGCCAGCGCCAGCCTGTCGATATCGGCGGCCATGGCCCGCGCGGCACCGGCCAGCCTGGCGGCAATCGACACCAGGCCACACCCCGCGCCCAGGTCGAGCACGCGCCGGCCCGCCACCAGTTGCCGGTTGTCCAGGATGAAGCGCGCCAGGGCCTGCCCGCCCGCCCAAGCGAACGCCCAGTAAGGTGGCGGCACATTCATCTGCCCAAGCTCCTCCTCCGTCTTGCGCCAGATGGGCAGGGACTCGGCAGCCAGATGCAGGCGGACCTCCGGCACCAGCGGCGGGGCGGTCAGCTCCGTGTTGGCCCGGATGAAATCGGACGGGATCATCCTGGTAGAGCAACAGAGCGGCTGGCGCGGCACAAGCCCCATGCTGGTCGCACGTGCAGGCTGGCGCTGAGGCGGGCATGCGGCCTTGCGCCCATCGAACGGCTTGAGCGCAGCGGATCGCCTTTGCTCCAATCGAGACCAAGTGTGATGGCGGTCAACGGCGCGCCGAGCGCAAATCGCCGTTTACCGTACATTAGGCATCGATTTCCCACAGCAAATGTGATTCGCGCGATTGCGCGCACGCGCACAATCATCGGAAATTGTAGCCTCGCTGCCAGCGCCCGCCATGTGCCGCAGGAATGCCCGCTTCGCCCGTTCTTTTAGTCGCAAGCGCTGACCTTTCCTGCTAGCGTGTTGTTCGGAAACCAGGGACGGGTCCAACGCTCCCGGCAAGAGGTGATATGCGCGCTCCTCTGAGATTGCAGATGAGACTGGCACCCGCGCTGCTACTCGGCTTGCTCGCCGGCATTGCGCCGGCCATGGGCGGCGTCGGCAGCTCCAGTGCCAGTACCGACGAGACCCGATCGCTGCTCGGCAACTACCTTGCCGGCAGGGTCGCGCGCGGCCTGAACGACACCGAGGCGGCTGCGGCCTACTACGGACGCGCGCTGACGCGCGATCCCGGCAACGAGGTGCTGACAGAGTTCGCCTTCCTGATGGAGGCAACCGAGGGCAACTGGTCGCGCGTCGAGATGTTGGCCCGCGACCTGCTGCGGGTTCAATCCAATCACCGCACGGCGCACGCCTTCCTCGGCGTGGCGAGCTTCAAGGCCGGCGACTACGCGGCCGCCGACGAGCATTTCAAGCTGGCCAGCGCCAACCCGATTGGCGAGCTGACCAGCACGCTGGCGCGGGCGTGGGTATATCAAGCGCAAGGCAAGACCGCCGAGGCGCTGGCACTGCTCGACTCACCACGGCAGCCGGATTGGGCGCAATACTACCTGCGCTATCACAAGGCCCTGCTTGCCGATCAGGCCGGTCGCCGCACCGAAGCGCGCGCTGCCTTCGAGCGCATCCCCAAGAACGACCAGCGCACGTTGCGCATCGCGCTCGCCTTCACGCGCCACGCTGCCAATGCCGGCGACATCAAGTTCGCGCAGAGCATCCTGAAGGCGCACTTCGAGCGCAGCAAATCCGAAGGCCACCCGATGGCCCGCGCTCTTGAAGCCCAGATCGAGGGCGGCCAGCGCCCCGAGCTGCTGATCACCACGCCGGCCCAGGGCTTGGCCGAGGTGTTCTATGGGCTCGGCGAGGCATTGACCGGGGAGGGTGGCACCAGCGTCGGTGCCATCTACCTCCAACTCGCCCTCTACGTCGTTCCGGAGTTCCCGTTCGCGCTGGCCACGCTCGCCAACGCCTACGAGACGACCAAGCGCTACGAGAGTGCGATTGCCGCCTACGACCGCATTCCCAAACACACACCGCTGCAGTCGAGCATCGACATCCGCAAGGCCCTTAATCTCAACCAGCTCGACCGCGTCGACGAGGCGCAGAAGCTGCTCGACGAGGTGGCCCGGAACAACCCGGCTGATGTGCGCCCGCTCGATGCGCTCGGCACCATCATGCGCGGGCACAAGCGCTACGCCGAAGCGATCGAGTACTACACCAAGGCCATCGCCCTGATCGGCAAGCCGGAGCAGAAGCACTGGTCGTACTTCTACTCGCGCGGCACCTGCTACGAGCGCCTCAAGAACTGGACACCGGCGGAAGCCGATCTGCGCAAGGCGATGCAGCTCAGCCCCGACGAGCCCTTGGTGCTGAACTATCTCGGCTACACCTGGATCGACCAGAACCGCAATCTCCAGCAGGGCCTGGCCCTCATCGAAAAGGCCGTGCGCCAGAAGCCGGACGACGGCTACATCGTCGACAGTCTGGGCTGGGCGCAGTTCCGCCTTGGCCGTTTCAAGGAAGCCGTGAAATACCTCGAGCGGGCCGTCGAATTGCGCCCCGAGGACCCGGTGCTGAACGATCACCTCGGCGACGGCTACTGGCGTGTCGGCCGCGAGCGCGAGGCCCGCTTCCAATGGGAGCAGGCGCTGACCCTGGCGCCGGAACCTGATGACGCCGAGAAGATCAAGCGCAAGCTTGCCAAGGGCCTGCCGAACCCGGCGCTGGCGCGCCAGAGCAAGCGCACCAAGGAGGCGGGCAGCACGGCAAAGAAGAGCACGCAGGCCAAGCCGGCCTTCAATCCCTTCTTCCAGTGATGCCTTGATGTTCGCCCTCCAGGGCCGGTCGCTGGCGCTGCCAGGCGCACCGGCTCGGGTGATGGCTCGCTCTTGCAAATAGCCAGTCGGCTCGTGTCGTTCAGTCTGCGAAGTGCCCAAGCCACAGGCGCACCAACAGGGGTCGGCAATTCATCGCCAGGACACTAGACTGCGGCATGTCCACCCGCGAGCTTGCCCGCGCCAAGGTCAATCTTACGCTGATGGTGCGCGGCCGCCGTCCCGACGGCTACCACGAGCTGCAGAGCCTCGTGACCTTCGCCGAGATCGCCGACGCGATCGAGTTCAGGCCGGGCCCTGACGTCGGCGTAACAACGGTGGGACCGTTCGCGACGAACATCGTCGGCCCCAACCTGGTGGAAGCGGCGCTGCACCGGCTGCGCGAGCTTGGTGCCGGTCTGCGCCTTGGCTCCGTCATTTTGACCAAAAACCTTCCCGTGGCCGCCGGTCTCGGCGGCGGCTCGGCCGACGCTGCAGCTGTCCTGCGCGCCGTCCGCTCAGCCAATCCCGACGCTGCCCATCGCGTCCCCTGGCACGACATCGCCGTCCGGCTCGGGGCCGACGTTCCCGTGTGCCTGGCGGACCGGCCAGCCTGCATGTGGGGCATCGGCGACAGGATCGAGCCGATCGCTCGACTGCCCGCACTGCCGGCCGTGCTCGTCAACCCGCGCCTGCCGCTGTCGACCGCACACGTGTTCGCCGCCTTGAATGCGGCTCCGGCGCCGCCTGCCCGCCGCCCGGAGCTGGGCAGCGACATGCAAACCGTGGAGGGCCTGCTCGGCTTGATGCGCAACGTCGGCAACGATTTGGAGCGGCCCACGATCAGACTGCTGCCCGTCATTGCCGACATCAAGGCGGGTCTCATGGCCCAACCCAACTGCCGGCTTGCCGCGCTTTCAGGTAGCGGGCCAACCTGCTTTGGCATCTTCTCGGACGATCGGGCAGCCGGGCAGGCCGCCGCCGCGCTCGGTGCGGCTTACCCGCAGTGGTGGATCATCGCCACCCGTCTTGCCGGCCTCTAGCTCGAGCGGCTGACGCAGAAGCCGATCACGTCGGTCAGCGCCTTGGTGTGTCGATCCGGCGGGAAGATCGCCAGCGCGTCCTGCGCAATCTTGCCGTAGTGGCGTGCCCGCTCCAGCGTCGCTTCGATGGCGCTGTGCTTCTTCATCAGCCGGATGGCCTGTTCGAGGTCACCGTCCTCGACCTTGCCACCGCCGAGCGCACGGTTCCAGAAGGCCCGCTCGTCCTCGCCGCCGCGACGGAAGCACAAGATGACAGGTAAGGTGATCTTGCCCTCGCGGAAGTCGTCGCCGACCGACTTGCCGAGCCGGCTGCTGTCGCCCGAATAATCCAAGGCGTCGTCCACCAGCTGGAAGGCAATGCCGAGGTTGCGCCCATACGACTTGAGCGCCGCCTGCTCGCCCGTCGGCCGTTTGGCGATGGCCGCACCCACCTCGGCGGCCGCCGAGAACAGCGCCGCCGTCTTGGCGCTGATGATGGTCAGATATTCGTCCTCGGTGGTGGCAGTGTTCTTGGCGGCGGCCAGCTGCAGCACCTCGCCCTCGGCAATCACCGCGGCCGCCGTCGACAGGATCTTGAGGGCCGGCAGCGAGCCGACATCGACCATCATGCGGAATGCCTGGCCGAGCAGGAAATCGCCGACCAGCACGCTTGCCTGATTGCCCCATACCAGGCGCGCCGACTGCTTGCCGCGCCGGTAGTCGCTCTCGTCGACCACGTCGTCGTGCAGCAGGGTGGCGGTATGCATGAACTCGACCGAGGCGGCGAGCCGGACATGGCCCTCGCCCTGATAGCCACACAGCTTGGCGGCCGCGATGGTCAGCATCGGCCGCAGCCGCTTGCCGCCGGAATCGATGAGATGATGCGCGAGCTTCGGGATCAGCTCGACGTCGGATACAGCCTTGTCGAGGATAATGCGGTTCACCGCCTGCATATCCTCGGCAACGATGTCGACCAGCGGCTTGATGCCTTCCGCAGGGTCTCGCAGGTCTTCGAATGGGACGACGACGCCCAATGTATGGTATCCGCCCTTGATTTCGCTTGCTCTGGGTACAGCCCCGAGGGATAGGGGGTCAAGCCCGAGCGGGCGCGATAAAGGCGCCCACCGCCGCCCCATGGGTCACCGTCGCCAGAATTGCCGATGCACGAACTGCTGCGCAGCAACGACGCCGTCCTGATCAGCTTCGCCGAGTCGCTGCTGCGCCAGGCCGGCATCGGCTGTCTGGTGGCCGATCAGCACATCAGCGTGATCGAAGGCTCGATCGGCGCATTTCCACGCCGTCTGCTGGTCCATGCCGACGATGCCCCTGCCGCAAGGCAGGTGCTGACCGAGGCCGGGCTCGATGGCGCGCTGCTCACCGACGGGAGCGGCGGCGCGTGAACGGGCCCTCTTCGACAGCCACGACCGATGACGCTTTCCTCGGCGGCGCACTCCATGTTCTGCAGCCGCAGACCGGCTACCGCGCCGGGCTGGACGCCGTACTGCTGGCCGCCGCCGTACCGGCCGCTTCCGGCATCCGCGCGCTTGATGCAGGTGCCGGCGTCGGCGTGGTCGGTCTCGCCGTCGCCTGCCGCATGCCTGGTGCGCATGCCACATTGGTCGAGCGCGACCCGCTGCTGGCCGATCTCGCCCGCGCCAACATCGCCCGCAACCGGTTGGCCGACCGGGTCAACCTGATCGAGGCCGATGTTGTGCAACCGCTGGGCGAGGTGCCGGAGCTGGGCGCCCGCGCCGAGACCTTCGACTGCGTCCTCGCCAACCCGCCCTATCACACGCAGGGGCATGGCACCGCGGCTCGCAGCGCCATCAAGGCCAGTGCCAATGCCATGCCGGAAGGTAGTCTTGATCGCTGGGCCCGCTTCCTGGCCGCCATGGCCCGTCCCGGCGGCTGCGCGCTTCTCATCCACAAGGCTGAAGCCCTGCCGGAGCTGATCGAAGCCCTCGCCAGCCGCTTCGGCGGCCTGCTGCTGTTGCCCGTCCATCCGCGACCCGGCAGCCCGGCCAGCCGCGTGATTGTGTGCGGCACAAAGGGCAGCCGGGCTCCGCTGCAGATCCGTCCAGGCCTCGTCTTGCACGATGGCGCCGGCGGCTTCATGCCTGAGGTGGAGGCCATCCTGCGCCACGGCGCCGGGCTCGATCTGCAGCGCTAGATCGATGTCGCACCCCAGCCTGTGCACCGAGCGCACGACCCGCCAAACCTCTCCGGCGTCCGCATTTTTTGGCGCTCGACGAGGCCCTGGTCACAAATTCTCCCACCTTGAGACTTCTTGTGTTTTTGAGGATTATAAATTGGGGGATTGGGGTACGCGTGCAAATGAATAATACGATTACCGTGATGAACGCCAAGGGCGGCGTCGGCAAGTCAACGCTCGTTCTGGCTCTTGCCGAAACATTGGCGACCTATCACGGCCAGAAAGTCCTGGTCATCGATGCCGACGCGCAGGCCAGTGTCAGCCACATGTTGCTGCCGCAGGATCGACTGGAGGCGGTGCGCGAAAACGGCCGCACCATCGTCGAGCTGCTGATAGCCGTGGTGCTTAACGAGACACCGGCACGCTGGCAGGACTTCGTTGTCGAAGGTGCGTCTGACGTGGACGACGCGCGTTCCATCTCGCTGCTGCCAAGCGACACCCATCTCACCCTGTTCGAGCGCGAGGTATCAAAGCGCGATTATGAGACCAAGCTGCGCCGTTCGATCCGCACCTGGCTGGACGAGGCCAAGCGCGGCTACGACATCGTGCTGATCGACAGCGCGCCCGGCCTGTCGGTGCTGACCGAGTGCTGGCTGCGCGAGGCGGATTACTACTTGTCGCCGACCAAGCCGGATTACATCTCCACCAGGGGCCTCAAGTTCCTGCGCGAGTTCCGGGCACGCGATCCCGAGATGGGTTTCGCCGAGCCGCTCGGCGTGATCGTCAACATGAAGGACCCGCTCACAGCCGAGGACGAGCAGTACGACAACTGGCTACGCCAGGATGCGCAGCATCGCTGCTTCCACCAGTCCGTCAATCGCGTCGGCCCTTTGCAGATGGCCGGCCGCATTTCGCCGCGGCCCCGCTCCTACTGGGCAAAGTATCCGGGATCGACCGGCGAGCATCTGCGCGATCTGACGGCCGAGCTGCTGCATCGGATCAAGAGTTCACAGGCCAAACGCGCCTAACAGGGCGGCGCAGGCGGCCGAGCCGATGCAGGTGGGGCGACCTGCCGCCGGCTGCTCGTCTTGAAATGAACGCCGCTCTCCCCCACAGATAGGCAATGGCCTGCGGCTGCCGAGAGCCGGGTTTTGGCAGTCCAAGGCGCAGTTGCGCACGGAACAGAAAGGTTTGGTGGATGAAACGCATGATGCAGGCTTCCCTGGCGAGCGGCCTCTTGATTCTGGCAACGGCAGCACTGACCCTCGGCCCGGTGTACGCCGCCAGCCCGAAGGTAGAGTCGGCAATCAAATCCCTGGACAAGATCGAGGCCGATGGGGCGAAGTTCCAGGCTTTTTGCAAGCTGCTGCGCGACATCGACGATGTGCCCGAGCAGGATGAGGCGAAAGTCGAGGCACTCGAAGTGGAACTGGACAACCTGCTCAAGTCGATCGGCCTCGATGTCCTGCGCGCCTGGGATCTGGGCAGCGATCTTGATCCGCAGTCCGAGGACGGCAAGGCCTTCGAGGCAGCGGTCGAGGCGCTCGAGGACAAGTGCCCCGATTGACCTGCGAGCGGTCAGAGCGCAAGCATTGAAACTTGCGCCCGGTGGAACAGGAGCACGGCGTGACCAAGTCGCTCGTTCAGCAGCAGTTCGGGGCGCACGCCGCCGCCTATGCCACATCAACCGTGCACGCCAAGGGTGCGAGCCTTGCGCGCCTGGTCGAGCTGACCGACCCGCAAAAACAGTGGCGGGTTCTCGACGTGGCGACCGGCGCCGGCCACACGGCCGCGGCCATGGCCCCGCATGTGGCAAGCGTCGTTGCCAGCGACCTGACGGCGCAGATGCTGAGCGAGGCGGCAGCCTTGGCTGCCGCCAAGGGCTTGGCCAACATGACGACCGCGCGCGCCGATGCCGAAGCGCTGCCGTTCGCGGACGCCTCGTTCGACCTTGTCACCTGCCGTATCGCCCCGCACCACTTCGCCGAGGTGGCGACTTTCGTGGCCGAGGCGCGGCGCGTGCTGGTGGCGGGCGGCACGCTGGCCGTGGTCGACAACATCTCGCCCGACCAGATTTCGACTCCGGGCTTCTCCCATACTGACCTGCGCGATGCCTCCCTAACCTACAATGCCTTCGAGAAGATCCGCGATCCGAGCCACGGCCGCTGCCTGGGCATGGCCGAATGGAACGAGGTGATCGAGGACGCAGGCCTTCAGCCCGTGCACGCCGAGCGCTTGCCCAAGGACATGGAGTTTCAGCCGTGGGCCGAGCGCATGGGCGCCGACGCCACCACCATCGAGCGCCTGCGCGGCATGCTCGAGAATGCCTCGCCGGCGCTGGCCGCTTTCCTGCGGCCGCGCCTGGTCGACGGCGCCCTGTGGTTCACGCTCGACGAGGCCATCCTGATCGCCCGCAAGCCGCAGTAATGGCGGTTGAATTGTGCATTGGTTGTCGGCTATAAGCCTGCCATGACGCGCCGCCTGCACACCCTGATCGCACGAATTATGGCCCCGGCCGCCTAAGGGCGCCGGATTTGCTGTGCCGTTTTCGCGATTTTGTGTGTAAGGACCCCTCCCCAATGCCCGCCCATGCCGTTGCTGCCGCAGGCGCCGATGCGCCGCGCGCCCAAGCGCATACCGTTCGTGCTTTCTTCTTCGTCTCTGCCCCGGCTGATCCGGGCCTGCTGCCACGC
>Ga0075428_100006686_pt1 | contig 12827 bp, 13 predicted proteins | sample RhiMetdeltSRZDD2_FD_75291 | JGI IMG/M metagenome (GOLD analysis project Ga0075428, IMG submission 75291) | Populus rhizosphere microbial communities from Tennessee, USA - Rhizosphere MetaG P. deltoides SRZDD2 | ecosystem: Host-associated > Plants > Roots > Rhizosphere > Soil | place: USA...
CGGCGACGTATACGTCCTATCGCGGATCCTGCACGGGCTCGACAACGATCGCGCGGCGGCTGTGCTTGCCAGCATCCGCAACGCCGCGAACCCCGGGGCGCGTGTTCTCATCCTCGATGCTGTCATCCCGCCCGGGGACGAGCCGCACGGCGGCAAATGGCTCGACCTGCTGATGCTCGTCGTCGCCGGCGGACGCGAGCGAACCGAAGGCGAGTGGAAGGAGCTGCTCGGGCGGTCAGACCTCAATCTGCTCGCGCTCGAGGACGGCCTGATCCAGGCACGATGCCGGTAGAGACCTGCGTCGTCCAGGAAGTCTGGCGCGATCGGGTCTGGGCGGCGCGGCCGATGCGGCTCGTGCACGACGAGGGCGACTTCGCCGCACTCTGGTTTCCCCGCGGCACCGAATGGAAGGCTCCGACCACCCCGCCCGGCCGGCCGAGGGAGGACGATCGCGGCGAGCGGCTCGCGCAGTGTGCCCTGCGCGGCGACTGGGTCTTCCGCGACGCGGTGTGGGACCTGGACACGCTCGTCCTGCTGCGGAAGGGCGCGTGGCATGCGCTCTGGGTGTCGTGGCTGCCGTCCGGAGAGCACGTCGGCTGGTACGTCAACCTCCAGCTCCCGTTCCGCCGCACCGAGCTCGGTTTCGAGACGATGGACCTCGTCCTCGATCTGATCGTCGATCCCGACCGCAGCTGGCGCTGGAAGGACGAGGACGAGCTGGAGACGTGGATCGCCCGCGGAGTCTGCGCTTCCGAGACAGCCGATCGGATACGCAAGGAGGGGCTCGAGGTGGCGGGGCGGGCGGAGCGCGACGAGCCTCCCTTCTGCGAGCCGTGGCCGGAGTGGCGGCCGGATCCATCCTGGGAGCTGCCCGAGCTTCCCTATGGTTGGAACGAACGATGCCTCTGACGGTCGGCACGGCGGGCCACATCGACCACGGCAAGACCTGGCTCGTCCGCGCGCTCACGGGCAAGGACACCGACCGCCTGCCGGAGGAAAAGGCGCGCGGGATCTCGATCGACCTCGGCTACGCGCCGCTCGACCTCCCGGACGGACGACGACTGTCCGTGGTCGACGTCCCCGGACACGAGCGGTTCATCCACAACATGGTCGCGGGCGCGAGTGGGATCGACCTCTTCCTGCTCGTGATCGACGCCGCCGAGGGAGCGCGGCCGCAGACCCACGAGCACCTCGCGATCCTGCGGCTGCTCGGAATCGAGAACGGTGTCGTCGCTGTCACCAAGGCCGACGCGGTCGACGAGGAGACACTCGAGCTCGCGGTCGAGGAGGCGCGTGAGCTAGTTCCGGGCGCACCGATCGTCCCCGTGAGCGCGAAGACCGGCGCCGGCCTCGACGAGCTTAAAGCGGCACTGGCGGAGGCGGCCGACGAGCGGCCACCGGCGGAGGGCCCCGCGCGCCTGTACGTCGATCGCGTCTTCACGCTCCGGGGGATCGGCACGGTGGCGACCGGGACACTTTGGTCAGGATCGATGGGCGCGGGGGACGGACTGCGGGCCGAGCCGTCAGGGCTCGACGTCCGCATCCGCAGCGTCGAGGTGCATGACGCGCCGGTCGAGCGGGCGGGGGCGGGCCAGCGCGTCGCGGTCTCTCTGCCCGGCGTCGACCGGTCGCAGCTGCGGCGCGGTGACGCGCTCGTCACGCCCGGTTCCTTCCGCCCCAGCTACCGCCTCGACGTGGCGGTCGAGCCTCTCGCTGAGATCCCGGCGCGCGTGCAGATGCACCACGGAACGAGCCAGGTCGTCGCGCGGGTGGTGCGAGCGGGAGACGGATACGCGCAGCTGCGCCTTTCGGCCCCGCTCGTCGCCGCACGCGGCGACCGGTTCGTCCTGCGGACGGCGACGACCGTCGGAGGCGGCCGCGTCCTCGACCCGCTGCCGCCGCGGCACTCCGATCCCGAGCGCATGAAGCTGGTCGAGAGCGGCGAGGTCGCCGCCACGATCCATGCGCCCGTACCGAACGCGAGCGTTACCCACCTGGTCGAGGGTGAGCCCGTCGGCGTGGAGAGCGCGGGCGAGTGGCTGTTCTCGCGTGCCTGGCTCGACGAGCTGCGCGCGGAGCTCGAGCGCAGGCTCGACGCCGCCGATCCACTCGACCCGGGCATCCCTCCGCCGTCCGAGCCCTGGGCCTCCGAGATCGTGCCGCTGCTCGGCCTGGAGCGGCGCGGCGCCAAGCTCTACCGCCCGGGGGCGACCGCCTCGTTGGGTGGGCGCGAGGAGCAGGCCGTGGCCCTCGAAGCCGCGATCACCTCCGACGGCTATGGGCGCCTCGACGACGGCGACCTCGGCGCGTACCTCGAGCGGGAGGGACGGCTGTACCGGGTCGGTGACGGCTTCGCCGTCTCCCCCGCGCTGTACGAGCGCGGCCTCGACGCGATCCGCGAGGTGAGCCCGATCACGATCGCGGCCGTCCGCGACCGCCTCGGAGTCTCGCGCCGGATCACCCAGCTGCTGCTCGAGCGCTTCGACGCCGACGGCCTCACCCGTCGCGTCGGGGACGAGCGTGTGTTACGAAAGGCCGCGCGAGGATGAACGAACGCGAGCTGATCGAGCGCTACGACCAGGCGTGGAACGACCACGACGTCGCGGCGATCGTCTCCATGCACGCGTCCGACATGGTGTTCGAGAACCACACGGCCGGCGAGCGGGCAGAGGGCGTGAAGGTCGGCCAGCACATCGCCGAGATCTTCCGCAACTGGCCCGACCTCCGGTTCCGCAGCCGCCGGCTGTACGTGCGGGAGGGTCTTGCCGTCAGCGAATGGACGGCGACCGCGACGAAGGACGGTAAGACCCTGGAGTGGGACGGCATCGACGTCTTCCCGATCGAGAACGGGAAGATCAAGCGCAAGGACGTCTACTCGGCGTCCGGCGCAGCGCGCGAGATCTAGCGGACCCCGAAGTCGAAGACGTCCGGCCGGTGGTAGTGCCCGGCCGGATCGAAGCGCTGGCGCTCGGCGTAGAGCTGCGCAGGATCGAGCTCCGCGTACAGGATTCCCTCCTCGTCCCACAGCGGCCCTGCAAGATAGCTCCCGTCGGGGCCGAAGATCGCGGAGCCGCCACGCCCCAGGACGTCGGGACCGTCGGCGATCGGCACGTCGTCGGGGTAGCTCGACGCCCGCTGGAAGACGGACGGGCTGACGATGAACGCGCGTGCCTCGCGTGAGATGTGGCGCATCGACGTGTGCCACGTCTCGGTGTCGTCCGCGGTTGGAGCGAGGTAGATCTCCACGCCCGCGTCGTAGAGTGCGAACCGCGCCAGCGGCATCATGTTCTCCCAGCAGATCAGGCCGCCCAGCTTCCCGATTGGGGTCGGGATCGCTGTCAAGCCCTCGCCTGTTCCCAGCCCCCAGACCATCCGCTCGTGGTTCGTGGGCATGAGCTTCCGGTGGTGGAGGGCGAGGGATCCGTCCGGCGCGTACACGAGGAGCGCGTTGTAGATGGTCCCGCGCTCGATCTCGTTCGCGCCGACGGCGAGCCAGACGCCGCTCTCACGCGCGATCGCGGCGAGCCGGTCAGCGGCCTCGCTCGGCAGCTCGAGCGACTCGCGGGCGAGCCTGACGAAGACGGCCTTCGCCTCGTCGCTCTTCTCCCACTCGGCCAGGTAGCGTGCCCAGCGGCTAGAGGGGTAGACCGGGACGAAGGTCTCCGGGAAGACGACGAGCCTGGCTCCCTCGCCCGCCGCCTCGGCGCAGACCACGGCCAGCTTCTCGATCGTCGCGTCCCGGTCGAAGATGACCGGCTCGACCTGGACAGCGGCGACCTTGACCGATGCGTCCATCTAGGCGGGAACCACAGCGTCGCCGACCGCGATCTGCCCGTCGGTGAGGATGTCGGCGTTCAGCCCGGCGCGGTGCACCATCCCGCGCAGCACTCCCGGATGTGTGAGCGAGGCCAGGTGCGAGCACGGCTCGCACAGCTCCACTCCCTCGCACTCGACGTCCCCGACGCGGAAGCGCTTGCCGACGAGGGCGTTCAGGTCGACTCCGCGCGTGAGCACGTTCCGCCGGCTCGCCTGCGCGGTGAGCTCGATGCCGGTTTCCCGGCTGAAGGCGACCAGCGCCTCCGCCTCGATCAGCGTGAGCGCGTTTCCCGCCGGCGCGGAACCGTCGGGCCAGTAGTAGCGGTTACCGGCCAGGCCCTTTCCGGCATGGGCTTCGACGCGGTCGACCGGCTCGGGCACCTGCCGCTCGGGGCCAATATAGATGGCGACGACCTCGCCCATTGCCGAAAGACTCTAGTCGCCCCAGCCGCCTCCGCCCGGAGTCTCGATCCTGACGATGTCGCCTGCCTCGAGGTCGCGCGTATGTTTGGCCGGAACCTCGTCGCCGTTGATCAGGTTGCGCCCGGTCGCGCCCTCTGCGCCCCCTCGCTCGCCCTGGGGCGCGTTCTGCCTGCGCTCGGAGATAATCGAGACGCGGCAGTCCTCCAGCACGCGTAGCTCCCGGACGACCCCGTCGCCCCCGTGGCGCCCGCCGTCTCCTCCGGTGTTTGGACGCAGCTCATAGCGCTCCACCCGTAGCGGGTACGAGAGCTCGAGCGCCTCGACCGGAGTGTTCAGCGTGTTCGACATCGTCACGTGGACCCCCGGAGGGCCGTCCGAGTCGGGGCATGCTCCCTGGCCGCCGCCGATGGTCTCGTAGTAGGTGAACCGGTCGTTCCCGAGCGTGAGGTTGTTCATCGTCCCCTGCCCCTGGGCCGGCAGCTCGACCGCTTGACCGAGTGCGCGGAAGACCGCGTCGACGATGCGGCACGACGTCTCGACGTTCCCCGCGGCGACGGCGGCCGGCGGGCGGGCGTTGACGAGGCAGCCCGCCGGCGCGGACACCGTGACGGGCGCGAACGCGCCGCCCGAGGCAGGGATGTCCGGGTCGGTGAGGCAGCGGACGACGAAGTAGCAGGCCGAGCGGGTGACGGCGATCGGGCAGTTGAGATTGCCGTCTTCCTGCGGAGAAGTGCGGGCGAAGTCGATCTCGAGCGAGTCGCCGTCGATGGTCACGGCGGCGTGGATGGTCAGTTTGCCCCGGACGGGCTCCAGCGCATCGTTCGCCTCGTACCTCCCGTCGGGCAGGCGCTCGATGGCGGCGCGCACGACTCGCTCGGAGTACGCGTGGAGTTCGACCATCGCTTCGGCGACCCGGTCGCGGCCGTGGCGCCCGCAGAGCTCCGTCACACGGGTGCGCGCGAGTCGCTGCGCCGCGACCTGCGCGCGGAAGTCCCCGCGGCGCTCGTCCGGGTTCCGCATGCGTGCGACCAGCTCGTCGAGGAGGGCGGCGTCTAGCCTGGTCGGCGGGATGACGACGCCTTCGTCTGCCAGCGTCCGCGAGAAGGCGGGCATGCTGCCCGGCTCCATCCCGCCGACGTCGGCGTGGTGAGCGCGCGTGACCGCGTAGCCGAGCTCGGTGCGGGAGACGAGGGTGATGTCGGGAAGGTGCGTGCCGCCGGTGTAGGGGTCGTTGAGGATGAACGTGTCGTCCGGGCCGGGATCCTGCTGCATGACCGCGGCGACCGCGTCGGGCATGGCACCGAGGTGGACGGGGATGTGCTCGGCCTGCGCGATCAGGCGGCCCCGGTCGTCGAAGAGCGCGGTCGAGCAGTCGCGCCGCTCCTTGATGTTGGCGGAGAACGCCGAGCGGATGAGCACGGCACCCATCTCCTCGGCGACCGCGCGCAGCCCGCTCCCGAGAACCTGCAGCTCGATGTTCACGCTTTCGTCACCGTTTCGTGAGCCTCAGCATGGGACCATCCCTAGCCCCCACCCACCCAGGGGGGATCCAGCACGTGGCGCCCGACAGCTCGAGGAGCGCAGGGCCCTGAGCGTTGAGCGGCTCCCCGGGCGGGAGTCGTAGCTCTGGCCCGGGGCGAACGTCCGCCGTCCGCACGGCCACCAGCTGGATCTCCCGTTCGGGATCCGCGTAGCCGTACCGCTCGTCGTGCGCCGCGTGGAACCGCGCGGCCAGATCCGGCCCGAGGGGAACCGACAGCTCGAACGACTGCCCTCGGTAGCGGAGGTCTGCCTCGCCCTCGATCGGGAGCTCGCCCGCCTCCGCCAGCGGACCCAGATACGAACGCACGTGGTCGCGGCGCTCGTCGCTCGCGACCAGCCCGAGCGCGGACAGGACGCCTGCGGCCTCGGGGACGAGCACGGTCGAGATCTCGAGCTCGTCCGCTAGCTCGCACGCGTGCAGGGGGCCCGCGCCGCCGAACGCGACCAGCGCGAAGCCGCGCGGGTCGTGCCCGCGCTCGACCGACACGAGCCGCAGCGCCCGCAGCATTTCGGCATTCACGGTCTGGACTACCGCGGCGGGATCGATTCCGTCGAGGGCGAGCTCAGCGGCCGGGCGGTCAAGCTCGATTCCGCTCGCCAGGCGGTCAGGGAGCCGGCCGAGCAGAAGGTTCGCGTCGGTGACGGTCGGCCGCGTCCCGCCGCGCCCGTAACAGGCCGGCCCCGGATCCGCGCCGGCGCTTTCGGGCCCAACCCGCAGAGCACCGCCGGCATCGCGCCAGACGATCGAACCTCCTCCTGCGCCGACGGTCTGGAGGTCGACCGTCGGGAGGCGCACCGGCAGTCCCGCCACCGAGCGCTCCGCCGAGCGGATGGTCGCGGCGGCGGCGATCAGGCACACGTCGGTGGACGTGCCTCCCATGTCGAACGAGATCGCGTCCTTGTGGCCGGCGAGCCTCGCGATCAGTTCGGCGCCCACGACTCCACCGGCTGGACCCGATACGAGCGCCCAGGACGGATGGGCGGCTGCGTCCTCCACGCTCGCGGCGCCCCCCGAGGAGCGCATGACGAGCGGCTCGGGCAATCCGGTCTCGGCGCAGGCCGCGGCCAGCCGCTCCAGGTATGCGGAGACGACCGGCCCGAGGTACGCGTCGACCGCGGTGGTCGAGGCGCGCTCATACTCGCGGAACTCGGGCGAGACCTCATGGGATGCGACGACACGCGTGTGTGGCATCCGGCGGCGCAGCTCCTCCGCCACCGCACGCTCATGCGAGGCATCCCGGAACGAGAACAGCAAGCAGACCGCCACCGCTTGGGCGTCGATCGCCGGAAGCGACCCGAGCTCGAGCGGTGCGATGACTCCCTCCGGCCCGATTCGCTCACGCACGCCGAAGCACAGGTCGAGCGGCACGAGCGGCTCGGGATGATCGGCGCACATGCGGTACAGATGCGCGCGGTTCTGCCGTCGCAGGTGGAGGAGGTGCTCGAAGCCGGCCGTGGCAACGAAGGCGGTACGCGCGCCTTTGCGCTCGAGGAGGGCGTTCGTCGCCACCGTCGTTCCGTGCGTGAAGCGCTCGATGCGCTCCGCTTCGACCGCTCGAGCTGCGGCCACAACCGACTCCTCTTGCAGCGCCGCAGTCGGCACCTTTGCCGTCCGCAGCTCGTCCCCGTCGACCAGAACGGCATCGGTGAACGTGCCGCCGACGTCGATGCCGAGGATCGCCACGTGGCAGATTCTCACCGTGCAGCTGACGATCCCGCTGGCGGGGCCGGCCGGGGAGCCGGTCGACCTCTGGCGCACGCTCGTGTCGCACGGCGTCGCCGACCTTCCGCCGATGCGCGTGGACGAGAACGATCGGACGCTCACTGCGACCCTGCCCGTGCCCGGGACGAAGCCCCGCACCATCGTCGTCCGCGAAGGAAGCGGAGATGCGCGGATAGAGGTGCTCGGCCCGAAGCTCGGTGCCCGCGGGGAGGAGCAGCTCCGCCGCGTTCTCCGCCGGATCCTCAACCTGGACGAGGACCTCTCGGGCTTCTACGGCGTGGCCACTGCCGATCCCGAGCTTGCGTGGGCCGCGCAAGGGGCCGGCCGCATGCTGCGCAGCCCCACCGTGTTCGAGGAGGTCGTGAAGACGATCTGCACCACCAACTGCGCCTGGTCGGCGACGGTCCGGATGACGACGGCGCTCGTCGAGCACCTGGGCGAGCCGTCAGCAGGCAACCACGGCCGCGCATTCCCACAGCCGGACGCGATGACGGAGGCGGACGATCGCTTCTACCGTGACGTCGTCCGGGCCGGCTACCGCGGCGCGTACCTCCGGAGCATCGCGGCCGCAGTCGCCGCAGGCGAGCTCGACCTCGAGCTTCTGCTCGACCCCGACCTCGCCGATGCCGATGTGGCCGAGCGCCTGCTCTCGCTTCCCGGGGTCGGTCCGTATGCGGCCGCGCACGTGATGATGCTGCTCGGCCGCTACTCCAGCCTCGTGCTCGATTCCTGGACGCGCCCAAAGTACGCGCGCCTGGTCGGCAGGAAGAAGGTCGCCGACTCAAGGATCATCCGGCGTTTCCGCCCGTACGGCCCGTACGCCGGCCTCGCTTTCTGGCTCTTCCTCACCCGGGACTGGGTGCCCGAGCCGGCCGACGCCGCACCGACGCGATTAAGCGCGGGAGAGCCGGGCTAGTCCCACTCCGACTCGTCCTCGATTCCCGTCCGGCGCGCACGGCCACGGCGTCGTATTCCTCCTTCAGCAGCCGCGAAGCCTCGTCCTCGTTCACGAGCGGCGAGTGCACCATCGCGCCGATACTACGCCGCATGACCGTGTACGACCTTCTCGGAGCGCGGCCGGTGATCAATTGCCGCGGCGTCTACAGCGAGCTCGGCGGCGCGATCATCGGGCCGAAGGTGTGGGCGGCGATGACCGAGGCGAACGGGACCGCCGCGTCGATGAGCGAGCTGCTCGAGGCGACGGGCCGCCGGCTCGCCGCCGTCCTAGGCGCCGAGGCAGGGCGCGTCACGCCGGGAGCGGCCGCGGCGATCGCGCTCGGAACCGCCGCGTGCATGACGCGCGGCGACGGTGCGGCCGCCGAGAGGCTTCCCGACACGGGCGGGCTACCGGACGAGATCGTCCTGCAGCGCGCGCATCTCCCGGACTACAAGTACGCGCGTGTGATCCGCATCCCCGGCGCGAAGCTGCGACTGGTCGACTCAAGGGACGAGCTGGAGCAAGCCCTCGGAGAGCAGGTCGCGGCGGTCTTCGTCCCCGCTCACCTGGACGACCAGCCCGGCGTGCTCCCGCTCCTGGAGCTCGCGCCGGCCGCCCGCGAGCACGGCGTCCCGGTCCTCGTCGACGCCGCCTTCCTCAACTATCCGCCCGAGAGCATGCGCCGCTTCACCGCCGAGGGCGCCGACCTCGTCTGCTTCAGCGCCAAGTACTTCTACGGGCCGAACACAGGGGGGTTCGTCGTCGGTCGCGCCGATCTGGTCGACGCGGTGTCCGACGTCGACTTCACGAAATTCGAGACGGGACGGTGGGCCAAGTTCGGCCGGCCGTTCAAGCTCGACCTCCACACCGTGGTGGGGACGACGCTCGCGGTCGAGGAATGGTTCGAGCTCGACCACGACGCGCGGTGGGGCTCATACGACGACCTCGTCGTACGGCTCGAGGAAGCCGTAGCCGACCTCCCCGGTATCCGCACGGAGCGCCGCTTCTTCAGCATGGTGGAGACGCTCGAGGACGAGCCGGTCAACTGCCTGGTCGTGCACACCGAGCGCGCCGCCGACGCGGAGCACGCCCTCTGGGAGGGCAACCCACGCATCGCCGTTCACCGCAGGGATGAGACGCTCATCGTCGCTGTCGACACGCTTCTGCCCGACCAAAGCGCATATGTCTGCGAGAAACTGCGCGCCGCTCTGACGCCTTGACCCGCGTGCTGGCGACCCACGGTCGCCGGCACGCACTCGATCTCGACCTTCACCGCAAGCGAGCGCGCAGCTTACGCTGCGCGCATGATCGTGGCGGCCCTGGGAGATTCGATCACGGCCGGCTCGCCGGGCTGGGATCCGGATCCGGTCGTGCGGCTAGGCATCTCGGAGCCGAATCCCGAGAGCCAGTACGAGCACTGGGCCACGCTGGTCGATCCGCGGCTGGCGTTCCGCAACTGCGGCATCTACGAACAACGAACGGACGAGATCGCACTCCGGCTCGAAACGTGTGCGGAGGATGCGGACGTACTGATCGTGCAGGGCGGGATCAACGACATCGCGCAGCATCGTCCCGTCGAGCCGGCAGCGGAGAACCTGCTGGGGATGGTGCGGCGCGGTCGAGAGCTCGGGCTCGACGTTGTCGTCGCCAACGTCCTGCCCTGGAACAACGGCTACCCCGACGCCGCGGAGCCGATCCGGCGCCTGAACGCGCTGATCGCTGTGCTCGGCGCGCCCCTACTCGACTTCCACGACACGCTTGAAGACCCGGGGCGGCCGGGACGCATGCGCGAGGAGTGGACCTCGGACGGCGACCACCCCTCCGTCGAGGGCTACCGGAGGCTCGGCGCGGTCGTCGCCCGCGGCCTCAGCAGGTGAGGATCGGGCCGGCGCGTAGTTTTCCGAGCGAATCGGCCAGCTCCGCTTGGTCACCGAGCTCCAACGAGATCCGCACGCCCCCGAACTCTCGCAATTGGGCAAGGAGCGCTACGCGCCGCTCGAAAGCAGGATCGACGCCGCCGTAGTGATCGAGGACAGCGATGACGAACGGCTGACCGAAATAGGTCTGCGCGGCGAGATCCGCCGCGGGATCCCCTATCTCGAGGCCCTCCCAGTCCAGGACGCCGCTGAGGCGTCCGGATTCGTCGACGAGCAGGTTGCCGTACCAGGGGTCACCGTGGCGCAGCACGGGCTGGAACCGCTCGAGCTCCCCACCCCCGATCACCGCGTCCCACCACGCGGTCACACGCCGGAACTCGCCTGGGGTGAGGAGATTCGCGAGCGCAGGCAGCACCTGGTCGCGCTGCCAGATCAGCGACTCGCGGGGCTCGAGCCAGGCCTGGAGCCCGAGCGCCTCCGCCTCTGCGAGCGGAAACGCGTGGAGGACGGCCAGGAAGGCTCCGAGGTCGCATGCGAGCTCGGGCGATCCCGACTCGGGGGAGCGCCCGGTCAGCTTGCGGTAGCCGATCGCGCCGAACGGGAAATCGTGGTCACCCGGCTCGATCCTCCATTCCGGACGGGGGATCGGCGCCGGCAGCCGTTCGGCCAGAACGGGGAGGACGCGGTGCTCCATCGCGTGCCCGTTGGCGGTCCCATGCCGCCGCGGAATGCGGAAGACGACGCCGTCGGCCGTCTCGACGGCGATGCTGTGGAAGCCGGTTGCGAGCTCTCGTAGCGGAGCGACGCGGAGATCCGGAAACGCGCGCGCCAGCGCCTCCGCGAGATCGGTCATACCGAGTCGATCGCGGCCTTCAGGGAAACGACGTAGTCGTGCAGCGCGGCCGGCCCCTCCTCCGCCACCTGCACGGCCCGACTCCCGACGACTACCCCGTCGGCGTGCGCCGCGGCCTCCGCCGCCTGCTGCGGCGTCGAGATCCCGAAGCCGAGGAGGAGCGGGACGTCGGTCACCTTGCGTGCCCGCGCGACCAGCTCGGCGGCCTGCGGCGAGAGCGTCTCGCGCGGGCCTGTGGTCCCGGTCACCGTCACGAGGTAAAGCCACCCGTCCGTCCGTTCGGCCGCCAGCCGAAGGCGCTCCGTCGGTGTCGTCGGCGCGACCAGCTGCACGCGACGGAGCCCCGGCTCCGCCTCGATCGGCAGGTCGGCCACGATCAGGCTGGTCGCTCCTGCAGCGCTTGCGTCCTGCTGGAACCGCTCGTATCCATGCGCCTCGAGCAGCGAGGCGTAGGTCATGGGGACGAGCGGGACGTCGACGCGGCGCCGGGTCTGAGCGAGGCATTCGAGACACGCCTCCGTCCTCATCCCGGCGGCGAGGGCCCGCTCGGCCGCGGCTCGAATCACCGGCCCGTCCGCAAGGGGATCGGAGAACGGAAAGCCGATTTCGACGATGTTGGCGCCGCCTTCCACCGCGGCCTCGGCGAGCTCAGGCGTCTCGGCCCCCGCCATCAGGTAGACGACGAGGGCCCTGGTCACAAGCGCTCCCGGATCCAGGTCGCGACCAGATCGGCGAGACGGTCGGCATCGTTTGCCGACGAGTCGACGAAGTCGACGTTCTTGCGGAGCCAGCTGTTGAAGAACCGAGTCTGCTCGACGAAATCGGATGGGAGGTTCGGGTCGCGCGGCCGACTCCGCGCCGCCAGTCGACTGGTCAGGTCGCCGTCGTCGCAGACGATCGCGAGCATGTGAATCGGCCCGACGAGCACCGCAAGACCCTGCTCCCAGTCATCGGGCATCGCGGCGGTACACAGGACGACAGGCCGCCCGGTCTGGGACGCCTGCGCGGCCACGCCGAGCCACCGCTGGTAGAAGGCGGGGCGATCGGTCCAGAAGTTGGGATGCCACAGAAGGTCGCCGTCGAAGGTGATGCACTCGGGGAGCGTGCGCCACAGGCGGCGCGTCAGGGACGTCTTCCCGGACGCGCTCGCGCCGGTGATGGAGAAGAACGGCACACGCCGGCGGAGCTCAGGGTGACCGCACGTCACGCATCGAAGCCTGACGGCGCCCTCTTCGGGCGCCGCGTCGAGCCCCAGCGCGCCGCAATGCTCGCAGGTTTCCCACTCGAGGCGTGTCACTGTCAACGCGGCTCGTGGGACAGAACCTCGTCGAGGTCCTTGTCGCCGCGGCCGGACAGGCAGACGAGGACGAGTTCGGCGTCCAGGTCCGCCGCCCGGGCGAGCGCGTGCGCGGGCTCGAGCGCCGGAACGATGCCCTCGGTCGCCGACAGCCGCTTGAAGGCGGCGACGGCCTCTTCGTCGGTCGCCGTCGTATAGGTCGCGCGGCCGCTGTCCCGCAGGAACGCGTGCTCCGGCCCCACTCCCGGGTAGTCGAGGCCGGCCGAAATCGAGTGCGCGTCCAGCACCTGCCCGTCCTCGTCGGCGAGTAGCGACGAGCGAGCGCCGTGCAGAACGCCCGGGCGGCCGGTGACGAGGCT
>Ga0075428_100006687_pt1 | contig 12827 bp, 13 predicted proteins | sample RhiMetdeltSRZDD2_FD_75291 | JGI IMG/M metagenome (GOLD analysis project Ga0075428, IMG submission 75291) | Populus rhizosphere microbial communities from Tennessee, USA - Rhizosphere MetaG P. deltoides SRZDD2 | ecosystem: Host-associated > Plants > Roots > Rhizosphere > Soil | place: USA...
TGGTACTGTTGTACATCGCCCATCTGAATCGCGAAATTGTTTGTGAGAGCCGAGCTGTCGGACTTCAAGATGCCATCAGGCAGCGCTCACAATTCTCTCAACCTTTGGCTTCGTAACTACGTATCAGCTCGCCGCGAAATCACTTCCGGTCGACAAAGGTTCATCCGTCGGTGCTCTCAAAATCGAGAGGTTCCTCCACACGAGTCTCTTCCCACATCTCGTTTTGGTTAAGCCAGATTTCGTCCGCATTCTGTCTTATGAACTCATCCGGGTCCATACCGTCGATGAGCGGTGGTCGACGCACTCGCTCCTGTTTTCCATTCACAAACACGGTCATGAACTCTGCTCTGTGACGCGCTTTCTCTGCCCTGCTCAGTTTCCGTTTTTGCTTTGCCATAAACTCCAAGCCGAACGCTGGCGTCTGTCGGCGCGCGACGTGGTCTGCGTCTTGACCGTCATCTTCCCAGAAACACACGGGACAGATTTCGAACGCACCTCTTCTGTTAACGTCCGGAAACCGGAGCAGGGACATGAAACGCTCGAAGGATTCATCAGGACGCGCTCTCTCAAGTAAACAGCTTCTTCAACAGACGCTCCGCCTCCCTAAGGCCTTTCTCAGTAAACGCAACAGACTTTGCCTTTCCCCGTGGATCGAGAATGAACCCCTTTTCATAGAGTCGGTTCATGGCTGCCCAATCGAACCCCTTCCAAGCGCGGTCACCATCGTGCCTTCCAAGAAGTAGCAAAGCCAAAACAGCTTCGTCAATCTTATTATCGTCGATCTTCATTTGCTCTAGTCGCCTTACGACCAGGTTCATCGGGCCGGTGCGACGGCACTGGATCAGTCGCGAGCCCTGTTGCGCCGGCTGCGGCAACCGCTAGTCCGGCGTCGTTGCGATACTTAACGATGTCGTCAGTTTAGAGGGACTTTCGTCTTGCCAACCCACCGCGGCGCTGCACCGGTCCTTTCGCCAAGTACCCAGTTCAGCTGCGCTGTGTGGTGTTGTACGTGCCGAATGTTGCGCAGCACCAATTCGGCGTAGCTTTCCTTAACCCACCCGAATTCACATTGCCTCTCGGCTGTTTCCTGCGTCAGCGCCGCGATTGCTGTCTGGCACTTATCGCGACACGCCCTGAGATACTCGACCAGTTCGGCACGGCTGTAGGCCCGCTCAGGGTAGACGCCAGCCGGGTCCAGTTCATCGAGCGTGAAGGGCGCAGGGGGCGCAAACCCATCGAGAGTCCCGAACGTGTAGAGGTCGAGGAAGAAGAGCGTATGGTAGGTCAAGTACCAGAATGCCCGCGCGGGTTCGCCCGCCCGCCACACTTCGTCCGGGCACGCAAGGATGGCGTTCTCAAGCATGTCGATCGCGCCACCGAGCTGCCCCCAGAGTAACTCCCTCCACTCTTCGTCGACCATTGCCGATCTCTCCTTCGAATTGTGAGCTTAGACGTCCGAACTTCAGGTTCACCGGGCCGGCGCGACGGCGCTGATCACGACGCGGCCTCGGCCGCGCCGGCTCCGGTGGAACCGCTAGTTCGGCGGCGGTCGGGTTGGCCTTTTCGTTCCAGTCGACGACTGTTTGGAAACGTATTTCTGGATGATAGCGACCGCAGCAAACAGCGGTTCGTTCCAATCGATCTCTGTCTTGCAACTTGATATCTGTTGCTCGCCGCTCGTTCTCCTGAAGCGATAGCGCGCTTCAGACCCGTCGTAATTGCGCGGGCACTCGCGACGGGTAGGTCGTGATCGGATGCGCTCATAGTCTGCCGACTCGATGGCGTCCTTGAGTGGCGCGAGTAGTTGCAGATCTAAGCGTCCTAAGTGAGGATTTGCCACGTCACCCCGCCACGAGTACGTACCATCACTCTTGACCTCTAGTACGCCGAGGCATTCGTGTCCCCGGAGTGTCGAGTCAGGGCATAATCCGCCGACCAGCTCGAGGGTGTACAGCGTGTAAGGTAGTGTCCCGTCCTTCCTAGCCGCGTCCTGTCGCAATGTCGCCGCAGGGACCCATACTGAACATAAGGTGAACAACACCGCGATGCCAAGTGTGAATGATGGTTCGCTTCTTGTTGTCATAGCTGTGACGATCGGTTAGCCGCCGAACGACCGGCGTAACCGGGCCGCGCACATAACACTAAGGGAACGATGCGAAGTCCGCCTGCGCGGCTCCGGTTGACGCCGTTGCTAGACAGCGTCGTCAACTGACCGTAATTTGATCGTTCTCAGGTGCGTCCATATATAGAGCCAGCACGTTAGCCTTTGAATCCAGTACAACCTCTTTCTTCCGGTTAATAAACATCCCACACAGTCCGCCACAAGTCTGTGACCAGTCGAGCTCAAGGACGGCGACATAAACGTCTGTGAAGGTATCTTTTGCGTGCGCATATTCATCGTAGTGCTTTACAGTACCTGTGTACTTCAATTTGGTCTGGTACATTTGATAACCAGATATGAATTTCGGGTCGCTGCGTAGCCCTTGAGAAGTGTCATAGTAGTAGCGTACTGCTTTGGCCGTCACAGCATAGGCAACACGCACGTTATCAAATTCTGTTTCCCACCATAGTGGCTCATTCTCGCTAGGAGCCCCTCCACGTTTAAGTTGCGGGTCGTATCGAGAAACCTTGTTTGGGTACACGGCTTCCGCTTTCTTGAGTATCGTAGCCTCTTTGTCACCTTCGTATTGGCGGATAATCTCGATTGTATGGTCTCCTTCATTTTCTGTGACGGCGCGCAGTTCAACATTCAGATCAGCCTGAGAAACAAACCAATTGCGTTCCCGCCCTTGCTGGCTATTAACGATCAATGCTGCTATCGCAAGCAAAAGTATAAAAGTGAGAATTGATAGTCTTGTCATATTCGCATCTTACTTTGCGTAAATCACAAAGCGCCGCAGCGGTCTAACGGTTGGGATGACCGGGCCGCGCACCGAATATTCAAGGAACCGTACGAGCTTTGCTTGCGCGGCTCCGGTCAATCCCCTAGTTCGGTGGCCTCACGATGAACCGCCATCCTCACGCGACGCTAGTTGGACTTGTCATTCTAATCAGTTCACCTCGATTGATAACTCATTGCTTTCTAAAGTGCAGGACGTACTCAACCTTACCCGCACCATCGCAAGTGGATTATTAATACCTAATGGAACACCTTGCCATTCTCGTTGTGGAAGATTACTGTACGTGCAACTCACCTTGTAGGTCCCCGCCTGCAGCAGTGGCGGGAGTGATAACCATTCGCTCACTTCTCGGGTCTGACCCGGATACAGAATAAACACTTCATGCCATTCGAGGGGATTGATATTTCCGCAAAAACGCAGCTGCCTGTAATCAAAATCTGTCTTGGGTTTGTTATCAGTGGCAATGCTCCAGCCTATTTCGGGTGTGCGCCACCCGACTTCGCTGCCATCACCAGGTTTCACGAGCGTAACGGGTCTGGAGCCACCGTTAGTGATGTACGCTTGAACAATTGGATGCTCCCCAATTCTGAGTGCCTCTTTGTCAATCGTAATCCGTAGGCTAAGTGCGCTTGTTGAAGCTGGGCTTGACCAGGCGAGAAACAACGCGCCTGTCAACATCACTATTCCAATCATCCTGAATATTATTGATACCTTTCTTCTCATGCTAATCGGTGAAACCGCGAGAAGGCCGAACATGATGTAGCCGTACTAAAAGCGGTAGAATTCTACCGCTTTTAGTACTCTTATCCAATTGACCCAAACGACCCTCTCGTATACAAATCAACAGCTTAGTCTCCTGGGTCTCTGGAATAGACTAATACCTCGAGCTCGAGGAGACCCGATGACCCGGCGAAGCTTATCGACAGCTCTCACGCTAGAGCTCGCATTGCGCGAGACGCCGCATCAACTGTCTTTTCAATCAACTCATCGCTGTGCGCATAACTAACAAACGCACATTCAAATTGCGAAGGCGCCAGATAGACCCCTTCGTCAAGCATCGCGCGGAAAAACCGTCCATAGCGATCCGTATCACAGGTCTTTGCGCTCGGCCAATCGGTCACCGGTCCCTCAGTGAAGAAAGCTGTCAGCATTGAGCCTACTCGATTCACGGTTGATGCAATGCCTGCTCGTGAGGCCACATCGCGCAATCCCTGCTCTAGTTTTGCGCTTCGTCGTTCGAGTTCTTCGTAGGGGTTCGAATCCTTCAGCAGCTTCAACATCGACAGACCGGCGGTCACCGCCAACGGGTTCCCAGATAGAGTACCCGCTTGATAGACCGGACCCATGGGCGCAACCCGATCCATCACCTCCGCTCGGCCGCCGAACGCTCCAACGGGCAGACCGCCGCCGATAATCTTGCCCAGACAAGTCAGATCCGCTTTTACCCCATAAAACTCCTGCGCGCCGCCGTACGCAATCCGGAATCCGGTGATCACTTCGTCGAAAATCAGCAGCGCGCCGTGACGTGAGGTGATTTCACGGACCGCTTCGAGATAACCGGGACCAGGAGGCACGCAGCCCATATTCCCGGCAACCGGTTCGATTATCACGCAAGCGATCTCGCTTCCCTGCTCCGCAAAGACCTTACTCAAGGCATCGCTGTCGTTGTACGAAACGACTATGGTGTTCCGAGCGAAGTCAGCGGGCACGCCCGCGCTATCCGGGGTGCCAAAAGTTGCGAGCCCCGATCCGGCCTTTACCAGCAAGCTGTCGCTGTGACCGTGATAACAGCCTTCAAACTTGACTATGCGATCGCGGCCGGTGAATCCCCGTGCAAGACGGATAGCGCTCATGGCCGCTTCAGTGCCCGAGCTTGTCAGGCGAACTTTTTCGATAGAAGGAAATGCCGCGATGATCTCATCGGCAAGAGCGATTTCCAATAAAGTTGGAGCGCCGTAGCTGGTTCCGCGCGATGCGGCTTCGCGAATGGCCTCGATGACCACCGGATGAGCGTGTCCGAGTATCATCGGACCCCACGAGCCCACATAATCGATATACTTGTTCCAGTCGGCATCCGTGATGTAAGCGCCCTCGGCATGACGGATGAACAACGGCGTCCGGCCCACTGCACGAAACGCGCGGACGGGGCTGTTTACGCCGCCTGGAATCAATTGCTGAGCGCGACTGAAAAGGTAATCCGACTTTGTTGTGTCCAGCTTCGTCATCTTGCTCCTCGTACTGGGAAGTTGATCGTCTCACCCGGTATACTTCGGCGTAGCATAATACGTAGCGTAGACTGTCCAGTCTGCGCGAGTCGAGTCGACGGCCGTAGAGCGCAGACTGGACAGTCTACGCTACGCGAACAATCGAGTAAAAGAATGAAAGCGAAGCATCACTTCTGGTCGTCACTTGCCGCAGGTGGCGCGCTTTATTGGGCTACCGGATCAGGCGCGGCGCTTGCCGGAACAATGGTTGGCGGTTTCCTCATCGACGCCGATCATATCATTGATCAATTGTGGTCTATCAGTCACGGAGCTCCGTACCGCAAACCGATTGCCCAGGACCATCCCAAATCGTTTCCACCATTCAAGCGGGTGCTTAACCTACTGCGACCGCGCAAGCTGGTTCGTTTACCAATCGTCTTCCACTCGTATGAGCTGCTGGCGCTGATCGCGGTCGCGACTTTCGTTCTCCGGACGCATTTTTTGATAGGACTGCTAACGGGCTACGTGCTACACCTCACTCTTGATCTGGTGAGGCACCATAACGAGTTTCGTTCGCCGCTGTTCTATTTGCTCTCGTATCGATTGCGATGGGGATTTCGTCGCGATCAGCTGATCAAATCTGAGTATTTATAGGACCTATAGGACTTATAGCACCTATAGTAAAATTCTCGGACATCGCCTATAATCGCCCTTCACCGTGGCCACTCAGATTTACAAACGCGACCTCCCCTGGGTCGCTCTCATTGCTGCGTTCTTTATCTTTGGCTTAGCAGTCTCGTGGGAGCGCTGGGGCAACCCGCTCGTAGACTGCGGTCGCGAGATGAACCAGCCGCTTCGTCTCGCGCGCGGCGAGATGCTGTACTCCGACGTACGCCATATCTACGGACCGCTTTCACCTTACCTCAACGCCCTTCTTTATAAAATCTTCGGTCCATCGCTCACTGTTCTGTACGCGGACGGAATTCTCACCGCGATTATTATCCTTGCGGCCGTCTACTGGCTCTCGCGGCGATTGATGGGACGCGCAGCTTCCGCAGCGACCACTCTGAGCGTGATGTGGCTTTGCGCTTTTAAGCAAGCGGGAAACTATGTGCTTCCCTACTCCTACTCAGCGCTGCACGGATGCGCGCTCGGGTTGGTGTCCCTCGCGCTGCTCGTGCGCTTTCTCGAGCGTCGCCGGCCGAACGAACCCACAGCGAACCAGTCGGATGACGCTACAAGTTCGTCAATGCCGTCTCGAAGCGCTCTGATCTGGTTGGCCCTGGCAGGAGCGGTTGCGGGGCTCGCGACTCTGGCGAAAACCGAAATGGGGCTTGCGGCGGTGAGCGCGGGATTCGTGGCAGTTGCGCTCTCGGGTTATCCAAGCATTCGTCGCGGGGCAACATACGCAGCGATGTACCTTGCTCCCTTCGCGATCCTTGTTGTTGGGGTGTACGGATATATCGCGTCGCTCGTCGGATGGCGCTCGCTTATCCAGGACAGCCTGCTCTTTTTCCAACACCTGCCGCCGGAACTAGTCTACTTCAATAAGCGGGTATCCGGGTTTGATCAACCTCTGCAGTCGATCGCGAGCATATTGGGCGCGGGATTGCGGGTCAGCGCGCTCGCCGCGCTGGTCGGCGCTGTGGCGATGTTGCTTACATGGCACAGGCGGGACGAGGCGCGCAATCAAGTTTCATTAGCAGACCTCAGCAGAGTCAGCGATGCCGGCCGTGCCACATACGCGATGATCTGGGTAATCCTGGCAGCCTCGCTGTTCATCGTGGCTGTGCCGATTGCAGGCCCGCTGAACTTTGAGAAGGGTCCATACCTGGCGATGCCGCTGCTGCTGCTTTGGTTGATCGGAAGCGAAGCTGTTCGATACCTGAAGCGGGATTCAAGTAGCTTAAACACCCAGTCAATAATCGTCCTGATAATCGCAGTGTATGCGCTTGCCAGCCTCGCTCGAGTTATCTTAAGAGTGCGCAGTGGTGGCGCTTACAGTTCGTATTTGTTGCCGGCTTCGGTCATCTTGTTTAGCTACACGTGGGTGCACCCGTTCGCCAATCTGTTTCGAAACGGAAAAACACGACGCATGGCATGCAACCTTGCGATCGCGCTGTTACTGGTGGACGTTGGAATCACTACGGGTCTGCTCTCGTATCGTTTCCGCGATAGAAACACCTACGCTTTGAATACGGACCGGGGCACGATAATAGCGATTCCGGACCTCGGACAATCGATCGACGAGGCAATCGCCTTTATCAAGCGTGAGACTGCGCCGGGCGAGCCGGTGGCGGTCATGCCGGAGGGGACTTCATTAAACTTTTTCACCGACAGGCCCAACCCGCTTCGCGAGGAAATTACCACCCCCGGTTATCTGGATCGCGAAGGAGAGGAACGCGCCATCAATCAGCTTATTCAGTCTGACACTCGATTCGTGCTGGTGGCTAATCGGGCGACATCCGAGTTCGGGGCCGAGGCATTTGGTCGAGACTATTGTCAGAATCTGATGCAATGGATTGAGCAGAACTTCGAGGCGTGCGCTATGTTTGGTCGCGATCACGACCCAAATCTACAGATCGGGGACAAGACATTTTTTATTCGCGCATACAAGAGGCGAACGTTGCCAGGTCTTGCGCGGGGATCTTCCCAGTAGTTTTCCTCAGTCCACGTAGTAACAAATCTATTCGTTTCTTCTGAAGGGTACGAATTCAAGTTGAACGAATAAATTCGTTGCTACTTGGGTATCTTGATGTTTTTTTCGTTGGCCGTGCGTTGGGCGTCTTCGTAGCCCGCATCCGCATGACGGGCCACGCCGATCCCCGGATCGTTTGTCAGCACTCGGTTGAGTCGCCGAGCGCCGTCTTCTGTGCCATCCGCAACTGTCACCTGCCCCGAATGAAGCGAATAGCCGATACCCACGCCGCCCCCGTTGTGGATCGAAACCCACGACGCCCCTGACGCGGTGTTCAGCAATGCATTCAACAAAGGCCAGTCGGCGATAGCGTCAGAGCCATCACGCATCGCTTCAGTTTCGCGATACGGCGATGCGACCGATCCCGTATCGAGATGATCGCGGCCGATCACGATTGGCGCTTCAAGCTGGCCTCCTCGGACCATGTCGTTCATCGCCTCGCCAAACTCGGCGCGCTCGCCATAGCCCAGCCACAAGATCCGCGCCGGGAGCCCCTGAAACTGAACACGCTCGCCCGCAAGCTTTAGCCATCGCGACAGGACTTGATCGTCTGGGAATAGCTCCAGCGCGAGACTATCAGTCTTTCGAATGTCCGCCGGATTTCCTGAAAGCGCCACCCATCGGAATGGCCCGCGGCCCTGACAAAAGAGCGGTCGGATATACTCAGGCACAAAGCCGGGAATCTCGAATGCATCTTCGACGCCAGCCTTCTTTGCTTGCGCCCGAATGTTGTTTCCGTAGTCAAACGTCACCGCACCCTTGCGTTTCAATTCAAGCATGGCCGCAACGTGTACACCCATCGCATTCATCGATCGGCGTATGTAGTCATCAGGCTTCTCTCGCCTGAGAGCGGCTGCCGCGTCGAGGCTCATCCCGTTTGGCACGTAACCGTTCAGCGCGTCGTGCGCGCTTGTTTGATCTGTGAGCAGATCAGGGACAATGTCTCGACGCGCGAGCTCGGGTAGCACATCCGCACAATTGCCCACCAGCCCGACCGATATTGCTTCGCCTTTTGAGCGCGCTTCCTCGAAAATCTGCAGCGCTTCATCGAGATCCGTCGTAGTTCGATCACAGTAGCCGGTGCCTATTCGTTTGGCGATGCGCTGCGGGTCGACGTCGATTCCGAGAAAGCAAGCGCCGTTCATCGTCGCCGCCAGAGGCTGAGCCCCGCCCATCCCGCCCATTCCCCCTGACACGATAAGCCGGCCTTCAAGAGATCCGCCAAAGTGTTTGACCGCCGCTGCCGCAAAGGTTTCAAACGTACCCTGCACGATTCCCTGGCTGCCGATGTAAATCCAGGAACCAGCGGTCATTTGCCCATACATCGTCAGCCCCAGTTGTTCCAGGCGGTGAAACTCATCCCAGTTGGACCATTGCCCGACGAGGTTTGCGTTAGCGATCAACACTCGCGGCGCGTACTCGTGAGTTCTGAAGACGCCAACCGGTTTGCCCGACTGGACCAGCAATGTTTCATCGTTCTCAAGCTCCCGGAGCGAACGCACGATTGCATCAAAACACCGCCAGTCGCGTGCGGCTTTCCCGGTGCCGCCGTACACGATCAGCTCATCAGGCCTCTCGGCAACCTCGGCGTCCAGGTTGTTCATCAGCATGCGAAGCGCTGCCTCCTGATGCCAGCCCTTGCACGTGATATCTCGGCCTCGCGGTGCGGTTACTCTTCTGGCTTGACCCATAATTCCTCACTCCTCGGGCGATTTGAATTCCGGGACCGATTAATCATCTCCACTTGGTGAGCACGAGGTTTGCAGCGAATGGATTCTAGCATGAGCTTTTTGACCGAACGAACAAAGCGTCTCGCACCCGGCGTTGGATGGAAGATGCCCCGCCTGGGTTATTGATTCGCTTGCTGCTCTGATAGTATCTTAGGCAGGCAGAGAAGAGGATCCGGACGCACGCACGAATTTGGGACCCCCATTCCCACTCGTGCGTTTTAGAAGACTGAGCAGAAGAGGTTGACCATGGTCACAACGAGTGTACTGTTTCGGAACTCCAGGTTGTTCATGTACGTCCTCGCAGCGATCGCGATGTCCGGTTACGACGCGGTTGCGACAATGCAGCACATAGGCCGGGGCGTAGCCGCGGAAGGCAATCCGCTGATGGCATCGCTGATTCACCAGAATGCCGTCGTCTTTTTCCTCGTAAAAATGGCGGTCACCGCCTTAGGGTTGTTGATCTGCTACCACTTCTCACATCTGAGAACCGCGCGGTTGGGAATCAAGCTCGTAGTAGGAATCTATATGTGTCTCAGCGCATACCACGGAATGATTGTTTTGCTTGGCTAAAGCAGACGCGGGTCGAGCAAACGGGTTACACCTCGCCGAGCCGTCGCACCACGGGAACCAGTGATTCGATGTATCCGGATAGCGGCGTGTCTCGCTCGATTGTCGGCACCAGTTGGCGCACCCGCGAATACGCCTCGGCCAATCGAGGACCCGGCTTGAGCGGTTTGAGAAAGTCCAGCCCCTGCGCCGCACACATCAATTCGATCGCAATGATCATCTCGACGTTCCTCACAACCTGAGCGAATTTCAACGCCGACGTCATTCCCATGCTGACGTGATCTTCCTTGTTGCCTGAAGTCGGAAGATTGGTCACTGATGCCGGGTGCGCTAACACGCTGTTCTCGGCTATCAGGGACGCAGCAACGACCTGCGCAATCATCATCCCGGAGTTCATTCCTGGCTCCGGTGTGAGAAAAGCGGGCAGACCGGAGAGATCAGGATTTACAAGCCTCTCAACCCGTCGTTCCGATATCGTCCCGAGATCGGCGATCGCCACCGCTGCGTAATCCAGGGTCAACGCGATCGGTTCGCCGTGAAAGTTGCCGCCCGACAACACTTCGCCTGCTTCGGGGAATATCAAGGGATTATCGGTGGCGCTGTTGATCTCGATCTCCAGGATTCGACGCGCGTGAGCAAGCGAGTCGCGCACCGCGCCGTGCACCTGAGGCATGCACCTGATCGCGTACGCATCCTGCACGCGCGGGTCAACCAGGTGGTTCCGGTGTGACTCTCGGATCTCGCTGCCTTCGATCAACTCCCGCAAACGCCGTGCGCTTTTGATCTGCCCGGGATGAGGACGAACCGCGTGAATCTTATGATCAAAGGCCACCGGCGTTCCCCTCAGCGCCTCAAGCGACATAGCGCCGGTCACGTCAGCAGCATCGTTTAGCCGTTCCGCATCAAGCAGCGCTAGTCCGCCCACCGCGGTCATCGCCTGGGTACCGTTTAGCAGCGCCAGTCCCTCTTTGGCTTCCAGGGCAAGCGGCGCGATCCCGGCCGATCTGAGCGCCTCACCGCCACTGGATCGCTCACCGCCCCTGTTCGCTTCGCCCTCCCCGATTGCGACGAGCGCCAGATGAGCAAGCGGCGCCAGATCTCCCGACGCGCCCACCGAGCCGCGCGAAGGAATGACCGGGTGCACCCCGGCTCTCAGCATTGCGAGCAGCGTCTCGATTACCTCAATCCGACAGCCCGAATATCCTTTCGCCAGCACATTCGCCCGCTGAAGCATCATCGCGCGAACGGCTCGTTCAGGAAGAGGTTCGCCCACGCCGCACGCGTGCGAACGAACGAGATTGATTTGAAGCTCTCGTAGCTTTTCGGGAGGGATGGTGACGTCGGCAAGGGCTCCGAACCCGGTGTTGATCCCGTAGACCACCTCGCCGCGGGTTACGATATCTTCGACGAACCGGCGGGATCTCTCAATCCGCGCAAGAGCGCTTGCAGCCAGCGAGACCTCCGCGCCGTCTGCGACGCTTGCCGTCTGTTCTAGTGTGAGAGACGCTCCGTCAATCTCAATCATTTCGCCGAAAGCGTATTTTAGCGGATGTTAGAAAGTCAAATCTTGGCTAGTGATAGATCTCAATTCAATTGCTGCGGGAATCGATTCGTTGTCGTATAATGAATGCGATTCTACGAGCACGATCCGATGTGACTAATCAAATTCGAGTCTAACGAATTTGCTCGGTGCGGCAATTATTGAAATGTGGCCGAGGCGGCGAAAAGAGAAGAACCTGCTTGAGTCTATGATGGCTGCGACCACACAGTCTGTTGTGATGGCGATGGGCCACGGGGACCTCAACGAGTGTTGGCGGCTTGACCAGCGCTGTTTCTCGGATGGAGAGGCCTACGATCGCGAGACCATCCGCTACCTTCTCTCTCACGCTCAATCGGTCTGTCACAAGGTCATCGCCCCGGGCGATCAGATGATCGCCTTCGTAGTCGGGATGATCGAGCCGGACGGCACCGGTCACGTGGTAGCTCTCGGCGTCGCTCCGGAACATCGTCGCTATGGACACGGCCGGCGATTGATGTACGAGGTCGAGCAGGGTTTTCTTCGACGCGGCGTATCGACCGTACGCCTCGAAGTCCGCACGTCTAATGTTGTGGCTCAACGGCTCTATCTGGATCTTGGGTACAAGATCGTTAGACGGATGCCGCGCTACTACACAAGCGGCGACGACGGCTTCCTGATGGTCAAAAATCTGACGTGAAGGAATTTTGATTGCCGATTTGCGATTGCCGATTGGAATTCTGAATCACTTTCGACTTTCCCAATCGGCAATCGCAAATCGGCAATCGTAAATCGGCAATTCCCTCCCTTCCTTGTCACTATTCATCGCGATCCTCTAATATCTCCCTCACAATCAACACACCAATAAAGAGGGATTTGATGGAATTCAAACAACGCGCCGTCGCGTTCATATTGGCACTCATCCTTGCGGTCGGAGCCTCAAGCTGTAACTCAGCTCAGAACAACGGAAATCGAAAGGATGGGACTGCTACTCCGCCAAAACCCGGAAGATGGGTTGCTCAATACCGAAATCCCGCTTCACTGAATTACACCGGAGTCAATCTCTCAGTCTTTTTCTATAGTGGGATTTCGGTGGTCTCACAGAACGTCGTCTTTGTTTGCGGCGACACGCCACACCCGAAAGGCGGCAACGAGAGGGTTGCGGTGATTGTGCGAACGACGGATGGAGGACAGTCCTGGACCGACACCCCG
>Ga0075428_100006688_pt1 | contig 12826 bp, 8 predicted proteins | sample RhiMetdeltSRZDD2_FD_75291 | JGI IMG/M metagenome (GOLD analysis project Ga0075428, IMG submission 75291) | Populus rhizosphere microbial communities from Tennessee, USA - Rhizosphere MetaG P. deltoides SRZDD2 | ecosystem: Host-associated > Plants > Roots > Rhizosphere > Soil | place: USA...
CTGGATCGCCGGCACGCGGGCAAGGGCCGCAGGCGCGGCGAGTGCTAGATCGAGGCACTCGAGCGCCTCGTGAAGGCGGCCGCTCAGCCGGAACGCGCGACCGAGTCCGGCGAGGTCGCCGGCCGGCGCAGCCGGCCAGCGATCGCGATCGCCGAACGCCACGATGAGGTGTCGGACCAGCCGGCCGAGCGAGCGGACGTCCTCGGCGTTGTGCTCGACGACATCGGCGAGGAGCTCCGCCGGCCCGCCCCGCAGGACGTCAAAGTAGCGGCCCGGGATCTCCCAGCCATCGACGTCGCCGTGTCGCTGGACGTCGAGAAGGTCGGTCTCGACGGTTCGGAGGCGTGCGTCCGGGAGTCGATGCCTGAAGATCCGCCGCACGAGCGGTAACAGGTCGAGATGGCCGGCGTGCTCCGGCGCTGCCCGCAGGTGCATCCGGTAGCGGGCGACAAGGAGCGGCCAATCGAAGCCACGGCCGTTGTAGGTGACGAGCCACGCGTCAGGTGACACCAGGTCGCTGAGCGCCGCCAGCAGCGCCGGCTCATCGGCATGGTCCGGGAGGAGCAGCTGGATCGTCCGCAGCTCGTCGCCGACCCAGACCCCGATGCCGACGAGGAACGCGATGGTGCCGGCGGCGGTCGCAAGGCCGGTCGTCTCGATGTCGAGGCAGACCAGCTCGGCCGCGGACGGTGGCTGGTCCGGCAGCCCGGCAAGCTGGGGTCGATCCAGCGGCAGCGACGTCGGCCGGCCGTCGATCCTGACGTAGCGACCACCCGTCGCTGCAACCACCTCGCCGCCGACCGCGGCCGCAAGTCGATCGGCTGCGTCTCGCGAGAGCCGGTTGCGCCGGACAGCCGCCTCCAGCTCGACGGCCGGCCCGGCCTGGCGGGCTGCGCGGAAGTTCGCCAGCCGGCGCTCGAGCGCGATCCCGCTCATCCCGTGGCGACGAGGTCTGCGCCGGCCGGAGCTCCGGCCCCGCTCAGCTCACCAAGCAGCCGTAGCGCGAGCGCCTTCCCGTCCACGTTCGGCTCGAGGCGCGGTCCCGTGCAGGCCGGGCAGCCGGCATCGCAGGGGCAGACCGAGATGAACTCGGACGCACCGGCGAGGAGCTCCAGGATCCGCTCGAACAGCCGCTCCGACAGGCCGACGCCACCAGGCATCGCCTCGTACAGGTAGATCGTCGGCGCCTCCTGGTGCGGCGAGCGGACCTGGGTGACGAGACCGAGATCGCGGGGATCGACCATCAGGAGCACGCTCGCGACCGCCTGGATCGCTCGTCCCGCGCCGAGGAGCGCAATGTCGAGGTCGTCCCGACGCCAGGGCGTCGGCAGCCGCTCGGCGGTGAGCCACGAGGCCGTCGTCTGAAGCTCGATCTCGGGCAGGTCGATCGGGCCCCAGCCCACGTTCTCGTCCGTGACGAATTTCAGCTTCTTGAACAGCGTCACGAGGCTGGCGACCATGACCTCGCCGTGGACACGTCGGCCGGCCGCGGTGGGCGCCTCGCCGAAGACGTCGAGCGGCTTCAGCGTCACGGCCCGGTTGGCGTACGTGTAGTGATCGACGTCGACCTTGTGGACGTACGCCTTCCGCTCGCCCCATTCGAGCCGATCGACGTAGTACTGGACCGACTCGTGGATGTAGATCGCCCGCTCGTGGACGAGGACCTGGGCGGAGAAGAGATCGACCTCACCGAGGACCCGCGGCCGGTCCGGTGTCGTATCGATGATCACGACGTTCTCCGGCGCGGCCGCGCGCAGCGAGATCTCCGAGGCCGGGAAGTTCTCCGAGCTCCAGTACCAGCGCCCATCCGCGGACTGGCGGATGTGGCCGGACTCGGCGATGAAGCCGAGCAGCTCGTCGGCGGGTCCGGGCCCGAAGACCTCGCCTGGCTCGAACGGCCGCTCGAACGTTGCCGCGCGCAGATGAGCAAGGAGGACGTGGAGGTTGTCCGGATCCAGCCGCGCCTCCTCGGGGCTGCGCGCGAGCAGGAATTCCGGGTGGTGGATGACGTAGCGATCGACCGGCGCCGCCGACGCTACGACGATCGAGACGCTCACGTCCGAGCGCCGGCCGGCGCGGCCGATCTGCTGCCAGGTCCCCGCGATCGAGCCCGGATAGCCGGCCAGGATCGAGACATCGAGGGCACCGATGTCCACGCCGAGCTCGAGCGCATTCGTGCTGACGACGCCAAGGATCTCGCCGTCTCGAAGCCCGCGTTCGATCGCCCGTCGCTCGGTCGGCAGGTAGCCGCCCCGGTAGCCGCGAACCTTCGAGCGCGGCCCGAGGTCCTCGCGAAGGGCTTCTCGCAGGCCCGTGAGGAGGATCTCGACGGAGACACGCGAGCGGCTGAAGACGATCGTCTGGCGGCCGGCCCGAAGGAATGGCAGGGCCCAGCGCTGGGCGAGCGTCAGCGCCGAGCCGCGGCTGCCGGTCGCCTGGTCGATGATCGGTGGGTCGACGAGAAGCAGGTGGCGCTCGCCGCTGGGGGCGCCGTTCCGATCGATGAGCTTCGACGGGCGGCCCGTGAGGATCGCCGCGAGCTCGGCCGGATTTCCGATCGTCGCGGACGAGCAGACGATGACCGGCTTCGAGCCGTAGTGGGCACACAACCGGAGGAGCCGCCGCAGAACGTTCGCGACGTGGCTGCCGAAGATCCCGCGATAGGTGTGCAGCTCGTCGATGACGATGACCTGGAGCTGCTCGAAGAGCTGGAACCACTTCGTGTGATGCGGCAGGATCGCCGAGTTGAGCATGTCCGGGTTCGTCACGACGATCTGGCCGGCCTTGCGGACGGCCGAGCGAATCGGGGCCGGCGTGTCGCCGTCATACGCCGCGGTCGAGATTTCCAGCCCGGACGCACGCGCGAGCTCGGAGAACTCCGCGACCTGGTCCTGCCCAAGCGCCTTCGTCGGGAAGAGGCACAGCGCACGCGCCGCCGGGTCCTCGGTGATCGCCTGGAGGACGGGCAGCGCGTAGCAGAGCGTCTTGCCCGACGCCGTGGGCGTGACGACGACTACGTCCTCGCCACGATGGATCGCTTCGATCGCCTCCGACTGATGGCTGTACGGCCGCTCGAGACCGCGCCGACGGAGGCCCTCGAGGATGCGCGGATCCAGCCAGTCCGGCCACTCGCCGTATCGCGCCTCGCGCGCAGGCAGGAGCTCGTGATGCACGACGCCCCGGGCCATCGAAGGCTCGTCGAGGAGCCGCTCGAGGACGGCGACCGTCGGTCTCGGGGCGTAGGTCCTCATCCGCTGGCCTCCCATTTGGATTCGAACACCCGTTCGGTTTGCCGAGTCTAGCGCGACGATCGCGCCGCCGTGTGACAGGTCTGCTGTCACAGCCGGCTCCGAATCGAGCTGCGTTGACACCGCAGCTGGCCGTAGCTACCCTCGCCCGGATGCTTCGCGGGTCCGAGCCCCCGAAACCCGAGCGCGCGAGCGGGTCGAACGCCAGCCAGGAGGACGCCAGTCTCGACGCGGCGTCCGAGCTGCCGACCGCCCTCGACCTCGCGACCATGCCCATCGCCGGCCTCACCCGTGGCCGGCTGCTTGCGCTCGCCGGCCTCTGTGCCGCGGCCTGGATCGTGTTTGCGTTCTGGCGCCAGGTCGGCGCCGCCGGAGAGCTCACCGACCGAGCCGATCTCCTACGGACCGGCAACGGCAACCTGGAGCTTCGTGTCGCCGAGCTCGAGGCCGAGCTGCGGCTCGTCCAGACGCCCGCGTACGTGGCTCTCCAGGCGCGCGGCTACCGCCTCGGTGCCAGCAACGAAGTGCCGTTCACGATCGCGGCGGACGCACCGCCGCTTGCCGCCGACGCACCCGGTTCGGCATCGACCGCCGTCGGCGCGGTGCCCCACGGCGAGTCACCGATCGAAGCCTGGCTGACGCTGCTCTTCGCGCCCAGCGACTGACGCTATCCTGACCTCCGACGCCGCCTCCGCGGCGAGGGGAGGTCCGGATGCCGACGATCACGATCCCGATCGAGGACTTCGTGTTCGTCGTTTGCGCGCTCGTCGGTGGCGGGCTGCTGCTGATCACCGTCCTCGTCGACGACGTCCTTGGCGGCGTCCTCGACGCCCTCCATATCGGCTTCGACATCGGCGGCGTGTCGCTCATGCCGCCGCTCCTCGCGTTCGTCGCGATGTTCGGGGTCGGCGGCATCATTGCCACCCAGACGTTCGACGTCCACGGCGGCCAGGCGGCGCTCATCGGCACCGGCTTCGGGGCCGTCGGCTTCGGGCTCGCGCTGACCCTCTTCCGGATGCTCCGCAAGGCCGAAGGCACGCGACCGTTCTCGCTGCAGGACCTCGTCGGCACGGAGGCCGCGGTCTCGACGGCGATCCCGGCGGGACGCCACGGCAGCGTCTACGTCCGGGCCGAGGGCCAGACCCACGAGATCAGCGCGACCTCGAGCACCGAAGTCGCGGCGGGCACGATCGTCAAGGTCACCGGCGTCGCGGGGACCGCCCTGATCGTCGCGCCGGCCAGTTCCGCAGCGCCGGCTGCTGCCGCCGCGCCGGCACCGACCACCTCTGAGCCATCCATCGAACCGCCCAGCGAGGCGAGCTGATCGTCGGAGGAGCCCCGCATGCCTGACTTCGGCAGCCTCTTCAAGTTCGTCGGCGAGGGCGTCCTCCCGATCTTTCTGCTCGTCGTCGTCCTCGGTCTCGTCATCGCCTACCTCGGCAGCCGGTTCAAGGTTGCCGGCGCCAACGAGGCGCTGATCATCAGCGGCCGCCGCGAGGCGGGCACCGGGGGCCAGATTGGCCTGAAGGTCGTCCGCGGCCAGGGTGTGATCGTCCTGCCGCTCGTCCACAAGCTCGGCCGCCTCCATCTGAGTGCGCGCCAGATCAACGTCGCCCTCTCGGACGCCGTCACCAAGCAGGGCATCAAGGTTGCCGTCCAGGGCGTCGCGACGGTCAAGATCGGCAGCGACGAGGAGTCGATCCGCGCCGCGGCCGAACGCTTCCTCGAGCGCGAGGACCAGATCGATTCGATCGTCAAGAACGTCCTCGAAGGCTCGCTCCGCTCGATCGTCGGCACACTGACCGTCGAGGAGCTCAACTACGACCGGGCGAAGTTCCAGCAGGAGGTCCAGAGCGCAGCTCGCAGCGACCTTGCGACGTCCGGGCTGACGATCGACAACTTCACGATCCAGGCGATCCGCGATGAGGTCGGCTACATGGACCTCATCGGTCAGCAGGAGACCGCCCGCCGCGAGCGCGACGCGCGGATGGCCAAGGCGACCGCCGACCAGGAGGCCGCCGTCCGAGAGGCCGAGGCAACCCAGATCAAGCTCAACGCCTCGCGCGACGTGTCGCTGCGAGAGGCCGAGATCCAGAGCCAGACGATGGCCGCGAAGGCTCGCGCCGACCAGGCCGGCCCGCTGGCCCAGGCCGAATCGACCCAGGAGGTCGTGCGCAAGCAGACCGAGCTCGCCCAGCTCGAGGCGGATCGCAAGGGCAAGGAGCTCCTGACGTCGACCGTCCGTCCGGCCGAGGCAGAGGCAGAGGCGGCCGTCAAGCGCGCCGAAGGCGAGAAGCAGGCCCGCATTCGGTCGGCCGAGGCGGACGCCGAGCGGGTCCGACTCCAGGGCGAGGCCGCCGCAAAGATCGTCTCGGTGACGGCCGACGCCGAGGCCCATCGGGTCCAGGTCGAGGGCAATGCCGAGGCCGGCATCGTTTTCACCAAGGGCGAGGCCGAGGCCAAGGCGCTCGCGCTTCGGGCGGAGGCGTATCGGCAGTTCAACGAGGCCGCCGTCATCCAGACGGTGCTCTCGATGCTGCCCGAGATCGTCCGCGCGGCGGCCGAACCGATGGCGAACATCAGCCAGCTGACCGTGCTCTCGAACGATGGCGCGTCCGAGATGGTGAAGAACACGACCCGAACCGTCGCCGAGGCCAGCGCGACGGTGAAGGGCCTGACCGGGATCGATATTCCGGCGCTCCTCGGCGGCGCGCTGGGCGGCACGGGTGGTGGCGGCGGGACGAAGGGCGGCGGTGGTGGCACCGGCGGCGGCCCGGCACGTCCGTCGCGAGGTGGTCGCTCACGCGCGGCGGCGCCCGCGCCGGCCGCTTCAGGAGCTGCCCCGGCGAAAGCATCGGCATCCGCGTCGCCATCTGAGGCGCCGGAGGCCCGCGAGACGCCGACCGCGGCCTTCGAACGCGCGGCCCGCGCGCTCGGCGAGGCGCAGCGCGCAGCGCCGGTCGTCCCACCGGTTCCGCCCGTCACAGCGGAGGCGACACCGTCGACGCCCACGAGCGATCGCGCCGCGGGACCGGCCCGTCCGGCACCGACGATCACCGGCGTGACCCGCGACACGACGCTCGACGAAGCGTTCGGGCGCCTCGCGAGCGACCTGCGCACGGTGCCGGGCATCGAGCGCTTCGGCAACCTGCGCCTCCAGGAGCTCGAACGCGCGGGCCCGCGGCCGCTTCGCGCAATGTGGCGGGTGGCCCGTGACCAGCTCGACGAGCGATACGGCACGCTGACGATCGGCGAGGTCCTGAACCGCCTGCGCGATACGGGCTCCGGCGGAGCCTCCACGGGGGCATGACCTCCGATCGCGGCGAGCCCTCCGACGAGTACACGAGGATTCTGAGGGAGAACGAGCGCTACATCGAGGTCTTCAATCGGGCTGCCCTCGGTGCGGCCCCGATGAGCGGCCTCGCGATCCTCGCGTGCATGGACGCCCGGCTCGACGTCGAGGAGGCGCTCGGGCTTCGAACCGGCGACGCCCACGTCATCCGCAACGCCGGCGGGCTCGCGACCGACGACGCGATCCGCTCGCTGATCATCAGCCAGCGCCTGCTCGGCACCGACGAGATCCTCGTCGTCGAGCACACGGGCTGCGGCCTCCTGAACGCCGATACGAACGACCTCCGGCGCCGACTCACTGGCGAATCGGGCGTGACCTTGGATCTCGACTTCGGCGCGTTCAGCGATCTCGAGGCCAATCTCCGGGCGCAAGTGGAACGACTACGAAGCCACCCGTGGCTCCGCCAGGTGCCGATTCACGGCCTCATCTTCGAGGTCGAGACAGGCCGCCTCCACGAGGTCGTCTAAGCGGGCACGAAGAACGGGGCGGGCCTACTGGTCCCGCCCCGTCTGCCATCGACGGACTTGCTGCGCGGACGCTAGGTCCGGCTCACCGTGGCTTGCGCTACAGCAGCAGCGTCGCCCATTACGGCCGCATTACAGCCGTAGCGCGGCTTTGGACGTCGCTGCTCCTGTCGGTACGGACGCGGGTGCGCGCTGGGCCCTTAAGCAGGCTGGCCGGCCTGCACCGGTCCGATTCGGTAGGGCCGCATCATCTCGTTGTCCTCGTGGGACACGATGTGGCAGTGCCACGTGTACTGGCCCGGCACCTCGAATCTCATCTTGACCCGCGTCACCTCGCCGGGATAGGCCGTGACGGTGTCCTTCCAGCCGGCCTCCCAGGGCTCGGGCGCTCGAGCCTCTGAACCCGGCTCGATCTGGACGCGATGCGACTCCTCCTCAACGATGATCGGTTGACGGTTGACGACCTCGAACAGCACTTCGTGGACATGCATCGGGTGGGCGTCGCCGGTCGTGTTGTAGAACTCCCAGACCTCCGTGTCGCCGACCTCGGGATTCTCGGTGATCGGCGAGCTCCACATGAGTGGCGACGTCGGTGTCATTGCGTTCGCGGGGTTCCCTTCCACCGTGCCGAGCAACGCGGCGGCCGGCGCATCGGCGAACTCGGTCGACATCTCCTCGACCAACGCCAGCCGGCGCGGCGCACCCGTGCCAAGGTGGTGAATGGTCGGCAGGCGGAGGAACTGCGGCGGCGTGCTCCGATCGGCGCCGATCCTGCGGACGACCCGAAACTCCATGACCTGCCCGGTCGTGCTCGGCTCCGCGACGTCGAAATCCTCGTCCGGCTCGCCGCCTCCATACGGTTCGTCCGGTCCGATATTCCGCAGCACGTGACTGCCGCGGGGCACGTTCGAGAAGTCGACGATGAGGTCGGCCCGTTCGGCAAGGGCCATGAGCAGTCGCCCGCCGTTGAGCTCGGTCAGGTTCAGCGGCGCGGGCAGGAATCCACCCTCGTTGCCGACCTGCCAGACCTGCACGCCGGGGATGGCAGCGAAGTCGAGAATGAGGAAGCGCGAGTCGCAACCGTTCAGGAATCGGAACCGATAGCGCCGCTGCTCGACGGTCAGGTAGGGCCAGGTGGCTCCGTTGACCATGATCGTGTTGCCGAAAAACTCCGGATTCCAGATCGGTGAGAGATCGGTCTCCGGCGTGAACGGGCCGGCGATCTCGTCGAAGAACGCCCGCGCATCGGGGTAGAAGAGCGACCCGTCGTCGTTGAACGACCGATCCTGGATGGCGATCGCGATCTCGTGATAGTCGAGGCCCGCCGGGTCACCAAGGGCCGGCGCCGGACCGGGCAGGATCGCATCACGACCTGTGCGCCTGTCGAGCACGACATCGCCGGGGCCGCCGCGAATGAGGAAGAAGCCCGCTGGCCCGGCGTAGACGTTGAGTCGCGTCATCCCGAGCGTGTGGTCGTGGTACCAGATCGTCGAAGCGCGCTGGCTGTTCGGGTACTGGAAGACCGCTGTGCCGGGCTCCCACTCGCTTGTCCCTGGCGCGAGCAGCCCCTTGCCGGCCGCCTTGCTGCGGAAGAAGTCGTACCACGTGCCGGTGGTGGCGTAGCCATCCGGGACGTTGCCCGCGCGCGGCAGGAACCACGCCTCCGCGTAGCCATCGCTCTCATCGCCGACGCCAGCCGAGCCATGGACGTGGGTCACGATCGGGACCGGGCCCCGGTACGAGCCGGGTGTCGACGCGAAAACCGGCCGGCTGTCGCGTTCGGCAGAGCCGCCGGGCGGGTTTGCCCAATGGAGCGTCTGGTCGACCGGGAGCAGATGCGGCAGGAATGGCGAGGTGGGATCGGCGGGATTCGAACGCAGTTCGTTGACCCACTTGACGCGGACCGGCGTGCCGTGCGTCGCCTCGATGGTCAACGACGGAGCGTTGAAGATCGCCGCTCCGTCCATGGCGACGCGAGGCCCGTAACCCCAGACGGTCGTCGACGGCATGCCCGCGGGCAGGATCTGCTGCTCGAACTGGCGAACCGCGATCTCGTAGTAGTCGATGTTCCTGCCGCCCGTGACCTTGATCTTGCCCGCGCGTGGCATGGCCGGCGGGATGAGCAGGGGAGTGCGGAACTTCGGAATCGAGTGTGGGTCGAGCGTCGGGCCGCCGGATGAAGCGCGGATGACGCTCGGGCCGAACGTCCAGGGCAGGAACAGTGCCGCTCCGCCCGCCATCCCGAACTTGACGAACGCGCGTCGCGAGATCCGGGGGTTCATGATCCTTGTCCTCCGGGGCTCGCGCCTCGCGAGCCCGACTCCTCCGTGCGGCGGTCTCTGCCGCCCCCTTCCCCGATGAAGGGAGCGTGACCCACGATCGGACGCCGCAAGAGGGCCGTTCGTCATGAAGGGCAGACAACGGACGGCCCCAACATCGCCGCGCCGGCGGCAACTGGCTGGGGCCGAAAGGAAAGGAGAACGGGGCGGGCGGACGGTCCCGCCCCGCAGGGGAGGCGATGGAAAAGGACCGAGGCGGGCCAGAAAGCCCGCCCCGGGGTCGAGTTACTTGAGTGAGAAGTAGGCCGCACCGGGCACGGCCTGGCCATCGATGACGACCTCAACCTTGTAGCGCCCGCTGGCGAGCAGCGAGCTCGTGGCAAGGTTGTACATGTACTTGCAATCGACGACCCGGAACCAGCCGTTCGTGTCCGCTGGCTGGATGCTCGTCGGAGAAGGCACGAGGACGGCCTCCGGCACATCCGGGTCCTTGGTCACGCGGATCTGCGCCGGCGGAAGATCACATGTGGAGCTGAGCGGCGTCGCCGGAGGCGGGGTGAACGTGTTGTCGTTCACCGTGGCCGATCCCAGGGTAAGCCGCTGATCTCCACCCCACCCTGAGTCGAGCACGAGTGACGCCCGCCTGACCGCTGCGTTGTTCGCGAGCACCTGGGCATCGGCGTACGTGTCGTAGAAGGTGCCGCCCCACTGGCTTGTGTCGAAGCGGAAATCGGGCTTGCTGATCATGTTCTCGCCGCTCTGGTTCGTGTCGAGCACAGAGTCCGGGGAGCTGCAATCGGTGAAGTTCGGCAAGGCGCCGTAGTAGATGAACAGACGGCCGTCGTTGTCGATGGTGTCGTTGTTGCGATCGACCCAGACCTGCCACCGCAGCGAGCCACCGTGGCAGTTGCCGAGCGTGAACGTGTAGCTCGCGGTCAGGTAGGCAAGGCTGTTGAAGGGCACCGGGACGCTCGGTGTAAAGCTCAAGTACGAGAAGTCGTTCGCCGTCGTCCCGCCGACCGGACCGCACCCTGGGTTGTCGGAGCAGATCGATTCGAACACGAACGGCCCGAGCCCGGAGAGCAACCCGAACTTGACCGGGATCACGCTCTTGGCGGCGTCCTTGCTGGTGAACACACTGGTGCCGTCGGCTCGGATCGGCGGCTTGATCTGCGACTCGTAGGTCGTCGACTGACCCGGATAGGCCACCCACGACCCGTCAGTCGCGGCGAGCGCGTATGCGGGCAGCGCGAGGAGCGCACAACACAGGAGAACGATGACGCTCAAGCGCCTCGGGATGCGCATCCGAAAACCTCCCGCGTCCCTTGCGCGGAGGCCCAGGCGGGTCTCCGACCGTCAGGCGGCGAGGGTCTACGTCAGCATCCCGGACGCGGGCCCGGCTGGCCGGCGCCTCAGTGAGGCTTGGTCAGCACTGGAAACCTACGGTCCCACCGTGTCGCGCAAGGTCGCAGAGAAGCGGGCCGACATTGCAATGGGGTTACAGGACTGAGTGGATCAGCTCCGCGAGCTCGGCCGGGCGGGTCACGAACGGTGAATGCGCGCCGGCAATCTCAACGGCCTCGGTCCCGAGACGGTCGCGCGCGGCGGCACGGCACCAGTGCGGGTTGATCGCGACATCGTCGTGGCAGACGATGTAGCGGCTCAGGACGTCCGGCCAGGCGCTCAGCGGACTCGGTTCGCTCATGAACCGATACGCCTGCGGCCGCAGCTGCGAGACCGCCCAGGCGGCATCGCCGGGACGTGCATCCGGATAGAAGAGCTCGGTCGCCGTGTTCGGGCCGACCATCCAGACGTTGTCGCCGAGATCGGTCCATTCGGCCGTCTTCGGTGCGACCACAGCATCGATCGGCTCCCGCTCGCGCTGCTCGCCGAGGCTCACGCCTGGCTCGGGCAGGAACGCCGCCAGGAAGATCAGCTTCGAGACCGGCCGCCGCTCGGCGACCAATGGGATGACCAGACCGGCCATCGAATGCCCGACGACGACGGGGACGCTCAGGCCATCCATGGCGGTCGTGACGGTATCGGCATAGTCGGCCAGGCCGGCGGCAGGTTCGGAGATCGGGAGATCCATCGCTCGGACGCGATGGCCCCGAGCTTCGAGCTCCGGCGTCAGGCGATCCCAGCACCAGGCCCCGTGGTACGCGCCATGCACGAGGACGATGTCCACGAGCCTAGGGTAGGTCGGGCGGCGGCTGGCAAGCGCCGCGCGGCGGTAGAATGCCCGCCGAGGCGGAGTAGCTCAGTGGTAGAGCAGGGGACTCATAAGCCCTTGGTCGGTGGTTCAAATCCGCCCTCCGCTACCACCTGATTCACCAACGGCGCCGGACTCGCCTCCGGCGCCGTTACGTTTTCTTCACCCCGTGCAACGAACTGCCTGCCGTGGGCGTCCGTATCCACGATTGACGACTGTGATTCAGTACCTCTGGCCCGCGCGGGTCCTTCATAACCCGACGCTATACTCGGGTCACGGTCGGCGCCATCGTCGACGCGTCGCACATCGGAGACCCTTCCTTGGATCGCAAGTTCATGCGCAACGGCCTGCTCATGCTCCTCCTCGTCGTGGGCACGGCGGCGTTGCTGTTCACGTGGCTTAACTCGTCGACGGCCGCAGCGACCAAGCCCTACGGCAAGTTCCTGAACTCCGTCGCGGCCGGCGAGATCAAGACGGTCGAGCAGGAGCAGCAGGTCCTGACGGTCACCCCGAACGCCGGTGAGAAGTACACCGTCGTTGTCCCGACGGTCCTCACCAACGTCCTCGAAGACATGGAGAAGGCCGCTACCGGCGCCGGCCGGGAATTCGACCGCGGCATCTATGGTGCGAAGCAGGCGCCGGACACCTCGTGGATCGGCCTGCTGCTGACGGGCCTCCTGCCGCTCCTCGTGATCGGCGGCTTCATCTACTTCATGATGCGCCAGGCCCAGGGCACGAATAACCAGGCCCTCAGCTTCGGCAAGAGCCGCGCCCGGATGTTCCTCGGCAACAAGACCGTCGTGACGTTCGCGGACGTCGCCGGCGTCGACGAGGCCAAGACCGAGCTCCAGGAAGTCGTCGAGTTCCTGAAGTACCCCGAGAAGTTCAACTCGCTCGGCGCGCGGATCCCGCGCGGCGTGCTCCTCGTGGGCCCGCCAGGCACCGGCAAAACGCTCATGGCCCGCGCGGTCGCGGGTGAGGCCGGCGTGCCGTTCTTCAGCATCTCCGGATCGGAGTTCGTCGAGATGTTCGTCGGTGTCGGCGCGAGCCGCGTCCGCGACCTCTTCGACCAGGCCAAGCGCAATGCACCCTGCATCGTCTTCGTCGACGAGATCGACGCGGTCGGTCGCCAGCGCGGCGCCGGCCTCGGTGGCTCACACGACGAGCGCGAGCAGACCCTGAACCAGATCCTCGTGGAGATGGACGGCTTCGACACGAACACGAACGTCATCGTCGTTGCCGCAACGAACCGACCCGACGTCCTCGACCCG
>Ga0075428_100006689_pt1 | contig 12825 bp, 12 predicted proteins | sample RhiMetdeltSRZDD2_FD_75291 | JGI IMG/M metagenome (GOLD analysis project Ga0075428, IMG submission 75291) | Populus rhizosphere microbial communities from Tennessee, USA - Rhizosphere MetaG P. deltoides SRZDD2 | ecosystem: Host-associated > Plants > Roots > Rhizosphere > Soil | place: USA...
CGCATGTTCCAGGGCTGGGCCATGCGCACGAGCGTGTCGTAGATCGCGCCCTCACCGTGAGGGTGGTACTTGCCCATCACGTCCCCGGCGACACGCGCGCTCTTCTTGTAGGGGCGGCCCGGCACCAGCCCCATCTCGTGCATGCCGAAGAGGACGCGGCGGTTCGCGGGCTTCAGCCCGTCGCGTACGTCGGGCAGCGCGCGGCCGATGATCACCGACATCGCGTAGTCCATGTAGGACTGGCGCATCTCGTCGGCGATGTTGGTCGGGACCTTGAAGGCTGCGAAATCCGGCGGCTGCTGTTCGCTCATGCTAGATGTCGAGGTTCCTCACGTTGAGCGCGTTCTCCTCGATGAACTGGCGCCTCGGCTCGACGGCGTCTCCCATCAAGGTGGTGAAGATGTTCTCGGCCACCTCCTCGTCCTCGAGGCGGATCTGGAGCAGGGTGCGGGTCTCGGGGTTCATGGTGCTCTCCCACAGCTGCTCGGGGTTCATCTCGCCCAGGCCCTTGTAGCGCTGGATCTGGATCCCCTTCCGGCCCGCGGCGAGAAAGTGCTCGAGGAGAGTCTCTCGATCGGGGACGCTCGTCTCGCCTCCGTCCACCACCACGAGCGGCGGACGGTCCAGCTCGCGGAACTCCTCGAAAACCGCGTAGAGGGTCTTGTACTCCGGGGAGGAGACGAACGCGTCGCCGATGCGCACCTCGCGCGGCTGCCCCTCCGGCCCACGGCTCAGCACCACTTCGAACACCCCGTGCTCTTCGTCCTTCTCGAGCACCACATCCTGGCCGCGCTCCCGGATCGGCTTGATCATCTCGAGCAGCCGGCCCTTGTCGCTGAATGTCTCCGCGTCCTTGACCCCGGCGCGCAGCAAGAGCTCAACGAGCGGCTTGGGCATCCCCTTCCTCTCGACGACGGCGAGCAGCTTTCGATACGCGACCATGCGCTCGAGCAGGTGGATGAGCCGGCGATCGGCGATCTCCTGGCCGGAGCCGGTCTTGACGCGGCGGTCCTCCACCGCGCGCTCCATCAGGAACGCGTCGAGGGCGGCCTCGTCCTTCAGGTAGCGCTCGGCCTTGCCCCACTTGGCCTTGTAGAGGGGCGGCTGGGCGATGAACAGGTGGCCGCGCTCGATCAGCTCCTTCATCTGCCGGTAGAAGAACGTGAGCAGCAGGGTTCGGATGTGGCTGCCGTCCACGTCGGCGTCGCACATCACGATGATGCGGTGATAGCGAAGCCGGGCCACGTCGAAGTCGTCGGCGCCGACGCCGGTGCCCAGGGCCGTGATGATGTTGCGGATCTCCTCGGAGGCGAGCGTCTTGTCGAGGCGCGCCTTCTCGACGTTCAGGATCTTGCCCCTGAGCGGTAGGATCGCCTGGAAGCGCCGGTCGCGACCTTGCTTCGCAGAGCCGCCGGCGGAGTCTCCCTCGACCAGGAACAGCTCGCTCTTCTCTGGGTCCCGCTCCTGGCACTCGGCGAGCTTGCCCGGCAGCCCGGCGCCGTCGAGGGCGCCCTTGCGACGGGTCAGATCGCGCGCCTTGCGGGCGGCCTCGCGCGCCTGCACCGCCTCGACCACCTTCAGGGTGATGCGCTTGGCGGCCTGCGGGTTCTCCTCGAAGTACGCCGAGAGGCGGTCGTTCAAGAAGCTCTCGACGATCCCCTTGACCTCGGTGTTGCCGAGCTTCCCCTTCGTCTGCCCCTCGAACTGCGGGCTCGGCAGCTTCACGGAGATCACGGCCGTGAGGCCCTCACGGGTGTCCTCGCCCTGGATCGCGTCGGGCAGGTCCTTGGCGAGGCCGGCGCCGGTCGCGTAGTTGTTCAGGCTCCGCGTCAAGGCGCTCTTGAAGCCCGAGAGGTGGCTGCCACCGTCGTGGGTGTTGATGTTGTTGGCGAAGGAGTAGATGTTCTCGGCGTACCCGTCGTTCCACAGCAGGGCGATCTCGAGCTGGACGCCCTCGCGCAAGCCCTCCATGACGATCGGACGCTCGTGGAGCACCTGCTTGTTGCGGCTCAGGTGCTCCACGTAGGAGGCCAGCCCGCCCTCGTACTGGAAACGGTGCTTCTTGCCGTCCCGTTCGTCGTCGAGGGTGATCAGGATGCCCCTGTTGAGGAAGCTCAGCTCGCGGAGGCGCTGCGACAGCGTGTCGAAGCTGAAGCTCGTGGTCTCGAAGATCTGCGGGTCGGGCTTGAAGGTGACCCGGGTGCCGCGCCGCTCGGTGACACCGGTCTGCTCGAGTTGGCTCTGGCGTTCGCCGCGCGCGTAGCCCTGGCGGTAGACCTTGCCGTCGCGCCAGATCTCCACTTCGAGGCGCTCCGAGAGGGCGTTCACGACGCTCACGCCGACGCCGTGCAAGCCGCCCGAGACCTTGTAGGCCTTCTTGTCGAACTTCCCGCCGGCATGGAGCTTGGTGAGCACGACCTCGGCCGCGTCCAGGCCCGACTCGTGGGCGCCGACCGGGATGCCGCGGCCGTTGTCCACGACCGTCACCGAGTTGTCGATGTGGATGGTCACGCCGATCTCGGAGCAGAAGCCGGCCAGCGCCTCGTCCACGGAGTTGTCGACGACTTCGTAGACCAGGTGGTGGAGCCCCGCCTCGCCCGTGGACCCGATGTACATGGCGGGCCGGACGCGGACCGCCTCCAGGCCCTCCAGGATGCGGATCGCCTCCGCACCGTACTCCGCGCTCTCAGGCTCGATCGTCTTGATGTCGTCTGCCATCTCTCTCCTCGGCCCGCTCAAGCGGGCCGCACCTCTCCCGCCTCCACGACGAAGCGGCGCGCAAGGCCATCGAGGCGCTCCGCCCACGCTTCGTGGGCTGTGGTGACGAGGGCCTGCCCGTCGTGCGCCACGCCCTCACACAGCGCGCGGAGGCGATCCTCGTCGAGTTCGGAATCGAGGTCGTCCAGGAGCAGCGTGGCGCGCGTGCCGCGCTCCTCGCGGACGACCTCGGCGGCGGCCAGCACCAGGGCGAGCAGTGCGCTGCGCGCCTGGCCAGAGGACGCCATCTGGTTCGCCTCCTCGCCGTCGATCGTGAGCCGGACCCCGTCCCGGTGGGGTCCGACCAGACTGAGGCCCGCCCGCCGTTCGGCCATGGCGCGCGCGGCAAGCTCGCCCTCCAGTGCCCGGCGCTCCGCCTCGACGTCGAGGTGTGGTTCGGGCGTGAGCGCGATCCCGTAGGTCTCCTCGCACGGAGCGAAGCCGCGGCCCAAAGCCCCCGCCAGGCGGGCGACGTACGCGCCGCGGCGCTGTCGGAGCTGGGCTCCAGTCTCCGTGAGTCGCTCGTTCCAGGCCTCGAGCGCCTGGCCGCCGCGCTGCAGGGCAGCGTTGCGCTGGACAACGACGCGCTCGTACTCGCGGACCAAGCTCCTATAGGAGGGCCATAGGGCCGAGGCTCCGCGGTCGAGGAACTGCCGGCGCTCGCGCATCGGGCCGCGGATCACGCGCAGTCGGTCGGTGGCGTAGACCACCACGTCGAGGCGACCGGCGAACGCGACCGGCGCGACCTCGTGACCGTCCACGGCCATCCTGCGGCCGGTCCGCGAGACCGTCACCTCGAGGCGGGTGCTGGCGTCGTCCAGCACGCCTCGCGCCGACAACGCCGGGGTGCCGCGTCGGATCAGGGTGCGGGTCTCCTCGGTGCGAAAGGAGCGGCCGCGCGAGACGAGGCCCACGGCTTCGAGCACGGATGTCTTGCCTTGAGCGTTGCGTCCGACGAAGACGTTGAGCCCCGGGGACAGCTCGAGCGCCGCGTGATGGATCACGCGGAGGTCGTCCACCTCGACGCGAAGCAGGCTCAAGCCAAGAATCCTCGCCCTATAACCGCATCGGCATCACGATGTAGCGATAGTCGATACCGTCGCTGGCCTGGGGACGAAACAGGCCCTGGCTCTCGGCGTCCTTCAACTCGAGGCCCACGCTCTCGCCGCCCGCCGCAGCGAGGAACTCGAGAAGGTATTGAGCGTTGAACCCGATCTCGATCCCCGCCCCCTGATAGTCGACGCTCAACGCCTCCCGCGCCTCCCCGAGGTCGGGAGAGCTCGCGAGCAGCTCGAGACGGCCGTCCGCCAGGATCAGCTTCACTGCTCTGCTGCGCTCCGAGGAGAGCAGGCTCACTCGGCGCAGGGCGGTCATGAGCGGCTCGCGGAGCAGCGACACGCTCTTGTCGCCCTTGATCGCGATGACCTTCTCGAAGGCGGGGAAGTTGCCTTCGATCGTCTTGCTCGCGAGGGTGCGGCCGCCAGCCGTGAAGACCAGGTGGTTCTCCACCGCTTGGAACACGGCGCTCTCCTCGCCCTCGATCAGGTGCAGCAGCTCCGTGAGCGCTTTGCGCGGAACCAGCACGCGCTGCGGCTCGCCTCCCTTGAGCGCCGCCTTGCGATGGGCGTACGCGAGCCGATGGCCGTCCGTCGCCACCATGGCGAGGGCGTCCTTCTCGAACACCAGCAGCGCGCCAGCGAGGTAGTAGCGAGCGTCCTCTGCGGTGATCGCGAACGCCGTGCGCGCGATCAGGTCCCTGAGCACTTCGGCGGGGATCTCGACTCCCTTGCCCGGCTTCGACTCCGGGAGCGCGGGAAAGTCCTCGCGGGGCAGGCCTGCGATCTTGAAGCTGGTGTGCTCGCACTCGAGCGAGGCCCAGGCGTCGGGCAGCTGTTTCAAGTGGAGGTCGCTCTCCGGGAGCGCACGCACGATCTCGTAGAGCTTCTTGGCCTGGAGCGTGAGGGCGCCCTTCGCAGCCACCTGGGCCGGGCAGCCGCAGCGCAGCGACACGTCCAGGTCGGTGGCGGCGATGCGAATCTCGCTGCCCGTTGCCTCCACGAGCACGTTGGACAGGATCGGGATCGAATTCTTCCGCTCGACGATGCCCTGGACGAGCTGGAGTTCCTTCAGCAGGTCGTTCTTGCGAACCACGATCTCCATTTCAAATCCTGCCTTTCAACGCTGAGAGACTTCTTTGATGAATGAGAATGAGTGCTGCGGAAATGGCGGAAAACCAGCGACGTCGCTGAGCGGCGACGACTTGCCCTGTGGATGGGGCGGCGGTGGGATGCGCGGAGGCGCTGCGGAAAGGTGGGCACATGCAGGTTTCATCAGGATGTCCGCGGCGCGAATCTGTGGCCGCTGTCGAAAACCCGTGCAAGCTCATCGAAACGCCTGCACAAAGCTGTTGATGAGCCTGTCGAAGTCGGGGTCCTTCCGACGCAGGCCGTCGATCTTGCGCAGCGAGTGGATCACGGTCGAGTGGTGCTTGCCGCCGAAGGCCTTGCCGATCTCGGGCAGCGAGGCCTGGGTCAGGGCCTTGGTCAAGTACATGGCGATCTGGCGCGGCACCGCAACGGCCTTGGAGTTGTTCTTGGCGCGCAGGTCGGCGAGCTTGACGTTGTAGCGGTCGGCCACGAACTTCTGGATCATCTCCGTGCTGACCGGCTTGTCCTCCGTGGCCAGCAGGTCCTTGAGCACCTCGTGGGTCAGCTGCAGATCGATGTCGCGCCCGGTCAGGCTGGCGTAGGCGATCAGGCGGATCAGGCTTCCCTCGAGCTCGCGGATGTTGGTCTTCACCTTGCTCGCGATGAAGAGCGCGACGTTCTCGGGGATCTCGACGCGCTCCGACTCGGCCTTGCGCTTGAGGATCGCGACCTTGGTCTCGATGTCCGGGGCCTGGATGTCGGCGATCAAGCCCCACTCGAAGCGGCTGTGGAGACGTTCCTCGAGGGTTGGGATCTGGCGCGGCGGGCAGTCGCTCGAGATCACGATCTGGCGCTGGCCGTCGTGGAGCGCATTGAAGATGTGGAAGAACTCCTCCTGGGTGCGCTCTTTGCCGGCGATGAACTGGATGTCGTCGACGAGCAGCACGTCGACGGTCCGGTATTTCTGACGGAACGGCTGCAGGCGGTCGAAGCGAACCGCGCTGATCATCTCGTCGACGAAGCGGTCCGTCGAGACATAGAGCAGCCTCAGGTGGCGATTGCGCGCTTGGATGTAGTGGCCGATGGCGTGCATCAAGTGAGTCTTCCCCAGGCCCACGCCGCCATAGAGGAAGAGCGGGTTGTAGGACTTCGATGGGATCTCGGCCACGGCTCGAGCCGCGGCGTGCGCGAACTGGTTCGAGGAGCCCACCACAAAGCTCTCGAACGTGTACTTGGGGTTGAGCGGCGACGGCAGCAGTGGCTCCTTCGTCTCGTCGCTCCCCACGAGCGGTACGGTCTCGAACACGACTCGCACTTCGCTCCGACCCAGCTCGCTGAGGGCCTCGCTGACATAGCCCGCATAGTGCTTTTCGAGCCACTCCTTGAACTCGGCGCTCGGAACGCGCACGCGGAGCAGGGAAGAGTCCTCTTGGAGCAGGCTGGTGGGACGGAACCAGGTCGCGAAACTATGCTTGTTGAGCTTGTTCTCGACCCGCTCGAGAATCGCGTCCCATAGGTTCATGTTGTTGAAAACAATACACTTAAAGGCAGAAACCAAACGCTCGGGATGTCGCCCCCACGGCCCGCCGCTTTTTGCACAAAGATTTCAACAACTGTGGAAAATCCGAGTCGCCAGACGGTAGTCTCTCAGGGAAAGTCGTCAAGAGACGTAGCCCAAAACTAGCACATGGGCGTCCGTCCTGACAAGGCTCGGGATGGGTCCCGCGGTGGGCGCGATTGACAAGAACCGCGCCGCGCCCTACACTCGAAACTTTGTCCGAGGGCTGACCAATGAAGCGGACTTTTCAACCCAACAACCGGCGGCGCAAGCGCACTCACGGCTTCCTGGTCCGCATGCGGAGCAAGGGTGGGCGTCTGGTGCTGAAGCGGCGCCGCCAGAAAGGGCGCCGGCGGCTCGCGGCCTGAGCGCTGCCTCGGGCACGCGGGCGACGCTGCGGCCCCGGGACCGGCTCCATGCGGCGGCGGACTTCCAGCGGGTGCTGCGGCGCGGACTGAGGCTCGAGGGTGCTTTGTTCCTGCTGGTCGCCGCACCGAACAGCCTGGGCAGGGACCGGCTCGGGCTGGTGGCGGGGCGGCGGCAGGGAACGGCCGCCGCGCGCAACCGCCTGCGGCGCCTCGTGCGCGAGGCTTTTCGGACTGCGGAGCGCGGCGAGGCGAGCGGATGCGACCTTGTGATCCTGCCGCGTCCGGAGCTTCTGCGCAGCCCGTTTCGGGAGATCCAGCATGAGCTACGACAGCGCTTGCGACGCCTCGCCGCGCGCCTCGCGGCCCGCTCGAGCCCTCATCCTCACGATTGAGGCCTATCGCGTGACGCTCTCGCCGCTCTTGGGCGGTCAGTGCCGCTTCGAGCCCAGCTGCAGCCACTACGTGCAACAGGCGCTCGCCCGCCACGGCGCTGCGCGTGGCCTGTGGCTCGGCATGCGCCGCCTGCTGCGTTGCCAGCCGTTCAGCCGCGCCGGCTACGATCCCGTGCCATGAAGGACTCGATGGAAGAGCGCCGGCTGCTGCTCGCGATCGCGCTGAGCCTGCTGGTCGTGACCGGCTACCAACTCTTCTTTGTACCTCGGCCGGCGCCGCGCCCGTCTCCAGCGCCGGCCGTCACGGCGCCACCGTCTCCAGGGCCGCCGGCCCCGCCGGCGGCGGATGTCCCGGCGCCGCATCCGAGTCCGTCGGCATCATCCGCCGAGCCCGCGCGCGTGGACAGCGCCGAGCGCCGCGTCGAGGCCACCACGCGCGATCTCACGTTGGCCTTCAGCAACCGCGGCGCGCGCCTCGTCTCGCTGCGGCTGAACGGCTACAGCGATGCGCGCGGGCGCCCCGAGGAGATGGTTCCGGCGAGCGGGCCGGAGCTGCGCCCGCTCGATGTCGAGACGGGCGACGCGGCTCTCGACGAGCAGCTGAGGAGCGCGCTGTTCCTGCCGTCCCGCGACGAAATGACGGGTGCTGGGGAGCTGGTATTCGAGTATGCGGCGGGCGGGATCAGCTGCCGCCGCCTCTTCCACTTTCAGAACCAGGGTTTCCTCGTCGGCGTCGAGGCCAGCGTCCGCCGCGATGGGGTGAGCGTGCCGTTGCGCCTCGTCTGGGGGCCGGGCCTCGCCAACCCGACCGCCCGCGAGACCGAGGTCCAAGGCTACGTGCCGCCTCAGGCCGTGGCGCGGACGCCTCGCGGAGTGGAGCGGGTCGCGCCGAAGGACCTCGTGTCGCGCCGACCGCACGCCGAGGCGGCCTGGGCTGGCGTCGAGAACCATTATTTCGCCGCGCTGCTGGTTCCCTCCGTCCCGGGTCCCGTCGAGCTGCGGGGCGCGGTCCTGCCGCCCGGGGACGACGGCAAGCCGCGCCTCGGCGCGGTGGCCGCCATCGCGCTGCCCGTCAACCAGGCCGTCGCGCGCGTCTACGTCGGACCGAAGGACTGGGACGCCCTCCACACCCTGCGGCTGGGCCTGGAAGAGGTGGTACCGGTGGGCGACTGGCTGGGCCCGATCGTGGTGCCGCTGCTGCGGCTGCTGCGCCTCGTGCACGCCCAGGTCGGCAACTACGGCTGGTCCATCGTGGCGCTGACGGTGCTCATCAACCTGGTGATGGGCCCGCTCCGGCACATGAGCATCGCCAACGGCATGAAGATGGCGAAGCTGTCGCCCGAGATGCGGGCGATCCAGGCGCGCTACAAGGGCATCCGTCCGCTCGATCCCCAGTACCAGAACATGCAGAAGGAGATCGGCGCGCTGTACGCCCGCCACGGCATGAGCATGGGCACCCAGATGCTGGTCGGCTGCCTGCCGATGCTCTTGACGCTGCCGTTCCTGTTCGCGTTCTACCGCGTGCTGACCGTGGCCGTGGAGCTGCGCGGAGCGTCCTTCCTGTGGATTCCCGACCTGTCCCACCGCGATCCGCTGTTCCTGACCCCGGTGCTCCTGGGCGTCTCGATGTTCGTGATGCAGCGGATGACTCCGAGCACGCTGGACCCGGCCCAGCAGCGCATCATGATGATGATGCCGCTGATGCTGGTGGCGATGTTCTTCGCGGCGCCCGCCGGCCTCAACCTGTACTGGCTGGCATCGAACCTGTGCTCGATCGTCCAGCAGGGCGTGACGCTGCGTCTGTTGAAGGCCAAGGAGGCGCATCCGCGCGAAGAGAGGAGGCGCGCGTGAAGGACAAGGTCTTCGAGGGTCCCGACGTCCCGTCCGCGCTGCTCCAGGCGGAGGCCGCGACCGGCCTCTCCGCCGCGGCCCTGCGCTACGTCGTCCTCGAGCCCGGCGCAGCCGCCGGCCCGGGAGTGCCCGCGCGCCCGGCCCGCATCGCGGTGCTGCTGGGCGGCGAGGGCGAACCGTCGAGGCCGCGTGCGGGCGACGGGGCGCCTCTCGCCATGGACGGCGAGCCCGAGCAGGCGCTGCAAGGCCTGATCGCGGCGCTCGCGCGGGCATCGGGCCTGCCGCTCTCCGCCCGGCTGGAGCCGGGGCCCGAGACCACGGTGGTCGATCTCGAGGGCGGTGACGCGTTCCTGCTCGAGGACGACGGTGCGGTGCTGCAAGCCCTCGAGCATCTGCTCCAGCGCGCACTGGGAGAGCGCTTCAGCGGGCGGCTGGTGCTGGACGCCACGGGCTTTCGCCAAGCGCGCGAGGCGCGTCTCACGGAGCGGGCGCGCGCCTGGGCCGACGAGGTGCGCCGGAGCGGCCTGCCCCGCGAGCTGCCACCCATGAACGCCTATGACCGCCGGCTGGTGCACATGGCCTTGTCCGACGAGCCCGGCGTGCGCAGCTTCAGCGTGGGGGAGGGGTCGCGGCGGCGGGTCACGATCGCGCCTGCCCCCGAGGCGCCATAGGGGTCCACGGCCCCGCCCTCGCCTCCCTGGGCCTGGCGCCCGATCCAGCCGCGCGCCTCGAAGCCTACCTCGAGCTCCTCGAGCGCTGGGGCTCGCGGGTCAACCTGACGGGCGCCCGCGGCGCCGAACGGCGCGTCGCGGTATTGGTCGCGCCGGTGCTGCCCCTGCTCGAGCTGGTCGTCGGTCCGCTCCTCGACGTCGGCTCGGGCAACGGCTCGCCGGGCCTGGTGCTTGCGCTGCTGCGTCCCGAGCTGCCCGTCACGCTGTTGGAGCCGCGCCAGCGGCGCTGGGCGTTCCTCTGCGAGGCGGCGCGCGCGGCCGGCCGCTTCGACCTCCGCGTGCTGCGTCTGCGACACGACGCCTATCCCGGGCCGCCGGCCGCCACCGTGACGCTGCGGGCGCTGCGCCTGCCGGCGGCGCAGCTGCTGAGGCTGGTACAGGCAGGAGGCCAGCTGCTGACCCTGGGCCAGGCGCTGGAGGAGCACCCCGAGCTGCTGCCGCGCCCCGCGCCGCCCGGGGTGTTCCGCTATGAGCGACGTTCCACGTGAAACAGGCTCTCGGACGCCGACGTTCCACGTGGAACGTCGGAGCGCCCCTGCCGCGCCGTGCTATCCTGCGCGCTTTCGGAGGCCGAAGCGGAGTGGGCCGGGTGATCGCAGTCGCGAACCAGAAGGGGGGCGTCGGCAAGACCACCACGGCCATCAACCTGGCCGCCAGCCTTGCCGCAGCCGAGCGGCGCGTGCTGGCCGTCGACTGCGATCCCCAGGGCAACCTGACCTCGGGCCTCGGCCGCAAGCGGCGCGAGCCGCGCCCGAGCCTCTACGAGGTGCTGCTCGAGGGCAAGCCCATGGAGGAGATCCTGGTCGCGACGGACCTGGAGCGGCTGACCCTGGCCCCCGCCGACCGCGAGCTGACGGGGGCCGAGATCGAGCTGGTCCCCGCACTGGCCCGCGAGTACCGGCTCAAAGAGGCGCTGGAGCCGCTGCGCGAGCGCTACGACTACGTGTTCCTGGACTGCCCGCCCAGCCTGGGACTGCTCACGGTGAACGCCCTGGCGGCGGCCGACCGGCTACTGGTACCGCTCCAGTGCGAGTACTTCGCCCTCGAGGGCATCTCCGAGCTGATGACGACCCTGAAGCGCGTGAAGCGGGCGCTCAACACGCGCCTCGAGGTGCTGGGCGTGCTGCTCACGATGGTCGACGAGCGCACCAACCTCGCGCAGCAGGTGGCCGCCGAGATCCGCCAGCACTTCAAGGAGCAGGTGTTCCGGGCGCAGATCCCGCGCAGCGTGCGCCTGGGGGAGGCGCCCAGCTTCGGAAAGCCGATCCTCCTGTACGACATCCGTTCCAAGGGGGCCGAGGCGTACCTCGCCCTGGCCCGGGAGCTCATGGAGCATGAAGAGAAAGGCACTGGGGAAGGGGCTCGGGGCGCTCTTGCCCGATCCTGAGGAGGCCCTCGGGGCCGCCGCGGGCGAAGTCGAGCTCAGCCGCGTGGATCCCAACCCCTTTCAGCCACGCCGCGAGTTCGGCGCCGCCGAGCTGGAGGAGCTCGAAGCCTCGATCCGAGAGAGCGGCTTGTTGCAGCCGATCGTGGTGCGCCCGCGCGGCGAACGCTTCCAGATCGTGGCCGGGGAGCGGCGCTTCCGGGCCGCTCAGCGCATCGGGCTCACGAGCGTGCCGGCGCAGGTCCGGGAGGTCGGGGATGCCGAGCTGCTGGAGCTGGCCCTCGTCGAGAACCTCCAGCGCCAGGACCTCCAGGCGCTGGAGGAGGCCCAGGCCTACCAGCGCCTTCACGAGGAGTTCCGCCTGACCCAGGAGCAGATCGCGAAGAAGGTCGGCAAGGACCGCGCGACGGTGGCGAACGCGGTGCGGCTGCTGCGCCTGCCGGCGGCGGTCAAGCAGCTGCTCGCCGAGCGCCGACTCGAGGCCGGCCACGCCCGGGCGCTCTTGGCCCTGGATCGCGTCGAGGACCAGCTGAGCCTCGCCCAGCTCGCGGCGCGGCGTGCGCTCTCGGTGCGCGAGGTGGAGCGGCGTGTCGGGCTGCTCAAGGCGCCGCGCAAGCCCCACGCCCGCCGTGATGCCAACACGCGCGCCGCCGAGGACAGGCTGCGCGCCGCGCTCGGCACCCGGGTGGCGATCGCGCGGCGCGGCCGCGGCGGCAGCTTGCGGCTGCTCTTCACCAGCGAGGCGGAGCTCCAGCGGCTGTACGAGCTGCTGCTCCGGGGCGCCCGCGCACGGGCGGGGGGGGCGGCGTGATCAAGCTCAAGCCTGCCTCGGGCGAGGAGCTCAATGGCTTCATGGACGAGAGCACGGAGTTCCTCGGGGAGCTGCGTTTCCGCCACACCTTTCGAGTGGACGGCCGCCTGCGTGGCCGCATCGTCTCGGACAACACTCTGGTGGTGGGGGAGAGCGCCCGCATCGAGGCCGACATCGACTGCGGCATCGTCTCGATCCGGGGCTCGGTGGTGGGCCGGGTCCAGGGCCGGCAGCGCATCGAGCTCTTGGCCGGTGCGCGCGTGCAGGGCACGCTGGTCGCGCCCAAGCTTGTGATCGAGGACGGCGCGGTCTTCGAAGGCGACTGTGAGATGGCGCCGGCCGTCAAGACCGCCCCCCACACCGTCGATGCATAGTTTCTTATATACAAAGACATGACCGACGACAGAGAGCGAATTCGGCGGCTCACGGAGCGGGTCGCCTGCGCGGGTTGAGCGAGCAAGCTCGGCCCAGCCGAGCTCGCCCAGGTGCTGGGCGGCCTCGAGACGACCGACGACCCACGCGTCCTCGTCGACATGGCGAGCGGGGACGACGCAGGCGTGTTCCGCCTCGACGAGAAGACGGCGCTCGTCCAGACCGTGGACTTCTTCACGCCGGTGGTGGACGACCCGCGCAGCTTCGGGCGCATCGCCGCCTGCAACGCGCTCTCGGACGTTTACGCCATGGGCGCAACGCCGCTCACCGCCCTGGCCATCGCGGCCTTCCCCGAGAAGGACTTCCCGCTTGAGTGGGCGCGCGCCATCGTGGAGGGCGGCGCCGCGATGCTACGCGAGGCCGGCTGCGCATTGCTGGGCGGCCACAGCGTCCG
>Ga0075428_100006692_pt1 | contig 12820 bp, 11 predicted proteins | sample RhiMetdeltSRZDD2_FD_75291 | JGI IMG/M metagenome (GOLD analysis project Ga0075428, IMG submission 75291) | Populus rhizosphere microbial communities from Tennessee, USA - Rhizosphere MetaG P. deltoides SRZDD2 | ecosystem: Host-associated > Plants > Roots > Rhizosphere > Soil | place: USA...
CGATCTGCTCCCGGTTCACGTCGCCGGCTTCGGCGTACCGGGCGATCGCCCGTTGCCATGCCTCCTCGGCCTCGGCCGTGCGGCGGGTGTCGCCGACCGCGGCCAGGCCGGCGCCGTCCGCCCGGCGGCCCTGCTGCAACGCGGTCAGCTCGGTACCGGTGAACCGCTCGTCGAACAGCTGCCACAGCGCGTACGCCCGTTGGTCCATGCCTCGTGCGTAGCTGTCCTCGGCCAGGCCGAGGACCTCGTCCGGGGTCGCGGCGGGCGGTACGTCTAGCTCGAGCGGCTCGGCATCGTCGGGCTCCGGCCCGGCGGACACGGTGGACGCGGCGGGCCGCGACCGGACCGTGGCCAGGGAGACCTGGGGGTAGTCCGGCGCCAGATCCAGCCACTGGGCGATCAGGTCGCTCTGGTGGGTCGTCCCGTTGCGGGCGTCGAACCGCTGCGCGATCGCGATCGCGCGGGCCGCCAGCTCCTCGCCGACCTCGGCCGCGCTCTGCTCGCGGCGGCGTACCGGCAGATCACCGTGGCCGCTGGCGGCGAGCCGGCGCAGCACCATGCCGGCGGCCGCGGCGAAGTACATCTCCGAATGCGGGGACGGCGCCCGGTCCAGCCAGTCCAGGTGCCGCTCGACGATCTCCAGAGCCCGCGGTTCGTTGCCGGTGACCGCGCAGAACCGTACGTGGCTGGAGATGCTGCCGAGATCCGCCAGGTTGCCGCGAAGGGCCCGGTACGACCGCCGGTGCGCATCGCGTGCTTCGTCGAGTCTGCCGGTACGCAGGTACGGCGTCAGCAGCTCGGTGAGGATCGCCTGCGGCTGCTCGTCACAGGTGAGCTGGCCGGCCAGCACCGGTACGGCGAGTGCGACCGCTTCCTCGTAGCGCTTGGTCGACGACAGGTGCGTCACCTTCGACGTGGGGTCACAGCCCACGCAGTCGGAGTTGTCGTCGCGCGGGGCGGCGCACCATTTCTCGTACCAGGACGCGGCGGCGTCGGTGTCCCCGAGGTGGTGTGCGACCACCCAGCGGTGCTGGTACACGGCGTGCAGGCTGTGCCCGCCGGCGAGGTACCGGCGTTGCATGTCGTCGAGCACGGCGTAGGTGCGGTCGAGCGGCACCTCGGGGAATCTGGTCAGCGACGAGACGACGTACTTGAAGAACCACAGCAACAGGTGGGCGTCCCACCGGCTGCGCTCGCCGGGGTTGCGGTCGTACTCGGCCAGGCACCAGGAGAACGTGACGAACGTCTTGGCCGGCTCGCCTCCGCGCTGGTACGCCTCGGTGGCCGCCATGCGGGCGTCGAACGCCAGGTTCGGGTCGGCGAGTGCGTCGGCCTGCCGTACCGCCTCCTCGGCCGCTGCGATCCGGCCCGCGCCGGGCGGCATCGACCAGCTCTGCCGGATCATCCGGTCCAGTTCGTCGGGCGTCATGGCGTCGGTTCTTCCGGAACGGCGTGGTCCAGCAGGCCCAGGAACGACCGGTTGAGCAGGGCCGCGTCGACCGGACGCAACGGGTGGTGGCCGAGCAGCAGCGCCTGACCGTACAGCGCCTCGACGGCGAGCGCGACGAGTTCGGCGCCGGGCAATGCGATCACGCGGCGGACCAGCGCGTTGCGGTGGTTGAGTACCAGCTGCGGCCGGGTCTCGGCCTCGGCCTCCTCGAACGCCGCGAGCACCCCGGCCCACACCTCGTCGACCCGGTGCCTGGTCTCGCGCAGCTGCCGCTGGAAGGCGGCGTGCCGGTCGACGAGGTACAGCGCGGGCAGCCCCATCGGCTCGTACTCGCGGATCACCACCTCGCAGCCGAGCCGGTCGAGCGCGGCCTGGGCCGAGGTCAGGAACGGGCGTAGCGCCAGCTCGGTCGCGGGGTCGAGCGCGTCGAACCGGGTCGTGAGGTCGCTCGGGTCGAGCCGGTCGACGAGGATCGCCCGGTCCAGGTCCGGCAGCCGCTCGATGATCTCCGAGTCGTACGTGTACCCACCGTTGACGACCCCGAGCCCCTGCGCGGCGGCGACGGCGGCGAGCTGGCGGAACTCGTCGATCGTCGCGCAGTAGCGGACCGTGCCGTACCGCTCACGGAACTCGCGGAGCGTCATCCGGCCCGCGTTCGTCTCCATCGGCCACCACTGGTCGACCAGCCGCAGCATCTCTACGTCGTGCAGTGCCAGGGCCTTCACACCGAGGTGGTGGATCTGCAGGAAGTCCTCGAGCCGGCCGGGGTCCACGGTGGCCAGCCGGACGAGCCAGGTGCGCAGCTGGTCGCCGAGCGCCTCCCGGGTCGACTCGAGCAGCGCGTCCTCGTAGAGCGCCTCGCGGCTGGCCGTCGGCCGCAGCTCGGACGCGTCCACCACGCACCGGGCGAAGAACGCCCAGTCCGGCAGCAGTCCGGGCGCCCCCTCGGCGAGCAGCATCCGCTTGAGGTACACCCGGTGCGCGGCGCGAGCGGCCGGGTTCGCCGGCATCGGCAGGACGAACGCCACGCCCGTCAGGCCGGCCTCCGGTACCGCGAGGTCCACGAAATCGAACGGCTGGAACCCGAGGACCTCGCTGGCGTACTCCACCAGCCGCCCCCGCCGGTCACCCGCGGCGTCGCCGGCGTACCGCAGCCACGGCGGTGGCCCGGCCGTGGTCTCGGTTGGTCCAACGTGGACAGTCATGGGCAGGAACGAGCCGTAGAGCCGGGCCAGTTCGGTCACGGTCGGCCCGGCCAGCCACTGTTCGGATCCCCGGCGCGGGACGAGCGTCACCGTCGTACCGGGCTCGTTCCGCGGCCTCGTCGCCGCCTCGACCCGGTACCGCCCGTCGGCGTACCCGGTCCACTGGACGGTCGGCTCGTCACCACTGCGCGTGGTGACCCTGATCTCGTCCGCCACCAGGAAACAGGACAGCAGGCCGATGCCGAACTGACCGAGGAACTCGTGCCGGGCGAACCCCAGCTCGTCCCGCTTCGAGCTGCGGCCGATCGTGGCGAGCAGCTCGTGCACCTGGGACTCGGTCAGCCCGATCCCGGTGTCGTGGATACGCAGCGTGCCGTCGCCGGTTACGTCGGGTGGCTCGATGCGTACGCTCGCCGGCGCATGGGGTTCGGCCGCGCGCCGGGCGGTGATGGCGTCGACGGCGTTCTGCAGCAGCTCCCGGACGTACACGCGCGGGCTGCCGTACAGGTGGTGGCTGAGCAGGTCGACGATGCCGCGCAGGTCGACCTGGAATGAGGAGTGGTCCATCGCGCGCCCCACGATAGCCGTCTAGTCCGTCGGCATGCCTACCCTAAATATCCGCCTCCGCCGCTGTGCCCATCCTTCGTTCGCGGCTGCGGGGCTCGCTGGCGCTCACTCCTCGCGCTCACCCTGAGCCGCGTCGCGAGTCCCCCGAGCGTGGCACCGAGCGCGTTGAGCAGGACATCGTCGACCGAGCTGACCCGGCCGAGCGCGAAGGCGTACTGCGCGATCTCGACGAGCACCGATCCCGCCGCGCCGAGCACGAACAGCCGCGGCAGGCTGGCCAGCGCCGGCCAGCGGATCGGGGCGCAGGCGCCGATGGCCGCGAAGACCAGCAGGTTGCCGCCGACCTGGGCGAACGCCGTACCGGGATCGCCGCCGAGCTGGTTGGCCAGGTCGCGGAGCGGGACGAGATTGACCGCCCGGCCGGCTACCGCGCCCGGCGTGAGGATCATCCAGATCCACGGCAGCGTCCCGACGACCAGGCCGACTTCGGCGGCCGACCTCGCCCACGCGTGCGGCACACCGGCCCGGCGCCGGGTCGTCGCCAGAGCGAGAGTCACGAGTACGGCGACCGGCAGCGCGGCGAGTGCGGCGAGGACCACGCCACCCCAGGTGCGCCAGGTCTCCGCCACCCGGTCGACGCTAGCGGGAACCTGCCACGGCGCCAGCGGCTCGTTTCGGACATGTTGACCCGTCGTTCCCTGCTCCGGCTCGCGGGAGTCAGCGCCGGCGCGACCGTGCTGGGCGCGTGCGCACCACGGACCGAGCCCACCCGGCCCGACCACGGAGACCTGCTGTTCGCGGCCACCATCGGCGGCCTCGTCGCGATCGACACGGTGACCGGGAAGTCCGCCCTCCCGGGGCCGGCGACCCTCGCTACCCACGACTGGAAACAGGTCGTCACGACACGGCCGGACGCCAAGGGCACCCGGTACACCGCCGAGGACCCGGCCACGGGGCAGGTTCTGATCGGCGGAACCGTCCGCGACGCGCTCGAACCCCGGGTGGTGTCGCCGGACGGCCGATTGCTCGCCCTCGCCACCCCGACTCCCGCTGGGGCCGACCCGTACCGGCCCGCGGGTCGTGATCGCACCACCATCGTGATCGCCGATGCCGCGGGCGAACGGAGCCGGCTCGACCTGCCCGGCAATCTCGAGCCCGAGGCGTTCTCCGACGACGGGCGGCTGCTCTACGTGCTCGACTACCTCCCGCCGGAGCAGCCGGACCGGTACCGGGTCCGCGCGGTCGACCTCGCCACCAGAACGCTGACGGCGCTGTGGACGCGCGACAAGAAGTCGATCCCGCCCGGCGCCGAGGAGACCATGCGCGGCGAGGGGCGGCAGGCCGTCTACGACCGGTCTCGCAAGATCCTGTTCACGCTGTACACCCACCAGCCGGATCACCAGCACACCCGGGACCTGATCGGCGCTCGGGCCGACAAGCCCGACGTCCACGCGTTCGTACACTCGCTGAACCTGGAACAGGGCTGGGCGTACTGCATCGACCTGCCCGGTCCCTTCGGAGAGACCGCTGCCGCGGGCCACACGATCGCCCTCGCGCCGTACGGCCACGAGCTGTACGTCGCCTCGGCTGCGAGTGGGGTGCTGGCGCGCATCGACCCCGGAGAACTGGTAGTCAAGGGAGTCGCGCTGTTCGCCGGTACCGAGGGTGCCGCGGCGTCCGAGGCCACCAGGACCGACCAGCTCGTCATCGGCGCCGGCCGGCGACTGGTCGTCCAGCCGGTCGACGGCGGCGCGCCCAACGCGTCCTGGCAGACCAGGAACCCGGTACGCGGGCTGGCGCTGTGCGGCAGTCGGGTCTACGTCGGCCAGGACAACGCCGCCGTCGCCTACGACCTGTCGTCCGGCCGGGAGGTGTCGCGGGTCGCGGTACCGGGATTGGTCGCGGTCCGGCACGCGGTGGAGCGCACACCCGTCTGAATTTGCCTACGCTGGCGGGCATGGCAGCCTACGAGCGATTCGCCGAGGCGTACCGGCAGACCATCGCGGCCAGTCTCGAGGTCGGGGAGCGGCTGACCGACGCGGACTGGGCCGCGCCGACTGAATGTCCACTGTGGAGTGTGGGTGACGTGTACGCCCACCTGGCCAGCGCCGAGCGCTGGATGGCGGGCGGCCACAAGAACGTACCGCCGCCGGACGGCTTCCAGGACTGGGTCGACGCCGGGGTGCTCGCCCACCGCGGCCGGCCCCGCGCCGAGGTGCTGGCGGAGCTGCGCGAGGTGTACGCCGAACGACTCGAGCAGCTCGCCGGGCCGGCCGACCCACGGTCACCGGCAACCTTTCCGTGGGGCGGGTCGACGGATCTCGAAGGCCTTTTGCGGGTACGCGTCTTCGACTGCTGGACGCACGAACAGGACATCCGCCGGGCTACCGGCCACCCGGGGAATCTCGGTTCGCCGGCGGCGCAGGTGAGTGCCGAGATCATCCTGGGTTCGCTCCCTCGGATCGTGGCGAAGGCCACCGGTGGCGCGCCCGGCTCGACGGTGCGCCTGATCACCACGGGCGACGTACCGCTGGACGTCACGATCCGGGTCGACGACACCGGCCGGGCTGCCGTCGTACCGCCGGATGGTGCCCCGCCCACGACGGAGCTGAGGATGACCTGGGAGGCCTACGCCCGGTTGTCCGGTGGCCGGGGTGAACACGACGTCGAGGTCGATGGCGACCGCACGGTCGCCGAAGGGGTGCTCGCGCGGCTGACCGTCACCCCTTGAGCGCGGAGACCGCCTTGTCGACGTCGGCCTCGTTGTTCGCGATGCTCGTGCCGAAGCGCAGGTACGACGGGTTGTACGGGGTGACGCTGGCGATCACCTTGGCGCCGCGCAGCCGCGTGACCACCTGCTCCGGTGTTCGACCTTCCACCTGGACGCAGACGATCCCCGCGGACAGCTGCGGGTCGGCCGGGGTGATCAGCCGTACGCCGCGTACCCCCGCGAGCTTCTCCTTCAGCAGCGCGGCGAGTTGGTGGACGCGGGCGGTGATCCGGTCGGGCCCGATGACCCGGTGGAAGTCGAACGCGGTGCTCAACGCCCAGCGGTGTTCGAACGAGTGGTAGCCGCCCGGCGTGGCAGTCGCACCCGGCGGCGCGGGCGGTGCCTCGAAGCCCATCCACGCCCCGATGACCCGCCGGTCGAAGGCCGGGATGACCGGAGTGAACCGCGCCCAACCCTCGGGGCTGCCCCAGATCAGGCCGGTACCGCGCGGACCGTACAGCCACTTGTGACAGCCGCTCACCAGGAAGTCCGCGCCCAGCGTCGCGGGCTTCGCGTCCTCTACGCCGAACCCGTGCACACCGTCCACACACAACAGTGGACCCTTGTCCCGGAGCGCGTCCGCAATCTGCCGGATCGGCAAGCGCACGCCGGTGCTGGAGTGGACCCAGGTAACCGCGACGACCTTGGTCCGCGCGGTGACCGCGTCGGCCAGCCGCGAGACGATTCCGTCCACTGTGGCCTGTGCCGGGTCGTCGTAGAGCTTGACCCGCCGGACCGTCACCCCGTCGCGTTGCGCCCTCAGCCGCAGTGCCTCGTGCGTCGCGTAGAAGTCGTGTTCGGTCGTGAGCACCTCGTCGCCCGCGCCGAGCCGCAGCCCGGTGTACAGCAGGCCGAGTCCCATCGTCGTCGAGTCGGTGAAGGCGAGCTGGTCGGTGCTCGTGTCGAGGTACCGCGCGGCCGCCGTGGCCACCGCAATGTCGAATGTGGACTCTTGATCGAGGGTGGCGATCGGGTTGCGGTCCAGCGCGGCGCGGTGCTGCTCGATCGCCAGCTGTATCGGCGCCGGATGGCTCGCGAACACGAAGCTCGCCAGATGGGTCAACCCCGGGTCGAGGCCGAACTGCGCCCGGACGCTGTCCCAGTTCTGCGGGTCGAGCGGCGGCGCCGGCCCGCGCTGCTGTGGCTCGCACGCGGCTCCCGCCAACACGCCAGCCGCGCCGACGGCGCCGGCCACCCCGATCACGTTGCGTCGCGAGACCCCCATGCCGAGCCATCCTCCCCGCCGGCTCCCGCGCCGATCAAGGGCAAATCGGTGCGATTGGATCTCTATTCAGCGCCAATTTGGCCTTGATCGCCGGGGAGGTCGAGCGGGGACAGCGCGGGCCGCTTCGCTACCACGGTGTCTCCGCTCGACCTCCCCGTGAGGCGGCGTTTGAGCCAGGGGGCTAGGTGTTGGGTGGTCCAGCGCAGGTCGGCCGCGCGGGCCGCGGGCCAAGACCTCCGGGGTGGCGGGAACACCGCCCACCAGTCGTCGTCCACGGTCAGATCCAGAGCCGCGAGTACGTGGGCCGCCACGCGCAAGTGCCCCGCCGTCGACAGGTGCAGCCGGTCCACGCCCCACAACACCGGGTTGCCGAACTCGGCATCCGCCCACAGGTCCACGAGTCGCGCGCCGTACTTGTCGGCTACCTCGCCCACCGCCTGGTTGAGGATCTTCGTCCGGGGCAGGATCACGCGCGCACCGGGCAACCGGGCACTGAGATCGGCGAACCGGAACAACACCACATCCGCGCCGGTGGCCCGCAGTTGCCGGATCACGTCGTCGAATCTGGTAACCAGGGCGTACGGGTCGAACCTGCGGCGGAGCGCGTCGTTCCCGCCGCCCGCGAAGCTGATCAGGTCCGGCCGCATTTCGAGCGCGACCGGCACCTGATCGTCCACGATCGCCGGGAACAGCCGGCCGCGAACGGCCAGGTTGGCGTACGCGAAACCGGGCTCCCGCTCCGCCAGGCGCGTCGCGACGAGATCCGCCCAGCCGCGGTAGCCGCTGCCGTCCGGGTACGGATCGTCCAGCCCTTCCGTGAAGCTGTCTCCCACCGCCACGAAGCTCCGCCAACCCACGGCCGGCATCTTAACGGCGGGTGAACTGCCCCATCGCGTCGGAGCCGTACCGCCAGACCTGCTCGCCGGCCGCGGTCCGGACGGTGACCACGACCGACCCGTTCTCCACGCGGGTGTTCACGACACCCCGAATGCCATCCAGATCAGTGGCGACGATCGGGGTCAACAGAGCCAGCTGACCATCCCACAACGCGGTCGCGAACACGGCCTCGAAGACCGCGTTGTCCGTCAGCCGGGTACAGGTGAAGGTCAGGATCGCGGACTGGTCGCCGAACGACTCGACCTTGCCGAGGGACACCTGGCGCAGCTCGTACCGCATCCGGTCGCCGGGCCGGGGACCGCCGCCCGAACCGAAGATGTTCGGGGTGTCCTCGGCCACGCCGTTCGTGAGCACGATGGCGTCGCCGTTGCAGGCTCCCTCGTGGACCCCGGGGCCGTAGAACCCGACCGAGTAGTTGCGGAAGTCCACATCGCTGATCGAGCCGATCGGGCCGGGGAACTCGGTAGGCCCGCCCACCTGCCGGAAGGCGCCGTCCACGAACCGGTACCGGCGCACCTGCTCGAACCGCGGGTTGGACGTCATCCCCTCATCCGACCGGCGCAATTGCACCACGACGTCTCGATCCTCGACGGCCACGTCGAATTCGTCGTACCCGCCGTTGCCGGAGTACGGCGGGAAGACCCAGCCGAGCGTGTTCAGCCCGTCCGCCGGTCCGATGGTCAGTCCGAGCAGGGCGCCGAAGGCCCCGGTGGTGACACACGAGATCGGTACCAGCGCGTCCTCCCCCGGCTGGCCGTCCAGCTCGGCGTAGATCGGCTGGTTCCGCGACGGAATGCGGTACGGCGCACCGCCCCCCGGCGGAGCGGGCGGGCTGTAGTTCGGTTCGGGACTCGTCTGCGCGCTCTCGCCGCCGACGAACTGCCGCGGTCCGGAACCGCAGAAACTGGTGAAGTCCCGCCACAGGGGATCGTCGGTCGGCCATGGAGGGATCTCGAAGGTGGCGTTGCGGAAGTCGACCGCACGAATGCCACCGCGGTTCGGGGCCGAGGTGCCGAGGCTCGGGGTCGACGTGGCGACGCTCGGCGCCGAGGTACCGACGCTGGGGGTGCCAGTGTTCGGGGCCGGGGCGCCGACGCTGCGGGGGAGGGTACCGACGACGACCGCGGCCGCCGTGGCGACAGCGGCGGTACCGCCGATCGCCGCGTTCCGGAGCGCGGTCTGCCGGCGCACCCCGGCGCGCACCCGCTCCCGCAGATCGACGATCGTCACATCTTCGGCGAGCTCGGCCAGACCGGCCCGCAGTACGTCGTTGTCAGTCATGAGATCCGACCTTCCAGCGGTGTCTCGCCCAGTTCCGGGGCGAGGGTACGGAGGCGGGCCAGCGCCTTCGCGGTCTGTGACTTGACCGTCCCCACGGTCACGTCGAGCACCTCGGCCGTTTCGGCCTCGGTCAGGTCTTCGAAGAACCGCAGCACGATCACGGCGCGCTGCCGTGGCGCCAGCTTCAGCAGGGCCGCCCGGAGGCTCAGTCGCAGCGCGGTAGCCGGTGCGTGGTCGGCGACCGCCGCGGCCCGACCGCCGATAGCGTCGAGGTCGACGGAACTGTGCGGACGCCGCCGCCACCAGGACACCTGCAGGTGGTACATGGTCCGCCGGGTGTACGCCTCGGCGTTGTCGGTGCGGTACAGCCGCCGCCACGAGCGGTGCGTCCGGACGAGCGCCGACTGCACCAGATCCTCGGCCAGGTGCTGATCGCCGGTGAGCAGGTACGCCGCCCGCAACAGCGCCGGCGTGCGATCGCGAACGAACGAGTCGAACTCGTCGACCATGCGTCCAAGACGCAACCGGATCGCCGATGGTTGCCCGCTTCTCCGGCGAAATTCCGCCGACCCACCGCGACCACCGGCATACGCTGCGCAAATGCTGCTACGGATGTCGACGCTGTTCCTGCGGACCCTGCGCGAGGACCCCGCCGAGGCCGAGGTGCCGAGCCACCGGCTGCTGCTACGGGCCGGCTACATCCGTCGCGCCGCGCCAGGCGGGTTCACGTGGCTACCGCTGGGCATGCTGGTCCGGGACCGGATCACCGCGATCGTCCGCGAGGAGATGACCGCGATCGGCGGGCAGGAGGTCGCCTTTCCGGCACTGCTGCCGCGCGAGCCGTACGAGGCGAGTGGACGGTGGACGGAGTACGGCTCCGACATCTTCACGCTGAAGGATCGCCGGGGAGCCGACTATCTGCTCGGCCCGACCCACGAGGAGATGTTCACGTCGCTGGTCCGGGACACGTACTCGTCGTACCGCGACTATCCGGTGATCCTCTACCAGGTGCAGTCGAAGTACCGCGACGAGCCGCGGCCGCGGGCCGGCCTGCTGCGGTTGCGCGAGTTCCTGATGAAGGACTCGTACTCGTTCGACCTCGACGACGCCGGGCTGGCGGCGGCCTACGACAAACACCGCGCGGCGTACCAACGCATCTTCGACCGGCTCGAGCTCCGGTACACGATCGTGGCCGCGATGTCCGGGGCGATGGGCGGTAGCGCATCCGAGGAGTTCCTCGCCGAGGCGGACAACGGGGAGGACACGTTCGTGGCGTGCCCGGCCTGCGGCTACTCCGCGAACACCGAGGCGGTCCGGACGCCGACGCCTCCATCGGGCTCGCCTGGCGAGCATCCGCCGGTCGAGGTGCTCGACACTCCGGACACACCGACCATCGAGTCCCTTGTGGACACTGTGAACGCTCTCGGGGCCGGCGGTCGGACCGACTGGACCGCGGCCGACACGTTGAAGAACGTCGTGGTCAAGGTCCGCCAGCCCGGCGCCGAGGTCGACCAGGTAGTGGTCATCGGCGTACCGGGTGACCGCGAGGTGGACCTGAAGCGGTTGGCGGCCAACCTGGAACCGGCCCGGGTAGCGATCTTCGAAGGCATGGACTTCGCGGCGCACCCGGATCTGGTGCGCGGCTACATCGGCCCGCAGGTGCTGGCGAAGCTCGGCATCCGGTACCTCGTCGACCCGCGTGTGGTCCCCGGTACAGCCTGGGTCACGGGTGCCAACGAGCCGGACCGGCACGCCATCAACGTGGTCTGCGGACGGGACTTCACGCCCGACGGCACGATCGAGGCGGCCGAGGTCCGCGCCGGCGACGCTTGCCCCACGTGCGGCAGCGGCCTGACCATCCGCCGCGGTATCGAGATCGGCCACGTCTTCCAGCTCGGCCGGCGCTACGCGAACGTGCTCGGACTGACCGCACTCGGCGCCGACGGCACACCGGTGACCATCACGATGGGCTCGTACGGCGTCGGCATCTCGCGCCTCGTCGCGACAATCGCCGAACAGCACGCCGACGACCGCGGCCTGGTCTGGCCCGCCGCGTGCGCGCCCGTCGACGTACACCTCGTGGCCACCGGCACGGGCGAGCAGACCCGGACGGCGCTCGACCTCGGCGCGGCCCTCGCGGCGCGCGGCCTGCGCGTGCTCGTCGACGACCGACCGTCGACGTCCGCCGGGGTCAAGTTCACCGACGCCGAGCTGATCGGTATCCCACGCATCATCGTGGTCGGCCGCCGCCTTACCGACGGGTACGTCGAACTGCGCGAACGCGCCAGCGGAAGCAGATCGGATGTTCCGGTGGAGAACATCGTGGGTACGACACTGGTATGGCAGACAAAGTAAGTGACGTAATGACCAAGGAAGTTGTTTACCTGCCGGCGGAGACGACCCTCGAGGAGGCGGCTCGGGCGATGCGGGAACGGGACATCGGTGACGTGGTGGTTACCCAGGGACCCGAACTCGCCGGCCTGGTTACCGACCGGGACATAGTGGTACGCGCGGTGGCAGATGGCCGCGATCCGACATCGACGCGTCTCGGCGAGATCACCAGTCGGGACATCGTGATGATCCAGCAGGACGCGTCCACATCGGACGCCGCCAACCTCATGCGGGAGCGGGCCGTACGGCGGCTGCTGGTAGCGGACGACGACCGGCGGCTCGTCGGCATCGTGTCGCTGGGCGATCTCGCGGAGCGGATGGATCCGACTTCGGCGCTCGGTGAGATCAGCAGCGCCGCGCCGAACAACTAACCCCTAGCCAGCTCGTCTATCACCTCGGCGCCTGGCAACTGAGCCAGCGCGGCGCCAGGCAGGACGAGCTTGCTGTGTCGTACGCCGGACCCGATGATCACCTGATCTATCACGGGTACGCGGGCGTCGACCAGGACCGGCCAACCCTTCGGCAGGCCGATCGGGGTAATGCCGCCGTACTCCATGCCGGTCTGCTCGACCGCTTCGGCCATCGACAGGAAGCTCGCCTTGCGAACGTCGAGGTACTTGCGTACCACGTTGTTGACGTCCGCACGGGTGGTGGCGAGGATGACGCAGGCCGCGTACCGCGTCTCCCCCTCGCGCTTGCCCGCCACCACCACGCAGTTGGCCGACACGTCGAGCCCGACGTCGTACGCCGCACAGAACTCGGCGGTGTCGGCGAGCGTGGGGTCGATCGCGGCGACGAAGACCTCGTTGGCCCGCGGCCAGGCGCTGAACGCCTCGACGACCGGTGGCGCGAGCAGGTCGGGACGGGTCAGCGCCGGCTCGGTAACGAGCTTGCCTATCACTGGTCTTCCCTTCCTCAGGTTCGGGGCGCACCCTGGTGGCATGGCCGAGGTCCTCCCGCTGCCAACCTTGGGAGAAGTCTTCGTCGATCTGCGCGGCGAAGATCGGACCATGCGGGTCAGCCAGCACCCGAAC